>Ga0315312_1000021_pt1 | contig 351936 bp, 361 predicted proteins | sample TDP7_MG_FD_203629 | JGI IMG/M metagenome (GOLD analysis project Ga0315312, IMG submission 203629) | Freshwater sediment microbial communities from Lake Towuti, South Sulawesi, Indonesia - TDP7 | ecosystem: Environmental > Aquatic > Freshwater > Lake > Sediment | place: Indonesia: South... | reverse complement strand
TCTCACTAAGCAAAGGCAAGGTGATTTTGTTAGCTTAAGAGGCTATGTGTGAAGGTTAAAAGATAGACAGAAAGTTCTGTCTATTGTACACTTAGGTCCACCATAGATGTGGGATGAGGTCTTTAGACCTCCTGAGTTGGTATCGCATTTAGGTCACACCAAGCTCACTAACATCACAGTCTGGTCACAATTAACGAGGTCAAAGGGTTCATCGCCTTCACGGTAACACTAAATTTATCTGAGCATGAGCATATGGAGATAATACAATCCTGCCGTATAGCATATTTGGGAGGTAAAGGTCTGCGGTATATCTAGCCTGACCTGTAACTTTCCTTTTGGCATCGATTCTCGGGTGACGTTTACCTATGTAAGTATATTCGTCCATAAACTCCCTCCTATTTCCTACAATAGATAGTTTTGTTAGTGTTTTTCAGACTGCTTCATTTGCTCATAATATTTTGCTTCTCCCAGTCAGTTAGGTCTTGTAATTACATTCGCTTAATCTTTGTCTAAACTCGACTCAAAAGTCCTTAGGTTCTTTCGAGTTTTTGTTTGTATGAAAGACAACCTGAAGCATTAAGAGAATTACAGGTAGCTTCAGTAGACTCTTTACTATTTTAGGAACGTCATGGAATTGAATACCGGCTCTTAGGTGCCATTGCACAGGCTCAGTAGTTTGAATATGAAGGACCAGCAAATCCTCTCCTGTTGCGCGTAAGTCAGATATGTAACCTATGAGTTCTTTATCTTCGCCAAGTCCGGACGACCTGAATCTCATGTTTCCCTCTAAATTCTTTCCGTTCTTGTTACCTTTCCCTCGTCTGAGAAAAAACTTCGCACAACGAACCATAGATTCTTGGGCTTTGCAAATGCGCGAAGAAAGTTCCTCACATCTCTTTCCTGAAAAGCCATGCGGGTGCGCCATTTTACTGGCTTTGTGGTATTCACATAAAAAATGAGCACGTCGTCGACTCTCTTGATATCTATAACCTCAGCTTCAAGTTCCGCTTTGCCTAAACCGGTTGACGCCAATCTCATGTTTTAAAGCAATCCTTTCTTTTTAGCTTCAGTTACGGTCTCTGGCTGAGCCCACCATTTTTGAATTCCAGAATCTTCTGCCACAGCATTGGCAGCCAGATATCCGGCACCGAGAAGTATACAACCACCGGGGTAGGTGCAAGAACCGCCTATGTAAAGTCCTTTAATTGGTGACCTGTGTCTGGAACATTTGTCGTTGGGTCTATTGTAGCCCATCTGAAGGGGGTGGTAAGCGGCTTGTTTGAAAGAGCCTTCAACCATATCTATAAACCTGTCCTCTATGCCCCGAGGGGTTGTAATGTTCATCCACAGTGTTTTTTCTCTTATATCCGGGAATATTTGGTAAATGTAGTTAGCAAATCCTCAGCATGTTCTTCCTGAAATTTGCATTTGTACCAATTGTCTATTCCATCTTTTAACTTGTAGGGAGCCAGTTCTGTAATCAGTCCGGTGCATCTTCCTGAAGGAGCTTGTTTTGGGTCATGGATGCTGGGGAAGGAGCAGTGGAAACGGCCACACCAACACAATCCTTACTTGCAGAGAGGTCTCCGTGTCTCATCGGTTTCTCCTCCAGAACGCACAAACGTACATGCGTTCTATGGTGTTTTGCGTGATTGGACTGTCTTTGCTGCCAACATAGCAAGAGAGAATGGTTTTGTCAATCCACGTATGCGACATGAGCCTCGATTTCAAAGTTATGGTGAGGGATGTCTGGTTTGTTAAAGAGTTAGCTAATTATCCCTTGACAGTAGGTATTCATTTGTGCTATACTATAATTGTTGGAGGATAGCGCAGATGAAAAAATATACTATCAAAGATTTCGACCATGAATTTCCTAATGATAATGCTTGTCTGGAATGGATTAAAAATCATCTATACCCCGATGGTATTTACTGCCCGTTATGCCAAATGATAACTAAGCATCACAGGGATACTTCCCGTCGTTCTTATAGTTGCGACCGTTGCGGTCATCATATACACCCGACCACTGGCACAATCTTTCACAAATCACCCACTTCATTAAGAGATTGGTTCTATGCTATGTTCTTAATGAGTGCTACTCGTTGCGGTATATCAGCCAAACAGTTACAAAGAGAGTTAGGAGTTACCTATAAGACAGCTTGGCGCATGTTTAGACAAATACGCTCATTATTTGACGAAGACCAGCGACCTATGTTCGGTGAAGTAGAAGCCGATGATACTTACATAGGCGGTCGCAGTCATGGCATTCGTGGTCGTGGTGCTGAAGGCAAAACGCCGGTACTGGGGATTGCCCAGCGTAAGGGTAATATAAGTGCCAAAGCTGTGAGCGACTTAAAAGGCACTACTGTCTATCCGCTTATCAGAAAGCGAGTATTGCCTCAAAGCAACCTTTATACTGATGAGTTCCGCACTTATGACAAACTAAGGATATTTGGCTACCACCACAAGCGTGTTAATCACGAATCTAAGGTATTCGTAATAGGTGATGCTCACACCAATACAATAGAAGGATTTTGGAGTCTGTTAAAGCGTGGTATCAATGGAGTCTACCATGCCGTAGGTGTGGAGTATTTACAGAGCTATATCAATGAATACAGTTTCAGATATAACCACAGGAAAGACGAGAAGCCTATGTTTAAGACCGTTTTGGGGCAGATTTAGGCTTAATAGCCTTTTTTAATAAAGCTTCAAAAGATTTTTTTGTTGTTGATATCTTCTTAGGGTTTACATCTCTATTCATTAATGATACTTAAAGGTAATGCAGGCATCCGCTTGTATTACCGATTGTCCATTCGAGCGCACCCCCGGAGGGAGCAGTGGACATCTCCAAGTCGTGCCTGCATCTGTATTAATTATATCACAATTGTCAATACCTAACAATAAACTCAATATGGTAGGATTCATTTCTCTTGTGGTTTCCAATACCATATCTGATATTTTGGATGTAATTGGTCTTGCTTCCATTTTGGCATGGGTAGCCAATAGTCCTGTGATAGTGACTTTAGACCGAGTTTTTTCTTCGTATATTCACGAAGTTTATTCTTCCATTCATTTGAAATTGGCACAAGTTCATTAAGTATAACTCCCTGCAAAATATCCCCTATCTGACCCACATGATATTGTTCCAAAGCCGTATCAACGACTTCTACACATCGAAAAATTGGCTTGTCTTTCCCCAATGAATAATTCATTCCTGCTGTGCCAAACAATTCTTCTATTAGGCGTAAAAAGATATCTCCTCTACAGCGTGTCATTCTATCAGTTCGCAACACTGCATCGGATACATTTGAAATATTTGACCTCAATAATAATTCAGTGAATCTTTTGTAGGCTTTTGCCCTCTTGATTGCCATGGATTCACTTGGTCTACCCCAAAAATCAAAGGTAAAACCAGACTTGGGGCTTTGGTCAATCACAATGGCTCTAAATGAGGATTGACTATCCATAAAACAGTTAACTGCTTCACAGGCAATATCGTAGTGGCTTTTACTTATGCAAGAAGAGTATTTAATCTCTCTTGCACTCCCATCACGCCTAATAAAATGCTTGTTTCTTTTTCTATGCAAGAAATCTCTATGAATTTTCTTGTGTTCAGGGTTAAATAAAGCGCCGAGAATTAAATATGTATGGGGCTGGTCGTAACATTCATCGAAGTAAACCAATATACGAGCATAATACCATACAACATAACGAACGCATTGACACCCTCTAACTCAGTGCTATAATCATCTTAAACGATTGTGTGGAGGTGTGATATGGCTAATTTAGACCCACAGGTACAAATACGGCTGATAGACCACGCATTAGATTTTGCTAAGAAAACACCTGAAAAGGGCGAGGAATGGGTTCCAGCTGTCATCAAGAAATTTGACCAGCATTACAAAGCACTGTCTAAGACTGTTTCGGAAGCCAATCAGACCAATTGATTTCCAATAATTTACGGACTATTTCTATTATTCGTTCAAAGTCATTAGGACATTGGCAATCTGAGGATAAAATTTCAGCCACCTTAAGGGCTACAATAAATTCTTTCTCCATCTACCTCCTCCTAAGGGATAGTTACCATTTCTTTTATCTCTAACCTCTTTGCTGTGTCCGTAATTGATCAATTTCACAAACACCATGACGGGCGTTAACATCTTGTCGACTTGGCAAGAGTAAATTCAGTTTGAGTTTGAATTAAGTATAGATTATTTGGAGACACTAGTATGCAAGAAAAAGAGCTTTACCTTAATCAAATTGAAGATTGGGGATATTGCTACTGTAAGAAATGCAAGAGAATAAGGTATGACTTTGAATTAGAAGCGACGGAGCAAGGGATTCAATGTTCCAAATGTGGTGGTTATGACTTGGAAGCTCCAGGATGGGTTCATTGTCCTCACCAAAGAGCCTCAGCAGTCAAATGTCCGCGTGCTGGCAAGGGAATTAAGCAGCAAGAATATGGATATGAATGTCAAGACCGGTGTGGTTTCCGCAGGACTTGAAGGATTTTTAGTTTTTGGGTTACCCGGACAAGCTATGAGAGAACAACTTTTATCACATCATGGGAAGTGGGGTTCGTATTTTGTTCCGCTATATTTGATAGCTGTACCGCGTAGTCTTTCCAGACATGACTTCAGTAGTTGCTGTTCTTCTTTGGTCAAAGTAGACATAACCTTGTGTATGCATTTTCTTTCAATTGACTGATAATAGGCTTGTTTCCCTTTCTCGGTTAAGGTGATTCTTACTAAGTTTTTCCTGTCAAGGTTTCTGGTTTTCTTTATTAGTCCTTTCTTTTCCATCCTGTTCAGGAGCCCAGAAACTGAGTAAGGTTTCCGTAGAAGCCATCGTGATATCTCAGCTGGTGTTGCTTTGTTGCCTATAGATTGGGCAGAGAATAAAACCGCCGCTTCTATAGTTGAAATTCCATATCGCCTTAGCTCTTTGTCCCTACAGGCAAACAATGGCATCTGTTGTCTGATGCAACAATACCCAGAGTAAGTAATCCTGATCTGTAAATGTAAGGTCCTTCATAGTCTTCATAATGGCTCCTAATTAGACCAATTTAGTGTTGCTTTTCCCCTGCCCTACTTTTCTCAAATTCCGCTTCCGCTCTTGCTGGCTGGCGACCCGGGAAACATATCAAACTTCTTGCGTCCCGATTTGATCCCGAAGCTGCGCCAGTTACTTACGAAGTCGAGTCTTTAGGGATTCCAGCCGTAGCTATTATATCAAGAGAGGCGCAGAACCACAACATCTTGTGTTCGTCCAGTACCTTCACGACTGAAAAGTCCACATACGTGTTTGCAGCGCCCTTGCTCCATTGTCATACTTCTCACCCCCAACCTACATTACCTACGAAATCGATTAAAATGTTCTATCAATAATGTGTTACTCTGCTATTGCTAACTAACCGAGTATTTGGCAGAAGTAACGACATTCAGCTACACTATCGCAGCCGTCCAACTAAACTGCATATTTGTTGAAATTGAGTTGCTTTTGAATTATAGTTTACAGTTACTATTCAATGAAATTGGCTGCGAAGATGACAAGGGTAGCTAAAGACATTACTGAGCTCATTGGCAACACTCCGCTGGTCAAATTGAATAAAATGACCCGGGGGCTGGGAGCTGAAGTGGTGGCTAAGCTGGAATTCTTCAACCCTTGTAGCAGCGTCAAGGACCGGATTGGAGTGTCTATGATTAAAGCCGCTGAGGAGGCTAAGCTAATCAATAAGGACACGGTAATTATAGAACCTACCAGTGGTAACACTGGAATTGCCTTAGCCTTTGTCTGTGCCACTCATGGCTACCAGCTCATCCTGACTATGCCGGATACCATGTCTGTAGAGCGAAGGCAGCTTCTATCCACCTTCGGTGCTGAGTTGGTATTAACTCCGGGTAAAGAGGGGATGGTGGGAGCGGTGAAGAAGGCTGAAGAGTTGGTAGCTAACATACCCAATTCCTTCATGCCCCAGCAGTTCAAAAATCCGGCTAACCCTGAAATTCATCGAGAGACTACGGCTGAAGAAATCTGGCGAGATACTGATGGCAAAATAGATATTCTGGTGGCTGGCGTTGGCACCGGTGGTACTATTACCGGGGTGGCTGAAGTAATCAAGAAGAGAAAGTCAAGCTTTCAAGCTATAGCTGTGGAACCAGCCGAATCTTCCGTCCTCTCTGGAGGCAAGCCTGGAAGCCACAAAATTCAAGGCATCGGGGCTGGCTTTATCCCTGAAGTTTTGGAATTAGACCTTATTGATGAAGTTATCACCGTTAACAGTGAGGATGCGACTATGACGACTAAGAGGTTAGCCCGAGAGGAAGGCATTTTAGCGGGTATTTCTTCCGGTGCTGCTACCTGGGCAGCAATACAGGTAGCCAGGAGGATAGAAAATAAAGGCAAGCTTATCGTGGTCATCTTGCCTGATACTGGGGAGCGCTATTTATCCGCTGGATTCCTTTGAGAATTAGCGACTGATTGGAGGCTGTTAAAATGGACGAGATAATTATCTCTAAAGCAATCACGGAGAGTTACATTAAGGATTTTCTGGACTCTATGGATGTAGATGTGGCTATAGCTGGTGCTGGTCCGTCGGGCATGGCTGCTGGCTATTATTTAGCCAAACAAGGAGTGAAGACTTCTTTGTTTGAAAGGAAATTAAGCGTTGGTGGTGGCATGTGGGGTGGTGGCATGATGTTTAATCGTATTGTAGTCCAAAGCGAGGCTAAAGGAATTCTGGACGAATTTGGCATAGCCGCTAAAGAGTACCAGAAAGGCTATTATATAGCTGATGCTTTGGAAGCTGTTTCGGCTCTTTGCTACCGAACTCTGAAAACGGGTGCCCGCATTTTTAATTTACTCAGCGTTGAAGATGTAATGATAAGAGAGGATGATAGAATAACTGGCTTGGTGTTAAACTGGAGCGCTGTCTCCTTAGCTAACCTCCATGTCGACCCAATAACAATAAGGTCAAAAGTGGTAATAGATGCCACTGGGCACGATGCTGAAGTCTGCCGTATAGTTGCCCGAAAAATAGGTCCCAAGCTGAGGACAAAAACGGGGGAAGTGATTGGGGAAAAACCTATGTGGGCTGAAGCGGGTGAAAGGGAAATTGTGGCTAACACCAAGGAAGTCTACCCCGGTCTTTTAGTAGCTGGTATGGCAGTTAATGCTGTCTTCGGCTTTCCCCGTATGGGGGCTATTTTCGGTGGCATGCTTCTCTCTGGCAAAAAGGCTGCTGAATTAGCCGTTGACTTGTTGAAGAAAAATAAATGAACTATCCCAAAATAGAAAAGGAGGCACAAAATGCCCAAAACCATTGATGAAATAAACGAAAAAGTCAAAAAAGGGCAAGCTGTAGTTGTGACCGCTGAAGAAATCATTGATATTGCCAAGAAAAAGGGAATCAGCAAAGCAGCTCAGGAAGTTGATGTCGTCACCACTGGTACCTTTGGTCCGATGTGTTCTTCGGGAGCTTACTTCAATGTGGGGCATACCAAGCCTAGGATAAAGTTAGGTGGAGGTAGGGTCTATCTTAACGATGTCCCCGTTTATACCGGTCTGGCTGCCGTGGACATTTTCTTAGGTGCCACCGCTATTCCTGACGATGACCCGAGGAATAAGATTTATCCGGGGGAATTCCGTTATGGCGGCGGTCATGTTATAGAAGAACTGGTAGCTGGAAAAGACGTGCGACTGGTGGCTACAGCCTATGGCACTGATTGCTACCCGAGAAGAAAACTGGAGACCTGGATTAACCTTAAAGACATGAATGAAGCCGTTCTATTCAATCCCAGAAATGCCTACCAGAACTATAATGTGGCTGTTAACCTTTCCGACCGCATTCTTTATACTTATATGGGAGTGCTCAAGCCTCAATTGGGTAATGCCAACTATTCTACAGCCGGTCAACTATCACCTCTGTTCAATGACCCCTTCTATAAGACTATTGGCATTGGCACCAAGATATTCTTAGGTGGTGGCGTTGGCTATGTTGCCTGGCAGGGTACTCAGCACAACCCCAATGTTCCCAGGACGGAAGCTGGTGTCCCTAAAAGAACTGCCGGCACTTTGGCTGTCATTGGTGACCTGAAACAAATGAAGCCTCAATGGCTGGTAGGCACCAGTTTCCTCGGTTATGGCTGTACCATAACAGTAGGCATCGGTGTACCTATACCTATCCTGTCTGAGGAAATACTTCACTACACGCTGGCTACCGATGCTGACATACTGGCTCCCGTTGTTGATTACTCCGAAACTTATCCTCAAAGGAAGCCAGATGTTTTAGCCGAAGTTAGCTATGCTGAGTTAAAAACTGGTACCATAAGAGTCCAGGGGAAAGAAGTGCCTACAGCCTCTCTGGCGAGTTATCCTAAAGCTGTGGAAATAGCTAATATCCTGAAGGACTGGATAAAGAGAGGTGAGTTTTTGCTTACTGAGCCGGTAGCTCCTCTCCCCGGAGTTGAGTCGGGAGTTGTCATTAAATCTCTCGAAGAACGACCAATTCTGGAGGTGTAATTCCCACTGCCGGCGTGAGAAGTTGATGTGAAGAGGCAGGACCGAATAACTGAGTGGAGCAGAGAGCTCATAGTCGAAAGAATCCGGAACAGTTGAACCAGGGATTAAATAGGTATCTTAAATGGCTATACTTAGTGATAAAAATATAGATCCATACTGGTTTGAAAAGGAATTAATAATATCACTGCTAGAGAAAGAACCCCTGAGTAGAATTGAGCTAAGGAATAGAATCATAAGACTACAACAAGATCATCCTCACCCCCTTTTTCAAGGAAAGTATCATACCAATAGTACATATAATTACTGGATACGCAAATTAAAAGAACAATGTCTGGTCAGGGAGATAAATAAGATCTTCATTCTCACCAATTTAGGTAAATGGGTTGCTAATTCTAACTTAAATGACATATGTGATAGATATTCTTTTTTGGAAACATTTATTTGTAAAGAATGCAGTAAAAAAGTAGTGACCCGCATGATAATATTGTACTACGTACCCCGTTAACAGATAGCAAAGAGGAAAATATGATGACTGCCAATGGCTGTATGTGGATAACCCTCAAATGCCTTCAATGCAAAAAAACAATATCCACCAAAACTTGTCCCAAAGAGGAGTTAACCGCCTTCTATAATGCGGCAATTGAAGAATTAATTAAGAGGGGTATTGGGTTAAAGGCTAAAAAATTTGAATTATCTATCTTACGGCATATAGAACAATCATAATTAAAAGTGCTGCAAGTTAATCATGAACCCAAAAAAGGAGGTTAACCATGGCTGTTTCTAAAAGAATCGTTCTTCATTTCCCTCCCCGGATAGTAGACCAGCCCATAGTCTATCACCTAGTCAAAGACTTTGACCTTGAATTTAATATTATTAAAGCTTCAGTCACTCCGGGTAGAGAAGGGCTTTTGGTCATGGAGCTGACTGGGGAGCAGAGAAATTATGATAAGGGCATTAAATACTTGAGTGAATCGGGGGTAAAAATCCAGGCTCTGAGCCAGGATGTAGTCCGCAATGAAGCTCGGTGCACCCACTGTGGTGCCTGCATTACCCTCTGTCCCACCGATGCCTTCATTCTGGAGCCAGGGACAAGGAAGGTTCTCTTTGATAATACTAAGTGCGTTGTTTGCGAGCTGTGCGTTAAAGCCTGCCCGCCTCGGGCTATGGAGTTGTATTTTTGAAGTCTGCCACATACCAGCCGAGGACTTATCGGCAGTGGAGCAGGGACAAAAATTTAGTTTCCTTTAGTGTTACTGTAAAGGAGACCGACTTATACATCTGTGCCCGTCGTAACTTAAAAGCCAAGTCCGTAAAAGCTATTGTTAAGCATCGTGCTCCCCTTGAAGAGTATATAAGGGAGCATCCTCTATTTCTGACTACTCTAGAGCCCTATTCAGTAGAAGAAGATGCTCCAATTATTGTTAGGGAAATGGCAAAAGCAGCCGATATTACCGGTGTTGGTCCTATGGCAGCCGTAGCTGGTGCTATTGCTGAAGCGGTGGGCAAAGACCTTCTCCTCTCTTCCCCAGAGGTAATCGTCGAGAACGGTGGCGATATATTCTTAAAGATTTCTAAGCCCCGACTTTGCGGCGTCTACGCAGGTTCTTCTCCTTTCACAAGTAAAATTGCCTTGGAAATCCAGCCTGAAGAGACTCCTCTGGGAGTATGCACTTCCTCGGGCACTGTTGGGCACTCCCTCAGTTTCGGTGCTGCCGACGCGGTCATTGTCCTTTCCGTATCGACTGCCTTAGCCGATGCTGCTGCCACTGCTATAGGCAACCGAGTCAGGAGCATTGTTGACATTCCCCAAGCTCTTGACTGGGCACAACAGCTACCAGGTCTTTCAGGGGTGGTAATCATTAAGGATGATAAAATAGGTCTCTGGGGCAAAGTGACCATAGTCTCCGTGGACTCAGGCAAATGATTGGTGGTGCTCCCAAGATTACTTTCCAGAAAGAGTTCCTTAGAGGCAAAATTCTATGGCAAAAGTCCTGGGGAGTCCAGTACGGCATAAGAGAGGACTTGACACTGGGCAAAGTCTACGAGTACAAATTTGATATCAACGAGGTTAGGGAACCCATCAAGAAGACTGTGGAAGCTAACGGCTGGGAATTTGTACCTGTGCTCAGAAAGAGTCATGCTGTTCATCATTCACAATGATAGTTTGAATTACTAAACGCTCCCCCCACTTTCGTTGAAACCTATCTATTCATCTACTATAATTAGTTAGCTACTCTTCTCACGGTGGGCGTAGCCCAGAGGTTAAAGGCGCCAGGTTGTGGCCCTGGAGATCGAGGGTTCGAATCCCTCCGTCCACCCCAAATGCGCCTATAGCTCAGCGGACAAGAGCACCGGTCTTCGGAACCGGGGGTCGTGGGTTCGAATCCCTCTAGGCGCGTATTCTATGTCTACCAAAAAGTGTTATTGAATGATTAAAGAACTCTCCTCCAAAGACGCTTCCCTTGTCTATGAACTCATAAATCAAGCAGCTCACGCCTATAAAGGTGTTATCCCTGGCGACTGCTATCATGAGCCATATATGCCAAAAGAAGAACTACGTCGAGAAATGAAAAGCATGACCTTCTTTGGTTGGGAGGAGGAGGGGAAGTTAGTAGGGGCAATGGGCTTCCAGCCGGTTAGAGATGTGACACTCATTAGGCATGCCTATGTGTTGCCGGAACATCAGGGAAAGGGCATCGGCGCGAGATTGCTTAATCATTTGAAGCAGATGACAAAGACCAAGCACTTACTTGTGGGTACCTGGGCAGATGCTGTCTGGGCAATTGACTTCTACCAGAAGCATGGATTTGAACTCATGCCTAACAAAGATGAACTTTTAATGAAGTACTGGGATATCCCCAAGCGCCAGATTGAGACTTCGGTAGTTTTGGGTATCGAAATTTAACGATTTGGAGTTTTGTATTATGGGAGGCTTACGACAACAACTAATATAGGGACGAATAGTTCTCCTTAGCCGCCGCTAATAAGAGCCATAATTGTAATTTCGCCTCCATCTTTTACAACTTTGGCTAGTTCCTCAGGATAGGAGCTTTCAGAATTTACATAGATTTCCACAAAATTGGCTAACTTCCCGTTTTTGTCGTAAAGTCGTTGTTTAATTGCCGGAAATTGATTGACAAGGTCTTGGAGGCATTCCCCCACAGTATGACCTGTAGTTATCACTACCTCCTGGCTATCGGTAAACTGCTGGGAAAAGGGTGGAGTCTTATTTGAATACTCATTTCGTCCTCCGATAATCTTACCTTTTAGACTGAATTTGTGATCTTTAAAGCATAGGCGTCATACTGAAGCTAAAACTTCGGCTGCGGTCTTTGTTTCTGTGTCCAGAATATCTCCCTTTTTAGGTGATTTTAGCTTAAGAAACGACTTAACTACAACTCGGCTCCTTATACATCAATCTTTTGCCTTTTGATTGGTCTATAGTTACGTTTATTTTATATGGAAAGACTCCTTGACCCGTATTGAAGGTGGTGATAGAATGCGCGTTGGTTTGTCTGCTTCCGAGCTGCACACAAGAGGAGGTAGTTTTCATGGTTATTATTGGTGAAAATATCCATGTTATTTCTAAAGTAGTTGGCGATGCTATTAGAGAACGGAATCCAAAGCCCATCCAAGAATTGGCAATAGCTCAAGCGGGTGTTGACTACATAGACTTAAACCTTGGTCCGGCACGGCGAGACCCAGAAGCGATAATGGAGTGGCTAGTCAATGTAGTACAGGATGTCACCGATTTACCCTTGTCTTTAGACACCATGAACCCGGTAGCTATGGAAGCCGGGCTTAAAATCTGTAAGAAGAGACCATTGTTGAATTCAGCCTCAGGTAGGACTGACAGTAAAGAGCAAATGCTCCCCTTGGCTAAGAAATATTCCTGCGATGTAGTCATCTCGGTAATCACTGACAAAGGTTGCCCCCCCGGCATTGATGCCAGAATAGAAAGCATCATGGAGACTGTAGCTCTGGCTAATGAATTGGGTATTCCTAACGAAGATATTTGGGTTGACCCTATTCTATTGCCAGTTAGTGCTAATCAGGCTGAGGTGAGAGAAGCGTTAGAATTTGTAAAGATGCTTCCTGACCTTCTGCCCGGTGCCAAATCAACTATAGGTCTGTCTAACGTATCTAACGGCACGCCTGAAGAACTCAGAGGCATTCTCAATCGGACTTATATGGTAATGTTGGGTAGATATGGACAATATTCGGTAATTGCTGATGGTATGGACAAGGAGCTGATGAGTTTAAATAAAGGTGAAATGCCTAAAATTGTCGACCTTATTTATCGAGCTATGGATGGGGAGGACGTAGAGTTGTCATCTTTGTCTCCTCAAGAGCGCAATTATGTGAAGACAACTAAAGTGCTCATGGAGGAAACATTGTATTCTCATGCTTGGCTTGAAAGTTAAAATTTTGGAAGGAGTGAAAGATGGAATACAAAGCGCCTGTTGAAACTTATACCGGCAAAGTCAGAGAGGTGGTGATTGGGAAAGGAAACAAGGCTTTGAAAATTGGGGGGGAAAGTGTTCTCCCCCTTCATTTTTTTGAGGGTTCTATTGAGAATTCTCCGCGAGTGGCTTTGGAAGTCTGGGATAAGGAGCCAGCAGGTTGGGCAGAATGGGTGGTGGAGCTTTACAAAGATGTTACCTCCGACCCTGTAACCTGGGCAAAGAAATACGTGACCCTTGGCGCTGACCTTATCTGTTTACGACTGGTGAGTACCGATCCGGCTGATAAGAATACTTCGGCTGAAGCAGCGGCTAACGTTACCAAAGAAGTAAATCAAGCCATATCAGTCCCTCTAATTGTCTACGGCTCTGGAGACGAGACCAAGGACATTGAGGTGCTGACTAAAGTGGCTGAAGTGTGTGATGGGGAGAACCTCCTTTTAGGTCCAGTAGTCAAGGAAAACTATGAGCCTATAAGCAAAGCGGCTCTGGAACATGGACATTGTATCATTGCCCAGACTCCGTTGGATATAAACCTGGAAAAGGAACTAAATATAAAACTATTAAAGTCCTTCCCTCCAGAAAGGGTGGTCATTGACCCTCTTAGTTCAGCTCTTGGTTATGGAATGGAGTACAGTTTTACTATCATGGAAAGAACGAAGCATATAGGTGTCATATTTAAGGATGCCATGATGCAGATGCCTATCATCGCTGACCTTGGTGCCGAATGCTGGAAGACTAAAGAAGCCAAAGCCAGTAAGCAGCAAGGATTGCTCTGGGAAGCCATCACCGCCGTAAGCCTTCTTTTAGCCGGAGCTAATATTCTGGTGTTACGCCATCCAGATAACTCTAAGCTGATTAAGGAGCTTATTCAGCCAAAGCTTTGACTTAAATAGGAATGAATACTATAATTAAATTGGATAAGATAAATACCAGTGGAGGTATATAAAGTGGCAGTAACAGCTAAGAGAAAGACAAGGAAAGACGAGAAACTGGAAATCATACAGGCTGAAGACTTGTGGGAATCTGTAGGTCCGACACCAATGCCTGAGCTACCTGACTTGCGAAACTGGGATATGAGGTTGCTCAAGACCTACAAGCCTTTCTATGCTCCCTTTTGTGACCTGTGCTGCTTCTGTACCTATGGTAAGTGCGACCTGACTCGTGGTAAAAGAGGTGCCTGCGGGATTGATATTGCTACCCAGCAGGGAAGAATTGTAACTTTGGCTTGCTTCACCGGTCTATCCGCTCATGGTGGTCACGGCAGGCATGTCCTTGAGTATCTCATTGAAAAGTATGGCGAGGACTATCCTATTGACCTCGGTCCTCAGGTAGCGGTGGAAGCCCCTATAATCAGAACAGTTCTTGGGCTGAAACCAAAGACCCTGGGTGACTTGAAAAAAGCCTACGAATATGTGGAGCGGCAGCTTATCCATCTGGTTTCATCCATTCACATCGGTCAGGAAGGTAGTAATTTAGACTACGAATCCAAGGCTCTCCATGCGGGTATGCTTGACCACGTGGCTATGGAAGCGGCTGATATTGCCCAGATTGTCGGTTTCAAGTATCCGACTTCAGTGGCTAATACACCCCTGGTAGGTCTGGGTTGGGGAGCGGTAGATAAAACCAAACCAATAATTCTCTTAATTGGGCATAACCCGGTGACGGCTATTCCCATTGTGGATTATCTGAACCAGAATAACCTTACCGATAAAGTAGAAGTAGCTGGCATTTGCTGTACTGCTCTCGAGGTGACCAGGTATTCTGACAAAGCTAAGGTGGTTGGTCCGCTTTCCCGCCAGCTTTTCTTTATCCGCTGTGGTATGGCTGATGTCATCGTCACCGATGAGCAATGTATCCGGACTGACATGCCAATAGAAGCGGCTAAAGTTGGTTCAGCCTTGATTGCTACCTCAGACAAAGTCTGCTACGGGCTTGAAGATGTCTCAGAAAAAGAAGCCGACAATATAGTTACTGAGATGGTTAATGAAGGCAAGCAAGTATTGATACTTGAGCCGGAGAAAGCTGCTGAGGTGGCAGTTAAAGTGGCTCTGGCACTGGCGCCTAAGAGGAATAAGGATATGATAACCAAGTCAGAACAAGTTCAAGAGCTAGCTAAAGACCATAAATTGTGCGGTCTGTGTAGCCGGGTCTGTCCCAACCTGTTGCCAGTCAGTGATGCTATAGAAGCAGCTAAGAACGGCAGCCTGAAGGAATTAGTTGAGGTCTTTGAGAAATGTATTGGCTGTGGCAAATGCGAGCAAGAATGCCCCCGCCATGTCCCCATTTTTAAGATGATGCAGGGCGTAGCCAGTTGGGAAGAATGGAAAGTAAGAAGCGGACGCGGTCCCATCCACGATGTAGAAATTAGAAAGGTCGGTGCACCCATTGTTCTGGGTACTATACCTGGGGTGGTGGCTTTTGTGGGCTGCTCCAACTTCCCTGAGGAAATAGATGAAGTAGCTGAGATGGCGGAGGAGTTTGCCAAAAGAAAGTACATCGTAGTTCTCTCTGGCTGCTCTGCTATGGTGGCGGGTATGAAAAAAGATGCTGAGGGTAAGACCATTTATGAAAAGTATCCTCCCGATTTTGATGCCGGTTGCATCTTGAATGTTGGCTCCTGTGTGGCTAATGCCCACATTACTGGCGCAGCTATCAAAATAGCCAATATTTTCGCCACACTGCCCTTGAGAGCTAATTATGAGGTCATTGCCGACTACATTCTCAACCGTGTCGGGGCTTGTGGTGTTGCCTGGGGAGCTTATTCCTGGAAAGCAGCTTCCATTGCCACTGGCTGTAATAGACTGGGAGTCCCAGTAATTGTCGGTCCTCACTCCTCCAAGTATCGACGGCTCTATCTAAGCCGGAAAGAAGAAGATGACTGGACAGTAATGGATGGTAGGACAAAGCAATTGGTAGATACTCAGGAGCCATCTCCGGAGCATTTAATCAATGTAGTCGAGTCTAAAGAACGAGCCATTGTTACTATTGCTAAACTCTGTATTCGCAAGAATGATACTCCTCAGGGGAGACAGATAAAGCTTAATCACTACATCGCCCTCCACAAGCAATATCTGGGGACTCTACCGGATGACCTTCACCTTTTTGTGAGACGGGCTACTGATATACCCATCTTTTTCAAAAAAGAAGTGATGGAATATCTACAAAAAGTTGGTTGGAAGGAGAAACTAGTGCTGAGCCTACCAACCCTCATCGGGACTTATCCGTCTAAAGTACCCTTGGAGGCAGTTATCCACTAAAAGGCTAAATTATGCATCTGCTGATACTAATACAAGGAGATTATGGAAGAAGAATGGTCGATAACATAAAAGAGCATGCCCCCAAGGAATGGGAGGTAAGCTCTTATGTTTTTCCACCATCTCTACCTGTAGTTATTGATGACCCAGACCAGTTCTTGCCTAAGGAATTACCGGCAGCAGACTTACTTATATCATTAGGAGAACACCCCGGCGTGGCTCAACTAATACCAGATATAGTTGAACGAAGTGGCGCTAAAGCCGCCATCGCTCCTGCCGATAACCGAGCCTGGCTCCCAGCGGGTTTAGCCCGACAGGTCAGGAACAAGTTGGCAACTATGGGAGTGGAAATGGTCTATCCTGTTCCCTTTTGTTCTCTGACTGAAAAGCATAGTTCCAATCCCTATATCCTTGAATTCGTTCGTTACTTTGGGAGACCGCAGGTTACCATACAGCTTTCAGGCGACAAGATAAAAGAAGTTACCATTGGCAGGGAGGCTCCCTGTAGCAATACCCGGTTTGTGGCTAAAGGTCTCATGGGGATGTGGATTGGAGATGCGGTAGAACAGGCTGGACTTCTGCATCATCAGCATCCTTGCTTAGCCACTATGGGTATTGACCCTGAGTTCAACGATACGCTCATGCATCGGGCTGGTCTTACTATTAAGCAAGCCATTGAAGAAGCTCTAAAAAGTAAACAGGTGGTTTAGTGTGAAGGAGGTTAGAATAGCATGACTATACCTTATCACCATGTCAATGTTCTTACTGGATTTAAAGCGGCTCGGATTATGGAAGATGCCAGTGAATATGCATATCTAATCAAAAGAGCCCGGAGACCTCTCTTGGTGCTGGGACCACGTACTTTGACTATGTCCTTGGATGGCAGGTTACTTATGGAATATGCTGTGGATATAGTAAGAGCAGCTAATATCCCGGTATGTGCTACAGCTCATACCAAGAAGAAATTGCTGGAACTGGGGATAACCCCAGAAAGCACCTATGATGTAATTGAAATTATCAACCACCTTAAGGATAAAGAATGGCAAGGAGTTAAGAAAGAAGGCAATCATGATCTGGTGGTCTTCTTGGGCTTCAGGACTGACCTCGGGGAACAAGGACTATCAACTCTGAAGCACTTTGCCCCTCACCTCAAGACAATGACCTTATGCAAGTACTATTATCCCAATGCCGATTACTCGCTTCCAAACCTTAAAGATGATAAATGGAAAGAGTTCTTGGAAAATCTCATAGCAAAATTACAGGAAAAGGAGGCATAGAACATGGCAGGAATGTTCCCGGTAGATGTTGGACCACAGTATGAAGGCGAAGCGATAAGAAAGGCAGACTTTCATGTGGAATTTGGCGGTCCAGATGTAAAAAGCAAGTTCGAGCTGGTAACCATGAAAGGGATGGACGAGGTGGAGCATGAAAAAAATGAGGTCATTGGATCTGATATGTCTGAACTAAAGGAAGGGGGTAGTTATCCCTTAGCCATTCTCATTGATGTCGCCGGTGCTGGACTTGAGAAAGATATGGAGCCTGTTTTTGAAAGAAGAATACACCTCTACGCCAACTATATTGAAGGCTTCTGGCACATGGCTCAAAGAAACGACATGTGGATAAGGTTACATAAAGATTCCTTCAAGAAGGGACTTAACTCTCTAAAGGAAATCGGCAAAATCCTGATTTTCCTCTACACTTCGGAGTTACCCATCATTGAAAAAATAAGTATCACCTTTATTACTGATGAGAAGAAAATAGAAGAGTTTTTACCTCGTGCCTTGGAAGTCTATAAAGCCAGGGATGAACGACTGAAAGGGATAAGGGAGGAAGATGTGGAGGAGTTTTATAGCTGTGCCTTGTGTCAGAGCTTTGCACCAACCCATATTTGTATTGCCACTCCGGAAAGAGTGGCTAATTGCGGAGCCATAAACTGGTTTGATGGTAGAGCTGCTTACAAGCTTGACCCTGAAGGTCCGGTGCAGGAAGTTAAGAAAGGCGAGTGCTTAGACCCCATAAGAGGTGAATACAGGGGTTGTAATGAGCTGGCGGTAGTAAAGTCATTAGGAAACTATGACCGCGTTTATCTTCACAGTGCCTTTGAGCACCCTCACACCTCCTGCGGCTGTTTCCAGGCTATTTGTTTCTATATTCCTGAAGTTGATGCCTTTGGCATTGTCCATCGTGATTTTGTGGGCAATACGATAATGGGTATCCCCTTCTCTACCATGGCAGGAGAAACCAGTGGAGGAAGACAGGTAGAAGGTTCTTTAGGAATGGCGCTGGAGTATCTTCGCTCCCCGAAGTTCCTTCAGGCTGATGGGGGTTTACACCGAATAGTCTGGATGCCTAAGGAAATAAAAGAAAGATATAAGGATGCTATTCCGAAGGATTTATATGATAAGATAGCTACGGAAGAGGATGTGACCAATACTGACGAACTGGTAGAGTTTCTTAACCGTGTAGGACATCCCTGGGTAAAGGGGGAGGTTAAGCTTCCGGTCTAAAGACCAAATTAGGAGGACGGTCATGCCAATTAAAGGGACAGATATTGTCAAGAAGCTTCCGGATGGCGGCAAAAAAAACTGCAAAGAGTGTGGCTTTCCCACCTGTTTTGCCTTTGCCATGAAGCTGGCTTCGGGAGGGACAACTCTGGATAAATGTCCCTACCTCTCCTCTGAGGTTAAAGCTGAATTAGAAGAGGCTTTAGCTCCTCCTATCAGGTCAGTCACTGTAGGTTGTGGTGCCAATAGCCTCCAAATTGGCAACGAAGAAGTGATATATAGACACGAGAAGACCTTTGTCCATAAGCCGGGTATCGCTCTTCTGATTTCCGATAAAGAAAATGATACCAAGGTCGAAGAAAAGGTGAAGAAGCTGAGAGAATTTCAGTACTCTTGGGTTGGACTGACTCTCAAGGCTGACCTATTAGCCCTCTATAATGAGTCAGGGGACAAGTCGAAATTTGAGGCTCTGGTAAGGAAAGTTTACGGAAGTACTGATGCTGGCTTAGTCTTAATCTCAGACAACACAGAAGCTCTGTTTGCTGCTCGGGACATATGTGCTGATAGGTGCCCTCTCGTTTATCCAATAACCAAGGATAACATAGACAAGGCAATCACTAAGATCAAAGAGCATCTCACTCCTGCGGGAGTCAAAGCCCAAAGTGTTGCTGACCTTGTCCCGCTTACCACCAAATTGAAGGAAGCTGGTATAGAGGACATAGTTCTGGATCCGGGTTCAAAGGATTTCCAACAGGCTATAGCTGATCAGACCTTAATCCGACGAGCTGCCTTAAAACAAAATTTTAGACCCTTGGGTTACCCAACCATCGGTTTTCCTTGCTTTATGGCTAAGAACAGCATCAAAGAATTTCTAACTGTAGCCATGTTTGTTATTAAATATACTGGCATTATCGTTATTTCCGACGCTGATAAGGACTCTTTGTTGCCATTATTGGTTCAGCGACTTAATATCTATACTGATCCGCGAATACCTATGTCAGTGGAAGACAAGATTTATGAAATATTTGAGCCGAATGAAGAATCGCCAGTACTTCTTACCGGTAACTGGGCATTGACTTATTTCATCGTTGCCTCAGAAATCGAAGGTAGCAAGGTTCCTTCTTGGCTCTGTGTTAAGAATACCGAAGGGCTTGGTGTCTTAACGGCTTGGGCAGCGGGCAAGTTCTCTGGCGATACTGTCGGTCCTTTCATCAAAAAATGTGGCATTGAAAATAGAGTAAAACATCGCCGTTTAATCATTCCGGGAAAGGTAGCCCGGATCAAAGGTGAGCTTGAAGAGGCTTTGCCTGACTGGGAAATCATTGTTGGTCCTCGAGAAGCGGCTGAGATTCCGGCTTTTTTGCCGCCTTTAGTTCGGCAGTGGAAATAATAAACGAGCAACTGGGTCATATCCTCTCTGGGGATAAGAAGGACAAAAGCCGCCTAATCTCTCTCCTTCAAGAGGTTCAGGAAAAGTTAGGTTATCTCCCCAGAGAGGCGATGCTGGGAATTGCTAAATTTTTGCAAGTTCCAGCCAGCAACATCTACAGTGTCGCTACTTTCTACAACCAGTTTCGTTTCAAACCTCAGGGAAAGCATCCCATAAAAGTATGTCTGGGAACAGCTTGCCATTTAGCCGGTGGCGGTCTGGTCTTGGAAGCAGCCGAAAGAGAATTAGATATCAAAGTAGGTGGGGTCACGCCTGACCAGGGATTTAGTCTGGAAAGGGTAGCCTGTATCGGCTGTTGTGCTATCGCCCCAGTAATGACGGTGAATGATACTGTTTATCCGAAGTTAACCCCGATGAAGGTGGAAGAGATACTGGTTTTGTTCAAACCTCCTAGTGAGGGAAAAGAAGAATGAACTTTGAGGAAGTTAAGCAGCAAGCTAAGGCTGAGTGGGACTCTCTGTATCACGGTGAAATTCCCTTGGTTCTTGTAGGCACAGCCACCTGTGGTCGGGCTGCCGGGGCTTTATCGGTGCTTCAAGCTATCAGAGAAGAAATAGCTAAGCGAAAGGTTAATGTTAAAATCGTTGAAGTTGGCTGCATTGGGCTGTGCTCTTTTGAGCCTCTGGTTACTGTAATCAAGACTGGTTTTTCGCCAATTTGCTACCAGCGTATCACACCAGAACTTGTGCCTCGTCTTGTCGAGGGCTATATTTTGGGTGATGACCCTTGTCTTGAGTTAGCTTTAGGCACCATTGAAGGGGGGGATGGTGAAGCCGTCTCTATTCCTGAACTACCCAGGTTTAAAGGAGAGCTGCGCTTGATTATGCGTAACTGTGGCTATATTAATCCGGAAAATATAAGCCACTATATTGCTAATGGTGGTTATAGTAGCTTGGCTAAGGCTTTGCAAATGTCCCCAGAAGAAATAATTGAGGTGATAAAGCAGTCGGGTCTTAGAGGACGTGGAGGCGCTGGCTTCCCTACTGGAGAAAAGTGGGCACTTTGTCGAAAGGCTACTGGCAAACCTAAATATGTAATTTGTAACGCTGATGAAGGCGACCCAGGGGCATTTATGGACCGCATCATTCTGGAAAGTGACCCGCACCAGGTGTTGGAGGGAATGATAATTGCTGGTTACGCCGTGGGCAGCCATCAGAGCTATGTTTACATCCGGAATGAATATCCCTTAGCTATTAAGCGCCTCAAGATAGCTATAGAGCGAGCCAGGAATTCAGGCTTTTTAGGAGGTAATCTCTTGGGGAGTAATTTTGCTTATGACATCAGTATTGTTCAGGGTGCTGGTGCTTTTGTATCCGGTGAAGCCACAGCATTAATGCGTGCTATTGAGAGTAAGCGAAGCATGCCCAGAGCCAGACCTCCGCACTCAGTAGAAGCTGGTTTATGGGACAAGCCAACGGTGCTCAACAACGTGAAGACCTTCGCTTATGTACCTCTTATTATAGCCCGGGGGGCTGATTGGTTTTCCAGTATAGGCACCGAGAAAAGTAAAGGGACAGCCGTGTTTGCCTTAGCCGGCAAGATGGTCAATACTGGCTTAGCTGAGGTGCCTATGGGCACAACCTTGCACCAGCTTATCTTTGAAGTTGGCGGTGGAATACAAAAAGGCAAACTATTCAAGGCTGTCCAGATTGGTGGTCCCTCTGGTGGTTGTTTGCCCCAAGGTCTTCTTGACATCCCTGTTGATTTTGACTCCTTGACTGGGGTGGGGGCGATGATGGGCTCGGGTGGAGTCATTGCCATGGATGAGAATAACTGTATGGTAGATACGGCTCGGTTTTTTCTTGATTTCACTCAGAAAGAGTCTTGCGGCAAATGCACTACCTGCCGCATAGGTACAAAGCAGATGCTGTATATCTTGGAAGATATTTGTGCCGGGAGAGGTACTATTGAAGATGTGAACTTGCTTTCCGAGCTGGCTGTGGATGTCAAAGATGGCTCTCTTTGTGGTTTAGGTGAATCAGCTCCCAATCCAGTGCTAACTACCCTCCGCTATTTTCGCGAGGAATATGAAGTCCATATCCTGCAGAAGCATTGCCCGGCTCTGGTATGTAAAGAACTTATTGCTTATTACATTACTCCTGAAAGATGTGAAAGGGGTTGTGAGCACTGTATCCTTAATTGTCCGGTTAAGGCTATCTCCAGCGATGAAAGAAGGCTTAAGGTTATTGACCAGACTAAATGCACTAAATGTGGGACTTGCCTGGAAGTATGCCCCCCAGAGTATAATGCTGTAGTGAAGCTATCTCCGGTGACTTCAATACCTTTAAAGGAAGGTTGAAATGGCTACTATCGCTGTGGCTGGAAAAGGTGGTGTGGGGAAGACAGCTATCGCTGCTCTGCTTATCAACCGCCTTTCTCAAAAGGGAACTGTCTTGGCTATTGATGCTGACCCCAGCACTAATCTTAACTTAGCCCTCGGTCTGCCTTTGAAAGAGACGGTAGGCAGGCTGCGAGAGGACATGACGGAGGACATCGGTAAAGGACGTTTGCCTTCAGGTGTCTCCAAGCAGGAACTTCTGGACATGAAAATCAGGCAAGCTTTGGTGGAGTCACCTAAAATTGACCTCTTAGCTATGGGGCGTCCTGAGGGTCCGGGTTGCTATTGTGCTGCTAATCATATGCTTCGCCTCTCAATCGACCATTTGGCTAAGAATTATGACTATGCCGTCATTGACTGTGAAGCCGGCATGGAGCATATAAGTCGGCAGACGACTCGGGATATAGATTTTCTTCTGGTCATCTCCGACTCTACCTTTCGTGGCATCATTACTGCCGGGCGTATGAAAGAGCTGATGAAAGAGTTACGCACCAAAGTCGGGGAAACCTATCTGATAGTTAACCGTGTTAAAGACGGGCTCCCTGAGGAAATTAAGAAGACTATTGATGATTTTGGGCTCAATCTTGTTACGACCATAGCTGAAGACCCAAACATTGGCGCATTAGACGAAAAGGGGGCTCCGATTATAGAGCTACCCGCAGACTCCCCTTTACAAAAAGGGGTGACAGAAATAGCCGGTAAACTGGGTCTATAACCAAATTTGGGCTAAGTCCAAATGGCGCTTAAGCACAGTAAGTGGGTAACTTTAAAAGAGATTGAGGGTAAAATAAGCCCCCATGATGAGTACGTCCGCCGTGAATTGGAGTCCCGAAAAGAAGCTCTGGGATATGTGGACGATGTCACTAAATTAGCTGAGTATATTGGTGGTGTGGTGGGGAAGTTGGGAATAGGAGAAGACTGGGCGATAAAAAAGGAAGTTTTCCCTGGAGTCGAAATCTTCTTCCTTTATCGCCCTGCCGACGAAGAGTTCCCCAGTAATTTCAGAACCCTTTATTCTGGTAACAAACTAACCAAAATGAGGGGAGACGATTTAGCTGGCATTACTATCGCCTGTGCCAACCACATGCTCAGATATGTTGTGGAGACTAACCCTGGTAAGAGTCTCCCCAAAATCTGTGATAAAGTATAGGAATCTTCCCTATGAATCCAAAGAACTTAGATTCTATCTTCACACCAAAATCAATAGCCATCGCTGGCGTTTCCACTGCTGATGTTCTTAGTGGTGGCAGAGTTTTTGGTGGTGGAGGCATGTTTCTCGATGCCTTACTGCGTTACGGTTTTCCAGGGAAGATTTACCCTTTAAATCCTAAAGGAGGTGAGATTTCTGGCTTGAGAGTCTACACCAGCCTTGCCGAAATTCCAGAACTCGTTGATTATGTTATTTGCAGTGTTCCAGCTCCTCTTGTACCCCAGTTAGTTAGCGATTGCGTCGCCAAAAGGGTGAAAGTAATTTCTATTTTTACCTCAGGCTTCAGTGAAACTGGCAGCGAGCAGGGCAAACAGTTAGAAAAAGAAGTCTGCCGTATGGCACAACAGGGAGGAGTTCGCCTTGTTGGTCCCAATTGCTTGGGGATATATTGTCCTAAAGGAGGTCTTGCTTTTGCTGCTGACTTTCCAAAGGAGGCTGGCTCTGTGGCTCTTGTGTGTCAAAGCGGTGGTAATGCCATGCACTTTGTCCGTATTGCGGCTCGACGGGGAGCCCGTTTTAGCAAAGTGATTGCCTATGGAAATGCCTGTGATGTTGATGAGTCTGATTTATTCGAATACCTCATCACTGACCCTGAGACCAAAATAATTACTGCTTACATTGAAGGAATCAAGGACGGGGCTCGATTTTTTGAGGTTGTTAAAAAAGCAGCTGAAGTCAAGCCAGTGGTTGTACTTAAGGCGGGCTACACTGAAGCTGGAGCTAAAGCTGCTGCTTCTCATACTGGCTCCTTGGCTGGCTCAAGCAAGGTCTGGGATGGAGTCTTAAGACAAGCGGGAGCCCTTCGTGTTTATAGCTTGGAGGAATTGGTGGACATGGTGGTTGCCCTTCTTTATCTTACTCGACCTAAAGGACGCAGGGTCGGAATTGTCGGTGTCAGTGGTGGTGCTGCGGTATTAGCTACTGACGAGTTTGTGACTAATGGCTTTGTCGTACCTCCCCTAACTGAAGATATCCGTAGCAAGCTACGTAGTTTTCTCCCCACTGACCATGGGACTAGTCTGCGCAATCCGGTAGACTTGGGGGCGCAACTTTTCAGCCCGGGATTTTATCCTGTTTTAACATCGTTAGCTAACTATGAAGGGATTGACCTTCTGATAGTCCAGCTATCTCTGGGTATGCTTGTATTGCCACCTTTCCTTGGCGAAGGCACAGTTCTCAACTTTCTGGCTGACTGGATTATCAGGGTTCATCGAGAAACAAGCAAGCCTTTAGCTTTGGTAATTCATGCTATGGCTTCTGGTGAAAGTTGGGAGGTAGCCTTGGAGTGTCAGGAAAAATGTTATAGAGCCGGCTTACCAGTCTATAATTCCATAACCAGCGCCGCCAAAGCTATTGACCGCTGCATTGCTTATTGCCAGCGACGCTAACCACTCCTGCCGAATTCCTTTTGCAATCGTTGAGAACTGAGATGGAGCATGGTTGGTCTGCCATGAGGGCAGGTGCGGGGTTGACGAGTTAACTCGAGTTGTCTCACTAACTCTCTCAACTCTTCCATGCTTAAAACCTGTCCCGCTTTTACGGCGTTATGGCAGGCTAAAGATTGGGCTACTTTTTCTTCCCAGACTGGTGTGGCTTCATCATTCACTAAGGCTTCCAGCAATGCCTCGGTGCTTTCTTTGAGGTTTGTTTCCTTAATCAGGACTGGCACTGTTCTTATTAAATAGCTTCTACCACCAAAGGGTTCAATGGTAAAACCAAATTGACTTAGGACCTCGTTCTTGGCTTTGAGGACTTGTTCTTGTCTCGGATTCAGCTCTATTACTACTGGTTCTAAGAGTCCTTGGACTTCTATTCTTTGTTGGGAACGCTGACTCAAGACTTTTTCGAACAAAATACGTTCGTGGGCAGCGTGCTGGTCAATAAGGTAAAGCCCTTCCGGGTCTTCAGCCAGAATGTAGGCGTTAGCTAATTGTCCTACTACCCTAAGCATGGGCAGTTCAGGGAGGAAAGCCAGTTCCTCAGCCATTGAAGCCTGTAGTCTTGGACTTTGAGGCTGTGATGCGGTAGGTGGCATAACTTTAATTTCCGGTGCCTGAGCCGTGAGGAGTGTCTTTCTTATAGCTCTTTCCACAGCAATAAATATTTTTTGGTCATTTTGAAATTTCACTTCTCTCTTGGTAGGGTGGACATTGACATCAATTTCGTGAGGTGGTAGCGACAGATTGACAATGACGATGGGGTATCTTCCGTTCATCAGTAAGCCTTGATAGGCAGTCTCAGCAGCCCGTGCCAGAAGGCGACTATTTACCCAGCGCCGGTTAACAAAGAAACTAAGATAACCCCGGCTGGAACGACTCAAAGACGGTGGACTTACCAGACCGCTAACCGCTGGCATATCAATATTATGGCTTACTTCCAGCATTCTCTGAGCTACTTCTACACCATAGACCTCCATTACGGTATCTCGCTGGTTGCCATTACCGGGAGTGCGGAGGAATAAACGTCCGTCAATAGCTAAACTGAAGCTGATTTCGGTGAAACCTAAGGCATATTGACTAACCAAATGAGCAATGTGGCTGTTTTCGGTAGTCGCTGATTTCAGGAACTTAAGCCGAGCTGGGAGGTGCCGAAATAGGTGACGGACAGTAACCGTGGTGCCTTGGGATCGAGCGCGACTTTCTCGGTGGACTAACTTCCTATCTTTAAAGCTTAGATAGCTACCGACAGCTTCACCCTGGGCTCGGGTAAGAACTTCCACATCAGCCACAGCCGCGATACTCGGCAGCGCCTCCCCACGGAAACCAAGGCTGGAGATTTTATCCAAGTCGTCCAAGCCTCTGATTTTGCTGGTGGTATGGCGCTGAAAAGCCAGTTCTACCTCATCAGACGGGATACCTGTGCCGTTGTCAATTACTCTTATTAACTCTACCCCACCACCCCGAGCTTCAATAGCAATCTGACTGGCACCAGCATCTATGGAGTTCTCCACCAGTTCCTTCACCACCGAAGCTGGTCTTTCTACCACCTCACCAGCCGCAATCTTGGTAACAACTTCAGGCGCTAAAACTCGAATAGACATCTACTTCCCATTTCTTAGAGCTGAAGCTATCTAATGAAAACTGCCATGATTAACGATGTTGGAATCAGGGAAATAAGCATAATGATTAGACTTTGCCACCATTGGATTTTGTGGACTTTGCTTAAAGCTATAACTGACATTACAAATATCCAGATAAAGGGAATTACGAATATACGGAGATTCTCTACCCACTGGGGCCAGGGGAAGACAGGCATTCCTTTAGCAATAAGAATTGGTGCCAGAAATGTTTCTGGTATCCACATAAAGATAATAGTAGGGATATGGATGGCATAAGCCTGAGAAGCAAAGGTAGCCTCAAAAGTGCCTTTTCCCTTAAAGGCTTTGCCGAGAATAAAAGCCAGGGCACCATAGGATAGAGACCCAGCCAGAGCTACCGGAATAGTCGTAAAAGTTTGGACGAGATACCATTTCTCAAGGGAAATAGTCAAAAAGGGTGTTGTCACCGGTTTGTGCCCGAGTAAATAGTAGACGAGAACCGTAATGGAATAGAGGAAACCGAATATTATTACCCACCAGAAACCAGCCCATAAGCCCTGCTCATCCTGTGCTATTTCTTCAGCCGCTTTTGCCGGATTAGCAATGAACTTACCAATGTAGGTGAAGATTTTCTTAATCATCCGAGCATCTTAGAACTTTTACTTATGTTTAAATATCTGAAGTTTCTTCTATTTTCTCCAATGGTGCCAAGCTGAGGAGGAGTCTTTTAATGCCGATATCTTTGAAAGCCACGGTTACCTCGTGGTCATCTTTAGTCTGCTTACAGGTGATGACGGTGCCCTCGCCGAACATTTTGTGCTGGACGCGATCACCGGTTTTGAGGTTCAGCGTGGAATAGGGTCGTGGTGCTGGAGTGGCTACGGTAGTCAGCTTGTCCTCTTCCCAGAAGCCTTTAATGGTCACTAGGTTGGTCGGGATATCTTTAAGGAAGCGGGAAGGGGGATTTAGGGAACTGCCACCAAGGAGGCTACGGCGGAAAGCTCGCAAAAGGTAAGCTTGCTTCTGGGCTCGGGTCACCCCCACATAGCAAAGCCTGCGTTCTTCTTCCATCTGTTCCGGGTCGTCAAAAGACTTTCGGTGAGGCAGGACACCTTCTTCCATGCCGACTATGAAGACCACCGGGAATTCCAAGCCTTTAGCCTGATGCAGAGTAATCAGAGTAGCAGCGTCAGTCTTTTCATCCAGTTCATCTACATCGGAGACTAAAGTCACTTTCTCCAGGAAGGTAGCCAGAGCTTCTTTAGGTTTAAGTTCACTATATTCCTCAGCCACTCCGCGCAGTTCAAGGACGTTTTCCCAGCGGTCTTCGCCATTTTCCTGAGCTAAAAGATATTGCTGGTACCCGGTAGTTTCTATAACTTTATCTATAAGGTCAAAGAGGTTCAGTTTTCCGTTCTTGGCTCGGAGTTTTTCCATTAGCTCAAAAAAGTTGGTCAAAGCATAAGTAATACGGGTGGTGAACGCTGGTCCTTTCTTTTCTGATACTAATTCTATGGCATCGTACAAGGACATGCCCTGATTTCGTGCCCAGGCAGAAAGCTCGGCTAAAGTGCGCTGACCGATGCCCCGGCTTGGGATATTTATGATTCGGGTCAGGCTTATATTGTCGGAAGGGTTGTGAATTACCCTGAGGTAAGCAATAATGTCTTTAATTTCTCGGCGCTGGTAGAAACGGGTACCTCCTACCAGCCGGTAGGGCACTCCATAGCGCATAAAGGCTTCTTCTAAGGCTCGCGACTGAGCATTGACCCGATACATGACAGCACAGTCACGGAGGTGTGCACCATTATTTACCAGCTTCTCTATTTCTCCCACTACAAACTGAGCTTCTTCATCTTCGCTATAGGTCTCAATGATAGCCAGCGGGACACCAATCTCATTCTCCGTCCACAGGTTCTTAGGCTTACGCTGGAGGTTGGCTGAGATAATGTTAGAGGCTACCTCAAGAATAGTCTTGGTGGAACGGTAGTTCTGCTCCAGAAAGACCACTTTGGCATCAGGATAGTCCTTTTCAAAGCTAAGGATATTACGCAAGTCGGCGAAACGCCAGGAATAGATAGACTGGTCAGGGTCGCCGACAACACAGATATTACGATGTTTCTCAGCCAGTTGCTTTACTAACACATACTGGGTGATATTGGTGTCCTGGAACTCGTCAACCAGAATATGGAGGTAGCGGGACTGGTAACGGTTGAGCACCTCAGAGTGGTCAGTAAAGAGCTGCACCGTCCTCATGAGCAGGTCATCAAAATCTACTGCCTGACTTTGGCTGAGGAGTTGTTGGTAGCGCTCGTAAACCCGGTGGACTATTTCATCGAAATAACTGTGGGTGTGCTGGGCATAGTCTTTGGGTGTCCAGATTCGGCTTTTAGCTGCCTTAATAGCTGACTGAATGGCTCGTGGCGTGTAGTGTTTAGGGTCAAGCCCTACTTCGAGAAGGCTCTGCTTGATTAAATCCAACTGGTCTTCTTCATCATAGATGACAAACCGAGAGTCCAGTCCGATAGCCTTACCTTCCCGGCGCAGGATACCGGCACAGATGGCATGAAAAGTGCCCAAGGTCAAGTTACCTGCTGTCTGCCCCAGAAGCTTCTCCAGCCTCTCTTTCATCTCATTAGCCGCTTTGTTGGTAAAGGTAACTGCCATGATGCGGTAAGGGTTAATACCACAGACTCTAATCAGGTAGGCAACTCGATGAGTAATTACCCTGGTCTTACCGCTACCGGGACCAGCCAGAATGAGTAAAGGTCCCTGGATAGTCTCTACGGCTTCTTTCTGGGCAGGATTAAGTGTAGCAAGGATACTCATGAGGTTTCATGAATATTATAGCATTTGAGGTGGAGAGCCATCAAAGCAGGTTTTGGGATGGGGTTAAGTTTAGGAAATTAACTTTGTTTACTACTATGCAGTATGTTCCTGTTGGCCTATTTGGTTCCAGGCCATTCTATCTGTATCTGTTCCGGTTTTACGCCTCTAATGGATACTCCCTTAGACCCTATATCTACGGTAGCTCCTGATGGGCTTGCAGATAGAGTTACCCCATCAGGACCAGTCTTTACACTGACTTTATCTGCGGAAACTTTCAGTAATATATTAACCTTGTCGGAAGGGATGCCCGCTACTGTTTTTCCTTCCATAGCCATTGTCCCCAGGGTAACTCCTTCTAAAACTATGTCAGCACCGCCTTTAGCCATCTCACAGCCGACATTGGCAGCCACCAGCCCACCTATCAGGAGTATTAGAGACAAAATCTTGATGATAGCAACCCTTTTCATCTTATGTACCTCCTTTTGATTGTGAGCTTAGTTGTGAACTTGTTAAGCATGATTCGTGAAAGTTGAAGAGCATTATAACATTGAAGACGTGGTGTTTAAAGGAATCTTTGGGAGAAATTATCTCGTGGCTGACCTAATAAGTGAAAATAGGTCTCGCGTCGGTGATGACTTTTCTAGTGATAGCTATTTGGTGGCGGAGGTGTTTGGGGATAGTAAATAGAGCTTGGTGCGTAAGCCCATCGTAGAATTTTAGTTTTTTGGATAGCCTTGTCTGAAGTCTGCAGTCAATTTCTTTGGACGAGAGCTTTTGAGGATTCAGGTTGAAGGAAGCACAGACAAAGCCCCAATTATCAACAAAAGCCGGAATATAGGTTTGATAGGGAGACACTACCTGGAATACAGTCTTTAGAGTGTTAACGATGGCAGTAAAATTTCGCCAATTGATTATACTGGTCGGTTCAGCCTGGACAGATATTATACCATTGGGGTCTAATCTCTTGTTGACTACCTTGTAGAATTCTCGGGTATACAATAAGTAAGCTGGACCACCGGCTAAGGGGTCAGCTAAGTCAATAATGATGACATCGAAAAGTTCTTTGCTTTCCTCCAGATATTTCCGAGCATCAGTGAAATGAAGCTGGACACGGCGGTCATTGAAAGAGTTTTGATGAAATGAGGGTAGAAATCGGTGACAAATGTCCACCACTTCCTGGTCAATGTCTACCATTATTACCTTGTCCACCGTATTGTGTGCCAGCACTTCTCTAAGAGTAGCTCCTTCACCACCCCCAGCAATGAAGACTTTTTGAGGATAAGAATGAGTAATTAACGGCGGGTGGACTAAGGCTTCGTGATAGATGAATTCGTCCCTCTCGCTTGACTGGATCTTGCCATCGAGGACAAGACAGATGCCGAAACTATGGGTATCTACAATATCTATGGACTGAAACTTGGTTCGCCCGGAATATACTACACTCTTTATACTGTGTAGCTGGACAAGGTCAGGACTGACTTCGTCGTGCAGCCACTTGCGTTTATCAGGGTCTGTCATATCAACTTTTTACCTTAGAACTAACTGAGCTTTCTTCCATTAAGCCCCGCCTTAATTCAATAAGAGACGGATTCTTGGCTCCCAATCTGTCTATTATCAGCTCAGCGGCTTTCCTTGGCTCCACAGAATTGCCACAGGTAAAGATATCAACAGCAGCATAATCATGCTCGGGCCAGGTGTGAATAAACAAATGGGATTCAGCAACGATGACTACCCCACTCACCCCATACGGAGTAAATTGATGAAAGGAATCAGCAATTACAGTGGCTCCAGCTTCTTCAGCAGCGGTTCGAAGACAGTCTTTAAGAAAATCTAAATCATTCAGTACCTCCGGGTTACAGTCTTTCAGTTCTAATAGTAAGTGTCGTCCGAGAGCATTCAAATCACCTTCCCTCCTTAAGATTTGGTTTCTATTAAGGGACTTATTCCCTTTCAAAACCACGAGGCAAATTTTATTATAATATGCTTAGTTTTAGCAATACCCTTTTTGGATTTTATTTAAAAAAGGTCGGTAGCAATGACTCTTGAAGACCAGTTATTTGCACAAAGCCAGTTTGATTTAGGTTGGGCAGGGATAATCGCTTCCGGGATCAAAACGGGAGAAGAATTGAAGCATTACCTGCAACGACTGGATTATTTGTGCCAGCAAATAAGCTCGGAAATAAAGAGTGAGGATAATAGAGAAAAAGCTAAGGCTGTCTTCATAATTGGTTGTGGACAAACAAGCCAAAACGGTATCAGCGTCAGGGTAGTTTCAGGTTGACTCAGGTCATTGAAGCTCAATTAGACGAGAAGGAAGAAATTGTGGGTAGCTGCCTGGGATTGCCCCTGCTTTACAATGTCTTGTGTCAGCGCTTTGGTCTGAAGATTAAAGCCGTACATTTAGTAGAGGCTTTTGGCTGGGGACCGCATGTTTCCCCCCTTTTAGTTACTGGTTCGGGAACATTGGATGTAGAGAATATTTTCGATAACGGTTTTGATTATAAAAGGCACATTAACAACCCGGGAAGGCAGGAATGGAGTGACCGGGAGCTTATAGCTGACCTTTATATGAGTGACGGCAATAGTCTTTTTTAGCAAGGTGATTTTGCGAAAGCTTTGGGAAGTTATGACAAGGCATTAAAGCTAAACCCAAAATATCTGAACGCTTACCGGAATAAAGTGCTGGCTTTAATGCAACAGGGCAGAATGGAAGAAGCTAAAGAGTATCTGGCAAAATAAGATGTAACAGAGAGATAGAATGACAGAAAAGGAGGCATTAGTTACTGTCTATGTGGCTGGTGGACAACCAGAAGCATACATAATTAAAGCCCGACTGGAAGCTGAGGGTATCCCTGTGCTTCTCAGTTATGAGAGTGCCGGCTTGGTTTTCGGACTTACTGTTGATGGTCTGGGTGAAGTGAAGGTAATGGTACCGAGTTCTCTGGCAGAAGAGGCTAAGGAGATTCTAAGAACCGCTGAAACTAAGTTTTCAGACCAAGCTCACGGTAAAGAGTCTGGAAATCAAAGTACTCTTCCAGAATTTGACTGAATTTCTCCAGTTTCTTTAGGCTATGGAATCTGGCTTGTCTTAAAGCCTCTTCAATACCAGCTATCGTGGTCATTATATTTTGTTTCACTACAATTATCGGTACCCGCTTAGTTTCAGCCTCATCAAGAATAATCGGTGAAGGTGGAACATTGTCTGTCAGGACAAGGCACTTGGTGGAAGTTTGTAGTGCCGCTAATTGCATGTCAGCCCGTTCACCTCGAATTACGGCAGCTTTATTTGCTTTACGCCCAAAATAATCAGTAGCCGGATCTGGAGACATGGCTCCCAGCATTATATTTTCTATTATCTCTGCCTCAGCTTCAGGATGGGTCACAATTTCTCCATCTAAGGCTTTAGCCAATTCGCTAACACTGGCTCCCAGCAAGGTACGCTCCTCGGGAAGGACACCTATTGTTTTTATCCCTTCCTTTTGGAAGGAAATCCTCAAACTATCTTTAATTTGCTCTATTTTGGACTTAGGCACGAAGTTGATAACTACCCCCAGTAGCTTTTGCCCCAGTTGCTGGCTAACCTCAACAACCTTTGAGGTTGCTAAAGTTCGAGAGTACCGAAGGACAATAACCGCCCGAGAATCCAGAGCATCGGTAACTTGGTAGCAAGTCTCTGTAGCTACCTTGTCTATAGTCAAGTCACTCAGTCCTTCCATAATCACTATTTCTTTCCTGAGGGAGGCGCGGTCATAAGCTCGCTCAAGTTTCTGTTTGAAGCTTTCCGTATCTGTGGTGAGACTATGCCACAGGTCCCGGCGGGATAAGACAATGGGTGACAAAGTATCTAAGGGTTCCCCAAGACCAAGAGCCTCCTTAATGAAGAGGGTATCTTTGTAGCCATCGGTAAGACCGGGGTCAGAAAGGCGGATTGGTCGAAAAAAAACCACCTTCTTCCCTTCCTGCATTAGCTTTTTGCCAATACCTAAGCATAGAGCCGTTTTACCAGCAGCTTCTACAGAAGTTAAGTATAAAGCTTTCATGACCTTCCTCCTTTCCGGACTGATAGATTATACCATCCTTTACAATAGGGCGATAACCATCTATAATATTAAGTAATCAAGCTAAAACCGAAAGGTTGTTATTGAAATCTGTGACTGAGGGTTTCAGGCTCTCAGTTTTTTTAATACCTTATTAACCTCGGGGGAGGGAGCACTATCATGGCACAAAAGGAGCTTTTTATTACTAAGGAAGGACTACTCAAGCTGCAATCAGAATTGAAGCGCCTACGTTCAGTGCGAAGACAGGAAGTAGCAGAAAAGATCCTGAGAGCTAAAGAGAGGGGTGGCACTGAAAACAATGCCGAGTATGAAGATGCTAAGAATGACCAGGCTTTTGTGGAGGGGAGGATTCTGACTCTGGAAAACATGATTAACAAAGCCGTGGTCATAAACTCGGCAGCTAAGCTTGACAAAATAGCCCTTGGTACTAAGGTCTTGCTCCAGAATCAGGATGGAAAAATTGAGCAATTTAGTATTGTCGGTAGTGCTGAGGCTAACCCTATTGAAGGTAAGATTTCTAATGAATCGCCGGTAGGAAAAGCTCTTTTAGGTCGCTCAGTAGGTGAAGAGATTGAAGTTCCCACTCCAGCAGGGGTACTCAAACTCCTGATAATGGAAATCAGCGGGATATGACGACGAGACTGGAACGTTTAACCCAGCAGCGTCTGGAAAAGCTGAACAGAATCCGAGCTCGAGGGATAGACCCTTACCCCCATTCCTATGAGCGCAGTCATACCACCAGTGAAGCAGTAGCCCTCCTTACTGAGGAAGAGGAGACTCCTGAGAAGACTCCCACGGCAGAGTTAACCTTAGCCGGGCGGATTGTAGCCAGCCGTTTTATGGGTAAGATAGCTTTTTTTGATATTCGTGACGGCTCGGGCAAAATCCAGCTCTATTTTTGCTGGGACCTCCTGGGAGAAGAGAAATATGAGCTTCTTCGTGACCTGGATATTGGTGATATTATAGGGGTAAAGGGCAAAGTCTTCCGGACAAAAACTGGCGAACCTACCATTGAGGTGTCTGATTTCACTATTCTGACTAAATCTCTTCAGCCTTTGCCGGAAAAGTGGCATGGGCTAGTGGATGTGGAAAAACGCTACCGACAGCGCTATCTCGACCTTATTTCCAACGAAGAAATAAAGCCTATTTTCATTATACGCGGCAAAATCATCGCTGCTATACGCCAGTTCCTGGATAAGCAGGGATTTATTGAAGTTGAGACACCTGTACTGCAATCAGTAGCTGGGGGCGCTTTAGCTCGCCCTTTTGTTACCCATCATCAAGCTCTTGACCAAGACTTGTACTTGCGCATCGCCCTGGAGTTATCTCTCAAGCGACTGATTGTGGGAGGGTTTGACAGAGTCTATGAAATTGGGCGTGCCTTTCGTAATGAAGGCATTTCCATTAAACACAATCCTGAATTCACAATGCTGGAAAGTTACCAAGCTTATGCTGACTATAAAGATGTCATGCAGATGGTGGAAAAGATGATACTTTATGTAGCTAAGGAGGTTCTCGGTAGTGCTCAATTCAGCTATGGTGACAAGATTATTGATGTCACCCCGCCATGGCGACTTTTCTCTTTGCGTGAGACAATTCAAAAACACTGCGGTATTGATTTTGAAGATTATCCAGATGCTGATTCGCTCCGAGCACGGATACAAGAATTAGGTGTTGAGGTAGACCCTACCAAAAATAGAGGTAGGCTGGTAGACGAACTAATTGCTACCTTTGTTGAGCCTAATCTTATAGAGCCAACCTTTCTCCTGGATTATCCTGTGGAGATGTCACCATTAGCTAAAAGAAAACGAGACAGCGAACGATTGGTAGAGCGTTTTGAAGCTTTCATTGGTGGTATGGAAATTGCCAATGCCTTTTCTGAGCTTAATGACCCTGTGGAACAAAGACAGCGTTTCCAGCAGCAGATGCAGAATAGAGGTCTTGGGGAAGATGTGGAAGTGGTTGATGATGATTTTTTGCTAGCTTTGGAGTATGGCATGCCACCCTGCGGAGGCTTGGGAGTAGGCGTCGACCGTTTGGTAATGCTCTTTGCCGACCGGCAATCTATTCGAGAAGTCATCTTTTTCCCTCAACTAAAAACGAAAGACTGACAATGCTGGACCTAAAGCTCATCCGTGAAGAGCCTGAACTGGTCCGTCAAGGGCTGGAGAAACGAGGTGAACCGACTTCTCTGGACGAGATTCTCAAACTTGACCAGCAACACCGCCAGCTCCTTCACCAGTTAGAAGTGCTTAGAGCTCGCCGCAATGAAGTAAGCAAGCAGATTGGCAAGCTTAAAGACAAGCCCTCTGAGCTAATCAACGAGATGCGCCAGATGGGAGAGCAAATTGCCTCTTTGGAAGAAAAAATGACGCAAGTAGCGGCTAAGTTAGAGGAAGCTCTTTTATATTTACCAAATCTACCCCAACCTGATGTGCCCTTAGGTAAGGATGCACAGGACAATGTGGTTGTGCGTACCTGGGGAAAGCCTCGTGACTTCTCCTTTCTTCCTTTGCCTCACTGGGATTTAGGAGAGAAGCTGGGTATTATTGATTTCCAGAGTGGGGTGAAGCTATCCGGGACTCGTTTTTATGTCCTCAAGGGATTAGGCGCTCATCTCCAGCGAGCCCTTATTGCCTTCATGCTTGACCTCCACGTCAGAGAGCATGGTTATACTGAGATTTATCCTCCCTTCATGGTGAAGAAGGTCTGTATGGTGGGGTCAGGGAACCTGCCTAAATTCGCTGATAATCTTTACCATGATGCTGAAGACGATTTCTGGTTCGTGCCCACGGCAGAAGTACCTCTGACCAATTTGCATCGGGATGACATTCTACCCCCGAACACTTTACCCCTTTATTACGTAGCTTATACAGCTTGCTTTCGCCGCGAAAAGATGGCAGCGGGTAAGGACACTCGAGGTATTAAGCGGGGACATCAGTTTGATAAGGTGGAACTCTATAAGTTTACTGAGCCAGAGACTTCTGATGCTGAATTAGAGAAGATGGTAGAGGATGCTGATAATGTGTGTCAGAAATTGAATATACCTTACCGAGTAATCCGGCTATGTACTGGTGATTTAGGGTTTGCTGCAACCAAGGCTTTTGATATTGAAACCTGGGCTCCTGGATGTGGAGAATGGCTTGAAGTTAGTTCCTGTAGCAACTGTGGTGATTTTCAAGCCCGAAGGGCTAATATCCGCTACCGACCGGAGCCCGGAGCTAAGCCTCGCCTTGTCCACACCCTCAATGGCTCGGGGGTGGCTTTACCCCGGTTACTTATTTCAGTTCTGGAGAACTATCAGCAAGCTGATGGCAGTGTGGCTGTGCCTGAAGCTCTCAAGCCTTATATGAGAGTTGAAGTAATCCAGCCTTGAATAGTTTAGTAACTTCTGCCACTCGTTTACCTAAGGAGTGAGCCCCTTTGAGACCATATTCGTCCTGAAGTACTCCAAGTTTGTTTCTAACAGTGAACTTACCAGTGCCACCTTCACTGGACAAGCCAGCAGCTCCAAAGGTGGAACCCAAGCCTTCAGCAGGAGCTACAGGTATCATGCCCCAGGCTAAAAAAGGCGGAGACGATAGTTAACAGAGTAGTCTCGGCACCAGTGTGCCTGAACCAGGCTACAGCCAAGGCACCACCCACTTTGTTTTCCAATTTGCCATGGTAGACATTTCCCCAAGAGAAGACTCTAAACCTGTCCAGAAAACAAGCTAAGTATCCAGAAAGGCGAGTGACATAGACCGGGGTGGCTAACATGAGAGCATCCGCCTTTACCACCTGAGGGAAAATCTCAGCCATATCATCTTCCTGAGCACAGAACTTGCCCTCTGTCTGTTTTCTGATACACCAGTTACAATGACGGCAGTCTTTAATGTCCTTGCCGGCTAAAGATATGAAATTAACCTTGACATTGCCAGTTTCTTCAGCTGCCTTGAGGGCTTCTTTTAGGAAGACCTCAGTATTACCGCGTTTAATTGGGCTACCACATATTCCCAAAATCTCAATTTCCATAGGATTACTCCTTAATTCCTGCCAAGTATTTGGCGATATTCTTTCTGGACTCCAGGTCATAGCTATTCAGCAAACCGATGCTCTCCATTATAGGTGAGCCACCGCCGTGAACTCCGGCGAGTTGCATCCAACCACTGAAGGCAGAAACCAAGTAGTCACCAATTAGCCTGAAGCAGCGGTGTTGATTTTCTGGTGAAATCTTGGCATTCCGCATCATGTATTTTTGCAGAAACTGCGCTGTTTTGGGAGCGTAGAAATCACTTTCCATGGGCAGCGTCGCTGGTAAACCACCAGCGACTTCACACAGGAGGAAAAATTCATGATAAATATTCTCCCCAGCATGGCGTCTACCAACATTGCTATAAACAAAGTCAGGGATAAAGGTTCCAGAGGAAGCTTTTTGGGCGGTCACGGCAGCGGCAATTCCAGCGGCGTAAATAAGCTCAGCTACTCCAATCATATCAGCTAATTTTTGTCTGATATGGTCTGCCCGCTCCACACCATTGTATTCAGCGACCAAAGCGGTGAGTCCCATGAGTATATCAGAAGCCGCTGGTTTGCATCCCGTATAAGAATGTCTGTGATAATTAGCAAAAAGAAGGGCTAACCTGCCGCCAAATTCCCATTCCCCACACATAAAGACTCTTTCCCAGGGAATAAAGACATTATCAAAGACGATTACGGCTTCAGAGCCACCAAAATCGGCAATGGGCGCTTTTAACTTCTGGCGGGGGCGAGGAGCCGCAGCCCGATTTATCATATAGACCCCTTCAGTATCAGCCGGTATTGCAAAAGCAACTGCCCAATCTGCCTCTTCAGCAGTTAAGGTGCGAGTGGGGACAGCGATAATCTCATTGGCATAGGCTGCCATGGTGATGCTAATCTTAGCTCCTCGGACAATAATGCCATTCCTTTTCCTTTCCACTATTCTCAAGTAAAGGTCTGGGTCTGCCTGTTCATGAGGTCTGAGTTTCCTGTTTCCCTTGGTATCGGTCTGAGCACAGGCTGCGGTGAGGTCATTTTTCTGGAAATATTTCAGATATTCAATGAAGCGCTTGTAGTAGTCTGTGTTACGAGCCTGGTCTATCTCGTGAGTAGCCACAGAAAGGGCGTTCAGGGCATCAATACCCATGCACCTTTGAATACAGCCGCCTGACTTACGACAATAGATTCTGTTCATCTTTTGTTTGTTAAGCAAGTCCTCAGAATTTTGGTGGATATGGCAGAAGCGGTTTATCTTCTCTCCAGTGATATGAGACACAGCCGTCAGGACCCCTTCATGTTGTGGGTCACGGGACATATCGAAGGTTAGCGACATAGCATTTATTCCGGGGCGAAGCCTCGGTTCATCTCGTTTGATTTGCTCTCCATCCATGTAGATGTTGGGCTTCATAGCTAACAAACTGTCCAAATATTCCGCCGACGTTTTCATGACATTACCTCCTTTTCTTCATCTCTTGCTATGTCTTTACAGTCTTAGCAGACCCGTTCTGACAGATATTTATTATAATCTTGCCTTCGGGCAAGCTCAGGGGTGATGTTTCTTAACTTTTTAAAGTGATAACCTGTCTTAATATATGGAATAAGAAATAATGATGGCTCCAGCTACAATAGAGAAAGGTACGTTAACAGAAGTACCAAGTCTAAATAGAAAGGAGGCATCACATGAAGAATAGCACGGTTAGGAAATTAAGGGAAGTCCCGGCAGAGTACTTGTTGATGGAATAGACTCATGTAAGAAGCACGCGCCAGTGGTGATAACTCAGGATCTAATCGTTCACAAGAGATTTAGGTCTGGTAACAATAGAAGAGGCTTTGAGGAGGCTCTGGAATTGGGCTAGAAAAAAGATTGGTGAAAACTGGCTCTCGTGGTGTCATTGTTTAAGCTCCTCTGATTTTTATTCAGACCTGAGGGCATCAATGGGGTTGAGACGGGAAGCCTGCCAGGCAGGGTAGAAGCCGAAGAACAAGCCGATGGCAATAGAAACGCCAACTGCCAGGACCACCATGTCCGCAGAAACAACTGTAGTTGTGCCATAACGCGACATCAGATTAGACGCCAGGTAGCCAAACATGACACCAATAATACCTCCGCTAAGTGTGAGCATCGCTGCCTCTACCAGGAATTGCATCCAGATGTCTCTCTCCTGTGCACCAAGCGCCTTGCGCACACCTATTTCCCTGGTACGCTCGACTACAGAAACCAGCATTATATTCATAACACCTATACCACCAACCAGCAATGATATTGCAGCAATAGCCCCTAAAAGCAAAGTCATGCTGGCGGTAGCCTCTGTAATTGTCTTGACCATGTCTTCTTGAGAGGTGATGCTGAAATCGGCGTCCTCGTCAGTGGTAAGCCGGTGCCGGTAGCGCAAGAGACTCGTTATCTCATCTATGGTATTCTGCGAGTACTTTTGGTCCACCATGCTCACCAGTATCTGGCTCACCACGAAATAGCCCTGACTAGTGCGCTGAGCACTCACAGCCTGCCTCAGGGTTGTCAGCGGTATATAAATGGCATCATCAGTTGAACCCATCATGAAGGTGCCTTTGCTCTGCAAAACACCGATGACATTCACCACCAGATTTCCCAGCCTTAATTGCTGACCAATAGCATCGCCATCCCCGAAAAGGGTCTCTTTGGCTGTGGAGCCCAGCACCACTACCTTCTGGGCGCTCTGATACTGGTATTCCGAGACGAAGTCACCTTCCGCCAACTGAAGGTTAACTACCTGCTGGTACTCTGGAGTTATACCGGTAACGGACGCACGCATATTAGCACCGCCGACCACCGCCTGGAGACTCGCCCTTTGAGTAGGCGCTACCGCAACCACATTTAAAACTTGCTGGGAAATCGCCTGGGCATCTTCCAGAGTGAGCGTGCTGGCACTGCCAAAAGCGGTCCTGACACCACCACCCACAACAGTAGTTCCAGGCTGGATGAAAAGCAGATTAGAGCCCAGACTTTCGATGCTGGACACTATGCGTGCCTGGGTGCCCCTTCCTATGGACATAAGCGCGATGACAGCAGCCACGCCAACAACAACACCAAGAACAGTCAGAGAACTGCGGAGCTTATGAGTAACTACTCCAACCCAGGCAGTGGAGAGAGGCTCCAGCCATTTCTTGCCTAAATCAACCCACCATTTTCGGATAATGGTAAGTATGCTTTCTTTCCCAGCGTCTGCATCAATTGAGGTGGTAAGTGGAGACTCCAATGATTTCTTCATGAGACTATCTGCCCATCCTTGATATAGATTGTGCGCTGACACTGTTTGGCAATATCAGCCTCATGGGTAATCATTACCAGCGTAATATTTTGTTCAGCATGGAGGTCTTTCAATATCGAGATTATCTCCTCGCCGGACTTACTGTCCAGGTTTCCTGTAGGCTCATCCGCCAGAACCAGCGGTGGCTTCTTTACAAGAGCTCGGGCTATGGACACTCTCTGCTGCTCACCACCTGATAGCTCACTGGGACGATGGTCAACCCGGTCAGAAAGCCCGACTTTAGACAGCGCTTCAAGAGCTTGCCGGCGGTCAATACCAATGGAATACCGCATGCCCAGTTCCACGTTAGCCAGCGCTGATAGCTGAGGCAGTAAATTGAACTGCTGAAAGATAAAGCCAACCTTTTTACTCCTAATGGTAGCCAGCTCCTTACGACTGAGACCACTGACCTCCCTGCCTTCAAGATAATAAGTGCCTGATGTTGGTACATCAAGGCAGCCTATGATATTGAGAAGAGTTGACTTGCCGGAGCCGGAGGCACCCATAATAGCTATCATCTCCCCTTTCTGGATACCCAGACTGATTCCCCTCAGTACCTGAAGCTCTCTCTTGCCTAATAGATAGGTCTTAGTTATATTTTGTAGCTCTATCATCGGACAGACGGTCTTGGTTGTCTGGGTATTACGGTGGAGGTGGACCCATAAATGGGACTGGCGCTCCCCTTGTTGTCGTTGAAGTTTGAGTGCTTGTCTGTGGTATAACTACCTGTTCGCCCTCGCTGAGTCCCTCTACAACCTCAGTAAACTGGAAATTGCTGGAGCCGACTTTAACTGGGTGTAATTCAACAGTTCCATCTTTTCCAAGCACCTGCACTATGGTGTCATTTCCCTGGCGCACAATCGCCCGGTTAGGCACCAGAATAACGTCCTTCTTTTCTTCTATCATTATGCTGATGGTGATAGTAAGACCATCACGGAGCTGGCTCACTGAGGCTGTTCCCTCCAACGGTTCCATCTGAGTTTGCATTGGTGGCAATTCATTGGGTGGGACTGACATAGAAGCAGAAGGCTGCGTTGTGTTTGGAGACTGTACTTCAACAACAACTTCATAGTTGACGACTCCGGACTGAATGGTCGCGGTGGGAGAGATAAAGGTAACTTTAGCCGGCAGCATAAGACCAGATAGGGAAGTCACCTGTACGGTGGCAGTCGTACCTACTTGAATATTGGGAATGTCCATTTCGTTAACCAGGATACTCGCCTCAAATTTATTGGGGTCAGCCACAGAAACAGCTATGGTGCCCTTTTTAACTTCATCGCCACCTTCGACATAAACAGTAGTGACAAAGCCATCGAAGGGCGCTATTACTTGAGGACTGGTTGCCAGCCACTTATCGAGCTCTTTCCGAGCGCAATCCAGGTTTGCTTTAGCCAACTCAACCTGTAGTTCTTTTATCTCTACTTCCAGTGGGTCTGGCGGAACGCTAGCGCCAGTATAGACGCTTGTGGCACTGGTGTTCGTGATTTCTTCCAGAGCTAACTGGGCATTCTTGAGGTTGATTTCAGCCTGAAGAACTGCCCTCTCCAGTGTCAGCTTCTGCTCTTCCCAACTGGAAACATCAAGTTCTGCCAGTAGCTGTCCTTGTTTAACCGCGTCACCCTCTTCTACCAAGACCTTGTCCACGACTGCTGGCGAAGCCGCTGTGCCACATTCAAAAGCAAGGTCGGCTGTCTGGGATAAAGCCAGGTTACCACTGGCGGTGACTTCTATTTTCAGGTCGCCCCGCTTTGCAGTGATTACCTGAGCCGCAGGTGTTTGGTTAGAAGATGCTCCCTCCGGGCTGCAGTTCACTAAGAAGACTATAAGAAACAGTAACAGTATAATAGGAAGATTTATCTTAAAAAGTCTTATCAGTTTTATCATAAGATTACCAACTCTTTTTGTGAATTATACTGGTGGTGATTCAAAAACTCCATTTTTTAATGAGCAGTATGGCAGAGAATTGTTAAGAAGTTGTTAAGTTCGTGGGCTGAAAGCCAAAAAACGGTGCCTCAACCAAAAATTAACAGAAAATTAACATTTCACCTCTAAAATGACCAAAGGTTATGAAGGTAAAGCTCTGTCTTAGTATTTTGCTAATCTCAATGTTAGGCACTCTATTCGCGCCATCATTAGCACGAGCTGAGCCAATACCACTACAGTGGTCAAAGATAGATGTGCCGGGAATAAATGGTAATGTTGTCGTCAATCCATCTGAAGTTAGTGAAATTGCCATTGGTTCGGGGATTTTTTATGCCTTAGATACGGAAAATTTCAAAATTTACCGCTCGAGAAACGACGGCGTGACGTGGGAAGACATAAGCAAGTATTTGATGCAAGGAGGTGCTGTCCTCCCAGCCACCAAGATCGCTATCGCTCCAGATGCTCCAGGTATCCTCGCTGTGGTTACCAATAGTGGCACAAAGGTCTTCCTATCTATAGATGGCGGTATTACCTGGGTAAATGCCAATGTCCCCACAGTTGCGGGAACCATACAGGCAATTGCAATCTCAGGGCAATATACTGAAAATGATTACACCTGCTGGGATGTTGTTATTGGTACCGCTACCTGGGGCGATGGGCTAACCATGGGGCAGGTCTGGCTACTTAAACTGGGGATAGCTTCCCCCTCATGGCAAAACTTGGGGCTCCGGGTTGACCCCAATTTTGTAGGCGGAGAGGTATCTGCTATTGCCTTCTCGTCTGCGTATGCCGATGACCAGACTGTAGTGGTAGTAGCTTCTACTAACCTCGATGTCGCCGCAGCTTACCAGAATGGTACTTTTTTGTGCCTAGGGCAGCCGGGGACGCCGTTCTGGAATGCGAGACCAGGCTATCCAGTGCAAATCGCTGCCGAAGGTGATGCTGTGGGTCTGACTCAGGTAGTCTCTATGCTTGCTTTACCAGCTAATTATTCAAATGCTATAAGTGCCCCAAGTTCAGCGAGAAAAGCCTTTGTCTCTTTTGACAGGCAACCGACTCTGTTGCTCGTAGATGATGTCTATCGAATTGATGACACCATCCCTGTTAGACTAAATGTGGCTGGTGGCGGCAACATAGACATAAGCAGTATTTCTCTTAGCGGTTCAAAACTTCTAGCAGGTTTGACGGTAAACATCGGGCTTTATGTGCCCGTTTATCTAACCTCAAATGCCTTTGATTCTCCTCCCACCTGGCAGCCTGCTACCCAACCACCTTCAGGACCCGGGAATGCCAAGGTGTCCTGGGGTTCTGGTGGTATAGCCTATTGTGGCACCGGGCAGAGTCCTACAGTCCCTTTGGACGAGAGTGCTTTTTCGGTGAGCATAGACGGTGGTGATACCTGGATGCAAATCAGCCTTATAGACACTATGCTTACTATTCAGGATATTGCTGTCGCCCCCAGTCCGGCAAGTTTATTCATGACCACTACCAGTCCTATGAACATCGAATCTGTCTGGCGGAGTGCCGGCGAGCCGTTAGGTGAATACTGGGGGCGGGTGCTGGTCATAGATGCAAGCTCGAACAAAGTCATTGTTAGACTCAGCCCTAACTACCGGGATGATTACACTTTGTATGTAGCTGAAGTTGACAACCCTCCCAACCCAAACGACGGGTTAATCTGGGTAACTAATGACCGGGGTAACTCTTGGAGGGGGCGCCATGCTCCCTCGGAAGTGGTGGACATGGTAGTTGCTGATAGTAAGGTAGTCTATGTTGGTCTCAATGACGGTACCGTGTCCAAAAGTACCAATGGAGCTAAGTCCTGGCAAATTCCGGTCGATACCAACCTTACCCAAATTAACATGTTATATCTGGCTGGTAATGAAACACTTCTTGTAGGTGGCAGAAAAGGCGATGTAGCTTATTCAACCGATGCCGGTAACACCTTTACTATAATTCCTAAGACGGTTGACAGTAGTCCTATCCAGGTAGTGGCTGATGCAAATTACATGCAAAATGGCATTATCTATGCCGGCAGTGGAAATGTAATTTACCGCTGGACTATTAGCTCCAGCGACAATTGGCAAGTCATGCGCGAGTTGACCACCAACCGACAGATAAGTGGTATGGTTGTGGTTGATGGAGTGCTTTACGGTGCATGGTTCGATGCTACAAATGGAAGTGGTACTGAGCGGTGTCTTGAGCCGACTGTACCCTTGATGGTTTTAGAATGGGACACCCTAAAGATAGGCGCCGAGGTAGCTAAGTTTGATGCTACTCCTACATCACTTCGGTTTTTAACCGACGGTACCGGGAACTACCTTTGGACAATTGACACTGCAGCTTCAACTTTGATGATTTACCTTGACTGTTTAGCCAAAAAGGGTCCGGTAATCTCCGCTCCAGAAATTATCGGCTGTGACCCTGTTACCGGTAGGAATCAGGAAATCAACCTGACCTGGGAGCAACTGTGTTTGGCTAAGAAGTACGATATCTTGGTTGCCAAAGATTCTGACTTCACCCTTTTGGTATACGAGAACTGGGGCTACGAACCGTTCTCAGTCACAAGTCCAGCTTTGATTATCCCAGCCGGCAATGACAACTTTGAGTGCGGTCACACCTACTACTGGAAGGTGAGAGTGTCCCATTCTGCTGTTGGCGATGAGCAGATCAGAAGCCCGTGGTCTGAGGACAAGTCTTTCCAGATTAAGGCTGGTCTCCCCGTAACCACTCCCGACTATGGTATCCAGGCTTTAGCCCCAGTGAACGGTGACACTGCATTCTCAATCAAGGGTGCCTCCTTCTCCTGGAGCGGATACAGTGGTGCTACTGAGTATCAGTTCCAGTTAGCAGAAGATGCTGCTATAAGCAATATCTTAGCCGATGCCAGGGTAAGTACAACTGCTTATAGCTATCACACAGACCTGGGCTATTCTAAGAACTATTACTGGAGAGTAAGAGCTACTAAGCCGGTGGAGAGTGACTGGAGTTCGGTGTTCAGCCTCATGACGGAGAAGGCACTGCCACAATCATCTTCAGTAGACCAATCATTTGCACAAACAACAGAGAGTTCCATTCCATTACACCTATTGTGGTCAATGATAGGCACTGGCGCCGCTTTAGCTATAAGCCTATTGGTTCTCATCGTCAGGACAAGAAGATAGCTCAGGAACTTCGTTCCTGGGGGTCAAAATCTGATATGGGTACAGTGAAAGAAAAACGGCTGCCCTTTCCTACTTCGCTCTGGACTTCAATCTTGCCGCCATGTGCCTCAACCAGGCGTTTGGCAATAGTAAGTCCTAAGCCACTTCCACCAGTAGCCCTGGCACGAGACTTGTCCACACGGTAGAAACGCTCAAAGATATTTGGCAGGTCTTCGGCTGGAATACCTTCACCGGTATCAGCTACGCTTACCTCTACCTCATCGCCACATTTCCTACTTGCTATGGTGATGACACCGCCCTTGTTTGCATGAGCGATAGCATTATTAAGGAGATTGTGCAGGACTTGGCTAATCTGCTGGGAATCTATGTTGCATAGCGGTAGGTTTTCTGCTAAGTCAGTGGTTATAGATATCCTTTGTACTGTCGCTTGCGCTTTTGCTGCTTCTACTGTCTGGTTAATTAGTCGTGTGATATCCTGTGGCTGACGCACTAATACAAGCTCGCCGGCTTCTGCCAAGGTCAGTTCCTGAAGCTCATCAATCAGCTTTGACAACTGGCTTGCTTCTTCGTAGAGTGACTGAATGGTAGTCCTGTCTGGTTTGAGCATGCCGTCACGTATTGCCTCTAAGTAGCCCAATATGTTAGTTACGGGCGTTCTCAGTTCATGAGCTGAATCTGCTATCATATTTCGCCGTAGCTGCTCCGCCTTCTCCAAGTCACAAGCCATGAAATTGAAGGTCTCGGTCAGCAGCCCGATTTCGCCTTTATCCTTAGACACAACCCTGTGTGAAAAATCACCCTTTCCCAGGCGTTTAGCGGCGAGGGTAAGTTCTTGAATGGGGGCTGTTATTCGTCGTGATAGAAGAAAGGTGAGCGCTACAGCTATGGCTATTGCCGCCAGCCCACCCCAGATTAAAAAACGATTTATTGCCTCGGAAAGACTCTGAGTTGTAACGACAGGTGTACCTTCAGGATTGATATAAAGTATCCCTATTGTATCTTGTGAAGTTGTTGATGGGGGAGATGGCGGTGGTAGTGGCTTCTCCCCCGGTTGAGACGGTGGTCCAAAGGGTGGTGGGGGCGCTTCTGATAATGTATGTAGCGGTATACCACCCGATGAGGGATAATTTTGCTTCCCAAGCAAGTCTCCCTGAGAATCAGCAATTACCAGTCCATTAGTGTCAGTTAGCACAATGTGTAAGCCCTCAAATGAACCTATCTGCTCGACCCAGGGCTGGATGTCGCTCCAGCCTCCCCTCATGTAGTATTGGTGTGACAACATTGCCTGGATCCTATTGATGCGATGCTGCTGACTGCGTTCCTCAAACTGCTGGATTTCATAGCTGGCACTGCGATGGGTAAAGAAGGATACCGTACCGATAGTCACAAGTACCACAAGAATAAAAGCCAATAGAAGGCGGAACCGTAAGCTGTGTATCATTCTGAACCTTTCACAAACTTATAACCAACCCCATAAACTGTTTTTATGTATCTAGGGTGAGTGGGGCTTGGCTCCAGTTTGCGGCGCAGGTTGTGAATATGAACATCTATAGTGCGGTCAAAGCCCTCGAAATCATAACCGAGAGCCTCTTCAATAAGCCGTGCCCGGCTAAAGACTCTTTCTGGCTCTCTAACAAGCACCCCAAGTAACCTGAATTCTATGGGCGTGAGACCCAACGGCTTGCCGGCAAGAAAGGCTTCCTGTTTGGGGAAATTAACGATAAGTTCGCCATGTTTAATCTCAGTGGGACCCCGTTGGAACTTTTCTTGCGGCAGGCGTCTGAGCACCGCCCGTACCCTGGCTGCCAGTTCCTTAGGGCTGAATGGCTTGGTCACATAGTCATCTGCCCCCAAGTTCAAGCCTATCAGCTTGTCCTGCTCAGTTGTCTTGGCAGTAAGCATGATAATTGGCACATCAGATTCATCCCTGAGGGTTTTACAGACCTCTAATCCATCAATTCTAGGTAGCATGAGGTCAAGAACAATCAAATCAGGATGGTTTTCACGAGCAACACGGAGTGCCTCCATTCCATCATAGGCAATAAAAACCTTATACCCATCGCGATTTAGGTAGAGTTTTGCCAGCTCTACAGTCTTGACATCATCATCAACAACTAAAATTTTCTTGCCCACTGCTCCTCGTTTCCCTAAGATTTGTATTGCTGTCTATATTGAATATTATAATGCAATTGTTAAGAAATTATTAAAGAGAGGGAGAGTAGACTCCCTCTCTTTAATAACTCCATAAGGATTAGGTATTGGTGTTATCTACTGAGGAGGAGATTCAGGAGGACATGGTGGCCTGCCCCACCCCCTGCCAAAGTGCCCAAAGGGTCCGGGTAGTGGTATGTCTGGTCTCGATTGCCGCCACTGCTTGTACTGGTCAGCCTGTTCTTGAGTTATCGTGCCTTGTTTAACCAGTTCCTGAAGGCGATTATTCAGTGCTTCGTCTCGCATCTCACGCTGAGCTTGAGCAAAGGCATCTTCAAGTTTCTGCTGGTCAATACCTAAGATAGTGGCAACTCTCGCTAATAGAGTCTTTCCTGAGCTGTTGTTTTCATTTCCCGTTTGGGCAAAGACGACTCCAACTATACTCCCGACCAGTACTAAGGTAGCTAAAAGGGAGATAAGAATAATCTTTTTGCCTCGAGACATTTCTCTTGCCTCCTTTCTAAAACAATTATAGTATCTAAATATTAAGTTCTTATTAAGATTCGGGTTAGGAGAGGGTGCCTGTGAATTTTGAAGAAGATATTGAACACAATGACAGAGGGAGATTAGCAGTGGTCTTATGAAAGCAGATAAGACAAGACGCTGGAGTGTGCTGACCTTGCCCTGAGGAAGCTGTAAGCCTGCGGAAATCGGGATGTAGCTTGAGGGCAGTCTGTCTTGGGCAGGCAGCGGCGCAAACACCGGCAGTTCGCTAAAGTTAATGCCATCTTATATTTTTGTGAACCTCCTAAATTGACGCTATCAGCCTGATAACCTATACTAAATTGATTTAGGAGGGGTGACCGAGCGGTCTATGGTGGCGGTCTTGAAAACCGTTTTCGCCTTTGGCGAACGTGGGTTCGAATCCCACCCCCTCCGTTCTTTAGTTTTACCCAATGGAGGAGGCTAATTCATGAAAATTCATGAATATCAGGCTAAAGCCCTCTTAGGTCAGTTTGGCATTCCCGTGCCTAAAGGGAGTGTGGCTGCCACTCTTGAAGAAGCCAAGAAAATCGCCACTGAATTGGGAGGCAAAGCTGTGATTAAAGCCCAGGTATATGCCGGGGGGAGAGGAAAAGCCGGCGGTATAAAGGTAGCTAATTCTCCAGAAGAAGCTGAAAAGCTGGCAGGACAATTGCTCGGTGCTCGACTGGTGACTTATCAGACAACTTCGGAGGGAATGCCAGTAAGCAAAGTTCTGGTAGAAGAAGCTGTGGAGGTAAAGAGGGAGCTTTACCTCAGCATTATCGTGGATAGTTCGAGGCGGCTACCAGTAATGATAGCCAGCGAAGCTGGCGGTATGGAAATTGAGGAAGTAGCCCGAGTTAGCCCGGAAAAAATCCTTAAAGTCCACGTTGCCCCGTCTGTTGGCTTTCAACCTTTTCAAGGTCGAAAATTGGCTTATGGAATGAACCTCTCAGTGGAACAGATAAGACCAGCTACTGAGTTGATCGGGAACCTTTACCGGTTGTTTTGGGCGAAGGATTGCTCCTTGGCTGAACTCAATCCTCTGGTAATTACTGCTGATGGTAGGCTTTTAGCTCTCGACGCTAAACTGAATTTTGATGACAATGCTCTTTTCCGCCACAAGGATATCCAAGAACTCCATGACCCAGAGCAGGAAGACCCGCTGGAGGTGAAAGCCATCTCTTTGGGGGTCAGGAATTACATCAAACTAGATGGTAATATCGGTTGCATGGTAAATGGTGCCGGGTTAGCCATGGCGGTCTTAGACCTTCTCACTCAAGCAGGAGGCAGACCAGCTAACTTTCTCGATATTGGCACTGTCAACACTTCTGACCGTGTGGTTAATGCCTTTAAGATTTTTATCACTGACCCCAATGTTAAGGCGATATTGGTAAATATCTTTGGCGGTATGGCGAGGGTAGATGTCATCGCCGAGGGAATTGTTGAAGCTCATAAACAGATGGACATCCCAGTTCCAGTGGTTATCAGGCTGGCAGGGACAAATTTAGAGGAAGGCAAGCGAATTCTGGCTGAATCGGGCATAAAGTTCATTGAAGCCTTAGACTTTCAGGATGCAGCCCGCAAAGCGGTAGCTGCTGCAAAAGGAGGCGAGAACTGAGTATTCTTATTGATGAAAACACCCGTTTATTAGTCCAGGGAATTACTGGAGGGGAAGGTAGTTTTCATACTCAGCGGTGTCAGGAATACGGCACCAAGGTAGTTGCTGGTGTCACTCCTGGGAAAGGTGGCATTCAGTTTTTAGGAGTCCCTGTTTTTGACACTGTGGAGGCAGCAGTGAAAGAAACTGGAGCCAACGCCAGCATGATTTTTGTGCCGGCAGCTTTTGCCCCTGATGCCGTTTTAGAAGCTGCTGATGCTGGTATCCCTTTAGTCGTCTGTATTACTGAAGGCATTGCCGTTTTAGATATGATTATGGTTCACAGCTATCTGAAAGGAAAGCCAACAGTGCTCATTGGTCCTAACTGCCCAGGAGTCATCTCTCCGGGCAAGAGTAAGGTAGGGCTCATGGTTGCTGAGATTCACACGCCAGGAAATGTGGGGGTTGTTTCCCGCAGTGGCACTCTTACCTATGAGGTTGTCTCTCAACTTACTGAACTCGGTATTGGGCAGTCTACCTGTGTTGGTATTGGTGGTGACCCTTTACCTGGCTCGACTTTTGTGGACATACTGGAGCTATTTGAAAAAGACAGAGATACTAAAGCGGTGGTACTTATTGGCGAGATTGGTGGCACTTTTGAGCAAGAAGCTGCTGAATTCATAAAGAAAAATATGACCAAGCCCGTGGTTGCCTTTGTTGCTGGAGCCACTGCACCACCGGGAAGGCGGATGGGGCACGCCGGTGCTATTATTAGCGGCAGTTCCGGAAGAGCGCAGGAGAAGATAACTGCTCTTAAAGCTGCTGGCGCTACCATCGCCCCCAGCCCGGCTGAAATTGGTCTGACGATGAAAAAGGTAGTGGACAGGCAATAGACATAAAAGGGTTGTTTCCGGAGGTAAAATGAGCATTAAATTGCTGTCCTTGTATTTCTTGCTTGGGGGAACAGTGGTCGCTCTGGTGACCTATTTTGGAAGTCAAGGGAAAGGGCTGTTTGCAGCTTTTATAGGCAGTCTACCCACAGTTACCGTTATAACTTTGTGCATTATATACCTGAACACTGGAGTCGTTGCATCAATTTCTTACTTTAAGGGCTTGTTAATCATGCTCCCAGCTTGGCTGCTGTACGTTATCGCTATCTTATTCCTCTTGCCTAGAGTGGGGCTAGCACCCTCTTTGGCTATCGGTCTATCCCTTTACTTCTCGAGTGCCTTTCTAATAATGAAGTTAGTCGATTAGCCGGTTCTTGCTCTGCTGAAAAGCACTTTTGTCTCAAAGCATAGGAGTGGTATGAATAGAGGAGTAGTACTTGTTGTTACCACGATAGCTTCTTTTCTTACTCCCTTTATGGGGTCTTCTGTCAATATTGCCCTTCCTTCAATTGGGAAAGAATTTGCCCTGGATGCAATTGTATTAGGTTGGGTTGCTACCTCATTCATGTTATCAGCCGCAATGTTTCTCGTTCCCTTTGGAAGAGTGGCAGATATTTATGGAAGGAAAAAAGTTTTCATATATGGTATGGTCATTTTTACCGTTTCATCTTTTCTTTCGGCAATTTCGACTTCCGCTATGATGCTTATTTACCTCCGAGTCTTACAAGGAATTGGAGCTGCTATGGTCTTTGGTACTGGAGTAGCGATTCTAACCTCGGTATTTCCTGCTGATGAGAGGGGCAGAGTACTGGGAATAAATGTGGCTTCAGTGTATGTCGGTCTTTCCCTTGGTCCAGTCTTGGGTGGTCTTCTAACACAACACTTCGGCTGGAGGAGTATTTTCTTTACCACTGTACCCCTGGGCTTAGTAATCATTATTGCTGTCCTTTGGAAGCTAAAGGGGGAATGGGCTGAGGCAAAAGGAGAACGATTTGACCTTACTGGCTCCGTAATCTACAGCCTGGCACTTGCGGCAGTAATGTATGGTTTTTCTATCCTACCCACATTACTAGGTGCGTTGCTAATTGGGGTTGGCACTTTAGGGATTTTGGCTTTCATCTGGTGGGAAATGAGAGTAGAAAGCCCTGCCTTGAATATGAATCTCTTTAGGAATAACGCTGTTTTTTCCCTTTCCAATTTAGCTGCATTAATTAACTACAGCGCCACATTTGCTGTTGGTTTCCTTCTGAGTCTCTATTTGCAGTATATAAAAGGGTTCACCCCTGCTCATGCCGGTCTGATTTTGGTATCCCAACCTATTGTGATGGCAGTCCTCTCACCAGTTGCGGGTAGACTTTCAGACAGAATTGAACCAAGGTTAATCGCCTCAATAGGAATGGGATTGACGACTGTGGGGCTGGTATTACTCATTTTCCTAAGCCAAAACGCAGAGCTTGGTTTTGTCTTGGTCAGTTTGGTTGTCCTGGGTTTAGGCTTTGCCCTTTTTTCATCCCCAAATACCAACGCAGTGATGAGTTCAGTGGAGAAGAAATTTTATGGAGTAGCCTCAGGTACACTGAGCACTATGCGCCTCACCGGGAATATGGTCAGCTTGGGAGTAGTTATGCTGCTCTTTGCCCTATATATCGGAAGAGTGCAAATAACACCCGAGTACTATCCATCATTCCTAATAAGTATCAAGACAGCATTTATTATTTTTGCTGTTCTTTGTTTTGGGGGCATATTTGCCTCTCTTGCCAGGGGTAAGACACGATGAGTGTTTAAACCGAATTCTGAATCTGGTTGTTTCCTATCACTGAAACTAACTGCTTGACTCTTTCCCCTTGTCTTGTAAGAAATACCAGACTCGGGTTTGATATTCCGACGAAATTTTTTTATAATTGTAAATGCAAAAGAGAAGCATTAGCAATAAATGCTGACAGGCAAGTTAAATTTATTGACATAATATGGGCAAAAGACCTGGTGCCAGAAAGACTAACCGGCAAATCTTAGGTAATTCAAGGCAGAAGATAACTACCCAGCGGACTTTACTTCTCGATATCTTAAAAAGGGAGGGTGGGCATCTGGATGCTAATGAGCTATATGAACGAGCTCGCCATAAACAACCTCGATTAAGCTTGTCCACTGTTTACCGTAACCTGCAGTTGTTCAAGAAGTTAGGTCTGGTAGAGGAACATCGTTTTACTGAAGAACACGGTCACTATGAAGTCAGGTCTGGCGTAGAGCATAACCATCTTTTATGTCTGGGTTGCAGTGCTGTTGTGGAATTTGACTACCCACTGAGTCACCAGCTTCGGGAAGATGTTAGCCGGGAGTATGGCTTTGAGATTACCGGGGTGGAAGTCAGTATGACTGGTCTATGCCCCAAATGTCTGAGTAAGAAATGAGTAAAGTTCAAGTAACTTTAGCACAAATGGAAGCCGGTCAGGCTGGAGTAGTAGTCCAGATTTTTGGTGGTCACGGCTTAACCCGACGCTTGGAAGTTTTAGGCGTTAGACCGGGGAAAAGAGTGACCAAGATAAGCTCTATGCTTCTGCGGGGACCGGTGACTTTTCAGGTGGACAGCACCCAGATAGCTGTGGGGTTTGGCATGGCTAATAAGATAGTGGTAGAAGTGGAAAAGCAATGAAAATCCTTCTTATGGGCAATCCCAATGTGGGTAAGAGTGCCCTATTCTCTCGCATCACTGGTGTTCGTGTAACCATCTCCAATTATCCTGGGACTACTGTGGAATTTACTCGAGGTCATTTGAAGCTGGGAGAGGACCAAGCTGAGGTAGTTGACGTACCTGGTACCTACACTCTGGAGCCGACCAGCAAAGCTGAAGAAGTGGCAGTGGAGATGCTTAAGGAAGGGGACATCGTTATTAATGTGGTTGATGCTACTAATCTAGAAAGAAATCTTTATCTTACTTTGCAGCTCTTAGAAAGAAAAGTGCCAATGGTGGTGGCTTTGAACATGTGGGATGATACTAAGCACCGAGGTGTTGAAATTGATGTCAAGAAGCTAGGAGAGCTTCTTGGGGTGCCGGTGGTGCCTACAGTAGCGGTAACGGGGGAGGGAGTAAAGGAGCTGATTAGTCGTCTTTCAGAGGTGACTATACCGGAAGACAGCTCAGTAAGGTGTGGGGAACGTTGGGTGAATATTGGCAACTTGGTTAGCCAGGTCCAATCCTTAACTCACCGCCACCATACCTGGCTGGAAAGAATAGCTGATGTCAGTGTCCATCCTATAGGCGGTATCTTTATCGCTGTGGTGGTCATTTTCGGTACTTTTTGGGTAGTGCGCTTCATTGGTGAGAGCATTATTTCGTATATAACTGACCCATTTTTTGAGCGTCTCTGGGCGCCTCTGCTAACGAAGTTGAGTCAAGTTCTGGGCTCGGGGGGGATAGTCCACGACATTTTAGTGGGGAGGCTGTTTGAAGGGAAATTAGACTATTTTATGTCCTTCGGCTTGCTGAGTACTGGATTTTATATTGAATTTGGTGTGGTAATACCTTATATTCTCGCCTTTTATCTGGCTCTGGGAATTCTGGAAGATATGGGTTATCTGCCTCGTCTGGCAGTCCTCGTGGATACGCTGATGCACCGCTTAGGGTTGCACGGGTATGCCATTATCCCAACTATTTTAGGTTTGGGCTGTAATGTACCAGCAATTATGGCAACTCGTATTTTGGAAAGTCGTCGGGAAAGATTTATTGCAGCTACACTGGTTTCTATTGGCGTCCCCTGTGCGGCATTACAAGCTATGATAATAGGGCTGGCGGGAAAGGAGGGTGGGCAATATGTCGTTATAGTCTATGCAACTCTATTTGCAGTCTGGGTGGTCTTGGGACTTATCCTCAATTTTATGGTTAGGGGATTTAGCCCGGAGCTTCTAATAGAAGTTCCGCCCTATCGTTTGCCACCCTGGCGAGTAATTGGCGAGAAGTTATGGATGCGGAGCTACGGATTTATCAAAGATGCCTTGCCTATAGTTCTGTTGGCTGTATTAGCAGTGAATGTTCTCTACACTTTGGAAGTTTTTGATGTTATTGCTAATGCAGCGGCGCCAGTAATTACCACACTATTTGGATTACCTAAAGAGGCAGTTATCGCCATAATCATCGGCTTCTTACGTAAGGATGTGGCTATGGGTATGTTAGCCCCCCTTGATTTGACGGCGAAACAACTGGTTGTTGGTAGCACTGTGCTGGCTATGTTTTTTCCCTGTGTAGCTACCTTTGTTATCCTTCTTCGAGAGTTGGGGGCTAAAGATATGCTCAGAGCCACTATTATAATGCTCGCGGTAGCCTTAGCTGTAGGTAGTTTGCAAAATCTAATCTTATAACTTAACATCTTACCCTACGATTGTAAGATAGAAGCTAAAAACCGGAACCATTAAATTGAGACCACAGTTAGTTGCTATTGATGGACCGGTAGCCGTGGGTAAAAGTACCATCGGTTCACTATTGGCTCAAAGACTTGGTTATTTTTTTGTCGATACTGGTGTTATGTACCAAGCCTTAACTTGGAAAGCGCTCAAAATAGGTATTGACCTTAAAGACGAGGAAAAGCTTTCTCAGCTGGCAGCCAACACAAAGATTGAGTTTGCTGGTAAGCAAAGTCTGAATGTCTTTGTTGACGGAGAGGACATTTCTGACAAGGTACACTCTCCTGAAGTGGAAGAGAGTGTATCTCTGTTATCAAGGGTGTTAGAAGTGCGGAGAGCTATAGTCAAGGAACAGCGGAGATTGGCGCAAGGAGGTGGAGTAGTAATGGCGGGTAGGGATATTGGTACGGTGGTATTACCCGATGCCAAGCTGAAAATATTTCTGACTGCCTCTCCGGAAATGAGGGCTCAGCGGCGCTATATAGAGCTATTAAATGAGGGAGAAAAAGCAGACTATAAGGCTATCTTAAATGAACTCGTAAGACGAGATGAAATGGATAGTCAACGGGCAGTGTCTCCCCTCAAGCCAGCGACAGACACTAAAATTATTGATACCGGAGACCTTGCCCCCGAGCAAGTTGTCCAGAAAATACTGGACTTGATGGAAGCATAATGAAACTGTCTTCTAAAATTGCTGCTGTCATATTTAGAATCTTGTTCAAGGTTTTTATCCGTTTGGAGGTTAAAGGGAAAGAAAATATACCCCCAACAGGTGCAGTTATGGTAGTGTCCAATCATCTTCATCTGGCAGACCCACCATTGTTGGTGATCAGTCTCCTTCCGCGAAAAAGCCATTTTATGGCAAAAGAGGAACTCTTTCAATCGCCTTTTTTTGGTTTTTTAATGCAATTAGCTGAAGCTTTTCCGGTGCGACGCCGGGGGACGATTAAAGATATGGAAATGGCGCTGCAGCAAGCAGCTGACGTACTGAAGGAAGGACTGGTCTTGGGCATGTTCCCGGAAGGAGGCAGAAGTCCTAAGGCTCAACTTTTGCAGGGTCAACCTGGAATGACGGTGATTGCATTACGCAGCGGTGCTCCTATTCTTCCAGTAGGCATTGCTGGAACAGAGAAGCTTAAGGGCATGGGATGGCTCTGGCGTCCTAAGGTAATAATGAGATTTGGTGAGCCTTTTAAACTTCCTGTTACTGAGGGCAGGCTAAGCAAATCTCTGTTAAGATTGCTAACAGACTTGATAATGAAAAGGATTGCCTCTCTCCTACCTCCCGGATATCGGGGCGAATATAAGGAGATGGTGGAAAGTGGAAATTGAAAAAGCTAAGGAACTGGGGTTTTGTTTTGGTGTCAGAAGGGCAGTCACCATACTGGAAAAAGCCGCTCAAAGGCGTGGGGAAATAGCAAGTTTAGGACCAATAGTACATAATCCAAGGGTAGTCAAGATGCTTGCTGAAATGGGAGTGACCGTAATAAATAACCTTGGCGAAGTTAAAGGTGGCACCTTAGCTATCACCACTCATGGAGTAGGTACTGAAGTTTTAGCTGAAATTAAGGCTCGGCGACTTTCTCTAATTGATACTACCTGTCCTATAGTTCGTAGTGCGCAAAAAGTAGCTGAAAAGCTGTCTGAAGCTGGTTTCTGGGTGGTAATTTTTGGCGATGCTGCTCACCCTGAAGTAAAAGGGCTGCTTAGCTGGGCAGGTAATAAGGCTATGGCTACTTTGAATGCTAATGAAGTCCTTGGCATTACCTCTATGCCTCAGCGGTTGGGTATTCTCTCCCAGACCACTCAAAGCCAATCTAATTTTTATGGTTTTGTTAAAGAAATCCTTAGCGTCGCTTTGCCTAAGGTTCGGGAAGTGCGTCTTGTCAACACTATCTGTGTGGCGACACAGAAACGACAGGAAGTAGCTCTGGAATTAGCCCGAAAAAGTGAACTTATGATAGTAGTGGGCGGACGTAATAGTGCTAATACCCAACGCTTAGTTGAAGTGTGCTCTTCCTTGGTGGAGACTTACCTTGTGGAATCAGCGTTCGAGATAAATAAAGGCTGGCTTTTGGGCAAAAATCATATTAGTGTTACAGCTGGGGCTTCTACCCCTGACCAAACGATAGATGAAGTCGTATCAAGGCTGAAATCCTTATCCCAGCTGGTCATTTAATTTGCGTCCCCCGAGAAGGTGGAAATGGAGGTGAGGTATCAATTGCCCACCTTCGCTACCACAGTTCACTGTCAGACGATAACCTTTTGAAGCTACTCCTTCCCTATTGGCTAAATCTTTAGCTATCAGGATAAGTTTTCCTAACAAACCTTGATGTTCGTTCTTTAGTTTATTAAGAGAAAGGATGTGGGCTTTGGGTATAATTACTAAATGAGTAGGAGCTTGAGGATGGATGTCCCGGAAGGCTATAAGTTCCTCATCTTCATACACTACATTAGTTGGCACTTTGCCAGAGGCAATCCCGCAAAAAATGCATTCCATAGCTTAGCTAACTCATTCTAGTCCAAAGTTGTGAACAAAATATAAATTGATGTGAGCTGAGTCTTGTCTTGTTCAGCCGACCTTGATGGACAGGCAGGTTACTGTTCTGGTAATACCAGCGACAGGATGCACCTTGGTGGTAACAACTGTACCTATGCTGTTCATGTCCTTTTCCTCGATAACGGCGATAATGTCGTAAGGTCCAGTTACTACATCAACAGTCTTCAACACCCCCAGTTTTTCTAAAGCATCATAGACTTCCTTCGTTTTACCAACCTGTGTTTCAATGAGGACAAAAGCTTTAGCTGCCATAAACTCTCACCTCCTTAGCCAAGTCAGCCTATTTACATTTTAGCCTATTGCTACTGTTTGAGCAATTTTCAATACATTGACAATGTATCAAAGTGTATCAATGTAAGTATACCATCAAGGCGGGTAGATACTGTTGACAATATTTAAGATTCAGGTAAGGAGGTTGAAGTAAGTATGAAACAGGTGTCAGCAGAAGCACGAGAAAAACATTTGAACGGAAGGTTGAGGCATATTGTGAAGCATGGCTATGGCACTGGTGACCTTTCTTATTACAGTGACGAGCACTGTGCTTGTGGTAGGACTTCAAACTGACTGATGCACATTGTTGGTAGAATAGGCGACGCGGTCAAGGTCAAGGGGTATGTTTGTCCACAGAATAAAATCTATATTAGCTTGCACATTTTATCGAATTGTGCTATATTAAATCTAAATTCAGATAGGAATTAATAAAAGGTGGGAACAATTTCCCACTTTTTTGTTAATTTGGAAGACAGGTAAGTTTGGAGGCAATTGGGTTCAATGAAGACTGAGTTTATGGTTGCTATAAGACAGCTATCGGCGGAGAAGAACCTGCCTAAGGAGGCAGTGTTAGCTGCCTTAGAGTCAGCACTCACCTCAGCATATAAGAAGGATAGCTTTGTTCCGGGCCAGGATATCTCAGTTAGAATAAATCCTAACACCGGTGAAGTGAAAGTTTATGTTCGCAAAACGGTGGTAGAGACTCCTCAAGACCAGCGATATGAAGTATCCCTTGTTGATGCTCAGAAGATCAAAAGGGATGTTCAAATTGGTGAAGTGGTAGAAATAGAATCTACTCTGCGCAATGCTGGGCGTATTGCTGCCCAGACAGCAAAGCAAGTCATGTTACAGCGACTACATGAAGCTGAACACCATGCCATTTATGAAGAGTTCATTGGTAAGGAAGGCGACATTGTTACTGGTGTGGTGCAACGTATAGACCAAAAGCAGGTTTATATTGATTTAGGTAGAGTCGAGGCAATACTTCCAGCGGGTGAACAGATACGCAATGAACGCTATCGGGTGGGGCAAAGGTTGAGACTGTATCTTCTGGAGGTGGCTCGTACTGGTAAGGGTCCTCAAATTGTTTTGTCGCGGTCTCACCGAAATTTGTTGCGTCGGCTACTGGAGATGGAAATTCCCGAAATTTATAATGGTGTTGTGGAGATAAAGTCTGTGGCTCGAGAGGCGGGATATAGGAGTAAAGTGGCGGTAGCAGCTCGACAAGAAGGAGTAGATCCTGTGGGCTGTTGTGTCGGGCTCAGAGGTATCAGGATTCAAAGTATAGTGAACGAATTAAATGGGGAGAAAATAGATGTAGTCCAGTGGCATCCTGACCCTTCAGTATTCATTGCTAATGCTCTCAGCCCAGCTCAGGTATTAAGTGTCGAGTTTAATAAAGTGGAAGGAGCACCTCCGGCAGAAGGGGCAGCTGTGGTCGTTGTTCCTGACAAACAACTTTCTTTGGCTATAGGCAGGGAAGGGCAGAATGCGAGGTTAGCTGCTAAGCTTACTGGGTGGCGAATTGATATTAAGAGTGCCTCAGTTGTTGAAAAAGAAAAACTGGAAGCTGAGGCTTTAGCTGTTGTTGCTCCCCCTGCCGCTGAAGAGAAGGAAGAGATCATCCTGGCTAAGTCTATAGTACCAGACTCAGTGATGGAGAGTGTCTTGGAGGAGGCACCTGTACCTGTTGTTGCCAGTGAGTTAGTTTTACCTTCGGAGGTTTTGGTTGAAGCGCCTGCAGAGAGAGGTCAGATTCGTTTTGCTGAGGAAATTTTACCCAAGGCTACCAAAGTAGAAAAGAAAAATAAAAAGAAAGACTCTATTAAAAAAGAGAGAGACTTAGAAGGAAAGAAGGCAAAACCCAGGAAAGCCCGCCAAGAAGAGGAAGATTATCTGTTTGAAAAAGATGAGTTCTAAAAATGGCTCTAAGATGCATCCTGTAAGGCAAAAACATGTACCCCTACGGACATGCGTGGGTTGCCGAACTGCCAAGACGAAAGGAGAGCTTGTTCGTATTGTCTCTAAGCCAAGTGATGGTGTGGAAATAGACCTTTCTAAGAAGAGCCCTGGTCGGGGGGCTTATTTATGCCCAAGGCAAGAATGTTGGGAACTTGGTCTTAAAAAAGACCGTTTGGGGCGTGCTCTAAGGACGAAGATAAGTTCAGAGGACTATCAGAGACTGGTAGAATATAGTCATAGTCTTTCTAAGGGAGATTCTGGTTGAAAACGAAAAGACAAAAACCCGTAGAAGAGCAAGAAAAGAAGAGCCAACAAGTTGTCTCCGTACCCTCAGAATCTGGCACAATTAGTCTTCCACCAACTCTGACGGTTAAACAGTTGGCGGACTTCATAGGCGTAGGAGCGGTTGAGGTCATAAAACAGCTCATGAAGAATGGCGTCATGGCTACGATAAACCAAGTTATTGACTTTAAGACAGCGGCTCTAATAGCAACTGATTTTGGCTTTGGAGTCCAAAAGCAGACGCTCTCCTCTGCAATCGCTTCACCAACTGCAAAAGGAGAAAAACTAGTCTCCCGTCCTCCAGTAGTTACTATTATGGGGCATGTAGACCACGGTAAGACCAGCCTTCTTGATGCTATTCGCCAGACCAATGTAATTGCTACTGAAGCTGGGGCTATCACTCAGCACATCGGAGCTTATCAAGTAGAGGTGGATGGACGCAAGATTACTTTTCTGGATACACCAGGACATGAAGCCTTTACGGCTATGAGAGCCCGTGGAGCTAAAGCCACCGATATTGCTGTCTTGGTAGTAGCTGCTGATGACGGAGTCATGCCTCAGACTATAGAAGCTGTAAACCATGCCCGCGCTGCTGGTGTACCTATTGTGGTAGCCATTAACAAGATAGACAAAGCTAATGCTAACTTGGAGCGTATCAAGCAACAGTTAGCTGACTTGGGGCTAATTATTGAAGAATGGGGAGGCGATGCAGTTTGTGTCCCAATTTCGGCGAAAAAACGACAGGGTATTGCTGACCTTTTGGAGAACCTCCTTTTGGTTGCCGATATTTTGGAACTTAAGGCTGATGCTGAGCGTCCCGCTGAAGGTGTGGTAATTGAAGCTGGATTAGACAAAACTAAAGGACCTCTTGCTACTCTTCTTATCCAGCAGGGCACTCTAAATTTGGGTGATGCCTTGGTTGTGGGCGACACTTATGGCAAAGTGAAAGCCATGTTTAACGACCAAGGGAAGCACATGAGGAAAGCTGGACCGGCGACTCCGGTGGAGGTCTTGGGGGTAAATGTGGTGCCGAAAGCTGGGGATGCTTTCCGGGTGACTGGTAGTGAGCGTCAGGCTCGGCTAATCATTGAGGAACAGAAAACCAGTCAACAACCTTCGTTTGCTGCTAAGCCATTAACCCTCAGTGACCTCTCCGCTCAAATTAGTGCCGGACAAGTTAAGGAACTCAATATAATACTAAAAACTGATGTCCAGGGTAGCATCGAGCCCATAAAGGATTCCTTGGAGCGCTTAGGGGCAGAGCAAATTAAGGTTCGAGTTATTCACTCAGGTAGTGGCAGTATCACGGAAAGTGATGTACTCTTAGCTTTGGCTTCAAAAGGAATCATTATCGGTTTCAACACCAAACCGGAACCAGGAGCGCAAAGGTTGGCTGATTTGGAAGGGATTAGCATCCGTAATTACGCCGTTATATACGACTTGGTCGAAGATGTACAAAAAGCCCTGAAAGGGATGCTTGAACCTGTCTATATAGACGTAGTTGATGGACAGGCTGAAGTGCGTGCTGTTTTTCCAAGCGGGAAGAAAGGAAAGGTAGCTGGAGTCCTAGTTAAAGAAGGCAAAGTGACTCGGGATTCCTTGGCTCGAATATTGCGTCAAGGCGAAATAGTAATAGAATCTCGAGTTAGTAGTTTGAGGCGTTTTAAAGAGGATGTTAGAGAAGTTTCGACAGGAATAGAGTGTGGTGTTGGTGTGGAGGGGTTCATTGATTTCCAGATTGGTGACATTATCCAGTTTTATCATAAAGAGAGAGTCGCTTAGATAGTGGGAAAGACTGTTCACTAACCTGTACTTGGCTTATTTTGTCTCCATATTTTTCCCCGACCTTCTAATTTTGAAGGATTGTTGCTCATGACGCGACGAACTGAACGAATAAATAATCTCATTCGACAAGAAATTAGTGACTTGCTGCGACGCCAAATTAAGGACCCGAGGTTGAGCAGGTTCATTTCGGTGACTAAAGTGGTGACTTCGCCTGACCTGAGGTATGCGAAGGTGTTAGTGAGTGTTTTTAGTGATGAGGTCCAAAAGAAGGAAGTATTACAAGGTTTTAGGGCTGCCTCAGGGTTTTTTCGTAGAGAACTTGCCCAGCGTTTGACATTGAGACGAATTCCGGAACTGAGTTTTCATACCGACGATTCTATTGAACAAGGTACCAAGGTCCTTAAGCTGATTAATGAGCTCACTGAGGTCAGCCAACAGAAAAGTGAGAATTGAGGGGATACTTAATGTAAATAAGCCCAAAGGTAAGACCTCGTATGCCGTGGTTGCTTGGCTTAAGCGACTAAGCGGTGAGAAGCATGTCGGGCATGCCGGCACCCTTGACCCCTTAGCTACCGGTGTTCTCCCCGTTTGTTTTGGTCAAAGTACTAAAGTCATCCAGTTCTTAATGAACTCCACTAAGACCTACTCTGCTAAGGTCAGGTTAGGTGTAACTACTGACACTTATGATAGCGATGGGAAGATTGTCAGCTGCAGTGATATCTCTAATATTACCAGAGAGCATGTAGAAGAAGTCTTGCCTTCTTTTCAGGGTCTTATTAAACAGACCCTTCCTGCTTACAGTGCCTTAAAGCACCACGGTCAGCGCTATTATGAATTGGCTCGAGCTGGTATCTTAGTAGCGCCAAAGGTTCGGCAAGTCCAAATCTTTTCTATAAGACTCATGGAATGGTCACCGCCGTTTTTGGTGATTGAAGTGGAATGTGGTAAAGGAACCTATATTCGCTCCCTTGTTCATGACTTAGGGCAAGCTCTCGGTTGTGGTGCCTGTGTTGCTGATTTGGTTCGCTTGAACTACGGTCCCTTTCACATTGACCAGGCAATGTCTTTATCGGAAATTGAGACTGATTTTGACATGAACTCCTTGAAGCAGCTCCTATTTCCTCCTGATACGGTTCTTCTTAACCGGCCAGCATTGGTGGCAACTGAAGAGCAGGAATTTTTGATAAGGAACGGCTGTCCTTTGCCTGCGTTTGAGGAATTGCCCTTTTCTTCCGGATATCGCCGAGTTTATGCTGCTGACGGGCGTTTTTTTGCTATTTTGCGCTTCGATACCCGCACGGGGCTCTGGCATCCCATTAGGATCTTTTTCCAGTGAAGTTTAGGGCATCAATTGAAGACTAAGATGTCTGAAATGCGAAATTTTTCTGATATTTATGCAGTAGACGAAATCCTTAGCCTTAGCTATTTCGGCACGAAATAGAGTCAAAGGGCTTGACATTCCGTATATAATAGGATATGGTTTAGCCTTGACGAAAGGAGGTGATTTCAGTGCAGGCGTATTGCTTTAAGTGTCGGAAGAAGGTGGAAATAAAGAACCCCCTGAATGTCACTCTTAAGAACAAAAGACCGGCAACCAGAGGCGTTTGTCCCAACTGTGGGACCAAGGTGTTCCGAATCGGTCGAAGCTAAGCTGTTACCAGACTCTGACTGGAATTAGTAACAAGTTTTCTTGATTCTTTGTATCAGAAGTAAGGGGTTTTCAACCAGAACTTGCTGACACTGTTGTTCGGTCAAGCCGGTGGAAGAGACAACAGCTTGAACTGTTGAAGGTGTTAATAGGTCGGTGTCGGTATGTGCATCAGAGTTGATTAGGAGCATAGCACCGGTTTGCTGAGCAACCTGAACAATATGGTTGTTGGTTAAAGAGTGTCCTCGTCGAGTGGTGAGTTCTAGGAAAATGCCATTCTTGGCAGCAAGGGCTGCTTCTTCCGGTGTAATTAAACCAGGGTGTGCCAGTATATCTACATGAGGCGACTGGAGTGCAGCCAGGTTGGTTCCCCTTTCTACAGGTTCTGTAGTAGTTTCACCGTGGACGATAACAAGCTTTGCCCCGAGTTTTTTAGCTTTGTAGGCTGTTTCAATGATAGCTTGTGGGGGAAGGTGAGTAAGTTCTACACCTGGGATAGCCAAGATATCCCAATAAGCTTCGGCTAAGGCACAATCGTCCTTTAGTTCTGTGATTACCCGATGAAGAGATCCAACACCGACATGTTCAGCTATGCCGACGGCGGTATACCCCTTAACAAGAGCCCGGTGTATTAGTTCAATAGGGGATAGATCGCCATCGCTGAGGAAAGTATGAACGTGAAAATCGTAAAGCATTCGTAGACGATAGCATAAAATACCTGTCTTGGACAAGAGGAGAGCAATAATAAAAGGAGAAGGCGGGAAATTTTTAGTAAGATTTTGGTCACTCTAGACGGTTCAGAATTAGCTGAAGGTGTCCTTCCTCACTTACAAGATTTGGCTCCAAGGTTCAATTCTGAAGTGCATGTTTTTGGTGTCTGCATTGGTCCTGAGCGGGGTTTAGCGCGACTATTTAAGATATATTTAGAAAAGATAGCCAGCAATTTCCAGGAGCAGAAAATCAAAGCCAAGGCAGTACTTTCCCACGGTAGCCCGCCAGATGAAATCTTAGAGTATGCTGAGAAGAACAAAATTGAGCTCATTGCTATGACCACTTCTGGTCGTGGTGGGATTACTCGCTGGTTGTTGGGAAGTACTGCAGAAAAGGTAATACAGGAAACAACGTCTCCTGTTTTATTAGTTCGAAGCAAACATCCCAGGGAAGCCGAGTCCTTAGAAGAAGTTAGCTTTTCCCGTATTCTAGTCCCCTTGGACGGCTCAGAGATTGGGGAGGCAGCTTTGCCTTGTGTTGAAGCACTGGCTGCCAGTATAAAAAGTTCGGTCAGCTTACTTCACATTAATCCTCCTCTGTATAAAGCTGTGGGTGAACTGCAGTACCCAGGACCATATTCTGAAAAGGTCACTGAGGGTTTACGGGCTGCTGGTAAAGCTTATCTTGACGGAGTGCGTAAGAGACTGAAAAGGAAAGGGGTTGAGGTCAATTGTGAAGTAGTTACTGGTGACCCTGCTGAAAAAATATTAGAGTATGCTCGAGAGAAAAGTCTTAACCTGATAGCTATGTCGAGCCATGGTCGGGGAGGTATTGCTCGCTGGGTGCTGGGTAGTGTGGCTGACAAAGTGATACGAGGTGACGAAGTACCAGTACTGATAGTAAGGTCACCAGGTGTAACCTGTGATAAGCCTTGAAGATTCCTACTAAGCAAATGTGTGAAACGACTGTTGTTCCCTTGGATGGCTCAAAGCAAAGAAGGATGGTTCTCCCTCACGCCCAAGAAATTACCTCAAGGTTAGGCTATGAGCTTTATTTTATTCAGGGCTTTGAATTCAGGGGAACACTTTGATATTGTGCTAAAAGTAAACTTGATGACTCAGGAGGGATAGTTTATGGGTAAAATCAATGTAGCTGTTGTAGGTATAGGGAATTGTGCTTCTTCCTTAGTGCAAGGTGTTCATTATTACCGGAAAGCCAAAGAGGGTGAATTTATACCTGGGTTAATGCATGTCAATATCGGTGGCTATCATGTGAGTGACATTAATTTTGTGGCTGCCTTTGATGTGGATAAAAACAAGGTAGGGAAGGATTTATCAGAGGCTATCTTTGTAGCACCAAACAATACCGTTAAATTTTGTCAGGTACCTAAGACCGGTGTTCAAGTGGAACGAGGGATGACCCATGATGGTCTGGGAAAGTATTTGTCCCAGATAATTACTAAAGCGCCGGGACCGACCGCGAACATTGTGGAAACTTTGAAAAAAACCGAAACTCATGTAGTGGTCAATTATTTGCCTGTAGGTAGTGAGGAAGCAACCAAGTGGTACATAGAACAGGTATTGACTGCTGGCTGTGGTTTTGTGAATTGCATCCCAGTATTTATTGCTCGGGAACCTTATTGGCAAAATCGTTTTGCTGAGAGAGGTTTGCCTGTTATTGGCGATGATATAAAATCCCAGGTCGGAGCTACCATTGTCCATCGCGTGTTGACTAAGCTTTTCCGTGACCGCGGGGTTAAACTGGAGCGGACCTACCAGTTGAACTTCGGTGGTAATATGGACTTCTATAATATGCTGGAGCGAGAACGCCTGGAATCGAAGAAGATTTCCAAAACTAATGCTGTTACTTCTCAGCTGGATTATGAAATTGAGCCTGACAATATTCATGTGGGACCCAGTGATTATGTACCCTGGCTTGCCGACCGTAAGTTCTGCCATATTAGGATGGAAGGACGCACTTTTGGGGATGTCCCATTGAACTTAGAGCTAAAGTTGGAAGTGTGGGATAGCCCCAATTCAGCTGGAGTGGTTATTGATGCCATAAGATGCTGCAAATTAGCTTTGGATCGAGGACTCAAAGGAACCATTGTGGCTCCCTCAGCCTATTTTATGAAATCACCACCTATTCAGTATTCGGATGATGAAGCCCGCGACCGGGTTGAGGAGTTTATCATTGGGGAAGGAGAACGGAGTCCAGTTTATTTGCCAAATAATGAGTAATCCGAGGTAGGAGACGGAATAACTTAAAGGGTTTTCGTTATTGGGCAGCAGGAATGAAAATCGGGCTTGTTTCTCCTTACGATTATTCTTTTCCTGGCGGAGTTGTTGTTCATATTTCTCATTTAGCTAAGTGCTTCATAGAAATGGGGCACGTAGTTAAGGTCTTGGCTCCTTGCTCAAAGAAAGGCATTAGCTATTTTGGCGAAGAAGTCATCCCTATAGGTAAACCCTTTCCTGTTCCTTCGAGCGGCTCTATAGCTCGCGTACCTTTATCTCCCTGGTTGCGAATTCAAATAAAAAAAATCTTAGAAGAAGAAAAATTCGATATTCTTCATATCCATGAGCCTCTTGTTGGTTCGCCTCTTTCTTTGAGTGTGCTTATTGAATCTAATACTGTTAATGTTGGCACTTTTCATGCCTATCATTCTAAGCCTCGTGCCTACTGGTTAGGTAGACCGATTTTCAGAAAGGTACTTCCCAAGCTGCATGGGAAAATTGCTGTTTCTAAACCGGCGAGAGAATTTGTGGGGCGGCATTTGCCTGCTGATTATCAAATTATTCCCAATGGGGTTGATATTGAACGGTTTTGCCCTGAAGGTCCGATAGTAGAAAAGTTTGCTGATGGCAAGTTGAATATACTTTTTGTTGGTCGCCTGGAAAAACGCAAAGGTTTAGCTTGTCTTCTTGGTGCTTATGGAAGAATCAAAGGACGATTTCCTGATAGTCGACTTATTGTGCTGGGTCCCGGAACAAGATTACGCCCTAAATACGAAAAAATGATTGAAGAAAGGGGCTTGACTGATGTAGTTTTCGTTGGTTTTGTTTCTGAAGTTGAGTTACCTAATTATTACCGAACAGCCCATGTTTTCTGTTCTCCAGCTACAGGAGGCGAAAGTTTTGGTATTATCTTGCTTGAGGCTATGGCAACTGGTAAGCCAGTGGTGGCATCCAATATTGAAGGTTATGCCAATGTGGTAAGCCATGGTGAGGATGGATTACTGTTTCCATCAAAAGACGAAGAGGCTTTAGCCAAGGCTGTATCATCACTACTCGTTGACGAATCTTTGCGTCGTACAATGGGGTTAAAAGGAAGGCTCAAAGCAGAGAGTTATAGCTGGGCTAACATTGCCACAAGGGTAATGCACTGCTATACCAGCCTACTTGAGAAGTGCTCATCTGACTAATTGGGAATGAGGTAGCTTCTGATGAATTTAGCTGAGATTCGGGAAACTTTAGCTAAATGGCTTGTGAAGCCATTGGTGCCGATTCTGAGTCGGCTTCGACTCAAACCTGATACCTTAACTTTAATTGGTCTGGCAATAAACGGAGTTGCGGCGGCTGCCATTGCCACGAGATATCTTCTTTGGGCTGGTCTACTGGTTCTTTTTTCGGGGTTATTTGACCTTCTTGATGGTGCTTTAGCTCGTCTTACTAACCAAGCAACCTCTTTTGGCGCTCTTTTGGACTCAGTAGTTGACCGTTTTTCGGAAGCTGTATTGTTCTTAGGGCTTTTAGTCTTGTATCTAAGGGAACCATCTCGATTAGAAATAGTGCTTGTTTTCTTGACCTTGCTTGGTTCTTTTCTTATTAGTTATATAAGGGCTCGGGCTGAAGGACTCGGGATACAATGTCGTATTGGCTGGTTTACTCGAGCAGAGAGGGTTGTAGTGTTGGCATTGGGGCTTCTTTTGAACCAGATTCTTATTGCACTGCTAATTTTGGTTACTCTCACCTTTGTTACTGTTGGGCAGCGATTGGTCTATGTATGGCAGAAAAGTAGTCGAAGAAATTAGTATTGTTAGAGGGTAAAGAGAGGTGCCATGAAAAACAAGAGAGGTAGAATCCCCCATGACTGACGCAGCTTTTAAATACAGCTCAATAGCTCTGACTTGTCTTGTCGTGGTGTGGCTAATATTGGGCATAATCATGGGAACCTTGAGTGCTTCTGGGTCATTGATTATTGGGTTAGTTGTTAAGGTTGTCGGTGGTAGTATTTTGCTTTATTACTGGGGTAAGAGTTACATGTCTCGCACTTAGATTCCAACTTACCCAACTTCCTTTTTCTGCAGCAAGCTTTCTGTTATCATATTGAGTGGTTTGTGATTGATATTTCTTATTCTTGCTTTGTAGTCGATTAGACTGTTAGGAGATAGATGGCTGTTATTGCTATTATCGGTGGGCAGTGGGGAGACGAAGGAAAAGGGAAAATAGTCGACCTTCTGGCAGGAAAGGCTAGTGTGGTAGTACGTTTTTCTGGTGGAGATAATGCCGGTCACACGGTAATAAACTCTTACGGAGAATTTCGACTCCACCTTGTGCCTTCAGGTATCTTCTATCCTAAGGTAACCTGTATTATCGGTAACGGTGTGGTTATAAATCCAGCAGTGCTTCTCAAGGAAATTGATGAGCTTCAAAGAAATAAAATAGATACCAGCCGCCTACTTGTAAGCGACCGGGCTCATTTGATTATGCCCTATCACATTCTTCTGGATGGACTGGAGGAAGAGAGGCGGGGTACGAAAGCGATAGGTACCACTCGCAAGGGAATTGGTCCTTCTTTTGCTGATAAGATAGCTCGTCTCGGAATTCGCACTGGTGATTTATTGAATAAAGAAGCCTTTCTAACCCGTCTCAGCCCAATCTTGGAACTTAAGAATGCTATTTTGACTAAAGTCTATGGCATTTCGCCTTTATCCTTGGAGGAAGTCTACGAGCAATACTGTGGCTATGCTGAAAAGTTAGCTCCTTTTATTCGAGAAACTGACCTAATACTCCAAGATGCCGTATCCAAGAAAGAAACGGTTTTATTGGAAGGTGCCCAAGGTACCTTACTTGACCCTGATTTTGGCACTTATCCCTATGTTACTTCTTCTTCACCATTGGCAGGCGGTGGTTCCATTGGTGCTGGCTTGAGTCCAACCAAAATTGACCATATCCTTGGTGTTTTCAAAGCCTATGTTACACGAGTGGGTGGGGGTCCTATGGTGACGGAGCTGAAAGATGAGACTGGGGCTCTTATCCGGGAACGGGCTCATGAATATGGCACAACTACAGGTAGACCACGCCGTTGTGGTTGGTTTGATGCTGTGGCTGGGCGTTTTAGTGTTCGAATTAATGGCTTGACCGGGATAGCCTTAACCCGTCTTGATGTCTTGGATGTTTTTCCTGCAGTGAAGATATGCACTGGCTATAAAGTTGATGGAAAAGCCTTAGACCATTTACCGAGCAACGTAGCAGTTTTGGATAAATGTGAGCCTATTTACGAAGAACTACCCGGCTGGCAAGTCCCGACTACTGAAATCCGTGCTTTCAAGAAGATGCCCGCTGAAGCTCGTCGGTATGTGAAGAGAATTGAAGAACTCCTTTTCTGTCCTGTTGACATTGTTTCCGTCGGTGCCCGAAGAGAGCAGACGATAAGAGTCAGAGCGATTGGCTAACAAAGTATCAGTGCCTTATACTGCCTGAGTAGAAGCCTTTCGCCGATCAACGAAGTTAGCCTTTAACTTAGCTCTGATTCTTTGGATATTATGGCTCAGCGGCAAATTCTAACTAACCTAGGTCTAAATGTTTATGGGCAAGTCAAATTTGAAGTTCCCCAAAGTTGTTCGAATAAGACTTGCTGATTTTTCATCAGGTTCGGTTAGGGGGAGACGAGGTTTGCCTACCTGAAAGCCCAGGTGATTCAAAGCATATTTTAACGGGATGGGATTGGCAACGACAAAGAGAGCATTGACTAAAGGTAATAGGTGGCGATGAATAGCAGCCGCCTCAATAGTTTTGCCGGCAAGGAAACTCTGTATCATTTCTTTAATCTGCTTGCCAACCAGATGGGAAGCGACACTGATGACCCCGTAGCCACCAAGGGTTAGCATAGGCAAGGTATCGCCGTCATTGCCACTGTAGACTAAAAATTCCTTAGGAGTGCCCTGAATGATTTTAGCAATCTGGTCAAAATTGCCGCTGGCTTCTTTGACGCCGATAATATTGTCAATTTGACTAAGTTTGATGGCAGTCTCGGCAGCAAGGTTGGTAACAGTGCGAGAAGGGACATTATAGACAATGCAGGGTAACTTTGTAGCTTCAGCAACGACCTTGAAATGTTGAAACAGTCCTTCTTGGGTAGGGCGGTTATAGTAAGGGACTACTAAGAGGTAACCATCGACACCAGTTCTTTCAGCCTCTTTGGTTAGCTCTCGGCTCTCAGCCGTATTGTAATTTCCAGTGCCGGCGATGACTACACCCTGCTTGCCAATGGCTGATTTAATTTCGGCAAACAGGCGTAATTTCTCTTCATGGCTTAAAGTGGGGCTTTCTCCAGTAGTCCCGGAAACTACGAGACCATCGCTACCTGAATCAAGGAGAGCTTGCGCCAGCTTTTTGGCTTGGGGGTAATCAACTTTTCCCTCCGCATCAAACGGTGTTACCATAGCAGTGATTAAACGACCAAATTTTGCCATCTCCCTCCTCCTGATTTTGAATTAACAACCACTTTCTGATTTCATGTGAAGCCCCTCTAAAGGGTCGTTCTTCAAAGAGGTTGGAAAGGTCTGTGGTAGCCCTTTATGCAACAAGTTGAAAGTTGCTCATACCCGTTCCCTACGCACCGCTTCTTCAGCAATCTGCACTGCATTAAGAGCGGCACCTTTACGCAGATTATCAGCAACTACCCACATTACCAGTCCATTGGGATGGGAAGCATCAGCCCGAATTCGTCCTACATAGACGTCGTCAGTGCCAGCAGCCGTCCACGGCTGGGGATAAAGACTGACGCTGGGGTCATCAACGACTTTAACACCAGGAGCGTGAGCTAAGATGTATCGGGCTTCGTCAGGAGTCATAGGACGGCTAAATTCCACATTTACAGCCTCACTATGCCCGATATAAACAGGGACCCGCACGCAAGTCGCTGAAACAGCTATTTCTGGAGCATGCATTATTTTCCGTGTCTCCTCTACCATTTTCCATTCTTCCTTGGTATAGCCACTATCTAAGAAGACATCTATTTCAGGTAGAAGATTGAAAGCTATCTGGTGGGGATAGACATGCGGGACAGTGTTTTGTCCTTCTAACACTAACTTAGTTTGGGTAGTTAACTCCTCCATAGCTGCGGCTCCAGTGCCTGAAACAGACTGGTAAGTAGTGACAACAATCCGTTTGATAGGGTTAAGCTTGTGCAAGGGATAGAGAGCCACCACCATTTGAATAGTAGAGCAATTTGGATTAGCAATAATTCCTTGATGTTCTTTTATGTCTTCAGGATTTACCTCAGGGACTACTAAAGGAACTTTTGGCTCCATCCTAAAAGCAGCGCTGTTATCTATAACCAGTGCTCCAGCTTGGGCAGCTATGGGTGAAAAATGGCGACTTATCTCACTGCCAGCAGAGAATAAGGCAATATTGATATTACGGAAAGAGTCTGGGGTGGTCTCTTTAACCTCAATTTCATGGTGTCCCACGAAGACCTTTTTGCCTGCTGACCGGTCAGAAGCATAGAGATGGACTGAAGACATAGGGAAATTTCTCTGCTCCAGCACCTTAACGAATTCCCGCCCGACAAGCCCGGTAGCACCGACAATAGCAATGTTGTATGTCTTCATTTTTTCTCCTCCAGGTTTAAGAGCGCGTCAAGTCCATAAATTAGCCCTTTGCTTTTCACCACCTTTTTTATGGCTAAAACAATTCCCGGAATATAGCAGTCCCGACTTATGGTATCGTGGCGCAGACTCAGTGTTTGTCCCAAGCCTCCAAAAATAACCTCTTGACTTGCCATAAGTCCAGGGAGTCGGACACTGTGGATGGTCACACCATCCATTTGTCCACCCCGAGTGCCGCTAATGCTCTCGCGTTTGGTAATTGGATAGTTGAACGGTTTGCCTCGGGCTTTTACTATGGCTTTAGCTGTAGCCAAGGCTGTCCCTGAGGGTGCATCGGCTTTTTCGTGGTGATGGAGTTCAATGACTTCTGCATAATCGAAGAAACTGGCGGTGGTTTTAGCTAAATGGACGAGAAGCACTGCTCCCAAGGCGAAATTGGGAGCAACCACAGCGCCAATGTTATTAGCTCTCGCCAGCTGGTCAACTTCAGAAAGATTATCGCTGGAAAGACCGGTGGTGCCAATGACTAAGTTAACGCCCCTTTTAGCCGCAATGCGAGCTGCAGCTATAGAAGCTTCGACAACAGTGAAGTCTACTAAAACATCGGGACGACACTGGCTGAGAAGTGAATCCAGATCTGAAGAAAAAGGCACTGTCCTTGAACCATCAGGCAAAGCTAAATAGTCCTGGGTTACCTCTTTCTCCACCGCACCTACAATCTCCAGTTCAGGGTCACGGGAGAGACCAGTGGCAACGGTCTTTCCCATCTTCCCCAAGGCTCCATTAATTACTACTTTTATGGGTGACATATCTTTCCCTTTGCCTGAGAATATTAACTCTGATTAATCAGTCTCTTCGTCAAAAAGCCGATTACGGTTACCTTTTTGTATGCGGGGTGTTGACCGAGTTTTTTGGTGTTTCCTTGCTGGGTAATGGCTTACCAGCGAATCCTTGACCTTGGCTCCAGAAACGCGGGAAAGGTCTTCAAATACGGCTCGACGAGATAAATTTATCCTTCCCAGACGGTCAATTTCAATGACTTTGACCATAATTTCGTCGCCCACTTTGACTACATCCTGGACTTTGGGCACATGGTGGTCAGCCAGCTCACTAATATGAACTAATCCTTCTTTACCAGGGAGAATCTCTACCATCGCCCCAAAATTGAGCAGGCGAGTTACTTTTCCAGTGTAAATATTACCTACTTCCGCCTCTTGAGTTAAACCTTCGATGATTTTAATTGCCCTCTGGGCAGCTTCTTCATTGGGAGAGCCGATAAGTACTGTGCCATCATTCTCAACGTCTATCGTCACTTTAGTCTCGTCTATGATTGACCTTATGGTTTTACCTCCGGGACCAATAACAGTGCCAATCTTATCTGGGTCAATGGTTATCTTGTATATTCTTGGTGCGTAGCGACTCAACTCAGAGCGGCTGGAACTGATAATCTGTTGCATCCTTTCCAAAATCTTAAGGCGGGCATCCCGGGCTTGATTTAAAGCTTTACTCAGAATTCTGAAGCTGATGCCTGGTATTTTAACATCCAGTTGGAGAGCAGTAATGCCGGAAGCAGTGCCGGCAACTTTAAAGTCCATGTCTCCATAAGCATCTTCCATGCCTTCAATATCTGTTAATATTACGTAGTTGTCATCCTCCCCGGTAACCAACCCCATAGCCACCCCGGCAACTGGTGCCTTGATTGGTATACCAGCATCCATCAGAGAAAGACTGGAACTGCAAGCGCTTGCCATGGAGGTACTACCATTAGAGCTGAGAACTTCGGATACTAGCCGAATGGTGTAGGGAAAATCCTCTTGTGATGGTAATACCGGGGTAATGGCTCTCTCCACTAAAGCCCCATGACCAATTTCCCGTCTTCCTGGTGTACCCAGACGTTTTAATTCACCAGTGGAGAAAGGTGGAAAGTTATAATGGTGCATGAAGCGCTTAGTTTCTGCCAGCCCCAAACCATCAAGAAGCTGCTCCTCTCCTACAGAACCGAGGGTAGTAATGGTCAATACTTGAGTTTGCCCGCGGGTAAATAACCCTGAGCCGTGAGTTCGGGGAAGGAGCCCCACTTCACCGTTAATGTTTCGGAGTTCTGTGGGCGAGCGACCGTCAATATGTCGTCCTTCTTCCAGAATGATTTTTCTCACGCCTGCTTTAATCTGGGCTTCAAAGGCAATGTCGATTTCAGCTTCGGAAAATGTCTCCCCTGTTAATTTCTCAATGACCTCTTTTTTCAAAGCTGCCACCGCTTCTTCACGCTTCCACCTATCGGGTTGATCCAAAGCCGGAATAAGCTTATTTTCGAGGAGAGAAGAAACAGCTATTACCAGCTCAGAATTAACCTCAATTGGCTTAATCTCCTTTTTAGGCTTACCCCAAGATTGCCGCAGCCTCTCCTGAAGACTAATAGCTTCCTGGTTTATCTTATGTCCTAACTCAATTGCTTCAAGCAATAGGCTTTCTGAAACTTCCTTGGCGCCGGCTTCAACCATTACCACAGCTTCTTTGGTACTGGCGATAACCAGGTCGAGCAAACTCTCCTTTAGCTGAGGTAGAGTTGGATTTATTACCGTGTTCCCATTGAGGTAGCCAATACGCACTGCTGACACGGGACTGTTAAAGGGCATGTCCGATAGAATTAGGGCTGCTGAAGCGCCAATGACAGCTAAGATATCGGGGTCATTCTCTTGGTCTGCAGACAGGACAGTAATAATAATCTGGACATCGTTGTGCCAATTTTTTGGGAAAAGAGGGCGTAATGGTCGGTCTGTCAGTCGGCTGGCTAAGGTGGCTTCTTCACTAGGGCGGCTTTCGCGGCGGATGAAACTGCCAGGAATTTTACCAGCGGCATAAAGCCTTTCCTCATAGTCTACGGTTAAAGGTACGAAATCTACTCCTTCGCGGGGTTTTTCACTGGCGCAAGCTGTAACCAAGACTACACTGTCGCCGTAACTCACTGTGACCGCTCCGTCGGCTTGTGGGGCAAGCTTGCCTGTTTCAATAATGAGAGATCTTCCGGCAATAATGGTTTCCAATCGCTGAGACACGGTATTAGATTCTCCTCCCTTGTCCCTTCGCGTTTATTTTCGCAAGCCTAATCTTGAGACCACAGTGGCATACCGTTGAGCGTCTTTCCTGCTCAAATAAGCTAAGAGTCGTCTTCGCTGCCCTATTAACTTGAGAAGTCCATCCCGGGAATGGTGGTCATGAGCATTAACCTTCAGGTGCTCCATTAATTGGTTTATCTTTTCAGTGAGTAGAGCTACTTGGACTTCAGTGGAACCAGTATCGCCTTGTTGAATCTTAAACTTTTTGATAATAGTATTCTTTTGCTCTCTATCCAAAATTTTTACCCCTTCCAGCTTATTTATGAAAACAAATTATAACATACCATAAAAAAGGTGTATACCAGCATTTTTTTAAAACTGTTTTGTCCTGAGTTGGTAGACTTATGAAAAGAATGCCATTTAGGTCGCTTGTATATTTGGGATAGCTACAACTACTTGACTTGAGCTTGGTGAGTGTGTATATTACTTAACATAGGCAAAGCCTTGGTTTGCTGTTTCTTGATAGGCACCCCCTTCATGGCGGGGGACGGATTGCTGACTGGATTTTTGGCAAGCTGACAAGGGGTCTTGAGCCGCAGGGACTGCAATGAAAACGAGGCTAATTGTCTGCCGCTACAAGGAGGTGTTTAATGGCACTTGCGGACAAGACTTTAACTTGTCGGGACTGCGGTAGTAGTTTCACTTTTACCGCAGGTGAGCAAGAATTCTACCGGTCACGTGGACTACAAAATGAGCCGAGTCGTTGCCCTGCTTGTCGAGCCAGTCGACGCCAAAGTCGCTATGGAAATCGAGGTTACCCCAGAGTCATGCATTCAGCGGTATGTGCCATGTGTGGAGTTGAAACTGAGGTGCCCTTCGAGCCAAGACAGGATCGACCAGTTTACTGCAGTGACTGCTACGCCAAAGTGAAAAAGACTCGGTAATTTAAGAAAATGGAAAGGGAATCCTTCAGTAGCCCCCGACTGATGGATTTCCTGCAATGGCAAACAAGCAATTCTAATGAATGTTGGTGTCTGCACAATAAAACTTCATTTCCCTGAAAATCGCTCCCTTAAAGAGAAAAGGCGGACTATAAAGTCTATTATTACTCGGCTCCGGAATCAGTATAATGTTTCTGTAGCTGAAGTTGATGCCCAGGACTTATGGCAATTAGCCGTCCTTGGCATAGCTTGTGCGAGTAACCGCAACCATCATGTTAGTGAAACCTTGTCGCAGGTTATTAACTTCATCATCCAGAATTACCCAGAAGTAGAGTTGGTAGACAAAGAAGTGGAGATTTTCCCTATTTCCTGATGAAATTTCCGGCGACAATGCTTCGCTTGGGCTTTGCAATTTTGCATAGCGATGAATATTACGGCTTTTATTCCCTACCTCGCCGCTTTACCTTCATATAAACAACAGATAGTCCATATTCAGCATATTAAGACTCGCCACGCCAGTTTTGGTAGATTAGACCAACCTTTAGCTCCGGCTCTTCAAAAGCGTCTCGAGTCTTTAGAAATTTCTGCCTTGTACACCCATCAGGCTCTGGCAGTAAATGCTGCTCGAGCAGGTAAGAATGTCATGGTGGCTACACCCAGTGCCAGTGGCAAGACTTTGTGTTACAACTTGCCAGTAATGGAAGCAATTCTAAAAGAAAGAAATAGCCGAGCCCTTTACCTCTTTCCGACAAAAGCCCTGGCTCAAGACCAATTGCGGGGCTTAAAAGAATTGGCTTACCCTGACCTTATGTCTTTAGCCAGCTGTGCTACTTTTGATGGCGATGTTCCTCAGGAAGAGAGGGCAGCAATAAGGCGGCAGGCAAGGGTAGTATTGACCAATCCAGACATGCTCCATTTAGGAATCTTGCCCAACCATACTTCTTGGTCAAAATTGTTTCGGGGGCTCAAGTATGTGGTAATAGACGAAGCCCATAGCTACCGAGGGGTTTTTGGCTCCCATGTGGCTAATATTCTGCGACGGCTACGGCGTATTTGTGCTTTTTATGGGTCTTCTCCCCAATTTATTTGTTGCTCAGCCACTATTGCCAATTCTGGCGAGCATGCTGAGAAGTTGGTGGGATTGCCTTTTACAGTAGTTGACGACGATGGCTCACCACATGGAGAGAAATTCTTTCTTTTTTGGAACCCGCCGTTTATCGGCGAACTAAAATCAGGTCGTCGCAGCCCCAATACGGAAGCTGCTTTTTTATTCAGCGAGCTTATCCAACAAAGAATTCGTAGTCTGGTCTTTGCTCGGTCTCGAAAGCTGACGGAACTTATTTATCTTTATAGTCGTGAGCAGTTGCATCCCTCCCTCTCCGACAAAATCAAGCCCTATCGGGCTGGTTATCTTCCTGAAGACCGTCGCCGGATTGAACGGGAACTGTTTGATGGGGAATTGCTGGGTGTAGTAGCCACTACAGCCCTGGAGCTTGGGATTGACATTGGTGACTTGGAAGCCACGGTACTGACCGGCTATCCGGGGAGTATTGCTAGTACCTGGCAGCAAGCCGGGCGGAGTGGTCGAGGAGAAGGTAGTTCCTTAAGTTTCCTTATTGCCCAGGATGACCCTCTTGACCAGTATTTAATGCGACATCCTGAATTCTTTTTCGAAAAGAACTTTGAAAATGCACTTATTAACCCTGATAACCATCATATCTTAGGACCACATTTACTCTGCGCTGCCTGGGAGAGACCTTTGTCGGAAGCGGATGCTGAGATTTTCGGTTCCAGTTCTATGGAAGTAGTTACTGAATTAGAACAGGAAGGGAAGCTTAAAAAACGCGACCAGTGTTGGTATCTTTCACCGGCATTAAGGTATCCAGCCCAGGAAATAAATATCAGGTCTGCTTCCGAGAAAAACTACGCTCTGGTGGATGTTTCAGATGGCTATGAACTCTTGGAGACAGTTGAGGACAGCGTTGCCTTCTTTCAGATCCACCCTGGGGCTATTTATCTTCACCAAGGGGAGTCCTATTTGATTACCGATCTTGACCTGGAAACCCAAACTGCTTTAGCCTTGCCGACTGACCTTCCCTACTATACCCAGACTAAGGAAATAACAGATATTGGGATTATCGCAATAAAACGGAGAAAAGAATGTTCAGGGGTAGGGGTCTATTTTGGTGAGGTGGATGTCAGCACGACCGTTGTTGGTTTCAAAAAGAAAATGCAGTTCACAGAGGAAGTTATCGGCGAAGAGCCTTTAGATTTACCTCCCAAGCGCTTTTTAACTCAGGCTTTATGGTTCGACTTGCCCCAAAGTGCTGTGGACAAAATTACTCACGCTCGGCGAGACCTTGCCGGTGGACTCCACGCCGCTGAACATGCCGCTATAGGCATACTGCCTCTTTTTGCCTTGTGTGACCGCAATGACATTGGTGGCGTCTCCACTCCGCTTCACACTGATACTGGCAAGGCACAGATTTTCATCTACGATGCTTATCCCGGTGGCATTGGCATTGCCGAGAAGGGTTATGAAATGGTGGTAGAGTTGTGGGATGCCACCTTAAGAGCTATTGAAGAATGTCCTTGTAGGGATGGTTGCCCTGGCTGTGTCCAATCACCCAAATGCGGCAACAACAACGAACCTTTGGACAAAGAAGCTGCCTTGATCCTGCTCAGGGAGTTACAGTCATCATGGGCTTAGACGAGGCAAAACTTCAGGAATTGGAGCCTGTCTTTTATCCTAAATCTGTTGCCATTATTGGCGCTTCATCCAAAGAGAGCAAAGCTGGCTACATTTGGGTAAAGGCATTCGTCATGGCTGGCTACAAGGGCAAAATCTACCCGATTGGTCCTGATAACGGTGAAATTCTGGGTTGGAAAATTTATCCAAGCCTCAAGACAGTGCCAGGACCTGTAGACTATGTTGTTGTCTCCATCCCCAGGGAGTCCGTTCTGCAATCACTGGATGATTGTGCTGATAAAGGAGTAAGGGTGGTGACCTTCTTCACCGCTGGTTTTAGAGAGACAGGTGACAACGCCTGGCAAGAAATAGAGGCGGAAATGCTCAAGAAAGCCCGACAAGGCGGTCTCCGTATCATTGGTCCTAATTGCCTTGGTGCTTATTGTCCGGAAATAAAAATGCCTCTGATTGAGGGCATGGTAGGTGAGCCGGGGGGCATAGGTTTTGTTTCTCAAAGCGGAGGAATAGCGGCGAAGTTAGTTAGCTTGGGCATTGCTCGAGGCATAAATTACAGCAAAGGTGTCAGCTTTGGAAATGGTATTGACCTAGACAGCATTGATTTCCTGGAGTACTTAGCTGCTGACCTGAAAACCAAGGTCATTGGTGCTTACATTGAAGGGGTGAGAGACGGGCGGCGCTTCTTGGATACAATTAAAGAGGTAGCCAAAGCCAAACCTTTGATTGTGTGGAAAGGAGGTAGAACGAAGGCTGGTGCTGATGCTACTGCCTCTCATACCGGCTCTTTAAGCAGTTCCTCCGTCACTTGGTCAGCCGCATTAAAGCAGGCTGGTGTTGTAGAGGTTTATGGTCTTGAAGAGCTAACTGATACCTTACTCCTTTTTCAAGAAATAAGTCGCTGGCAGGGGAGCAATGTAGCCATTATTACTGGAATTTGTGGTGCTGGTGGTGGGGCAGCCGTCTCTGCTGCTGATACCTGTACTGGACTCGGACTCAATATCCCTCCTCTTTCTCAGCAAACGAGAGACAATTTGATGGACCTGTTAGGTCCCATAGGTAGTATCTTACATAACCCTTTAGATATAACTCCGACCCTTGGTTCCTCTTCGATTTTGGAAAAGGTCATGGAGATAGTGGTAGCCGACCCAGCTATCGAACTTATCCTGGTTCAGGAAGATGTGGACATACTTTTATGCTATGTTACCAAAGAAGAACTAAAGAAGATAAACAATGTCTTCATTAACTTTAGAAAACGGCAGGTTAAACCTATTGTGCTTACTTTACCCCCAGGGGTTGCTGAGACAGAGCGTTTAGAAATAGCCCGATTGCTAAGCCGGGGTGGCATAGCTGTTTTCCCCTCTGTAGAGCGAGCTGCCAAGGCTATTATGAATATGCGTAAATACTTCCACTTCCACACTGGGCAAAAAGATTGTCATTAAACGAAATAACGTTATGTGTAATCCCATACATCCGACCGGACGGAGAAACCTTGAAACCACTGAGATACCCATTTGACATTGGTGGAGAAGGCACTATAATTCGACTCAAGACGAACATAGAGGAAATCAACAAGTAGTCCTTAAAAGAAGATTAAAAATGGGAGGAGGAACATGGGTACCAAAGGAAGAAAAAACGTGAAAAAACCCAAAAAGCAAGTGTTAGAAAAGAAAGCACAGAAGGCAGCACAAAAGAAAAGATAGACTTACTCATAATGAATGGGATTTAAATGCTGCTGGCACACAGCTATGATAATGCCTATTTGTCTGGCAGGTCGCTTTCGTTCAATTTGGTTAGCATACACTGGCTTTTGTTATCCGTGAATTGTGGTGAATTATCTTCTTAGCTACCTTCAGTACCTTACTTTAACTGGCTTTTAGCCACATTACCAGCAACGGGTAACCTGTAGATCTCTCCCCGGTAGGCTTTGACCATGAGGATAATCCACAGGATGAAGCTGAGGACGCCAATAACTGTGCCTATAATCCAGCCGATAAAGGGGACCCAGTTAAAAATTAGCCAGATGACATGAAGCCCACCAAAGGTGACAATGGACTGCAAGGCATGGAATTTGACGAACTTACTTTCTTTCTCGAGAACTAGGAAGATAATGCCAGTTATCCAGCCGCCCAGATAACACAACAACCCAGCTACATTGGTATCCAGACCAGTACTTGATTTTTCAGGTGACATAATTCCATACCTCCTTATAAGCCTTTCTTCGCAATATAGGCAGTGACGTCAGCTAAGCGACAGCCATAGCCCCACTCATTGTCATACCAGGCAAGTATCTTGACCATGTTACCACCAATAACCATAGTACTCAAGGCATCGAAAATGGCACTCGCAGGATTGCCCTTGAAATCGGAACTGACTAAAGGCTCCTCGCAATATTCCAGAATACCTTTCAATTCCCTTTGGGAGGCTTTAAGAAAAGCCTCGTTGACCTGCTTCACGGTTACCTCTTTATTCAAGTCAGCCACAAAGTCAACCAAAGAAACGGTGGCTACTGGCACTCGGAGAGCCACACCATGAAGTTTCCCTTTAAGTTCGGGGAAGATTTCACCTAACATTCGAGCTGCGCCTGTGGTGGTGGGTACAATATTTTCGGCTGCGGCTCGGGCTCGACGCAGGTCCCGGTGAAACATGTCCTGAAGCCTCTGGTCATTGGTGTAGGCGTGAATAGTGGACATCAGTCCCTTAGCAATACCAAAGTTCTGGTGCAAAACTTTAACCAATGGAGCAATACAGTTTGTAGTGCACGAAGCATTAGAGATGATGCGATGTTGAGCCGTATTATACTTGTCTTCATTGACACCGAGGAGGATGGTTACATCTTCACCTTTAGCTGGAGCTGAGATAACAACCTTTTTAGCTCCACCTTGGAAATGGGCTACTGCTTTATCAGCATCGGTGAAAAGTCCTGTAGACTCAATAACTACCTCCGCGCCATACTCCCGCCAGGGGATTTTGGCTGGGTCTCGCTCAGCTAAAACCTTGATTGGCTTACCGTCAATAAGCATGGTATCATCTTTAGCTTCCACTTTGCCTGAATAAATGCCATAAGTGCTGTCGTATTTGAAAAGATGAGCGTTAGTCTTGGCATCAGTAAGGTCATTGACTGCAGTTACCTCCAGTGCTCCCTGATGGTACTGGTTAATAGTTCTGAGGGTCAGCCTGCCAATCCTACCAAAGCCGTTAATACCAATTTTAGTTGCCATTTTGCCCCCTTTAGCCTTTTAGTTTAATTCTTTATTGAGATTGCTTCGCTCGCAATGACAGGCAGAAATTAGCAAACTTTTTCTTTAGCATAACTTGCTTTGACTTTAACTTTAGTCCCGCCTCGGATATTCCAGTCGGTGACTATTTCCATTCGTCTCGGCTTAAGGATGTCAACGAGGTCGTCCAATATTTTATTGGTAGCGGCTTCGTAGAATATTTCTACTGTCCGGTAGCTGGTGAGATAAAACTTGAGGGATTTGAACTCCAGAATATTCTGGTCGGGGACATACTTGATGTTAATAGAAGCATAGTCGGGCTGTCCAGGATTTAAGGGGCAGAGAGAGGTAAATTCGTCATAAATTACCTCGATCTCATATTCCCTCTCTGGGTTAAGGTTGGGCATAGCTATCAGTAGTTCTTTCTGGGGGTAGTCTTTATATTGCAACTTGAGGTTTTTTACTTTGTCCACAAGTTCCCTCATGGCTTGACTATTTCTAACCCCCTGCCCAGAACAAAGCTTTGTCGCCTTCAACTATTTTTTCTGCCTTGCCTTGGGTTATCAGCAATTGCAAGTGCGCTAAAGTTTCCAGTACTGCTAACCGCTTGTCCCAGGGAGGCAGGTCACGGAAAGCAACGCCGCCTTCCTCGGGATGCCAGGGAATTTCATTGGCTATCCGGTAAGCCGTCTTCAGCTCATCTTGGATGACTTTCATTACGGCTCTTTCTCTTTGCTCGTGATGGTAGAGGATTTGCCGGACTTTTTGCCTTAGCCCACTGAAAGCCGAACCATGTCCCGGAAAAACAAAGTTGACTTCAAGCTTTTCTATTTTTTTCAGGGAGTTAATGAAGTCACCCAATGGGTTCTCGGCTGACTGAGGATGAAGACCAATGTGAGGAGTGATTTCGGATAAGATATGGTCTCCAGAAAAGAGGAATTTCCTATTTGGCTCATAGAGGCAGATGTGACCAATAGAGTGTCCTGGTGTGTGCAAAACTTCTAATTCAATAGAACCGGTGGTAATTTGCTCGCCACCTTTTAGACTTATTTCCGGCAAGACCGGAATGACCAGGTCTTTCACCCATAAGGATGCTTTTTGAAGGCTGGGCAATTCTCTTGGCGGAACCCCGTGGTGATGGAGGTAAGTCTCCATTTCTTTAAGGAGATTATCAAAGTTGACATATCTCGAATCAATGAGGGCTATCTCAGCTTCGTGCACAGCCAGCTTAGCTCCAGAAAGCTGGGTTACCCTGCCAGCTAAGCCGTAATGGTCGGGGTGGACATGAGTCACCACAATCTGGTTAATGTCTTTGAAGCTAAAGCCACTTCCCCTTAGCCCGTCTTTAAGGGCATTGAAGGCTTCTGGCGTGTTCCATCCCGTATCAATGAGGAGATTACTTTCTTCCCCTTCCACGACATAGACATTGATGTGTTCCAGAGAGCTTTGGGGCATAGGAATTTTTATTTGGTGGACACCACGGACTATCTCCATCTATTTGACCTCCAGATTATAAAAAGTGGCTTTGCCAATGTAGCTGGCGCTGCTTCCTAATTCTTCCTCTATCCTGAGGAGACGATTGTACTTCGCTACTCTTTCGCTCCGGCAGGGAGCACCGGCTTTGATTAGCCCTGCATTGACGGCTACAGCTAACTCAGCTATGGTGGTATCTTCTGTTTCTCCAGAGCGATGACTGATTATGGCTGTCCAGCCGGTTTGCTGTGCTCTTTCGATGCAAGCTAAGGTTTCGGTGAGGGTGCCTACCTGGTTCGGTTTTATCAGAATGGAATTGGAAGCTTTTTCGGTAATACCACGGTTGAGCCGTTCCAGATTTGTGGCGTAGAGGTCATCACCTACCAGTTGCACCTTTTTCCCCAAGGTAGCTGTAAGAAGGAGCCACCCTGCCCAGTCGTCCTCAGCCAAACCATCTTCAATGCTGATAATGGGGTATTTGGCTACCCACTGGCTGTAGTAATCTACCATTTCTGTTGTGGTCAGTGTAACACCCTCTTTAGACAGGACATACTTGCCGTTTTGATAGAAATGGCTGGCAGCCGGGTCTAAAGCCAGAAGGCAGTCCTTACCAGGATTATAACCGGCTGCTTCAATAGCTGTCAGTATCAATTCTACGGCTTCCACGTTGGAGGCTAATGAAGGTGCAAACCCACCTTCGTCACCGACATTGCTATTAAATCCCCTGTCTTTAAGAACCTGTTTCAAACAATGATAAACCTCTGTTCCCATCTGTAGAGCTTGGGTAAAGGTATTGGCTCCTACTGGGACAATCATAAATTCCTGGAAATCGGTGGAGTTAGGGGCATGCTTACCACCGTTTAGGATATTCATCATGGGTACCGGAAGGATGTGAGCAGTTGTTCCACCTAAATACCGATACAGAGGCACGCCTAAGAAGTTAGCGCCAGCATGGGCTACAGCCAGGGACACTCCGAGGATAGCGTTAGCCCCGAGGCAAGACTTATTAGCTGTACTATCCAGCTCAATTAACTTATTGTCAATAGCTGCCTGCTCCAGGGCTGACATACCCACCAGTTCCAGTGCAATTAAGTTGTTGATATTGTCTACAGCTTTGAGAACACCAAGTCCGTTGTAACGACACTTATCATTGTCCCGGAGTTCCACAGCCTCATATTTCCCGGTACTGGCACCAGATGGCACTGCTGCCATACCAATAGTGCCATCAAGAAGTTCTACTTCAACCTCAACAGTGGGGTTACCTCGGGAATCTAAGATTTCTCTGGCTCTAATAACTTCAATACTTGACATGGCTTTTAGCTAACTTTAATTTTTTGGCTAAGGAAAGAGCCTTGTCTACGGCTTCAACAGCGCTGGAGGCTCTGATTATAGAGTCGTTCTCCTCTTTATTTCTTGACAGTGACCAGGTATTCAAGCCGATAACCGGCACGCCATATTTTAGGGCGAAGGCAATCTCAGTCAATGTCCCGTAGTCACCGTCTATGGCAATTATGGCTTGTGCCGACTTAACAATGGCTACATTTCGGGCATGCCCTATGCCGGTGGCTATTGGAATTTGGACATAGGGATTAGCATCTGCTGGGTCATCACTGGGCAAAATACCTATTGTCAACCCACCTTCACTTGTAGCACCTCGGCAAGCTGCCTCCATCACACCGCCCAAGCCTCCGCAGATTAGTACAGCCCCCCGCCAGGCTAATTCCCTGCCCACAGCTTCAGCCATTTCCGCCTCTTCGGCTGAACATTGTCCACCGCCGATAACCGCTACCATTACTTTATTTTTCAACTTACTAACTCCGTAGGGTTAATACTTTTGACGCAATTTAGGAGTGAATTATAGCATCCAAAGAGGTATTACTGCTTTCTAGTCCTTCCTTGGGGGTGCGACCTCAATATCCATTCCGCACTCGGGACAGAAAGCGATGTTGGTTATCATTCCGCCAGGAGCCGGGCATTCCTCTAATTCAAACTCCTCTTCACATTCAGGGCATCTCGTTATCCATGTCATGCCCTTTCTACGGGCTATAGCTTTATGCATTTTCTGTGTGTTTCTCCTGCTTGTTATTTCTCTATCCTTGCGGGAATCTAGGGGTTGATTATAACATCTGAGAGAACCTCTAACAATGAGCAAGAGGCTGGCCGAAATCTAATACTTAGGAAGCTACAAGTAAGGCATCTCATCGGAAGGTGGCGGCACTTACGATGGTAAAAATATCTGCCTTTTGCCTGAAAAGCTGAAATAGTTTAAGGTTCAAAGTTCCGCTAGGGTAATTTGTCTTTTCCTGGATTTGAATAAGCTCCGTCACAACAAGAAGAAAGTCAGCGGGATACTCCCCATACCTGTCAAGTTGTTGGTAGGCTTGTGCATGGGATGGCTGAAATACTTGTAAGCTTGGAGGGAAATTGTTGGCAGGGCTAACCTTCAGAATAATATTGTTGATTATATGGTCGACCAGTCGCATCGTAAGTGGCTCATTACCGACTAACTTCATATAAAGGTCAATGACAACATGCATATGTTTTGGTGTTCGTTCCTGCTTACCTCGTTCCTGATATTTAACACGGAAGTTGTAGAGAGATTTCCTTCCCTTTACGACGCCAATAACGGCTCCATTTCGTGCTGTGTAGATTGGAATTAATGCCATTTCATACTCTCCCTAAATATAGATAGTTTTTCATTCCTTTCAGGCTTTCGGAAAATGAAAAGATGTTCGTGAAATATGAGTAAGAAATCGTGGTTGTAGCTTTCTTTCCAGCGTCCTCGCATAGTTTGGGTATGCCACTGTCTCTTGATGACATCTTCTCGCAGAACGAAGCCGGCGTCGAGAAAGACTTCCATAACTCTGAAGGCTATGGGAACATAGTGCTTGTGTCGGTGCGTGTCTCCAATAAGAATGGCGCAATGTTTCCCGGACTTTAAAATTTTAAAACTCTCGTTAGCTACTTCCTTCATTTCAGCAACAAACTCGTCTATGGAGTGTACTTGGGAAAGGTCGCCCTCTATTTTCTTTTCCTTGGAAAAGGGCACGATGTTAGCATAAGGGGGGTGAGTAGCTATAAGGTCTATAGTTTCCTTTTCAATCAAATCCAAGTGACGAGCATCCCCTTGATAGAGCCTCTGCGTTGTATTTGTCTCACTGTATGTAAAGCCTAACCTGTTCCAAGCTACCATTAAAGCATCCAGATTTATATCTACACCTATACCCCTCCTACCCAGAAGTTTACATTCTACTAAAGTGGTCCCCGAACCAACCATTTGATCTAGAACGAGGTCACCAGGATTGGTATAGCGGAGAATTAGGTTTCTGGGAATTTCTGGAGCCCAATTGGCTCGGTAATTTCCACGATGTGTCGCCCATTTTCCGCGATTTTCGAAAGACCATATTGTCGTCTTTTCCAAAGCGAATTCTTTAGGTTCTAACAGGTGGATCTTACCCCAATTCACAAGCTTAACGGGAGTGCCGTCTATAACTACCTCTCGGTGGGTTTTCAGAAATTCTTGGTATTCCTCTTTCGTAATTTCTCTCATCTCTCACTCATTATATAAAACTTTGGTCAGTTAAATCTATTCATGGCTGGTTCTATGCCTTCGGTCAAGAGGCAATAAACAGCGTCTGCCACTTTGGTAAGGGTGGATTTGATTAGTTCTTCTTCCTGTGGGGTGAAATCGCTAAGAACGTAGTTTATTATTGCCTCTTCAACGGTGTTCTTTCCCTCTGACTCAGCGGGGCGACCAATACCTACCCGAATTCGGGAGAAGTCCTGGCTGCCCAGAGCTGAGATTATGGACTCCACTCCTTTATGCCCTCCAGAGCTGCCGCCCTGGCGGAGGCGGATTTTGCCCAAAGGCAAATCAAGGTCATCGTAAATGACAATGAGGTCTGGCAGTAACACTTTATAGCGGCGTATTAGTGAGCTTACTGCTTTGCCACTATTGTTGACAAAGGTCTGGGGTTTAGCCAGCACTACATCAATGTCGGTTATTTTGCCACTACCAATGCGTGCCTGATATTGCCGCTGCTTGATGGGAATAGAGTGGACTTTAGCCAGATAGTTCAAACAACGAAAGCCGATGTTGTGCCTGTTGTGGGCATAAGTCCTGCCCGGGTTACCCAGCCCGACGACAAGTTTCATGGGTTAGCCTTACTTACAGCTTCGGTCAATAGCTGTATAAATTGGGCTTCATCAAGAGTCTTCGTCCCCAGCTCTTGAGCTTTGACTAATTTAGAGCCAGGGTCAGCGCCTACTACCAAATAGTTAGTTTTTCGGGTAACATCAGAGCCAGCTTTGCCCCCTAAGGCTTTGACTCTGGCTTCGGCTTCCTGACGGGTAAAGTTCTCCAATCTGCCGGTGACGACAAACTCCAGCCCAGCTAACGGCAGTTCCTTAGCTTTCTTTACTTCAGCCGTCAGTGTGACCCCAGCCTTTCTTAATTTCTCGATAATTTGAAGGTTCTGTTTCTGTCGGAAGAAGGACAGGATGCTATCGGCTATCTTGGGTCCGATGGAAGGAATGGAGAGGAGGTCTTCTTGAGTAGCTTTGGCTAATTCGTCAATGCTCTGAAAGTGCTCAGTAAGTAGTTCGGCAGTCTCTTCACCGATATGGAGTATTCCCAAAGCGAAGATGACCCGAGGCAGCGGTCTATCTTTGCTTTTTTCAATGGAGTTAAGAATGTTGGTAACGCTTTTATCTGCCATTCTTTCCAGTTTAAGAAGCTGCTCCCGGGTCAAGTAATAAAGGTCAGCCGCATCCTTGATTAGTCCAGCGTTGAACAAGGTTTCGGATAGTTTTTCCCCTACCCCTTCAATATCCATGGCTCCTCTGGTGACGAAGTGCTGTATTCGCTCTAAGGCTTGAGCCGGGCAGGCGGCGTTGGTGCAGCGGTGCATAGCTTCGCCGGGAGGCTTTATTACCTCAGCACCACAGACCGGGCAGCGTTTGGGCATACTGAAGACCTTTTCCTTCCCGGTGCGGCGACTGATAATAGGACCAACTATCTCAGGTATGACTTCACCAGCCCGCTGGATAGTGACTATGTCACCGATGCGAATATCCTTGCGATGGATGTCTTCCTCATTGTGCAGGGCAGCTTGACGGATAGTGACTCCTCCTACCTGCACTGGCTCTAATATGGCGTAAGGGTTTAGGCTGCCTGTCCGCCCCACGTTGATGCCGATGTCAATAAGTCGGGTAGTGCCCTGGACGGCTGGGAACTTGTAGGCAACTGCCCATCTTGGCTCATGTCCCACAAAGCCTAACTCCTGCTGGAAAGGAATGGGGTTGATTTTGACAACAACGCCATCAGCATCGTAGGGAAGCTCCTCTCGTCGTTCGACCCAAGACCGGTAGTATTCCTTTACTTCATCAAGAGAACGGCACAGGGTAATATTAGGGTTTACTTTGAAGCCGATGGATTTGAGGTAGTCCATAGTCCCCCAGTGAGTATCTGGAATAGCTTTTCCTTCAGCCCAACCTAAGGCATAAATATAGATATCCAGAGGGCGCTGAGCGGTGATGCGTGGGTCAAGCTGTCTCACCGAACCAGCGGCAGCGTTTCTTGGGTTGGCAAAAAGGGGCAGTCCTTCTTTAGCCCTTTCTTCGTTGAGTTTTTTGAAGCCAGCTTTTGGCAGATAGACTTCACCCCTGACTTCAAAGCGAGATGGTGCCTCCTTGGGTACAGAAAGGGGGGTGCTTCTAATAGTGCGCAAGTTCTGGGTAACATTTTCCCCCCTGTAGCCATCCCCCCGAGTGGCTCCAATGGTAAACAGGCTGTTTTCATAAGTTAAAGCTACAGCTAAGCCATCAATCTTGAGTTCACAGACAAAATCAAAATGCCGACCACTCAAGAGGTTAAAAGCTCTCCTGTTCCAAGCTTCCAGCTCCTCATCGGAGAAGGCATTTGCCAGACTTAACAATGGCTGGGGGTGTTCGACGACGCCGAAAGCTTCTACTGGGGCAGCTCCCACTCGCTGGGTGGGGGAATCACGAGTGATAAACTCTGGGTGCTTTTCTTCCAGCCGCTTCAGTTCCCGCATTAATTCGTCATACTCGGCGTCACTGATTTCGGGGCTGTCCAGAACATAATAGCGATAGTTGTGGTAGTTAATTAGAGTCCGTAGTTCGTCTATTCTTTGCTTTATGTTGGTCGAATTCTCCATGGCAGTTACATAGAGGACTCCTGTAAATTCAGTATAGCACAGTGCGTTTCTCTTTTGTCGTGGCGAGTTCGCCCTCTTGACAACCTTTGTACAACAAGGCTAATATTTCCTGCCACGGGGGGGAATAAACAGTGCCCGACACCATAAACTGGGGCTTGGTAGATGTCAGATAGCAGAATAGCTTTCTTTGAGTGTTTTGACCATCTTACTGAAGAGTTCCGCAGAGTTATCTCTGAAGACATTAAGGATGCCTTTAAACGTCCCTACCACAATGCTCTGGAGGCTATGCTTAAAGTCCATTGGGCAAATCGGGAGGAGAGTTTCATTTATCGCTTTTTTGACCGATCCTGGTTACTACCCATTTCCTCTTTCCTGGGAGGGATAAAAGGCTTCAGTGACCAGATTGAGGATAGGGGAGTAGCTGCTGCCGCCGCCGACCTATTTCATAGAATGGGTGTCCGACTTAGAGTGAACCTGGCACCCGAGGTGCGCTCAATTTTAGAAAAGAGGCACCCTCTTCTATTAGTTGGTGAGCACCCGTCACGGTTAGGTTTCGATTTTTTTGCTGTAGCTGCTTCTTTAGGCAATTTCTGGCGAGGTAAGGTTGAGCCCCGCCTGATAGCTGTACCATCTGCAATGGGTATTTGTCCTGGCTTACGATGTTCTGCTTTCCCGGTTGTGACGACACGGGAGAAAGAAATCAAAAAACTCACTGTTAAAGGGGGACAACCTGAGGTCTTAGCTAAAGCTTGGGCGCCTACAGTTGACCGATATTACGCATACTATATTACAACTTCTTCTCTGGATGAGGCAGTAAATTACTGGCTGGATGGTGGTAACATTGTCCTCTTTCCTGACAATGGAATTAAAGGCGGGAAATGGTTTTTTGGCATAGGTCGGATTATCCTTGAAGCTTTGCAGAGATTGGGCGCAGAAAATCAGACAGACCCCCACATTCTTTTCTTCCATCTCAAGGGTGCCAATGATATTCTAATAGCGAATCCTCCTTTTATGCCTCGCTTTCATTTAGTCCGGGTTATTCTGGCTGGTAATAAACGGAGCGTCACTGTCCAGTACCAAAAATTCTTTTCCCTACGTAATTATAGGCACCTCTTCTCTGGTATGGACAAGCAGACTCTGGCTCACTATCTTCAGCAGCAATATGGGCAGGTATGAGCCTGCTAAAATCAGCTTGCCTCCGAGAGCCCCATCGTTTCTTGAAAACGAATCATTCGTAGACACTTGAAAAAAGGCTGAAACTGGTTTATGCTTTTTCTGAAAAGGTAAGGTAGTAACATATCTTAAAACGCTGCCACGAAGGGCAATAAACAGATTAGAAAGTGGGCCAGAGCAAATTCCCCCTAAAGTATGTTGTCGGCATATTGATAGCTTTGTTTTTCGGTGTTGCACTTTATCTCCGAATTGCCTTACCTTATGACCGTGTGTTTGTTGGTGACTGGATAAAGTTTACCGGTGTTGATGCCTACTATCATATTCGTCTGGTAGAGAATCTTCTCCAACATTTTCCCCGGCACATCACCTTTGACCCGTACACCTTCTATCCTCATGGTACTACCATGCTCTGGCCCCCATTCCTTGACTGGTTTCTTGCTGGGATAATCTGGCTGGTTAGCTTAGGTTCAGCGAATCAACACACTATTGATATTATTGGTGTCTATTTTCCAGCTATACTCGGTGCCCTGGCTGTTGTTCCTGTTTATTTCATTGGCAAAGCTTTGTTCAATCGCTGGGCTGGCGTGATAGCTGCTGGTTTGATAGCTTTGATGTCTGGCGAATTCCTGGGCAGGTCAATCCTTGGTTTCACCGACCACCATGTCGCTGAAACGTTATTTACTGCTGTGGCTATGCTTTTCTTGATTCTGGCTATAAAAAGTGCCCGACAAAGGCAACTGAACCTCGGTCATCTGAAACAACGAGACTGGTCAGTTATAGCCAGACCTTTAGTTTACACTCTTCTTGCTGGAGTTTTTCTTGGCATTTACCTCCTTACCTGGGTGGGCGGACTTCTTTTCGTTTTCCTCTTTTTTGCCTATCTTATAGTCCAGTTCATTATTGACCACTTGAGAGGTGAGGCAACTGACTACTTGGGCATTGTGGGTACACTATCTCTGCTAATCTGTGCAGTTGTCAGCGTGCCTTTTTTGTGGGGAGAAATAAAATTCAGCCCACTGTATCTGCCGTCTTTTGCTATTGCTGTGCTGACACCGATCGTTCTGGCTATCCTATCTAAAATAATGGTGAAACAGGAGTTTAAGGCTGCTTACTACCCCTTAACTATAGTCGGGCTTGGCTTAGCAGGTTTAGTAATTTTTTATGTGGTAGAGCCTTCTCTCTTCCAATCAATGGTAGGGCGGTTTGGGATTTTCACGCCTGCCGGTGCTTCTTTGAAAATCCTTGAGAAGCAGCCATTACTTTTCTCAAGTGGTAAGTTTTCCCTTTCTTTTGCTTGGGGTAATTTCACCACTGGTTTCTTTCTCAGCTTTATATCGTTAGGGGTCTTAATCTACCTGCTCATTAAACGGAATGAGGCTGATAAGACACTGTTTGTTGTGTGGTGCTTGCTGGTACTGGCAGCCACTCTTGGACAGCGTCGCTTCTGTTACTACTTCGCTATAAATGTAGCTCTGCTAACCAGTTACCTCTCTTGGCAGATTCTCAGGTTCACTGGCTTTAGAGAGGAAGCACCCCAGCCTGTGGTCAAGTTGGAAAAGGTGGAAAAGAAAAAAGTTAAACTGAAAAAACCTCAGAAAGGTGGCTTTCGCATTACAGCCAGCCGGATAAACATGGCTTTTGGGGTAATAGTTGTCTTTTTCCTGGTGTTTTTCCCAAATATTGGTTCTGCCATTAACACTGCCAAGTCAGCGCGTTTCGCTCCCAGTGATGCCTGGTGTGAGTCTCTTTCCTGGTTTAGAGATAATACTCCAGAACCTTTTGGCAACCCTGACTTTTATTATCAGCTCTATGAACCACCTCCACCGGGAGAAAGCTATAAGTATCCTGAATCGACTTACGGGGTAATGGTATGGCGGGACTATGGTCACTTGATAACCCGCATGGCTCATCGCATACCTATTTGTAATCCCTTCGGGCAAGGTGACTCAGAGGCAGGTCAGTTTTTCATTGCTCAGGATGAAGCCTCAGCTGATCAGATAATGAATGACCTCGGTGGAAAATATGTGGTTGTTGACGATAGCACGGCAATAAGTAAATTTCATGCCTTGGTCAGCTTTGCTGGTAACAGACCAGAGGAATTTCGTGATACCTATTACCAGCGCCAAGGAGGCAAATTGGCACCTGTGGTGCTCTTCTATCCTGAGTATTACCGCTCCTTAGCTGTCAGACTCTATAATTTTAATGGTGAGGCGGTTACTCCTCAGAGTACCACCGTGATTTCCTATGAAGAAAGGATAGGTCGTGAAGGTAAGCGTTACAAGGAAATCACCAGTTCTAAGTCTTCTCCTACCTATGAAGAAGCAGTTACCTATATCTCGGAACAAAAATCGGGCAATTATGAAATAGTGGGCTCTAATCCCTTTATTAGCCCAGTGCCTTTAGAAGAGCTTAAGCACTATAAGCTAATTTATCGCTCCAATATTTCTATAATGCAGCCAGGGGATGGCGGAATGGTTCCAGCAATAAAAATCTTCGAATATGGGAGTGAAGAAGAAAGTAGTTGAAGTGCTTAATACTGGCTGGAGGTTTCGGCACCAGACTCTATCCTTTGACTCTCAACAAAGCCAAGCCACTACTGGAATATGAAGGCAAGCCAGTTCTGACTCATATTGTGGATAGGATTCCCTCTGATGCAGAAGTCTCCATTTCCATCAACCGGAAATTTGAAGCTGATTTTCGTAACTGGCAAAGGGGTGTAGACCGGAAGATAGAGATTTGTGTTGAAGATGTCTGGACTGAAGAACAGAGAATGGGGGCGGTTGGCTCTCTGAATTTCTGGGTCTGTAACAAAAACATCACTGAAGACTTGCTGGTCATCGCTGGGGATAACTATTTCGAGTTTGACCTGTCCCGATTTATGGCTGCTTATAATGGTAAGAACGCTCTGGTAGCTGTCTATGACCTTGGTGACAAAAGCAAAGCCACGCGGTTTGGGGTTGTCCAGCTGGATGGGGACAGAATAATTGAACTTCAAGAAAAGCCAGCCAAACCTAAGTCCAGCCTCATAGCTACAGCCATTTATATCCTTCCTCCGAGGATATTCCCGATTCTTTCGCAATATTGCGCGGGCGGCAAAAGAGATAACCTGGGTAGCTTCATTTCATGTCTCATTGACAAAGATGAAGTCCTTGCTTATGTTTTTACCGAACTCTGGCTTGATATTGGTAGTAGAAGCAATAACACCTTTTAGAATAATAACCAGTGCCTTTTTACTATCCAATCCCAAAGAATATCTTTAGTAGTGTCCTTAGATTGTAAAGAATGATTAGTATGCCAATGGCGATACCCGCAGCCCGGACAGGTAATCTGCGACAGATAAAGGCGGCTATTGGTGCGGCTATCATACCGGCAACCATTAGCGAACCGACCAAAAGCCAGTTAAAATTCTGCCATCCTATGAGCAATAAAAAAGTGCCTGATATGCTACAAGTAACGAAAAACTCCGCAAGGTTAACTGTGCCGACTACCTTGCGTGGCTCGGTATTTGTGCTTAAGATGAGACCTGGTGTGGCTACTGGTCCCCAGCCACCACCACCAATAGCATCCACAAAAGCAGCTACAAGAGCCAAGGCACCTATTTTCATTCTTCCTGACCAATTCAGCTTCTTTTCTTCTTTTTCCATGCGTACTTGTTTTCTGAACAGGAAACGGTAGAGCATAATCAATCCGAGTAGCAATAAGATGCCAGCCACGTACGGTTTTATGATGTTACCCGGTATTTTAGAAAGCAGAAAGGCACCAGCAGCACCAGCCAACACCCCTGGAATGATTAGATTCAAAAGCCAGCCTTTCTTTACATTACCAACGAAAAAGTGTGAGCCTCCCGATATTAATGTTGTGAAAATCTCTGCGGTGTGAACGCTGGCTGATGCCAGTGCTGGAGCCACCCCCATAGCTATGAGGAAACTGTTATTGGTGACTCCATACCCCATACCGAGGCTACCATCAACCATTTGAGCAAAGAAGCCTATTAGAGCCCAGACCGCTATCCGCGTTATTAGTGTGTCCATTTTTTCTCCCAGTTTAATTATATGTAATTATTGTAATTATATATAATTGAAGTTGACCTTGTCAATACTATATCGCAGAACAGAAAAGCTTAATCAGAAGAATTTCTTGAGGAGCTACCTAATCAGTTGATATAACCAAGTTCCGTTAATTTAGTGAGAACCTTAGCCACGCTTTTGGCAAGGGGCTCTTTGTCGCTTTCAATCAATACGTCTGGGTTTAGTGGCTCCTCATAAGGGTCAGAGATGCCGGTAAAATTCTGAATTTCTCCTGCTATTGCTTTCTTATACATCCCTCTGGCATCTCTCTGTATGCAAACTTCTACAGGGCACTTGACATAGATTTCGACAAAGTCACCAATTTGCCTGCGGGCGTATTCTCTCAGCTCCCTATAAGGTGAGATAAAAGAAGTGAGAACAGCTACGCCGTTTCTGGTTAACATATGTGCCAGATAGGCAGCACGTCTAATATTTTCGTCTCTGTCTGCCTTGGAGTAGCCTAACTCTTTCCAAAGATGTTGTCTAATAATATCAGCATCAAGTCTCTCTACTTTAAGTCTCCTTTTCCTCAGCTCTTCAGCTAAGGCATCGGCTATGGTAGACTTCCCTGAGCAGGGAAGTCCGGTAAACCAGACAGTGAAGCCTGTTTCATTTTTGTGCATAATTCCTCCCGGTTATATCTTCTGCAGAATATTTTCCCCTTTCATATCCTGAGGAACTGGTATTCCCATTATCCCTAAGATAGTCGGGGCTATATCCATAATATCAGCATCCAATTTTTCACCAGCGTATCTGTTGCGTGGATTATACAGGATGAACATGCCGTCTTCGGCGTGGACGGCGTCATCAGGACCAGTGTCGTTCTCAGGGAGATAGAAGGTATCATATCCCATCGTCCCGGCGGCTCTCCAGTACAAATCGTCGAAATAGACCATAAGGTCAGGCGTGTCGCCATTAGACTCATCGAAAATCTCATCAGGTTTAAACACTTTCGTTTGCCACTCCTCCCCATTGCGTCCAGTTATGTTCTTGATTTTATGAGCAAGTTTATGTCTTTCCCTCTCATACTCAGTAGGCTTAATTATTCCCTGGGGTTCCCTACCTTCTACATTCAGGAAGATGCGGGCATAGTAGCCCCCCCAACCCCAAGCTTTAGTTTTTGACCAGTCCACATCTACTTTTTCAAAGTCAGTCTTCGCTGTTGGTTTGTTTCGCAACACCAGATAGCCCTGCTTTACCAACCATTCATTAATACAAAAAGCACCTTTCATTCGTTTGGCACCGTGGTCTGAGACCACGAGTACGGCAGTATCTTTATCAACAAGAGACAAGATTTCCCCAATCCTGTCATCTAAATAATGGTAATAGTCGGGAACAGCAGTCTGGTATGGATTTTTAGGCTGAAAAAGATGGTGCTCACTATCAAAGAACTTCCAGAAGGCGTGATGCACCCTATCAAGCCCGATCTCCACAAACATGAATAAGTCCCATTCCTTGTTCTTTAATAGATACTTGATTACTTCAAACCTCCGCCGTGTCATCTCATAGATTTGTCTGAGGAGGTCATCCCTTTGTTCAGTGCGAAACTCAACATCAAAGATATATTTGCCAACCAGGTTCTCAATCTCATTTTTCAATTCAGGCGGATAAGTGTATTCCTTATCACCTCCAGGGGTTATGAAGCAGGAGACAAGGTTACCGTTGACTGGGAAAGGGGGGTAAGACGGGGGCACAGCAACCAGACAGGATTTCTTATTGGCTTGCTTGATGATGTCCCAGACTGTTTTTTCGTTGATTTTCTGGGAGTTAGCAATCCACATATCGCCGTAGGAATAGGCTCTCCGATGTCTGAACCCGTACAGCCCCAGCTTGCCCGGACTCTTCCCTGTCATCATAACTGTCCAGGCGGGTATAGTTATGGCTGGGATGCAGCTTCTAAGTTTGCCGTAAATGCCCTTCTCTTTGAGTTTTCTAAGGTTGGGCAGTCTGTTTTGAAACTTATCAAAGACCAGCTCTGGTGCTGCCGAATCTAAACCTACAACTAATACTTTCATGCCTCGTCTACATACGGGTTTTCATACTCAACAACTATTTTGGCTACTTCGGGTCTCATAACTTCTTTAGGTGGCATTTCACCCTTGATGAGCATCTCCCTTATTTTTGTCCCGCTGAAGTCTACATGGTCTTCCTTGCCATGAGGACAGGTCTTCTCACTCATTACGCCCAGACACTTTTGACAATAGAAGAAGGATTTGAAGAAAAGGGGAGAGATGCCCAAGTCCGGGAATTGCTCAAAAATATCCTGAGCAGCGTAAGGTTGGTAATAGTTCCCGACGCCAGCATGGTCTCTACCGACAATAAAATGAGTGCAGCCAAAATTCTTTCTGATTATGGCATGATGAATGGCTTCTTTAGGTCCCGCGTATCGCATCTCCATCGGCAGAATAGCCATTACTGCTCTATCCTTTAAGTAGTAGTTATCAATGAGGGTCTGATATGTTTCCAGAATGACTTCATCCTTAAAGTCGCCAACTTTCTTCTTACCAATAACTGGATTTATGAATAGTCCATCGGTGAAAGCAAGAGCAGTCTTCTGCACATACTCGTGACCAACATGGGGCACATTCCTTGTCTGAAAGCCCACCACCGTTTTCCAGCCCTTTTCCCTGAACAATAGCCTTGTTTCCATAGGTTTAAGGTAATATCGAGAAAAAGGAACTTCTATCTCTTCAATTAAATCAATCTTGCCCCCGACAAGGAGTTCTTTCATCTCATAGACCTTAGTCACGCCGGGATGTTTTAAATCGGTGGTGCCAAAGATTTTATCTGCCAGTTCCTTCTTGTCATAGCCATAGATTTCTTCAACATGCACTATGGCTATTGGCTTTTGTTGATAGACGAGGACTACTTCTTTGCCTTCGCTTATATTGCTATCTGGGGAGATATCCAAGACAATGGGGATGGTCCATGGAGTATCATTGCCAAGTCTACCTTCCTTGACAACACTCATGTAGTCTTGCTTGGTGAGAAAGCCCTCCAGAGGACTAAAAATGCCATGGGCAATGTTCTGAACCTCTTTGGTAGTCTCTTCGTCTATGAGCACCTGTGTTAGTGCCCTTACCCTGTCCAAGAGAGCCTTTCTCTCTGTACCTGTAACTACTCTATTTATTAATTTACCGCCGTGGGGTTTTAACAAGGCAATTACTCCAGATAACCTAACGCTTTAAGTCTATCCTTAACTCTTTCCTCGTCCTCTTTGGTAAACGGCTCAACCCCTTCTTCTTCCTCGGAGACAATTTCCCTTAGCACATAGGTAACATAGCTGGAAACTGAGGTAAAACCCGTCCCCTTAATCCGCTCCTCAACTTTTTTGAACAACGGTGTCGGTATGGAAACTGTGGTAAACTTCTTTTCGTCTTCACCCATATTACACCTCCTCTAAACTGACCAATCGTTTAATTTAGGTTCTAATTATATTTCATTAACAAAGACATGTCAACATTTTGCCCTGCACGTAATTGTGTAATATGCCGCCTTTCACAAGTCGTTTTCGTATCATTGAGAGGAACTTCTCTCTTCGTCATTGCGAGGAGTGTAGCCACGAAGCAATCTCGATGCGGGTAAGGATATCCTTGTGAGATTGCTTCGCTGTGCTCGCAATGACGAAGGGGGTTATACCTGATGGGCTAAATATTTACCTGAACTCATAGCTCATATATAATTGGTCGCTATGCTTAAATTGGATGACTCGCTTAAGCAGGTAGCCAAAGGTACTGGTATTGCCTTTATAGGTATGGTCTTAGGGACATTATTCAGTTTTGTTGTTCGTCTCTTTATTGCTCGATATGGCTTGCAAACTAACTATGGAATCTTCTCCTTGGCAATGGCAGTATTAAGCCTTGCTTCCATACTGGCTGGCTTAGGGTTAGTCCGAGGAACTACTTGGCAAATTGCCTATTTTCGTGGTAAAGAGGATACTGCTAAAGTCCGCACTACCATATTTACCTCTCTTCAACTATCTTCTATCGCCAGCATCGTCCTCAGTCTCATCCTTTTCTTTCTTGCTGACACTATTGCTCTGAATATTTTTCATGCCCCTGAGTTAACCCTGCCTCTGAAGATATTTGCAATAGCTATACCCTTTCTTACGCTAACACAGGTCTTGGTTGCTGTTCATCGTGGCTTTGACCGGATAGAGCCGATGCTCGTTTTCCAGTACCTGATGATAAACGTCCTGTTTCTGGCTTTTTTGAGTATTGCCATTGTTATTGAGTTACCCTTCGTGGCAGTGTTTTATGCTTACTTGGCATCTCTTGTCATCACTTTTGTCGCTTCAGCCATATACACTGCCAGAAGATTACCTCAACAGACTAACCCAGCAAGTATGGGAAATACCCATCAAATTACTAAGGAGCTTTTGCTTTTCTCCTTGCCATTGTTAAGTGTCTCCATTTTGCAGATGGCAACAAGTTGGGTAGACACCTTCGTTCTCGGTTACTTCAAAACCCCGGAGATAGTTGGTCTCTACAATGCCGCTCTTCCCTTGGCACGATTCATTTCTGAGCCTATGAATGCGATGCTTCTAATCTATGTTCCCATTGCTACTGGCTTATATTCCAGAAATCTCATGTCCGAACTGAGAAAAAGTTACACTGTTTCTACTAAATGGATTATGTCCATAACTTTGCCTATCTTTCTGGTTCTATTCCTATTTCCTGGAGCAGTCCTGAAACTCTTTTTCGGTACTGGCTATGTTCCAGCAGCTACTGCCCTGAGAATTTTATCTTTTGGTTTCATTATCAGCAACCTTCTTGGACCTAACGGAGCTACACTAATAGCTGTGGGGCAGCCTCGGTTTCTGATGTGGACTATGCTGGCTGTACTCAGTCTGAATACAGCCTTGGACATTCTTTTAATTCCAGTACTAGGTATAGTTGGTGCTGCTATTGCCTCAACTATTTCTCTTATCGTGATGAATGTAATACGTACTATCAAGCTCTACCGGCTGTGTGGAGCCCAGCCGTTTAATAAAAGTCTACTCAAGCCTGCCATAATTTGCATAGCTTTAGCTTTTCTAATTCAGATTATTGCTGAGCATTTCTTAACCATCACTTGGTGGTGGTTAATGATTTTGTTTGCTATCTATCTTGGAATATATGGGTTAGCCACATTATTTACCAGAAGCTTTGACAGGGAAGATATAGCCTTGCTTTTAGAGATAGAAAAGAGGAGTCGCTTAAACTTGGCTCCTCTTAAGAAGATACTGAAAAGGTTCGTCTAACTACGGCTTCCTTATCTTACTCAGTTTTGCCTTTATTTTTTGCTTCTCATAGTTAGTGGCTTCTTCGACCTTAAGTTGTTTAAATTGAGACAACTTATCCAGAGCTTCCTCCTCAAAGTTCTTGACTTCTTCCGTATCAATACTGAGTAGATTTTTTGTTTCTCCCGGGTCATTTGTGAGATTATAGACTTCCTCTTTCAATACTAATCCACTACCATCGAGACTTTCGGTGCGAATGTATTTCCAGCCTGGACTACGATAAGAAATCTGTATCCCTTCTGAGTTGGGGTTAAATTGTGTGCTTATAGTATACTCCTTGGTTTTTGCCCCTCCCCTGATCAATGGCAGGAGGCTTTGCCCTCGGAAACTCTTTGGGCTTGTGATTCCTATAAAATCCATAATTGTAGGTGGTAGATCAATAAGACTTACTTGGTGTTTGACTAAGGTACCACCTTTTATGCCTGGACCAGCCATTATGAGTGGGACACGGAGTAGGGCGTCATATACGGAGCGATGCCCAAATCTTCCATGTTCTCCGAATTCATCGCCATGGTCAGCGGTAACAATCACAATTGTGTCAGCTAAGTAATTCCCCAGCTTGTCCAACAGCAAGCCGATAAACTCATCGGTATATTTTATGTCAGCGTCGTACAAAGTGATTAGCAATTGAACTTCAGATGGTGATAATTTACTGGGCTTTGTGACGGTCTTTTGCCATAACGCCTTCATGTGCCCCCGGCTCACCGGCTGGTCGTAAAACTGACTCAAATATTTAGCTGGTGGCATATAAGGGTGATGGACATCCATATAATGGAGCCAGAGGAAATACTTCTCCTTATATGTTTCAAGCCACGTCATTGCTTTACTGGTTATTTCTTCGGCACTGATAATAGCCCGACCCCATGCCCGTGAGAGAAGAGGTCGGAGTAGGCGACTGGCTTTGTGCATTGCTTTGGCCGCCAAACTATCATGGCGCCCCATCATTGTCCTTATCTTAAATCGCAATTCATTTGGACCGAATTGCCGAAGACCGTCATCAAACATCTCAAACCCCTTACTGTAGCCATAAAAGCCAGAAACCTGGGGGTTGGAATGAAAAGCAGCCGTCTGGTAGTCGCTGTTTCTTAGTGTTTCAGCCAAGGTGATATTATGTTGCAGGATTGCCCTACCTTCAGCTCGGTTCAATGTAGGTAGTGCCGACACTAAAATAGACGGAAAAGCAGCAGGGGTATGACCGCCATTGGATATCGCTTGCAAGAATTTTACTCCTCTGGTAGCAAGAGCATCTATGTTAGGACTGGTATTTCTGGGATAGCCATAGCAGCCCAAGTGGTCATAGCGCAGGCTGTCAATAGTTATTAAAATAATATTGGGTGCCTCTACATTCATAGTCTTCTACTTTAGTTTCTTTAACCTACTGAGTTTCACCTTTATCCTCTGCTTTTCATAGTCGGTACTTTCTTCGACCTTAAGTTGTTTAAATTGAGACAACTTATCCAGAGCTTCCTCCTCGAAGTTCTTGACTTCTTCTGTATCAGTACCATGTAGATTTTCTGTTTCTCCCGGGTCATTTGTCAGATCATAGACTTCTTCTCTTAAGACGAGCCCGCTGACATTAAGACTCTCGGTGCGAATGTATTTCCAGCCCGGAGTGCGGTAAGAAAATTGTCTTTTCTCCAAGTCATTGTCGAGTAGCGTGCTTATGGTACATTCTGTAATCTTTCCCTCTCCCTTCATCAGTGGGAGCAGACTCTGTCCTCGGAAACTCTGTGGGCTACCAGCTCCTGCTATTTCTACAATCGTAGGGGATAAGTCAATAGAACTGACTTGCTGTTCGACCGACATGCCACTCTGCAAGCTTGGTCCAGCCATTATGAGTGGGACATGGAGCAGCCCATCGTACAGTGCGTGGTGCCTGAATCTACCATGTTCTCCAAATTCCTCACCATGGTCAGCAGTAATAATCACAAATGTGTTAGACAAGCGCCTTCCTATCTCTTGTAAGAACGAGCCAATGATGTCATCGGTATATTTGATACTCGCATCGTATAAGTTGATTAACATTTCAATGTCAGACTGTGATAGCTCATTTGGACTTGTTAGCATTTTCAAGCATGCTTCTTTCATCTGTCGGCGGTTAAGTAGCTCGTCACAGAACTGATGCAAATACTTAACAGGCGGCATGTAAGGATGGTGAACATCTGTGAAGTGAAGCCAGAGAAAAAACTTCCCCTTCCGAGCATCAAGCCATGACATTGCTTTATTAGTTAATCTTTCAGCATTAATAGTATGTCGAGGCAAAACACGGTAAAGGATAGGCTTAAGCACACGCCTAACCTTAGTCACTACCTTAGCCATTAGGCTTCCTGGAGACTTAGCTCTGGTTCTTATCCAGAGCCGCCCCCCCTTAGGGCTAAACTGACGGAAACTGTCATCAAAGATGTCGAATCCCTTACCATAGCCGTAAAAGCGAGAAACGTGTGGGTTGGAATGGAAAGCAGCTGTCTTATAGCCGGCGTTTTTTAGTAGCTCGGCTAATGCAGTGCTGCGTCTCAAAATTGCCCTACTGTCGGAGCTGTCTAACGGAGGCAGTGCTGAGAGGAGAATAGATGGGAAAGAGGCAGGAGTATTACCGCCGTTTGATATTGCTTGCAAGAATTTCACTCCTCTGGCGGCGAGGCTATCTATGTTGGGACTGGTATTTCTGGGATAGCCATAGCAACCTAAATGGTCATAGCGAAGGCTGTCAATTGTTATTAGGATTATGTTTGGCGTTTCCATATTTTTCGTCCTGTAGCTTTCTTAACTTACTCAGCTTTGTCTTTATTCTCTGTTTTTCGTAATCAGTGCTCTCTTCAACCTTAAGTTGTTTGAATTGGGACAATTTATTTATAGCCTCTGCATGGAATCTCCTGACCTCCTCTAAGTCGGTGCCATGCAGATTTTTTGTTTCGCCTGGGTCATTGATCAGGTTATAGACTTCCTCCTTTAACACCAGTCCGCTACTATCTAAGCTCTCACTGCGGATGTATTTCCAGTTTGGGGTGCGATAAGAAATCTGCGCTTTTTCCGAATCAGGTTCAAATTGTGTACTTATAGTGTATTCCGCGGACCTTGTTTCTCCTCTTATCAATGGCAGCAGGCTTTGCCCATGGAAGCTCTTTGGGCTGCTAATTCCCACGAGTTCTGCAATTGTGGGTGCCAGGTCAATGAGGCTAACTTGTTGTTTGACTGATGTGCCACCTTTTATGCCTGGTCCAGCTATTATTAGTGGGACATGGAGTAGTGCTTCATAAACTGAGCGGTGTGCGAATTTTCCATGTTCTCCAAATTCATCGCCGTGGTCAGCAGTGATAATCATGATTGTATTAGCTAGGTGATTTCCGAGCTTAACTAACAGTGAGCCGATAATGTCATCAGTGTATTTTATGTTAGCATCGTACAAGTGAATTAGCATTTCAATTTCAGGTTGTGATAATTCATTGGGTTTTCGGCGCATCTTTTGCCATAAACTATACATGTATCGACGACTAACCGGCTGATCATAGAACTGGTTCAAGTATTTAGCTGCTGGCATGTAGGGATGGTGAACGTCCATAAAATGGAGCCAGAGGAAAAACCTTCCCTGGCAAGTTTGGACCCAGGATTTTGACTTACTGATTAATTCTTCGGCATTGACAAGAGAGTGGTGTCGGGCATGCCAGAGAAAAGGTTCGAAGATAGGGATGGCTCTGTTCCGTAGTCTTGCTATTTTTGGTGCTGTTCTTAGCCAATGCCGCAACCGTTTGAGGCTAAATTGGCGAAAACTGTCATCATATAGATCGAATCCCTTACTATAGCCATAAAGCCGAGAAAGAAATGGGTTTGAGTGAAAAGCTGCGGTTTGATAGCCAGCGTCTTTTAGTACCTCAGCCAGTGTGGCACTGCGCTGCAAGACTGCCCCGCTTTCAGTCCTATCTAATGGAGGTAATGCTGATGCCAGAATGGGGGGGAAAGCAGTGGGTGTACCACCGCCATTTGATATTGCCTGTAGGAACTTCACCCCTCTGGCGGCGAGGCTGTCTATGTTGGGGCTGGTATTTCTGGCATAGCCATAACAGCCTAAATGGTCATAGCGGAGACTATCAATTGTTATTAAGATAATGTTTGATACTTCCATGTTTATCTTCAAAGTAATAGCTAAATAATTAAAGTGAAGGGTAGACTTTGTCAGAATTCTTCAGCTTTTCTATTTTTCTCCTTGCTTTATCATCTACCCCTTCGTAGGTTGTTTCTCGTCTTGCTGGCTCAGAGTCTGGCTTGAAAATCTCTGTCAATACCCTACCATCCATATCATCAGGAACAGACAGCCCAAACATGTGCAATGCTGTAGGTGTAATATCGTATATTTTCAGCTTGGTTAGCCTCTCACCGTTATTTTTAATGTCAGGACCGTAGGCTATGAATAGCCCCCGCCGGGTATGCCAACCAGAATACGGAGGGGCAGACCACTCAGACTGTTGTTCCATGCTTCGTATGGTCATGTATCTATCAATATGGAAAGCAATATCTGGCGCTATGTTAGCATAATGCCCGTGATATATTTCGCTCTTTTTAAAGGCTGCAATATTAACTGGTTGACCTGTTACAGGGTCTTTGATCTTCTTCAGCCTACCCATGATATCATCCACAAGTTTCTCGTATTCATCCCCCGTGTTAACTATTCCCGATGGTTCCCTGTCTTTCAGGTTTATTCGTATCGTGCCTGTTCCTGCCCCTGGATAAGCTTTAGTTTGAGCCCAATCGATATTCCGGTAGGTTTTGACCACATCATAGCCTGCCTTTTCCCGGCTTGACAGTTTCATCGCAAGCCATTCAGGAATTAGTTTGGATATCAAGCGGGCTACTCTAGTGCCAAGAAGGGATAGCAAAAAATCCCTGATGTGCCAGAGCCAGGGGATTTCACCCCCTTGTCTCGTTTGCGGTAAAAAGGTCAACAATCCCTCTTTCTCTAACCATCTGCTTAGCACAAAGCTTCCGTGGCAGGGACCGAACCCATGGTCAGAGACAATGAGTACATTGTTTTCTTCAGGAAGTTTCTCCACTAATTCACCGATAGCGGTATCAACCATTTTATACAGCTCCTTGATAACATCCCGGAATTTCTCCCCCTTATGTTTTGGGTGTATCTCATCCATGTGGTGCCAGAAATAGTGCTGAGCGCTATCCAGCGCGAAAAAGACGGCAACAAAGAGCTGCCACGAGAAGGCATTCATCAAATACCTGGCGGCTTGTAGTCTTTTGCGTATTGCTTGCTCAAGAACTGCCTTGTACTCTTGTTCTCTGCCTGGGATAGTTAAGACGATAGGTGGAAGTACTTCATAACCAGGTACAGCCCTGTTTAGTTCTTTCTTTAGCCAGGTAGGGTAGGTGTAGTTGGTCCTGCCGCTTACCGGCGCCCCGGTACCACAGACCATAAAGCTATCCACCTTGTGGGGTGGAAAGGTCATAGCCACGTTTAAAAGACCTACAGGAATGCCATAGTTATTCAGTATTCTCCACAGCGACCATTGATGGTATTCCAACGAAGTCTTGATTTCAATACGGTAGTCTCCACCAGTTTCCACGCTTGTAAAGCTATACATACCGATCTTGCCCGGGTTCTTCCCGGTGAACATGCATGGCCAGGCGGGACAGGTTACCGGCGGTATGGTGGATTCCAATTCACCGAATACCCCACCCTCCATAATTCGCTTTAGATTCGGTAGCTCATTCCGCCATTGTTCTATCAGTTTGAGAGAGCCACCATCTATCCCAAAAATCACGACTTTATTCATAAATTACATGGGAACTACCTTTGTCTTGAAGGCAAATTATATCAATTCATTTGCTCCACTTTCAACTTCTGGGTTAGATTCTGAAAATTGCTTAACAATTTCATTACGTTATTCTCAAAGTAGGCAATAGAATAGAAACTTAAACCTGATATGTGGGTTTGCCCTTCAGCTATACTAACGGCTAACTATTTAGCCATAGCTGTAGTTGGTTTGGTATAATGGGCATTGGTTATCTAAGTTCTCCTAACACGGAAAGTATTAAATAGAGGAGACAGCAAGAATGAATAAGGTTTGTATACCCATAAATGTTGCTGTGGTCGGTTTGGGTGGCATCGCACAAGAGCATTTAGGAATCTGGCGTAGAATAGGCGAAGTAAGAGTAGTCGCTGTCTGTGATTCCAATGAATTCAGAGCAAGAGAAGTAGCGAAGGTACAGAAAATACCGGCTTACTACACCGATCTGGGGGAAATGCTCCGCAATGAGCAGGTGTTGATTACAGATATTTGTACACCACCACAGGTTCACTCCCCTCTAATTATCCAAGCACTTCAGTCTGGTTGTCATGTGTTGGTAGAAAAACCTCTCTGCATGACGACAAACGAGGCAAAGCAAATAATATCTGCTCATGAAAGTAGTAAAGCAAAATTAAGCGTTGTTCATAATGGTCTATTCAGCCGAGTGATGAGAAAAGTCCTGTCTTTAATTAAGGAAGGCGATTTAGGAGAGATTATCAGTACTGATATCCGAGTTGTTGCCCCAGCGACTGATCCCATGCTGAGTAACAAGGGACACTGGTGTCATTCATTACCCGGTGGACGCTTTGGTGAAGTACTTGCTCATCCTATTTACATGGTGCGAGCCATTTTGGGCGATGTCCAACTTAAGTCAGTACATAGTACGAAGGTCGGAACTTCCCCCTGGGTTCCTTTTGATGAATTATGGGTTGATGTAAAGACGAGAAGCAGCTACGGCTCCCTGTATTGCTCGTTTAACTCGGTGCAGGAAGGCTGGTTTGTAGACATTTACGGCACGAGAGGCATAATCAAGTCAAATCTACTCATTCAGGCAGCAGTGCGACTGGGACAAAGACCTGTAACACCGTTTGGCATAGGAGTAGAAGGGCTGGGACAAATTTATCAACTATTTGTTCAAATGGGACAGAATGTTGTGACCAGACTCTGTGGTATGTGGCAAACTGGACATGATATATGTCTTCGAGCTTTTGTAGATAGTGTGCTTAATGACAAAGCTCCTTTGGTCAGTGTGGAAGAGGCTTATGCTACCGTGGAACTACTTGAACAGATATGTGAGAAGCTTGACCGTACTGGTGTTCATACCTCTGATGAAGTGTAACAAGAATAGAGCAGATTTCCTACATAAAGAAGTAGTTACCAGCAAATGTTATTTTTGTTTGTTGTTTGTTCAAAACAAAGGGCTGCTCAGGCTATAAATGTTTTCCAATTGCCAAACGACATCACCCCAATCCCACAGCTTTGCATTTTTAACTTCCCTGCCATGAACTTTTTCAATTAGTTCTGCCAATTCCTTGCTATGGATTGGATATTCAATTCCAAAGCAATTCTCATTATCGACCCATTCTCTCAGGGCTGACGTGTTAGCTACAATGCATGGAACCCTAGCAGCCAAGGCTTCGGCAACCACAATGCCAAAATTCTCATGCCGCGATAGTAAGACAAACACCCCAGCTCGAGCAAACATTCTTAGCAGTTCCGTCCGTGGCAAGCCTTCATAAAACCCGACGCGACTGTTCAATTGAAGCCTACTAACTAAGTCCATTAGCTTTCCTTTATAAGCTCCTCTACCTACTATTTCGAGTCGAAAGTCGTCATCTAATAGAGGCAAAGTTTGGATCATGTACTGAATACCTTTATGCTCTTCCAGCCTACTAACACATAGAATAGTCTTGGTCTCCCTTTGGATTCCCTCTAAGGAACTGAACTCTGCCAGACTAATCCCATTGGGAACAAAGCTGATTCTACCTTTATCTATGTCGAAATCTTCAAGCAAAAGTCCTCCTTCGTAGTTTGAAGTAGCAATAATGCTGCCAGCATCTTCAAATATTTTTTTGCCCAGCGGTCTGTATAACTTAATAAGTAAATTCCGAACCGGGCTAAACCCACACCCCATATAGTGGGGAGTGACCACGAATTTTTTTCTCTTGGTATATCTGGAAAGGTATAAAGGAAAGGCATGGTAGTTGTGTCCGTGGACTATGTCAAACTCAGATTTTCTAAGCTCTCTCGCCATCTCGAAGGAAATATGGTAGGCGTTCCCTGGAGAAAAGCTCCTGAATCTCCTGACCAGGACGCCATTTATCTCCTCTTCTCTTGGTAGCGTTCTTGTTGGGTCGCAGGTAAAAACGGTAACCTCATGCTGCTTAGCAAGTCTCTCGCTTATGTTTCTTACGTGCTCCTCGACACCGCCAATAGAAGGATAATATCCCGGGCAAACCTGTAGGATTTTCATATTGTTATCCCCCCTGACGGATAACTGGCTAATGTTAGTCCATAGATATCTGCTACTTTGGTTACCATTCTGTCTAAAGTCAGATGATTAATATCCGAAGAGCTAAATATAATTCCTCTCGTCTTGCACACCCATAAATGAACCCGAAGCCGACGGCAGAAATGGAAAGTAATAAAACTGAGAGCTGCTTCAATTCAGTAAAGCGATTAGCTTTGACTAATAGATTCTTTGTCCGTTCAGGAATGTATTTGAGGAATAAGTCACCAAGGTATGTTTTTTCAGCACTCAGTGGTTCACTGTGGGGATGCAACTTCCTCAATAAAGCTTTGGAATAGCCCTGATAGAAGGACCGTCTGAGTAGCAAACTTAGTCGTAGCTTCGAAGCTGGTACTTTATGGCATACTACGGCTTCCGGATTGTAAACGACTCCTTTGCCCAGCTTATTTTTCATTCTTAAAGTAAATTCAGCTTCCTCTCCTTGAAGATAAGAAGTTCCCTTTTGGGCAAAGCCCAAATTTTCGTTGAAAAGACCTATCTTTTCAAACACCTCTCTTCTGAAGCTCGTGTTTGGACCAAAGGTATCACGAACCTCAGCAATCTTTTCCTCAGAGAAGCCTTTGTGAGTGACACCAATCAACCAGTATAACTCCTCGGGCAGATAGTCTGGCTTTCCAGAGAGCCATATTGGTAGTATCTTTCCACCTACTGCTGGCGCATCAAACTTCTGGTAGCTATCCAGTAATTTGCTTACCCACTCTTTGTCGGCTATGGCATCATCATCAAAGAAGGCGATGATATCTCCTTGAGCTGTCCTAATGCCGGTATTCCGAGCCTGGGCTAACCCTAAACTCTGCTCAGTTACTATGACTCTGATGTTATTCTTGGAAGCATAGGTAGTGGATACTTTATTGCCCAACTCCTGATTGGCATCAACTATTACCACAATCTCTGTATCTTTGTAGCTTTGAGCAAGTAGACTGTCTATTGCCTCTACCAGATTAGGGTAGTTCTCTAAAGAATGAGTACAAACCACGATAGAGACTAAAATAGATTTACTACGGTTTCTGACTGACTCCACCACTTATTCTTACCTGTTTCCCCAGAATATCTCCCACGGCTTTCCGTACCGCCCTATCCGAACTGTATTTGGGCTTCCAGCCTAATTTTTTCATTTTGGTGATATCGAACCGTACTTGCGGGACATCGCCCTTCCAGCCACGGCTGCCTCCGGTATACTTAAACTTCACGTTGGATAATCCCATGGTTTCAACTACGATGTTAGCGATAGCAGTGACATCGGTAGAAGATTCAGAACCAAGATTGAAGATGTTGACCTGCTCTTGAGCCTGCTCAAGACCAAGGAGGATTCCGTCAATACAATCGTTAATGTAAATATAGGGCTTTTCCTGGGTACCATCGCCAAGTATCTCCAGTTCTTTTGAATTTTGTCTGAGGTTGTTAATAAAGTCAAAGATGATACCATGGCTGCTTCTGGTGCCAACAACATTGGCAATTCGGAAAATCCAGGCTTGCATATTGAAAAGGTGACAGAAAGCCGAGACAAGTCCTTCGCAGGCTAATTTGCTGGCACCATAAAGAGATATGGGTAGTAGTGGACCAAAATCTTCGGTAACTCGCTTTGGCACCTCTCCATAAACGGTACTACTGGAGGCGAAGATGAGCTTTATGAGATTATTCAATCTCATAGCTTCGAGAACATTGTAGGTAGCTACTATGCCCTGGTCTAAGTCAAGACGAGTGTTCCTGCTGCCAGCCCTGACATCGGGATTAGCGGCTAAATGGAAAACAACATCGTGCCCGCTTATAGTTTTGTTTAGATTGTCAAAGTCAAAGAGGTCAGCCTTCACAAAATGGAAGTTACTTTTGTCAAAATGGTGCTCAAGAAACTCCAGTTTGCCAGAACTGAGATTATCATAAACGGTTACTTCAGCTTGGTCGATCAACCGGTCAACGAGATGACTGCCGATAAAGCCAGCACCACCGGTGACGAAGTATTTAGTTCGGGTATGGGGTAATGTCTTATTCATTGTTTAGCCATACGGTTATTAGAATCTTCTCTTAATTAGAGTCCAGCCAATTTTAATGCCATCTTTTAATGAGGTGAGCTTGGGGCGGCTGGAGCGCCGCCGGTAATGAATGGGCAGCTCAGTTATGGAGTAACCTTTTTTGACAAGCTGACTGAATAGCTCAGCTTCCAGCTCAAAACCAGTAGCTTTCAGGTCTAATTCTTTTGCTACCTCAACCTTGAATCCCCAGTAGCCGGTGCAGACATCGCTGGTCTTCTTGTAATAAAGCATCGTGGCTAACATACTGAGTAGGTGATTGCCAATGAAATTGAGGCGACTCATAGCACCTTCCTCACGTTTTCCTCTGAGTCGCGAGCCAATGACGGCATGGTGACTGCTGAGGAGCTTGAGCATTTCAGGGATATAGGTGGCTGGATAAGTATAATCAGAGTCGAGCATAAAGATGAAGTCAGCGTCAATTGATTTTAGGGCTGTCCTGACAGCAACACCTTTGCCTTTCTGTGGCTCAACAATGACAGTGGCTCCTTTTTGCTCGGCTATTTCTCTCGTCCTATCAACACTGTTGCCGTCTGCAACCAATACCTGGACTTTATATCCAGCTTGTTCAATGGCTTGCTTGGGTATTTCATCAATGACTTTCCCGATAGTTTTTTCCTCGTTGAGAGTAGGGAGAATTATAGATATTTTGGGTTGGCTCATATTAGTCTCTCGCCTTTCATGGCTTCAGCCACAATGCTTATTTCTTTAGCCCTCTGGTTAAACTCCTCGTTGGTGTAACACAGGAGGTCAACGCGCCTTAAGGGGACTTTTTTCAGGAAAAAGGTAGCCCGGTCTGGGAAAGGAATGTTTGCAAATTCCTGAGAAACGATGACTATGTCCCAGTCACTTTCTTCTAAAGAGTTATTTGAGGCTCGCGAGCCAAAAAGGAAAGCGCTTTTTATAGGGAAAGGGGACCCTCGCAATACCTGCTTTAAGTGGTCTATGTCTCTAATTTTAATTCCTTTTTCACCCACTCCAAGACCTCTATAGCATAGGTTAGGTGCATTTGTGCTGACTGGGCGGTATATAGGTTCGCTGGTAGAGCGTTAGCCGCATCTGGATATCGGGAAATGACATAATCTGGGCTTAATTCGGCAGCAGCTTCTAATACATTCTGGGGGGCTCCGAGTTCACCCGTTAGTTCAGTGAGGTCGTGAGTAAATTCCCTTCGGCGCTTTTTTTCTAAATAAAGAGCTTTCAAGGCTTTCTCAGCGGCTTGCTCGGCGAAGAAAACGGAGGCGTAATAGACCTCTATCTGGAGCAGTTTCTGAGCGGTATCGAGGTCATGCTGGGCTTGCTGCCATAGTGTTAAGGATTCTTTACGCATTGCTGCTATGTGAGTTATTATAGTTCATTTACGGTTGAGTGGAAAGGTGACAGAGTTCGCACTATCTGAAAGAGTACCCGGCTATGCCAGTCAAAGGAGAAGTCTTTGGCATTGACTATTTCCGACATGCCTTTTTTGATAGCGATTTGAAACAAGCAATCAATAGAGCGATTATTAAGGTGGTAGTAAAGGCGACGTATCCAGTAGCCAATGGTCAGCTCCCGGCTTAGTTTAGTTTGCCATTGTTTCTGGTAGGCAGAAAGCTTGGCGGCTGAAAAATTGCCCGATAGAAATGCCTGATGAAGCACATCGGTAGCCATGTCAGCACAGAGGAGTCCATAATAGACGCCACCACCAGTGGTAGGCTTCACCTGCCCGGCAGCTTCACCCACCACTAATATCCGGTTAGAATAGGTCTTAGGCAGGGGTCTCAGCGGGATAGAGCCGTAACTGGTAGTAACCTTGGTAGAAGTCAGCTTATCTTGAGATGAAAGGGTATCCAGTAGGCTTTTGAGGTAGAAATCGGCTTTGCAGCGGGTGAGTAAACCAGCCAAGCCTTTACCATCCTCGGTAGGCACCAACCAGGCAAAACCACACGGAGCTAAATTCTGGTCAAAATAGACTTCTACTTCATCAATATTAGTATCTACCTCTATCTGAGCACCCAGGAGAAAGTGCTTTATCTTACCCAAACCTAACCTTTCAGGTAAGGTTGAACCAAATCCAGTAGCGATAACAGCAGTTTTAGCATTGAATGCTACCCCTCCTCCTTGGCTGTCAACTGTAGTTTCGACGGTGTCAGCTCCAACCTTAATATCAGTCACTCTGGCTTCGAAAAGATAATCAGCACCTACTTCTTGGGCTTGTCTTGCCAATCTTTTATCAAGAGCAGAGCGGTCAACAATAGCCGCCACAGGACTGTCCCGCCGTAGCCTGAGGCATTTCCCGGAAGGAGAGAAAAATTTGGCTGAACTTGACTCCCTAAGAATGAGATTAGTATCAATATCAAAGGCGTCAAGAAATTCCTTGCTCAAGATTCCAGTGCAACAGGCATCATCTCCAGGAGCAGCCTTTTTGTCGAGTACTATTACCTTGTAGTTGAGCTGGGCTAACTTATAAGCAACGCGGCTACCGACGGGTCCGGCGCCAATTATGATAGTGTCATAGGGTTTCATTTTGATGATGGTCAGCGGATGTCAATCTGCTGAATTATAGTATATTGTCTAAGTCAGCGCATAACGGCATTACTTCATGCCCCTCTTTTTGATGGTATAATGACGCCCAAATCGAAGACAATAGTTGGACAAAATTGATAGAAGAGCTGGTCAATTCGGGCATTTCCCGTGAGCTGATAGTAGTTATCGTCTCAGCCCTACCTATTTTTGAGCTTCGGGGTGCTTTGCCCTTAGCCATAAACTTATTCCACATACCCTGGTATTGGGCGCTGAGTCTGGCTGTTGTTGGCAACATGCTTCCAGTTCCCTTTCTGTTGCTGTTCTTGGAATCGCTGGCTAAAGGAATCGGCAGAATAGAAAGTGGGAAGAAGTTAGTGGAATGGGTCTTCAAACACACTCGCCAACGGAGTCGTGTTATTGAAAAGTATGAGAAAATAGGGCTGGCATTGTTTGTGGCTATTCCTTTGCCCCTGACTGGTGCCTGGACAGGATCCATAGCCGCTTTCTTGCTTGGGCTGAAATTTAGTTATGCTTTCCTTTCTATCCTTTCGGGAGTAATTATTGCTGGAGCCATTGTTACCAGCTTGTGTCTCCTTGGCTGGATAGGAGCCATTATTGCTGGCATCGGATTAAGCATTTTAGCTGTGATTGGACTGTGGAAAATGTGAGACAGGAGACTTTGATGGCTTTTTATTCTATGACTAGAGAAGAGATGAAAAAGTTGATGGATGTGGCTTTGGGTAAGGCAAAAGCAGACCTGGTGATAGCTAATGGCAATATAGTCAATGTGTACACAAGAGAAATAATGTCCGGTTATTCGGTAGTTATTAAAGGGGGCAGGATAGCCTATGTGGGTAAGGATGGGAAGCATGCTATTGGACCTGAGACCCAGGTCATTGATGCTGAAGGGAGAGTGGTTATCCCGGGCTTTATTGATACTCATACTCACATAGCCTCATTATTTGACATGAATGAATCTGCCAAGCATGCTATGAAGACAGGCACTACTACAATAGTTACTGAAGCTGCCGAGGTAGTGGCAGCTTTGGGTTATGCCGGGCTACGGCATTACCTGAAGGCTTTGAAGGAACAACCAATAAAAATCTTCCTTACGATATCACCAATGATAACCATTCATCCAGAAACCACGGAGTATGCTCTAAGGGTGCAAAACTTGCGAAAGCTACTTAAGGAGGACAATGTGCTTGGTCTGGGTGAAAGCTTTTGGCTAAAAGTATTGCAGCAGGACGATAGAGTGCTGAGTCTTTTAGCCGAGACCTTAGCTTTAGGAAAGAAAGCTGAGGGGCACACCACTGGTGTCAGAAACGATAAGCTTGTAGCTTACTTTTCAACTGGCATTTCCTCCTGTCATGAACCGATAACTGAGGAAGAAGTCTTAGAACGGCTGAGGTTGGGGGTTCATACTATGGTCAGGGAAGGCACTGTCCGCAAAGACTTGCAGACTATCTCCGAACTAAGAGACAAGCGCATAGATTTGAGACGGCTGGTATTAGTCAGCGATGGCGTTAGTCCTGAGACACTATTGAAGCATGGTTATATGGACCTTCTTGTTCAGAAAGTTATTGATTTTGGTTTTGACCCTATTACGGCTATACAAATGGCAACGATAAATGCTGCTGAGCATTTTTCTTTGGATGGTTTTGTCGGTGGAATCGCCCCTGGTAAATTTGCTGACATGGTCATTGTCCCGAACGTGCATGACATCCGGCCCGAACTGGTTATCAGTAACGGCAGAATTGTGGCTCAGAACGGGCAGCCACTGGTTACTCCTGAGAAGCCTGTCTTTCCCAAGACTTTCAGGCAGACCATCCATTTACCTAGAAAATTGAAGCCATCGGATTTTCAAATTACTGTTGATGACGAAAAAGGACCAGTTACGGTGAGGGTCATAAACATGGTTACGGAACTGGTAACGAGGGAAGAGCAGGTAGTTATGACTCCTTCCGGAGGTTTTCTGGAGGCAGATGTAAGCCAAGACCTACTTAAGGTAGCTGTGATTGACCGGTTTGGTGGGCAAGGCAAGATGTTTACTGGCTTTATTAGAGGGTTTAAAATGAACAAAGGAGCTTTTGCTACCAGTGTTGCCTGGGACATTTTAGGTATAGTCGTCGTGGGCACTAATGAGCAAGATATGACACAGGCAGTAAACAAAGTCTTTGAACTACAGGGTGGGATAGTAATTTGTGTTGATGAAGAAATGTTGGCAGAGCTACCTTTACCCGTAGCTGGGGTTATTTCAGATTTACCTATGGAAGCGATTGTTGACAGATTAGCTAAAATCCAGCAAATAGCTGCTGATTTGGGAATACCTTTCCCTGACGCCCATTTGACCTTGACTACGCTGACCTCGCCAGCTATACCCTTTTTGCGTATCTGTGAGTCGGGGTTGATAGATATCAGAGAAAATAAGGTAATGAGCCTGATAGTTGAGGACGAATGACTGCGAAACCGGTGGAATTTGTCGAGAACAAGGTCATAATCCTCGACCAGACCCAGCTCCCCCACAAAGTGGTCTTTGTGGAGCTGGATGATTATCGAGATATAGCTCGGGCTATTAAAGAAATGCAGGTTCGAGGAGCACCGGCTATAGGGGTTGTGTCTGCTTACGGCGTTGTCTTAGGCGCCCGGAAGATTACTACTGACAATAAAGATGATTTTCTCAGCCAACTGAATATCATCCTTAACATTTTCCGAGCTACCCGACCAACCGCTGTCAACCTCTTCCGGACACTGAACAGGATGAGGCAGGTAGCGGAGAAAAGCAAGAATGTTGCCGATTTGAAAAAGGCTCTCCTAAAAGAAGCCAGGAAAATTCATTCTGAGGAAGAGACGGCTACGGAACGTTTAAGTCAAATTGGTGCTCGGTTAATTGAAAATGGCTTTACTATTCTAACTCATTGCAATACTGGAACCGTAGCTACTGCCGGTTATGGTACGGCTTTGGGCATTATCAAAGCTGCCTGGAAGCAAGGGAAAAAGATTAGTGTGCTGGCTACGGAGACCAGACCTCTTCTTCAGGGGGCACGGCTTACTGCCTGGGAACTTCTTCAGGAAAACATTCCGGTGACCTTAATCACTGATTCCACAGCTGGTTATTTCATGAAACAAGGTAAAGTGGACTGTGTTGTAGTTGGTGCTGATAGGATTGTGGCTAACGGCGATGTGGCTAACAAAATTGGCACTTATACTTTAGCTGTCTTAGCTCAAGAGAACGGCATCCCTTTTTATGTCGCTGCTCCCACCAGCAGTGTTGACCTATCTTCGAGTTCGGGTGATAAAATTCCCGTTGAGGAGCGAAGTCCAGAAGAAGTGACCCTTATTCAGGGGATGGCTATTACACCTAAGGGAGTAAAAGCAGCCAATCCAGCTTTCGACATTACTCCTCACTTATATATAAGTGCTATTATTACTGAAAAGGGTATAGCTACCGAACCTTACGAGCATAAACTGAAAAGGCTTTTGGAGGGGACGACCTAATGGTTAAAGCTAAAATTGGTATTATTGGTGGCACTGGGCTGTACCAAATGGAGGGGCTGACTGATGTAGAAGAAGTAAAAGTTAAGACACCCTTCGGTGAACCCAGTGATGCCATTTTGATTGGCAGTCTGGAGGGAGTAGAGGTAGCCTTTCTACCCCGGCATGGCAGAGGTCACCGCATCCAGCCCACGGAAATACCGTCCCGGGCTAATATCTATGCCTTGAAGTCGTTAGGAGTAGAAAGAATTATCTCAGTGACAGCGGTAGGTAGCCTCAGAGAAGAAATCAGACCATTGGACTTGGTCATTCCAGACCAGTTGATTGACCGCACTTGGAACCGTGTCAGCACCTTTTTTGGTGATGGTATCGTGGTTCACGTTGCTTTTGCTGAACCTTTCTGCCCTGACTTGAATAAGATACTTTATGAAGTAGCCAAGGAGGTGGGTGTCAGGGTGCATAAAAAAGGAACTCACTTGGTTATGGAAGGACCTCAGTTTTCTACTAAAGCTGAATCGTTTCTTCATCGCTCCTGGGGGGTGGACACAATTAACATGACGACGTTACCAGAAGCTAAGTTAGCTCGCGAAGCTGAAATCTGCTATTCCACATTGGCTTGTGTTACCGATTATGATTCCTGGCACGGTGTCTATGAGTCAGTGACTGTTGAGATAGTGATTGCTAATCTGCAAAAATCAATGGATGCTGCCAGAAAGGTGTTAAAGGCAGCTATCAGACGAATTGGAGAGCCCCGGGGTTGCCTTTGTCCCACAGCCCTCAAGAATGCTATCATTAGTTCCCCTGGCCTCATCCCGGAAAAAGTCAAGCGTGATTTAGACCTCTTGATTGGGAAATATATTAAATAAAAATGGCAGCAAAAGTTGAATTTGGTTGTTTAGCTACAGCTATTGGCACTATGCCCCAGATTGACCCTAAAGAGGCTACTTCTTTAATCATGAAGTATCTCTCGGTCATCCCTCACTGGGCTCAACTACCAAAACGTTCCCCTTCAGAGAATATGCATATCCAGTTCAGTGAAGGCTTTCCGGGAGCAATTAAAAAAGGTGACAAAATCTATGTGGGGTCAGGGCAGAATTTTGATATACAACTGGAGCGATTTTACACAGATTATGAGAATAAAAGTCTTACTAACTATGGCATAAGTGCTGAATGTGCTGCTGGTCTTCACCAATTTCTGTCCACGAAAGCAACCGAAACCAGCATGGTCAAGGGACAGATTACCGGACCAGTGACCTGGGGGCTAACAGTTACTGACCAGGAGCAGCGGGGAATTGTTTACGACGATGTCCGTGGAGACATTGTAGCCAAGTTCCTCAGGTTGAAAGCTTCCTGGCAGGAAAAAGCTTTAAGGAAAGTCTGTGCTGACACCATTATCTTTGTAGACGAGCCTTATCTGGCTTCTCTGGGCTCAGCGTTTGTCGCTCTGTCAAATGAACAGGTAGTTGCCTTGCTCGCCGAAGTCTTTGATGGCATTTCTGGTCTCAAAGGTATCCACTGTTGTGGGACTGCTGATTGGTCGCTTATTCTGAAGACGAGTGCAGATATTCTAAGCTTCGATGCTTATAACTATGCTGAATCTCTGAGCCTTTATTTAGATGAAGTAAGAGCTTTTCTGAGTCGTGGTGGCACCATTGCCTGGGGTATTGTGCCTAATGACGAAGATGCCTTGGGCAAAGAATCCATTTCCAGCCTTCGCGACCGCCTTGAGGAAGCCATGGCGCCCTTTACCCGGGATGGTATTCGCTTCAGACAGCTTATTGAACAAGGGTTGCTTACTCCTTCTTGTGGGCTGGTGTATTTGTCGTCAGAAGCCTCCATTCAGGCTTTAGAATTGCTTTCTGGACTTTCTGACCACTTGCGTCAAAAATACCTCAAATGAGGAGATGAAGAATGGAATGTCAGATAGAAACTAATAAAATTAGATGCATCTGCACCTACGAACCTTGTGAACGGAAAGGAAAATGCTGTGACTGCCTCACTTATCATTGGGAACAGGGACAATTGCCCGGTTGTCTTTTCCCTCCCGAAGTGGAGAAGACTTATGACCGGTCGTTGAGGAGATTCGTAGAAGTCTATAGGAAAAGAATGGGATTGTAGTCCGAAGGCTAAAAATACGAATGAAAGTCGTCCTTTATACTTCTGACCAACGTCAGGTAGAGTATGACCCGCAGCGGGGTGGTTTTCAGCCATGGCAGGCTATCCCTTGCCTGCGCTGTGGCACCTGCTGCACCAAATGGCAGCCGCCGTTGGACAGGGAGGAGATTGAAACTATAGCCAAAGGGTTAGGCATGACACAAGAGGAATTCTACCGTGATTATGTTCAGGAATACCCACCAAGACCTGGGACTTACCTTTTGCGGCGTAAAAATAATGCCTGTGTCTTTCTCAAATACGAAAATGACCAAGCCACTTGTCTCATTCATTCTTTTAAGCCAGCGGCTTGCCGGAGCTGGACACCCAGTTTGTCCCGTCGTGAGTGCCAAGAAGGGCTCAGAAAACGGCGAGAAAACGGTCTTTTGGTCTTGCCACAGGAGCTTTATTCCTCTAACGGAGAATTAGCCGCTTTTTGCCGTTCATTACATGGTAATAACAAAGGGTAGGCATGTTTAGTAGCTTCTATCCGTCATTGCGAACGAAGCGAAGCAATCTCACGAGATTACTTTGTTACTAAAGCTCCTCGCACTGACAACACATGCCATTTTTGAAATTAATTGTTGACGATGGAGGTGGTGCTATGGCGCAACGAAAAGGACCATGTAGCTCGCAAACTATTAACCACGGTAGGTTAGTGCAGGCAAATTACCACTGGGAAAAAGTTGCAGAACTGGATGAACCAATAGAATATTCAAAAGCCGGCAAAAAAGTATTCGTTAAGCCGAGAATTATACTGCTTGCGTCTACGGATAGTCACTGCTCGCCTTTGAAAGAAGGCGACAAGAGCTTTTGGTTCCCGTATTGGGTAGGAACGAATAAAGAGAAACTGAAATTCGGCGGACAATATTCGTGTGTAATACCAGAGGAATATTTGGTAAAATTGTTGAAGATAGCTATTAGTAAGAAATTCTTTCGCGGTGATAGTTTGAAAGAACTAAAACGCTCATTGGAAGGTAGGTAAATCTACGTTATGAATAAACGCAAAAGAATGGCAGCTCTAAAACATCGCCGACGCATTAGGAAACTGAAAGAAAGAAGGCGACTTCAAGCTTTAGCTGGTATTCCTACAGCCATAGCTCCTGAGCCTGAAGAAGTGGTTACCACTGAGGCGGCACCAGCACCCAGGAAGAGGGTTATTAGGAGAGCAGCTCCCAAAAAAGAAGCTAAAGCTGCAGCTCCTGAGAAAAAAGTCCCCAAGAAAGCAGTCAGGGCAGGTAAGGCTGAAGCCCCCAAGAAGGCAGCCAAAGTAAAGAAGGCTGAAGCAGCACCAAAAGGAACAGAACCCAAGAAAAGGGGTCGAAAGAAAAAGGAAACCGCGTCAAAGAGTTAGTGAAGAAGGTCTACCTTCTTACAGGTCAGCCGGGAACCGGGAAAACCACTCTTATTAGAGAAGCGGTTGATAGGCTGAAAATCAAAGCTGGCGGCTTCTATACTGAAGAAATCAGGAGTGGTGGGGTAAGGCAGGGCTTCAGAATTGTCACTCTGGACAGGCAGAGCACTGTTTTAGCCCATGTTAATTTGCTTACCCCTTACCGGGTAAGCAAATACGGTGTGGATGTAGAGGGTCTCGACAGAGTCGGCGTCCCGGCTATTCTCAAAGCCGTAGATGATTGCGACTTAGTAGTCATTGACGAAATTGGCAAGATGGAGCTTTTCTCGCCCAAGTTCAAGGAAGCGGTTCTCAAGGCTATAAACAGTAGCAAAAAAGTCCTGGGCACTATCATGCTTGCTCCCAACCCTTTCACCGACGAAATCCAACATCATCCCGCAGTAACGGTACTAACTGTAACTAAAATTAATCGAGAGAGGGTGCTGGGGGAGGTAACAAAGTGGCTGGAAAGTGATTGACGAAATTAACATATTCCGATGAGGAAGACATGAATTTCGGCGCCTTGAAGAAATGTTATAAGTCTAGAAAATCAGAAATCAAGAAGAAGTGGCAGAAGCGTAAACAACCCAAGACTGACCAAGAGATGTTTGTTTTGCTTGCTTCTTGTATACTGAGCTCACAGGCAAAATGGCCAAGCGTAGTAAAGGTTATAGATAAACTAAAGAGGAGCCAGGCATTATTCGAAGGTAGCTCTGAGGACATAAAGGGTCAACTTACAGGCCTCAGCGGAAGATACATAAATAAGGATCGATTAGCTCAATATATATTCAAAGCCAGAGAGATGTTCCCTTTACACTGCTGGGTAATTAGAGGCATCCTTAATAGACAGATTAACATCACTACGAGCGGTTTGTCCTTTCAGGATGTTGTGAAACAATTGCAACAACCAGTGTCACTGTGGCAATCCTTATGCAAACAAGGATTTTCACCCTCAGGTTTAAGACAAATGGTAACAGTTGTGAAGGGTATTGACTATAAGCAAGCAAGCCACTTCTTAGCATCAATCGGCTTTGAAGATTACGCCATTCTGGATACTCATGTCCTAAGAGAATTGCATAATTACGCTGTAATAAAAGAAAAGCCTAAAAACTTAACACACAAACGGTACTTAGAAATAGAGAAGGCAATGAGGGAATTCTCTAAAAGGGTGGGAATCCCTTTTCATCACTTAGACACCCTTTTCTGGGAGAAGGGTTCAGGAGTCAACGGCGACATCTGTCTGAAATAATAGAATGAAAATAAGCCTTAGACCTGTTGGTGAGATTGGTAGTCGTGTTCTGGAAGGGGGTAAGACTTGGCTAGATCTAACGTAGGGCTTGAAGCCTCGAATATAGAGACTAAGTCAATGCTTGCTCTGTTAGAAAAAGTTGGCAAAATTCTCCAAATAGAGTTGCTTAAGGCATTCCCCAAAGAAATTGTTGATGACAAGGAGAAGACAGCACGTTTTTTGCTTTTGGTTGCTATTTTAGACCAGCAAGCAGAATCTCCTTCAGCACGTGTCACAGCCACAAACATATACAAAACTTTTGGAAACAACCTTTTCACGAACCCACAAAACGTCCTTCGCCGGATGGACAAATTAGTTCCTTTAAAAGAGGACTACAAAATATCCCCTGCTATAGGGAGAGTCTTACCTCGCTTCGGCTGGATGGTTTTGAGAGTAGGAGCTTTTCTAATATATGAAATATCTCTAAACAGCAAAAAGTTGTCAGCAATTCTCGGTGAATGCGCTTCACCCAACGAAGCACTCAATTTATTACGGAGTAATCCAGTTCTAGAAGCAGTGCTCCGGGATAAAGCTTCAAGGCTATTCATTTCTTGGATTGGACATCCAGCCTTCGGAATGGACATATCAATAGGGAAGTGGAAGTTAGCAGATTTTAAGATGCCTGCGGATGGTCCTGTGGGTAAAGTTTTTTCAAGGACGGGTATGGTTCCTGAGATAATTCATGAACGGAAACAAGGCAAAGGTGAGAGATGGAATATTATCGTTGCCTCGAACATGCGACCAATGATTCAAGAAGTGGTAAGCCGTTCTGGTAACGACTGCATTATGGTCGATCATGGTGCATTTCAGACTGGTTTTCATTGCTGTCCGGATAATCTTGTTGGTATTAGCTGTGACTCATGTCAAAGAATTAAGCATTGCACAATTGCTAGCCTAATCGACTGTCCTGGGTATTGTGTGTTAAGAGACATCTGTAAGCGGAACTTGACTTGGAGAGCCTATTAGCTGACAAAATTTAGGGGAACGCATAATGATGATTAGCTCTTGGCACAAAATTATTTTTGGCGATAGTAGAAATATGAAAGAAATTGATGATGCCGCTGTGCATCTAATGGTGACTTCACCTCCTTACTACAATGCACCTTTCGACTATCCTGGACTCTTTAAAGATTATGGAGAGTTCCTTCAGATGTTGAAGGATTTTGCAAAAGAGCTTTTCAGGGTACTCGCACCTGGCAGGATTGGAGCGTTTGTCACTGACGATATGTTAGTCAACGGGGAGAAGTATCCTGTAGTAGCTGACATGACAAAGATAATGATAAACACTGGATTTCGGTATAGGGACAAAATAGTGTGGCGAAAGCCTGAGGGTTACACTCGAATAAGTCGGAGAAGTGGTGTAGTTCTTCAACATCCATATCCTATGTATTTTTATCCAGATAACATTCAAGAAAGCATCTTAATCTTTCAAAAAGGTAAATTTGATTACGCGAACGTTAAGAGACTTACTCCAGACGTAAGGGAATCTTCCCGTATTGATGTTGGAGAGTACCAAGGAAATAAATGGTATCTGACTGTTTGGGATATTACCAATGTACTCCCAATTCCAGGCAGAGTTGAAGAAGGTATAGCAGCTTTTCCAGAAGAAATACCGTATCGTCTAATAAAACTCTTCTCCTTTGCAGGGGAAACTATACTCGATCCTTTTTTGGGCTCTGGCACTACTACTAAGATAGCACGAGTGTTAGGCAGAAACAGCTACGGCTATGAAATAGACTCCGAACTTATTGATATCATAAAAAGAAAATTAAATTATGACCAAATTACCTTAAGTGAGGATACGGTCGAATTTATACACAGGGAAGATGCGCAAAAGCTAAGGACTGGTTTGGGAGAAAAGGTAGCTAAGCAAAAGTCTGTTGTCACTAAGAGGATTAGTTATTTAAAGAGGGCAAGAAAAGCGGCAGTCAGCTTACAGTTATTGGAAGCAAGGAGACGTTGGCTCATTGATGAAAATAAGCCTTAGACCTGTTGGGGAGATTAATAATCATATCCTGGAGCAGTCGAGAGACAGGCTGAGTCCTGTCTTTGGCTGTGTGGTGGAAATGAAACCAGGCGTTGATAATGTTGAGCAGGCTTATGACCCAAGGCGGAAGCAGTATATTTCTTCAGTTCTATTAGGTGCTTTGGAAGCTCTGGATAGAGAAAATAACGAGAAAATTCTGGGTATAGCTGATGTTGACCTTCATGCACCAGGACTTAACTTTGTTTTTGGTGAAGCTGACAGTATTTTAGATGTAGCCATCGTATCTTTGTGCCGCCTGCGCCCTGAGTTTTACGGTCGACCACCAGATGAGAGCCTATTTATTAACAGAGCTGTAAAGGAAATGGTTCATGAGCTGGGGCATACCTTCGGTTTACTTCACTGCTCTAATCCAAGTTGTGTGATGCATTTTTCTAATTCTTTAGCTGATACGGATATAAAAGAAGAGACTTTCTGTAATAACTGCCGCCCGCGACTGAGAATTTAAACTTGGGAACAGCCGTTAATGGCTAAGTTACCATTATTAGTTGAAGCCCTTCTCCACCCTCAAGCTTATCCCCACAATCCCCAGAAAATAGAACTTGTACAGACACAGATGTCCTTCCTTTTTTTGACTGGTGACTATGTTTACAAAGTGAAGAAACCTGTTGACTTAGGCTATTTGGACTATACCACTCTGGAAAAACGAAATTTCTTCTGTCATCAGGAGCTGAAGCTCAACAGGCGTCTTTGTCCTGAAGTCTACCTTGCGGTAGTTCCTATTACTGAAGATAAGGGACAACTTCGGGTTGGTGGTGGGGGAAGAGCGGTGGAGTATGCAGTAAAGATGCTCCAATTGCCTCAAGAACGGATGATGGATATCCTCCTTTCGGCTAATCAGGTAACTTTGGGGATGGTTATTAAAGTTGCCCGGAAGCTGGCACATTTCCACCAGAAAGCTGAAACCAGCCCTGAAATCAGCGCTTTCGGCAGTCTGACCTCTATCACCAAGAATGCCGATGAGAATTTCACTCAGACTGGAAAATATCTTGACCTTACCATCCCTTCACATAAATACCACTATATCAAGAACTACACTGAGAACTTTATCAAGGAAAGGGCATCCCTGCTTCAAAATCGAATTAAAGAAAATCGCATAAGAGATTGCCATGGTGACCTTCATGCTGCTCATATTTGTTTTACTGATGATATCTGTATTTATGACTGCATTGAGTTTAATGACCGCTTTCGGTACTGCGATGTAGCTTCTGAAGTAGCTTTTTTGGCGATGGACCTGGACCATTATGGGAGGGGTGACCTGTCAAATGGTTTTGTCCGAGCTTATGTGGAACTAAGCCAAGATAAGGGGCTACTGGAGATTCTCAATTTTTACAAATGCTATCGAGCTTATGTCCGGGGTAAAGTAGAAAGCTTCAAACTTGACGACCCTTATATTTCTGAACAAGAAAAGGAAAAGACTCTGACTATCGCCCGGAGCTATTTTGACTTAGCTTACCGATATGCTCGCTATAAACTCCGTCTTTTCATGACTACCGGGCTGGTAGGCACTGGCAAGACTACTGTGGCTCAAGCTTTGGGCAAAAGGCTGGGGCTGGTAGTAGTTTCCTCTGACGTTGTCCGAAAGAAGTTAGCTGGCATCCCGGTTGCTGAGCACCGCTTTGAAGAATATAGAGGCGGTATTTATTCTGAGGATTTTTCCCGTCGGACTTATGATGAAATGTTAACTGAAGCCGAGGAATTTTTGTCCAGAGGTCAGTCAGTAATTCTGGATGCTTCTTTCAAGAAAAGAGAGTATAGACTGCAGGCTAAGGCTTTAGCTGGCAAAATGGGGGCTGATTTCTTGGTGATTGAGTGTGTCCTTGATGAAAAGACTGTTAAAAAGCGATTAGAACAAAGGCTTGAGGAAGAAACTACTTCTGACGGTCGTTGGGAGATCTTCGGTTTGCAGAAGCAAGAATTTGATAAGGTAGTGGAATTTCCTTCAGAAAGCCGTATAATAGTTGACACGTCTGAGACTGTGGACAAAGTTGTTGAGCAAATCCTGAAGAAGGTGGAATGATGATAAATTACGATATTAAAGACCTGTCTTTGTCTTCCCAGGGCAAGCTCCGTACAGAATGGGCAGGTCGGGAAATGCTGGTCCTGAAGCTGATTAAAGAAAGACTTGCCAAGGAGAAGCCATTTAAAGACCTTCGTATTTCCGCCTGTCTTCACATTACCACTGAGACCGCCAACTTGGCTTTAACTTTGAAGGAAGGTGGTGCGGCGGTAGTGTTATGTGCTGCTAACCCATTGAGCACTCAGGACGATGTGGCTGCAGCTTTAGTGGACTACGGCATTTCTACTTATGCCATAAAAGGGGAGAACAGCCAGACTTATTACAACCATATTCTTTCAGCTTTGCAGCAAAAACCTCAATTGACTATGGATGATGGTGCTGACCTGGTTACCACTCTGCATAAAGAACATCTTGAACTTACCAGTAATGTCATCGGTGGCACTGAGGAGACCACTACCGGTGTTATCAGGCTTAAGAATATGGAACGGGAAGGGAAGCTAAAATACCCTGTCATCGCTGTGAATGAAGCTCGCACCAAGAGGTTCTTTGATAATCGCTATGGCACTGGTCAGAGCACTGTAGATGGTATCACCCGTGCTACTAACATCCTGTGGGCGGGAAAGAAGGTAGTAATCTGCGGTTATAGTTGGTGTGGGAAAGGTGTAGCCAGGAGGGCTCAGGGACTGGGAGCTCGAGTCATCATCACTGAGGTTGACCCGGTGGCAGCGCTGGAAGCAGTTATGGATGGCTATCAGGTTATGCCTCTAATAGAAGCAGCCAAATTAGGCGATATTTTCATTACCGCTACTGGCAATACTACTGTTATTGACGAAGCTCATCTTAAAGAAATGAAGGACGGTGCCATTTTAGCCAATACCGGACATTTTAATGTGGAGATAAATATTCCAGCCTTAGAAAAACTTGCTAAGACAAAAAAGTTGGTGCGACCTTTCACGGAAGAATATACCTTAGGCGATGGTCGGCATCTTTATCTTTTAGCCGAAGGCAGAGTAGTCAACTTGGCTGTGGCTGAAGGGCACCCAGCCAGTGTTATGGACATGAGTTTTTCCAATCAAGCTCTGTCTGTGGAATATTTGGTTAAGAAACAGGGAAAACTGGAACCAAAAGTGTATGTAGTGCCGGAGGAAATAGATAAGGAAGTAGGCAGGCTTAAGCTCAGGGCTATGAATATCACCATTGATTCTCTAACTGAGGAACAGAAAAAATACCTGGAAAGCTGGGAGGCAGGAACATAGCTGGATAGTTCAAAGGAGTACGAAAATGCCGAATAGTTTTGTTCAATCTGATTCCTACTTTTTTACCTCGGAGTCAGTTACGGAGGGGCATCCGGACAAACTCTGCGACCAGATATCAGATGCTATTTTGGATGCTATCCTGGAGAAAGACCCATTAGCCAGGGTGGCTTGTGAGACAGCTGTGGCTATGGGGCTGGTTATGGTACTGGGTGAGATAACTTGTGATTGTTATGTGGAAATTCCTGATATTGCCCGGCAAGTGATTAAGGAAGTAGGCTATACTCACCCAGAATACGGCTTTGAATATCGCACCTGTGGCGTAGTGGTTTCTCTTAAAGGACAATCACCAGATATTGCTGCTGGGGTTGATAGGTCTTTAGAGATAAGAAAGAAAGAAGCCACCAATGAGACTCTGGACAAGACCGGTGCCGGTGACCAGGGGATGATGATTGGTTTTGCCTGCACCGAGACCCCAGAGCTGATGCCGTTACCCATTTCTTTAGCCCATAAGCTATGCCGACGATTGGCTCAGGTAAGGAAAGAAAGAATTGTTCCTTACTTGCGCCCTGACGGTAAGTCTCAGGTTACTGTTGAATATGGCCATGGTAGACCGAAGCGGGTGGACTGTGTGGTCTTAGGTGCTCAGCATGATGATGGAGTTGACCAAGATACTATAGAGCGTGACCTGGTAAAGCACGTGGTCAATACAGTTATCCCGGCTAATTTGCTTGATGATAAGACGAAATTCTTTGTCAACAGCGCTGGGCGATTTGTTACCGGTGGTCCAGTATCAGACACTGGCTTCACCGGTCGCAAAATCCTGGTAGACACTTACGGTGGGGCTTGCCGTCACGGTGGTGGTTGTTTTTCGGGTAAAGACCCGACCAAGGTGGACCGCTCGGCGACCTACATGGCTCGATATATTGCTAAAAACCTGGTAGCGGCTGGGCTGGCTGAACGTCTTGAGGTGCAAGTTGCTTATACTATTGGTGTGGCTCATCCCCTGTCCTTGTCTATTGAGACCTTTGGCACGGGCAAAGTTCCTGATGAGGTTATCCTGGGACTAATCAGGAAGCATTTTGACCTTCGCCCTGAGGCTATTATCAGAACACTGGACTTGCGCCGTCCCATCTACCGCCCCACTGCTGTCTACGGACACTTCGGTCGGGACGACCTTGACCTGCCCTGGGAGAAAACGGACAAAGTAGAGATGCTGAGACAACAGGCAAAGTCATAGAAGGAGGTGTCAAATGTCAAAAAACGTTAAGACAGGTTTGATTTCTCTTATGGGAGCATTAGGGCTCATAGCTCTTCTGATTGGAATATTCACTGACGCATATTCTTTCGGAATTGGTCTGGTAATTGCTGTCGCTTTCTGGGTCGGAAGTGGTGTGCTAGCCAAATTTCTGGGAATCGAAAAAGAGAAGACTGAGAAATAGCTGAATGGCGGCTAAGATTAAATTTGGTACTGATGGCTGGCGGGGGGTTATTGCTGAAGATTTTACCTTTGATAATGTGCGTCTTTGTGCCCAGGCGGTAGCCAACTATTTGAAAAAGGCTGACTCGGCTGAGGGGGGAGTAGTCATCGGCTATGATACTCGCTTTGCTTCCGAAGATTTTGCTAAAGCTGCTGCTGAGGTTCTGGCTGAAAATGGGATTAAAGTCCTCCTTTGCCCCAAGCCAGCGCCAACGCCGGTGATAAGTTACGCCGTTGTGGAAACTAAAGCTGCCGGCGGCATTATGATAACCGCAAGCCACAACCCGTATTTATATAACGGCTTTAAATGTAAGAATAAATATGGTACGAGCACCTTCAGAGAAGATTATGACAAGATAGAGAAGGAAGCAGCCCGTATATCTCTAAAGAACTCGAAACAGCTGCCTATAGCTGAGGCTGTTGAAGAGGGGTTAGTTGATTACTATGACCCAGTTCCTGCCTATATTAAGCACATTGAGACAGAGAATTTGGCTGACCTGCAGTTCTTGAAACAGAGCCAACTGAAGGTGATTGTGGACCCTATGTGTGGGACTGGTGCTGGTTATATTTCGAGTTTGCTTCAAGGTGGGAAGATACAGGTTACTGAGATAAACAATGAACATAATCCTCTCTTTTCTGGAATTCAGCCCGAGCCTATTGCCAAAAACCTGGTTAAGCTCGCTGAGTTAGTTAAGGAACAGAAAGCTGATGTTGGGATAGCTAATGATGGTGATGCCGACCGCATCGGTATCATTGACGAAAAGGGTGAATTCCTTACTCCACAGCAGGTCTTTGCCTTGCTGACCCTTTATTTCTTAGAAGTACGAGGTGAGCGCGGTCCAATAGTGAAGACGGTAAGTTCCACTGACATGCTTTATCGTCTCGCTGAGCTTTTCAAGGTGCCTGTTCATGAAGTTCATGAAGTACGGGTTGGTTTCCCTTATGTTGCGCAAAAGATGCTTGAGAAGAAGGCTCTTATCGGGGGTGAGGAAAGCGGTGGCTTCGCTTACATACGTCATCTCCCGGAACGGGATGGCATTCTTGCCGGGCTCTATTTTCTTGATTTTATGGTTAAGACAGGTAAGACCCCATCGCAATTGGTTGATTACCTCTATAGTAAAGTCGGACCTCATTATTATGACCGATTTGATTTCTCTTTTCCGATAGAGAAGCACAGGGAAATCAGTGACCGAGTGAGGCGTCTCTCACTGAAATCTATTGCTGGTAGCAATGTTGTGAGAACTAACACCACTGATGGCGCTCGTTTTGTCTTAGCCGATAATTCCTGGCTACTAATCCGTGTTTCCGGCACTGAGCCTCTTGTTCGTCTGTATGCTGAAAGTGGCAGTAAGGAAAACGTTAGGAAGATTCTGGGCAGTGGTAAAGAGCTATTAGGCTTATAGAGTAAAAGGCATGGTTGACCTGGACAATCCTAAAGTCTACGAGCAGTCTGACCTGGGTCGGATGCTCGCCCATCTCCATCGGTTTCCACAGCAATGCCAGGAAGCTTGGCGAAAAGCAAAGGACTTCAAGTTACCAGCCGACTTTAGCAGTATTGACAAGATAGTTGTCTTAGGCATGGGGGGCTCGGCTATTGGTGGTGACATAGTGCGCAGTTTGACCTTATCGTTAATCAGCCCTATTATCTTTGTCCATCGTGAGTACGACCTGCCCCCATTTGTAGATGATAAAACTTTAGTCATCGCCTCCAGCTATTCTGGCATGACTGAAGAGACCATTTCTGCTTTTTCTCAGGCTTTGAAGACAGAGGCTAAAAAGCTGGTCATTACTACCGGCGGTAAATTAAAGGCTTTGGCTCAAGAGCACGAGGTTCCTGTTTTTGTTATAGACTATTCGGCTCCGCCTCGGGTTGCTCTTAGTTACAGCCTGTTTTCTCTGCTGGCTTTCCTTTACCAGCTTGGCTATCTCAAAGATGAACCCAAAATTGAGGATACAGTACAAACCCTCGAGATAGTTCTGGAAAAGCTGAAAGAGACTGTGCCGACTCATCTCAATTTGGCTAAGCAACTGGCAATTAGGCTTTGCGGGAAATTGGTAGTTATTTATGGTAGTGGTTTTTTAGCTGAGGTAGCCCGTCGCTGGAAGACCCAGTTTAATGAGAATAGCAAGGCTTGGGCTTTCTACGAAGTTTTCCCGGAACTTAACCATAACGCTGTGGTTGGTTACCAGTTCCCCAAAGAACTATCTCAAAGGGTATTTGTAGTTCTGCTCCGTTCCCTATCCCTCCACCCGCGAATCTTAGCTCGGTATCAGATAACCACCGAAATTCTGAACAAAGCTGGCATCGAGCACGAGACTATGGACAGCTATGGCGATAGTCCCTTAAGTCAGCTAATGAGTCTAGTCTTCTTAGGTGACTGGGTTAGCTATTATCTGGCAATCCTGTATAAGATTGACCCGTCACCAGTGAAGGTTATTGATTACCTGAAGGAAAGATTAAGCTCTATTGGCTGAGGCTTTTAGTCTAGGTAACAACATTTAACGCAGCGGGTAGGATATGGAAGCGGGCGGGGGTCTCTCCTAATAGCTCACCATCAGCCTGGAGAGAAGCCGGTTGCTGAGTCTGTAGATGTATCTCTCTGGCTGTTTTAACAGTGACCTTGGGGTGAGTAAGATGGGTACCCTTATAGACCCGGGGCAGTGACCAGAGAAGGTCAGGTTTGCTTAAATCACCTATTATCAGGACATCAAGAAGACCGTCTGTAGGGTCAGCCTGAGGAGCAACCAGCATGCTTCCGCCCCCGTATTTACCATTGCTGGTGATGATGGTACAAACCTTCCTGTCCTCTACCTTCCCATCCACTTTCAAGGATACCTCTTTATTTTTATAAGACAGAAGTGTAGCCAGTAATCCCACAAGATAGGACGGCAAGGTGCCCAGGGCTTTGAATTTTTGCGTGGTCGCCTTGACTACTTCAGCATCAAAGCCGAGACCGGCAAAGTTCACAAAAAGTCGTTTCACCGCCCGACCATTATTTACATACTCTATAACTCCCAGGTCTACTACAAGCTTTTTTGGGTTTAGGAGACGGTGGCAGGCTTCTTCATGGTCATGAGGTACACCGACAGTGCGAATGTAATCACTACCTGTTCCCGTGCCAATGATGCCTATCATGATGGCACTGATATTGCCAGCATCGTAGAGACCATTCACAATCTCATTTAAGGTGCCATCACCTCCCACCGATACCACCAGTTCATAGCCTTTCTTAGCTGCAGATTTGGCAAGTTCAATGGCATGTCCGGGGGCTTCTGTTAAGTCATGCTCAAAACGCAAGCCAATTTTTTTCAACAGACTCATGATTTGGGGCCATTTCTTCGCTGTTTTACCGGCTCCGGCAACCGGATTCACAATTAGTCTCGCATATGACATGTTATCCTTCTAAAATTGGATAGTGATGTCTATTATCAGTTCCAGCGTCTCAGACGCAGTGCCATAAACAATATCATAGCACTTTATTCCTCAATCAGGAATATCAATATGTCAGAAACTATCTTCGTTCTCAAGCTGCTGCGAATGAAATAATCAATTAGCTAGAGCTTGTCAGTCTAAAAAACCAGTATTTATGTAACTAAACAATTGAGATTTTAGCTCACACCTATTATATTTTAGGCAATTCAGGTTTCTTTTGTATGCTGTGAATATCGAAGCAATACATATCACTGCCATTGCTCTCATCCTAAGCTATCTCATTGGCTCCTTTCCCACGGCTTATATAGTTGGTCGTATCCGCAAGGGTATTGATATTCGTGAGGTAGGGAGTCGGAATATGGGAGCAATGAATGTTTTTTATCAAGTAGGAATAGTCGAAGGTCTTTTAGTTCTGGCAGTAGATATTGGAAAGGGAGCAGCTGCTGTTCTTATAACTCGTTCGCTCGGTTTACCGCTCCTAACTCAGCTTCTCGCTGGAATTATTGTTGTATTAGGTCACGCTTTTCCGGTGTTCCTCAAGTTTCACGGTGGTAAAGGTGGAGCTACCAGTATTGGTGTTCTTGCTTCCCTGATACCCTGGGCTGGTCCTATCTATCTCAGTCTCTTTCTGATATTGCTACTTACCACCCGTTTTCCCACCTTAAGTTACAGCTTGGCTTTCATTTCCTTCCCACTGGTATCCTGGCTGGTATACCACTCCATAACCCTAATTGTTTACCCCTTCGTACTATTACTGGTACCTGGGATGATGTACGTGCCCCGGATAAAGGAGATGCATTTAGCCGGCGGAGGCAGCTGGCGACGGTTTTTTGTTCGTAGGAGTCTCAAGGATAGACTGTAGCGAGTCTCGCCAGTCAGGGTTATTTTGTTTTCTTTCATTACGGCTGCATAAGTGATAGGTAATTATGAGAGCATCAAAGGCTGGACTCGAGTTTGCCAAAATGATACTATTCAAAAGTTTGAGGTTTAATGCCTGACTATGAATGACATAGAAATAGTTTCCTTTGATGTGGAGGGGACACTGGTAACGCCCGACTTCAGCTATGCTGTCTGGTATGAAGCTATCCCCCAGCTTTATGCTCGAAGTAGGGGTATTGGATATGAAGAAGCCAGACAGGCGGTGGAGGTAGAGTATGCGAAGGTAGGTGACCAGAGGCTGGAGTGGTACGACGTTGGCTACTGGTTCAACTACTTTGGACTGGGTGCGCCAGCAGCAGCATTGAGAGGTTGTGAAGAGAGGGTGCGCTATTATCCAGAAGTGTTTGAGGTGCTGGAGCTGCTGAGCCAGAAATATGAGTTGGTCATTGCTACAGGCTCTACTCGAGAGTTTCTAAACCACCTTCTTAAAGATATTAAACCTTACTTTGCCAGAATCTTCTCTTCTATCTCAGACTATCGACAGCTCAAGACCAAGGATTTCTACCTGGAGGTATGCCAGGAGTTGGAAACTTCACCGAGCCGAGTAGCCCACATAGGTGATAACTGGCAGTTTGATTATGAAAATCCTCGCCAAGCGGGTATACGGGCTTTTCATCTGGACCGCAAAGGGCAGGTCAATTGTGGCGAGTCTGTGGGCAATCTGAAGCAATTTCAGTCTCATCTCGCTTGGTGACTTTGGGTACTTGTCCAGTAAGACCAAGGTTGGAAACACCTCTTAAGGGAGCAGACCCAAACTAAAGGCTCTCCCAAGCAATGTATTTCTTCTAAATAAACAGAAGGCTACCCTCATACTAAGGTAGCCTCCTGTTTTGGACACTTAAGAAATAGGTGCCCTTGTTATTTCATCGTAACTGTTTTTATTGGTACATTCTTGTAGCCAGTTGGGGCGGCGGGGTCCTTAGCTACTTTCCAGATCTCGAAAACGCCAGAGACTCGGTCACCTAAGCTGTCGAAAGTGATAATGCCACTGGCACCGTCATAGTTCTTCCCTATCTGTAGCAAGGCATCTCTTACGGCTGCGCCGTCATCGGTACCAGCTTTCTGTATAGCTTTAGCAATCAAATTGATGGCATCGTAAGTAGTATCACAATAAACGCTGGCGTCTTTGTTGGTAGCAGCTTTGTAGGCAGCAGTGAATTTCTCATAGGTGGCTCCTGGTGGAGTACCGGCAGCCCTGGTACCGGCGACAATGGCTTTCTCCATGAATTCAGCACATCTTGGATCTGCGAACATACCATCACCATAGTTACCATCGCAGCCCAGCCAGGCGATGTTATCTAAGCCCATTTCGGCTGCTTGTCTAAAGAGTATGATGCCATCTTCAGCATAGGTAACAGCCAGAACCACATCGGGGTTTTTGCCTTTAACCGTCTCTAACTCAGTGCGATAGTCAGCTTTAGTCTGGTCAAAGTGTATTGTGGCAACATGTGTACCTGTCCACCCAGCCTTTTTGAGAGCATCAAGAAGGGCTTTCTCTAAGCCAACACCATAGGGATTGTCCTGAACTACAGTTGCCAGCTTGGTGAAGCCTTTCTCCATGACAACTTGCGCCAGTACTTCTCCCTGGAAGGCATCGTGAGGCGTAGAGCGGAAGAGCCAGTTTTTCCAGTACTGTTCAGAGAGGGCTGGTGAAGTAGCTGACGGTGTCACCACTAACACTGATTTTGAGGCTAAATAGGGTCCCGTAGCCATCCCGGCACCACTGGTCATACACCCAACGAGTACCTTAACACCGTCTATTTCAACCAACTTCTTCACCCGTTCCAAACACTTGGCGGCTTCAGTAGCATCGTCCTCTTCTATCAGTTGTATTTGCTTTCCTAATACTCCGCCGGCAGTGTTTATTTCGTTGACCGCAAGCCGGGCAGCAGCCATCATATCTTGGCCCATAGGACCCAACAGTCCGGTAGTAGATAACACACAGCCTATTTTGATTGTCCCGGCTGGTTTTGGGGCGCAAGCGAATGCTGGTATGAGCAACGACAAAGCAACTATCAGTATCAATAACTTTTTAGCCATTTATCCTCCTTCCTAAATTATGATTCATTGCTGGGACTGACCTAATCTGATAAAAACTTAGCCTATACTCATCACCTCCTTACTCAAAGATTTAACTACATGTGTTAATCTCTTTTAGCCTCTAATCCTAAGTAGCGTTGCCCAAAGGCATCTTCAGTAGCTAAAGATTCAACATCTCCTTCCATAACGCAGGCACCGTCAACCAAAACATAGCCTCGTTCAGAGATACTTAGAGCCTTTTTCACATTTTGCTCCACTATTACTATAGCCGTACCGGTCTGTTCTATTTTTTGTAACTTGGAGACGATGGCTGAAGTTGGTTTAGGGGATAAAGAGGCTAACGGTTCATCAAGGAACAAAACTTTTGGCTGTGCCATCATAGCCCGCGCTATGGCTAACATTTGCCGCTCACCACCGCTTAAGTTTCCTGCCAAGGAATTCTTTCTTGCCTTAAGTTCCGGAAACATCTCATATACTTCTGTCACCACTGCTTTGATGGACTCTTTGCCTCCCCTGTGGTATGCTCCCATGTCTAAATTCTCGGCTATTGTCAAATTAGGGAAGACATTATTTAGCTGGGGAACATAACCTATACCTGAATTTATTAGTTTGTCTGAAGCCATTCCAGTAACATTCTGCCCCCGATAAAACACATGCCCATGAAACAGTTTGGCAAAACCCAGAATGCTTTTGAGCAGAGTAGACTTGCCACTGCCATTAGGTCCCACTATAGCCACAATCTCACCTTCGTTTACTCTGACGGACACATTGTGGACAATAATGACATCGCCGTAACCAGCATCAATATTATCAGCCTCGAGGATGGATGGCATTTCTTACTCTCCTAAGTAAACTTGGTAGAAGGTATGATTTCCGGCTACTTCTGCCGGTTGACCCTCAACCACAATCTTGCCTTTATCCATGACATAGACCCAAGAGGCGAAATCAAACAATAACTCCAGCCTGTGCTCTATAATGAAATAGCTTAGTCCTTGCTTCTCCCGCAAACCTTCAATTCTTTCAAAGATTTTCCTCGCCAGTTTGGGGTTCACGCCGGCGGCTGGTTCATCCAAAAGCAGCAGTGTGGGTGAAGCCATGACTCCCCTGCCTATTTCCAGAAGCTTTCTCTGCCCTCCAGATAGCTCCCCAGCCGGAGAAGAAGCCAGATGGTCTAATTCCAAGAGTTCAAGAATTTCCACAGCTTTTTCGGCTAATTCCACTTCCTGCTCTTGCCAGTTTCTTCTCAGAAAAAGAGTATGCAGGAACTTGTCACCCCGATGCCCTCGTGCTGCCACCAGCATATTGTCCAATACACTCAACCTGGGAAAGAGTCGAGGTATCTGAAAGGTATTTACCAGCCCTAAAGCGTAAATTTGATGAGGAGTCAAATCATTGATGCGGGCGCTATTAAAATAAATGTCTCCGGCGTCAGGTCGATGAAGACCGGCAACGGTGTTGAACAAGGTTGTCTTTCCGCTGCCATTGGGACCAATTAATCCCCAAATTCTACCGCTTCTAATAGTCAGGCTTACTCCGTTGACAGCCCAGACACCACCGAAATGCTTGCTAACTTCTTTTATCTTTAGGAGCGTTTCTTCCATGACGAACTATCTCCATTGCCTTAGTCCTAATTCGACTTTCCTTTAATAGACCCTGAGGACGATAAAGTAAAACAGTAATAATTAAAACACCAAATAGAATGTATTGCAAGTTATTGGGGTCGATAGCCAAAGTCACATAATCTTTAACCATATTTGTTCCTCTATCAAAAAACTCTACTAATACGGCACCTAATAGTGCGCCCCAGTTGTTAGCCGGTCCACCTAAGAGAACCATTATCCACACAGTGAAGGTGAGCATCGGCATAAACATGTAAGGGTCAATAAAACGAATATACTGGGCATAAAGCCCGCCACCTATTCCAGCTATAGCTGAACCTAAAGCCAGCACTTGTCCCCTATATTTAGCCCTGTCCTTTCCCAATGTCTCAGCAGCCAACTCGTCTTCCCTTATGGCTCGTATCACTCTGCCATAAGGAGAGTTGGTCAGTAGTTGGACTACTGCAAAGCAGATAAACAGACAAAAGTAGACCAAGCCGATATTTATCAAGGTGTCAACTCTTGCTGAAACACCAGCTACGGAAATAGCTGGGGATACTGGCATTCCCCAAACACCTCCAGCAAGCCATCGCTCAGACTTGAGAATCAGCCTTAAAATCTCGCCAAAGGTCAAAACGACTATGGCTAAATAGTCCTCTCTCAACTTTAAAGTAGGTAGAGAAACCAGATAACCAATGATAGCCGAAGTTGAAGCACCAGCGAGAAGGCAAAGATAAAAAGGAATACCGACCTTGGACAAGAGAGCATAGGTATAAGCGCCGACAAGGAAGAAAGCCACTTTGCCAAAATTGGCTAAGCCAGTAAATCCGAACTCTAAGTTCAGGCTCAAAGATACTATGCCAAAGATACCGATAAAAACAACGAGGTCAAGAACATAAATTAATGGGTCCAACTAAGCTCTCCTAAATAGCATGGCTAAGCCTTGTGGTCTAACAATTAAAGTCACTATCAGAATCAGAAAGGCTACAGCGGCACGGTACTCTGTGGATACCCCTGTGGCTACTAGAGCTACCACTCCTAAATTCTCCGCTAAGCCAATGGTGAAAGCCGCTGCTAAGGTACCATAAAAATTACCGATGCCTCCTAAAATAGCCACAGCGAAAACAGGTAATATGATATCCCAGCCGGTCATGGGCCAGATCTGGGTGTCAGCAGCTCGAAATATACCAGCAATGCCTGCCAGACCAGCGCCAATAAACCAAGTTATTAAGATAATCCTATCTATGTTGATCCCGGAAGCTAAAGCCAGCTCTGGATTGCTGGAAGTTCCTCTGATAGCTTTGCCTATCTTGGTCTTCACCAAGACAAAGTGCATTATGATGGCTACAGCTACAGCAACAAGGATAAGCCATAACCATAAGCTAATTATCCTCAGTGAGCCAATATTGAAGGAAGCCCAGGTGGTACTAAAATAGTGAGGATCCCAGCCCCAGAGCGCACCCATGGAATACCTGAGGGCAAACCCCAAACCAATGGAAGCTACCATGAGATGAATGATGGTGGCACCTCTTTTGGCTAATGGTTGGAAGATACCTCGGTAGCATAGAATCCCCACTATGCCGCCGATTAGAAAAGTAACAATCATGGCTAAGGGCAGGCTTAACCCTAATTGCTCTGCTACTAAGTAGCCAATAAAAGCGCCCAAAGTGACGAATTCAGCATGGGCAAAGTTGGGAAATTTAGACAGACCATAGGTGAAGGTAAGCCCTGTAGCTCCAATAAGATATAAGCTACCAGTGACGGCTGAGTTAAACAATACCTGCGCCCAGTTTACTTCCATACCTAATCCAATTCGGCTTTACCTTTGGTTGCCACTTGCTTGATAAGTATGTTACAAACCATACTATATCTGATGTTCAGGGCAAATTCAACAGATTTTACCTCTAATTTGTACCCCTTAATCGTGGTGTGCAGTATCGGATGTTGTGGTGTTGTCATTGAGAGGAGCAGCAGCGACGAAGCAATAACAAGGAGGTGCATACCGTTCAAAAGTGTAACCGCTCCACTTTGACCAAAGGTAGTAGCTTTTCCACATCACTGCGGCGGCAGAGGTGTGTTCCTGGTGTCAGCGTGGTTGCTGTGCCTGTGGCTATAGCTAAACGGCAGGTCTCCTCTAAGGTTGCCCCTTGACTGAGCTTTAATACCAGCCCGGCGAGTGCTGAATCACCAGCGCCCACTGTGCTCCTCGTCTTTACCTCGGGTGGGACGGCTTTCACAATCTCTCCCTTCGTACCAGCAATGAGACCATCCCGACCTCGGGAAATGACCGCTACTTCAATACTCTGCTCGAGAAAACATCTAACGGCTCTGATGATTGCCTGCTCGTCTTTTAACTCTGCTCCGAGCAATTCTTCAGTTTCGTGGACATTAGGTTTAATGAGGTAGGGTTTAGCTTTAACCCCTTCCATTAGCCAAATCCCGTCACTATCTAAGGCTGTCTTTATTCCTTGAAATTTGGCTTCTGCTATTAATTCCCGATAAATATCATCGGGAATACCCGGGGGTATACTGCCCGCAAAGACTATGAAATCTGGTTTAGGTTCTGTTTTCCTTATCTTATCTTTTAATCTTTGGAGCTCCGCTGCCGAAATATGGGGACCTGGAGCATCAATTCGGGTCTGATGGTGAGTCTTGAGGTCAGTGATGATGAAGTTACTGCGTATGGGTTGTCTGATGGAGACAAAATCAAAGGGCACCTTCTTTCTTCTAAGCAGCTTTTTCATTATTTGACCATCAACACCACTACTGAAGCTGTAGGCGATAGTATCACCACCTAATTCGTGAATGACTCGTGAAACGTTAATTCCCTTACCCCCGGGGTCACGCCGAAAAGTAGTCCACCGATTGGCTTCTTCTATCGTTAGCCCGTGGACAGTGACAGTCTTGTCCAAGCTTGGGTTTAGAGTTACTGTGGCAATCATTTGTTGATTATTATCTTAGTAGGTCTGGTACCAGTTTTCGGAGACATCAGTTAACTTCCCTGGCTTAAGTCCGAGCTTGCGGTACCAGGGAGTAGCATATTTAGCGGCAATATCCGTGAGTCTTTTGAGTCTGTCCGCTACTGTTGTCTCTAAATATTCGACTCTCTGAGAGGTTTCTTCTATGTGCATGGCTTCTTGCCATATAGCCCGCCCACCTAAGAAGCCGGAGGCACCAGCTCGACAGGCTATTTCTACTTCTTTAACGAAGACACCATAGTCAACTCCAGCACTTAGGATAACCCAGGGTACCCGAGAGACTTCATTCAGTTGTTGACATAATTCTAAGAGCTTACCCTCATCATTCTCGTACTGAAGGTCAGATGGGAATTCAGTCTTGAGGACATCGATGTGCAAAGCTGTCACTTGTTGTGCTGTTTTAATGACGAGGCTGGGCTTTTTATGGGCGAATTGCTTTGTATTATCCCTTTCTTCTTTTATAGGATAACTCTTAGTTTCCACCAGAAAAGGAATGTCATATTTGATGCAATCTTCAGCTACCTGTTTTACTATAGTCAGTTGCCGAGCGGCGGCTGAAGCCAGGTCAGGACGGTAGTATATTAAGAGTTTTATTGCGGATGCCCCGAGGCGCTTGATTTTCTCCACTCCCCACTTGTCAAGCAAGGTCGTAATCCTTTCTTCTTTGCTTCCCTTATATCCTGTATCTTCTATACTTACTAAGAGTCCGGTGTGTCTTGGAAGAACGCCAGAAGCGATGCAATGGGCAGCCCCATAGTTTGGGTCTAACAATACGGCACTGGCATAGGGAGCTAAAGCTTGGCATAGCTCCAGTTTGTGCTCGACCATTTCCTTGTAGCTCACTGCCTCCGGAGCTTCTTCGTGGAGTATAGTCCTGAAAGACTCACGATGGTCCATAGCACAGATAACGAAGATGCCATCAGCTGTGGAAATCTGCTGCAATCCTCGGACTTTGCCGATACTTAATTTAGCCATTTTTACTATAAGCTTTGATTTTAGAATTATCTAAATGAACTTGCAACTATGCTAAAATGCTTCACACTGAAACAAGCGATAAAAGGAGGCAGACATGGCACGTCCTTTAGAGGGAATAAGAGTTCTTGACCTTAGCTGGGTATTATCAGGACCATATACCACCATGGTCTTGAGTGATTTAGGCGCTGAAGTAATAAAGATAGAAAGACCGGAAATAGGGGATATCGCCAGGGGTAATGGTCCTTTTATTGACGGGGTCAGTTCCTATTTCCTGAGTCTCAACCGGGGCAAGAAAAGCATCACTCTTAACTTAGCTTCAGAGCTGGGTAAAGAAATCTTCCTGAAACTGGTGGCAAAAGCTGATGTGATAGTGGAGAATTTCGTCCCCGGGACAATGGAAGGTCTTGGACTTGGCTATGAGGTGATTAAGAAGCGCAACCCTAGAATCATCTATGCCGTTATCTCTGGCTTTGGTCAGACCGGACCTGAGGCTAAAAAGCCGGCTCTGGATGTCACCATTCAAGCCAGGGGTGGCATTATGAGCCTCACTGGTGAGCCCGGGGGAGTGCCCATCAGACCCGGAGCTTCCTTTGGCGACATTTTTGCTGGTCTTTTTGCCTGTATTGGCATTCTGACCGCTTTGATAGAGAGGGACAAAAGTGGCGAAGGTCAGCTAATTGATATTAGTATGCTGGACTGCCAAGTGGCTGTCTTAGAAAATGCCTTTGAGTGTTACTTCGCTACAGAAGAAGTCCCCAAAGCCCTGGGCACAAGGCACCCTATCTTTACTCCCTTCCAGGTCTTCGAGACTAGGGACGGCTATATGGCTTTAGCCATTGTCGGACACCAGTGGGCTCTCTTTTGCGCTACCATTGACCACCTTGAGCTTATGGACGACCCTAAGTTTGAGACTGGTGAACTGCGCACTCAAAATTATGTTCTGTTGGAACCAATTCTTACTGAGGCTATAAAGACCCGGACTACTCAAGAATGGCTGGAAGAATTCGAAAGGGTGGAGATACCCTGTTCCTCTGTGAACACCATTGACAAAGTAGCTGCTGATCCTCAGATACTGGCTCGGGAGATGATTGTGGAAATACTTCAGCCTAAAGTAGGCAAAGTAAAGGCAGTAAACACCCCCATTAAACTATCCAGAACGGTTTGCCGTGCTGAAGGCGCCTGCCCAGAGCTGGGGGAACACACCGAAGAAGTTCTAACGAGCCTCTTAGGCATGAGTCGGGATGACATTGGTTGGTTGAGGGAGCAAAGGGTAATTTAGGGATGGAATGAACAAACTGACGTTTTGTTGAGGCTGGATCAGGATGGCAAGCGCACAAAGCACCAAAGGTCTTTCCATTCTAGGTGAGAAATCAATCTTGAAACAGTAAGACAGTTACAGTTGCCAGAAGCTTGTTAGCTGCTCAAAATTAATCATGCCACTCTCAGCCGTGTTTTCAGCTTCAATTCCTGCCTCTACTGCGGCTGCCACAGGGTTTAACCCGCCAAGTAGTACAATGCCCACGCGATTCAAGCCCACTGCAATCTGACAAATGGGCTCGCTCGTGTTACCCAAGGCGTAGACTCCGCCGATACCAGCCTCTTTGAGTGCCACAATGGCTGGCTCAACTATTGACCTTGATGGAGCTGGTATTTCACGAAAATTGGCAAGTATCTTGCCACTGCCGGTCCTGCTGGCAGCACCAACGCTTGTCATCCTAGCACGGATGTATTGCTCAGAGGGATCCAGAGAGGTACCTGCATAATTGATTATAGCTACAAAGCGTCTCGGTTTCTGATCCCTAATCTCAAGCACTCCGCCAAATTTAGATTCTGTGGGGACTCCAGACTTCAACAACACCCCGTTTACGACTGCACTACAAACTGTGGCAAAGCCTATTTTACCGCTTGGGATGATTACATCGCCAAGCTTTTCTCCCTCAGACGCGGTCGCCACAAGTTCACTCACGCATATTCCAGCTTTGAACGCGTCTTTCATAGCTACAAGAGCCCCCCCAAACTTGTTCTTCTCAAACAACGAAGTGTTTATAGGGACCTGGCCGGTTCGTTTTTTGGGATCAAACGTGGTGCGAAAAGCCAATAGCTCAAGCCTCTCAAGGATGAAACCAATTTGGTCCGGTGCCAGCGCCATTTGCAATTCTTCGAGCCCTTGGGGAGTGATCATCCTGCCGTCACGACCTAAGGGTTGAGTATAACCTCGCTCATCTGCTATTTTCAGGTGATATCTAACTGCTCTCTCGCTCAAGAAAATCCCGTGGCGCTCCAGTTCTCGAGCGATGGTGATTGATCCCAGCGGCTCAGAAGACTCGCTGAGCACTTTGAGAATAGAAAAAATCTTCCTTTCGGCATCAGAACTAGCGCCCTGTACCATACGAACCTTTTCTAACACTCTAAGATGAACCGACGTCATTATACCACCTTCATATTCCAACGCAAATGGCAGATTGAGCCTGGCTACTGCACTGTGGCCTTAGATATCAAAGCACCGACTGGACAGCCAGCTATGCATTGCCCGCATGACTGACATTTGGAACTGTCCCCAAAGAAGGCAATTCTTGTGGCGTAACCCCGATCCAGAAAGTAAAGAGAGCTGACTTCGTGGGTCCGCTCGCATATTTGGACGCAAATACCGCACCGTATGCACCTGTTCGGGTCATAATCGAAAAGGGGATTCAATGTATGTAGTGGTAACTCTTTTTCGGGCAATCTCAGGCGTCGCACTCGCCTCCTATCAATGCGGAGATGAGCCATTATCCTTTGCAGCTCACATCGCCTGATAGCCGGGCAGCCCGCACAAGTAGCATGATGGTCAGCGATAAGCAGCTCAACGATAGGTCGAACCGCCTTATCGACCTTCGCACTTTTTGTCTTAACCGTCATCCCTAGTTCTATTGGTGTTCTGCACGAAGTTACTAATTCTCCATTGGTGATTTCAACCATACACAGCCGGCAAGATCCATTTGGTTCGCATTCAGGGTGATAACAAAGATGAGGTATATAAATACCATTTTTGAGCGCTGCTTGCAGAATAGTCGTTCCCTCATTAGCTATAATGTTCATGTCATCAATGATGAATGAGATTTTTGTCATTAGCTCACTTCTCGTTTAGAAGTAAGTGCGTGACATATACCAGCTAGGCACCGTTTTTCAGAGACATGCTCTTCATACTCGTTGCGGAAGTATCGAATGGTAGTAAGTACTGGATTGGGTGCACTTTGCCCTAGTCCACACAACGAGGTACTGGCTACCGACTGCGCTAACTCCAAGAGTAATTCGATGTCGCCTGGTCTACCTTGTCCTTTGACAATGTCGTCTAGGATATTAAACATTTGCTTCGTTCCGATGCGGCAAGGGATGCACTGGCCACAGGACTCCCTTCTTGTGAAATCCAGGAAATAGCGCGCAAGGTCAACCATACACGTATCTTCGTCCATAACGACCATACCGCCAGAACCCATCATTGAGCCAGCAGCCTTAAGCGAGTCAAAATCGACTGGCATATCCAGCAGGTTCTCTGGGAGACAACCACCTGAAGGTCCACCAGTCTGAACTGCTTTAAAAGCTTTACCTCTGATGATTCCTCCCCCGATGTCAAAGATGGCTTTTCGTAGTGTCGTTCCCATTGGCACTTCGATTAGACCACAGTTTGCCACCTTACCGCTGAGTGAGAAAATGGCAGTACCCTTACTTTTTTCAGTGCCTCGACTGGCAAACCACTCTGAACCATAGGAGATAATAAGCGGAATATTGGCAAACGTCTTTACGTTATTGAGCAGGGTTGGTTTACCCCATAACCCTACTTCAGAGGTGCGAGGACGAGGCAGGGGCTTGGGCACTCCCCTTTTGCCTTGGATAGAACTAACTAGGGCGGTGGATTCACCACAAACGAAAGCTCCAGCTCCTTGAAAAATTTCTATACTAAAACTAAAGTCACTGTCTAAAATATTCCTGCCCAGAAATCCCTTCTCTTCAGCTTGGCTGATAGCAATCTTTAGACGCTTCACTGCCAGTGGATATTCAGTTCTTACATAAACGAAGCCGCGTTTGGCTCCGATAGCGTAGCCGGCGATGATCATCCCCTCTAAAACAGCGTGAGGGTCAGCTTCGAGGATTGACCTGTCTTGAAATGCTCCTGGGTCACCTTCATCAGCATTACATATTACAAATTTTTGGTCACCGCTTGCCCTCTTAGTCGTTTCCCACTTCCGTTCAACAAGAAAGCCAGCACCGCCCAGTCCCCTAAGCCCAGAGTGCCTTACCTCGTTGATGACTTCCTCGGATGACATCTTGGTAAGGGCTTGGCGTAATGCCTGGTAGCCACCAGCGCTAAGATAATCATCAATATTTTCAGGGTCGATCTTGCCACAATTTCGCAATACGATACGTTCTTGCTTGCTGTAAAAGGGAATGTCACGATAATGTGGTATGGGTTCATTGGTGATTGGGTCATGATAGAAGAGGCGCTCGACATTCTTTTCCCCATCGACAAGGGATTGAATAATTTCAGGTATGTCAGCAGGGTCAACTTTTGAGTAGAAGATACCCTCGGGTTCAACAACGACAATGGGGCCTTTCTGACAGAACCCGTGACAGCCAGTACGTTTAATTTGGACGGTCCCATTTAGATTCTGCCTGGCTGTCTCCTTTTCCAGTGCAGGGTAGAGTTGCTCAGACCTGCCCGAGATACAGCCCGTTCCATGACATACAATAACTGTACACCGCTTGTTAGACACTCTACTCTCCCTTACCTGAAGTGGGGAAAAGCTCTGTCACCTTTTCTGGTGTCATCTCGCCGTGGACATTACTGTTAACCTTGACACAAGGCGCTAGGGCACAGCAGCCAATGCAGGCAACGGTGTCCAGCGTGTACTCTATGTCAGATGTCGTTTCACCTTCACTGATGCCGATGGACTTCTCTATTTCTTCGAGAATTTTTGGAGCACCACGGATATGGCAGGCGGTACCCCGGCAAACCATAACCCGCTGTTTACCTAGGGGCAGGAGTCGGAAGTGTACATAGAAAGAAGCTACCGAGTAAACCTGTCCTTCAGAGATATTAAGAAAACTGGAAACTAGCTCGATTGCCTCTTTGGACAGGTAGCCAAAATTAGCCTGGACCTCGAGCAAAATCGGAACAAGGTCACTATCTTTGCCTTTATAAAATGATAGAATATCTCTTAGGAGTCCTTCTTCCAGTTCGTCCATGACGCCTCATACTTAGCTGGCACGAGTCTTAATCCAATCTGAAGAAATCCATGGCCTCTTTCGTTCCAGAACCCTGTCCTGACTCCAGGTCGTACACATGACACGACAAATTCCGCATCTATTGCACCTATCTGCGTCGGCATAAACATTCCTTTCCTTGACTACGATAGTGATAGCGCCTGTTGGACAGGAAGCCTCACAAAAGGGCGCAGGGCAATATCGGGGACATATTAAGTTTTTCATTTTTTCTCCTTTAGCCTAGAATTTTCTCCACTTCTTCCATATCCGCCTCCATTACATAGGGGATACTAGAGACTTCTGCCGCTTCCCGCGTTAGCGCCATTATGTCGTTTCTGTTTATGAAATTAAGGGCAAATTTCCGCGCTCCGGCCATAAGTTGTCTGAGGCCAATAGCGAGTCGGTCGTAATAGGTATAGATGCCTATTGCGGCTGGCGGTATCCTTTCAAAATCCTCACCATATTTCTCTTTAAGCTGAACTGCCCCGATGAAGGTGCGAAGCAAAATTTCCCGGTATTCTTTGCCTTTACCGTAGGTCTCTTCCATAAGCTGCCCCTGTGTCTTTCCTACCATGGCAGCGGTGAGGGTACCTCGACCCATGCATATTGCCTTTACATAAGGTGCCCCCAGGGCTATGGCCTTGAAGATATGATCCTCGAGGCAAATTCCGCCAGCTATAGAACAACCGGGGACAAATTCTCCTTTTTCATCAAGCCTCTTCAGAAACTTGTAGAGAAGGCTTTCCAGATGAACCGTGGGGATGCCCCATTCATTCATCATCCGCCACGGACTCATTCCGGTACCACCACCAGCACCGTCCACAGTGAGGAGGTCTATCTTGGCTTCGGAGGCATATTTCACTGCTCGCGCCAAGTCGGCTGGTCTATAGGCACCTGTCTTCAAAGTAACATACTTGGCACCTAACTTTCTGAATCTTTCGACTTCTCTTAAGAAGGATTCCTCATCCACCATGCCGAGGCGGGAGTGCCTCTCAAACTCAGTTATTCCCCCTAATCTATGAGACTCTTGGACAAAACGATTCTCTGGGTCAGGAATGACAACGTATTTCCGTTGCTTGAGCTGGAGGGCTCTTTCGAGAGTCGGCAGTTTCACTTCACCGCCTATATCCTTGGCTCCCTGTCCCCACTTTATCTCAACACCCTCAACCCCAAGCTTTTCTACTGCATACTCAGGGACCCCGAGACGGGTATCCTCAACGTTTGCCTGGACGAGCATTGCTCCATAGCCTTCATACCAGTCCTTATATGACTTGACTCTCCTTACCAGCTCTGGGGACCTCACAATCCTGCCGTTTTTGAACTCAGCGTCGGGGTCCATGCCGCAAACATTCTCCCCACATACCAGGACAGCACCACATATGGCAATAGCGATGGCAGCGCCTTCCCAATTTACCCGGGCTATTTCGGTGGAACCCAGAGCACCGGTGAAGAATGGAACCTTCATCTTTATTTTTTCTTTACCACTGCCGATCTCAGTTGACAGGTCGACAGTAGAGAAGACAGCCTTATCTGGGTCAGCCTCAACGCCCATCGCACCGACGCAGCTCCCCTGGATGTTGAAATGGGAGAAGTCCACGGGGTAGTCCTTCTCCGACCCCGCGATGACCTTGCCAAAGGGTTGCGGATAGATGACTTCTCTGCCCCTGAGTGCCGACCTTCCTACCTCGCAATACCCGGGACAACCGTCTATACAGGTTACGCATAACCCGGAGATAGGCGCCGGTGTCACCCTCGTTGTGGTTACTGTCGCTGCACTTGCATTTGGTTTACTTAAAGACATGTTTACCTCCTTATTTATTGGCTGCTTAATTTTGCCCTTCAGGTTGCCACTCTGAGCAAAGCGAAGAAACTAGGACATCCGCTGCCTCTTCGTTATACTCAGGGCGTCCACCGCCGGTGACTATTACTTTACTGATGCTCTCTAAGAAGCTATTAATGGCTTTAGGATCATCAAGAGTAGCGGAGGTAAAAACACCCCCCTTACTTATCCCCTCTATCTCGGGGACTATAGGCATCCCTCCACTGGCAAGGAGAAGTTTCTCCCAGGTAACCTTCTCACCATTGCTAAACTCAGCAGTACAACAACTCAGCCCTAAGCACTTCACCTTCTTGCCTAATAGGCAAGCAATATTACTTCGACTGTAAAAGTCTATGGGACGAAATAACATCTTCTCTTCCGAAGATTCCTTGGTTAAATATTTAGCAATGAGAGGTCTGTAGTAGGCTGGGTATGGTTCGTTAGAGACGATGGTGATAGGATCTCCTTTATCTACCCGGTGTATCACCTCGGCAGCTCCAATACCACCAGCTAAGTCCTCTATGATCAAGTATTTAGTTCTCACCATTTCCGGGCTACCTGTTTATGCTACCGTTGCACCACGGTTACGTCTAAAGTCCTGACCGGAGCCTGTGCGGTCACCCCGCTCTCACCAAGCTCTTCTGACAAATCTTCCTGTATTTGTCCTGCTGCTGTAGCTTCTTCATCCACTCTTTCCACGCTGATGTTAAAGGGTATTGCGCCTATGAAACTGCAGCTTTTAGCTTCTATGCCGTCCCGGATGATACCCGCCATTCGTCCAGCTTCGACCCTGGGAAACTGCCCATCAAAAGGAGGGAACACCTCCAACGTCACCACAAACGTCTGCTTTTGCATCTTTTTTCACCCCCTTTTCTCAGTCTCAACTCTTAACAGGCTGATTATGTTCGCCGTCTGTACTCAACAAAAGCGTCCCATTGGGACAATTGGCTACACAAACCGGGATAGCTAATCCCGGACAGAGGTGACACTTTGCCGCGGTCTTACTCATATCCCGGCTAACAGCTCCATAAGGACAGGCTATTACACACGTCCAGCAACCGATATACCTGGCAGTGTCAACGCTCACTACACCGCTTACCGGGTCTTTACGCATGGCACCGGTAAGACAGGAGTAGACGCACCACGGCTTATCACAATGACGGTATTGAATACTTAAAGAAACTTCGCCGTTTTTTTCCACCCTGATCCGCGGTGAGGGACGTGGTATTTCCTTCCCAAATGCCTTAATGATATCTTTGGATCGGGAATGCTCTGTCTGACAATAGATACGGCAAAGCCCACAGGCAGTGCATGCCTCTTCTTTCAGATAAACTCTCTTAATTTTTCTATCTCCCTGCGCCTGGCGGTATACGGCAACCGCTTACCATATACTATCATTAAAGCATGCTTTTTTTGTTTTGTCAAGACCTTTTTGCTAAGATTTTGGTCTGCTTTTTAGTAAATATTTTGAAGGGGTCTATCCGAAGACAAATCCGGACCCCTGCTGATGGGAGTCATATTACCGGTGCACGAAAGGTTCATTTGCAGAGCAGTAAACTATCGCCGGTGCAGCACCAGACCAAAAGCACACTAAACTGACTATTGTTGTTACCTCCTTCAATATCTTTAGCGCAATGTTCTATATGGCTGTTGTAGAACCTTAATAAAAAGAAGATAGCGCCTGTATTGACTATGCTTCATAGTAACCTGTATAATCGGCTCAGAAAAATTTCATACTTTGGAAGGAGGAACAATGGAAGCATTATTTATGGTGCTGGGATGGGGCTCACCCATTGGTATTGGTATTTTCCTTGTCTGCTTAGGCACCATGATTTGGCTAATCGCAAAATCTGATGAGATAAGTAAGCGCACAAAGGCATTTTCAAAGGAAAAAGGACTGGAGAAGAAAAAGGAATAGCTGCCTCGGGTTAAGGAAAACAAAGGTTAGTTTAGCTCAGTTTCTGCTACCCGTACCAGGTGATATTCCTTTGGTCCCTTGCGCAGGATGAAGACCTGTCCTTCGATGCTCTCAGAGAGGGACACGACACGTTGCACATCACTGATTCGTATGTTGTTTAGATAAATGCCGCCTCCCTGAATCAGCCGTCTGGCTTCGCCCTTAGAGCGAGCTAACCTAGAAGCTGCGACCAAGTCTACTATGCTCATGCCATCGCCACTGAATTGGGACTTGTCTACTTGGCTGGAAGGGACATCAGCGAAGATATCAAGAACATCCTGCAGGCTTAGGTCAGAAATCTCTTCACCAAAGAGTATTCTGGAAGCCCGCTCGGCTTTCTTCAGAGCTGTCTTGCCGTGGACTAAGCGTGTGGCTTCTTGCGCTAATCTTCTTTGGGCTTCCCTCTTTTCCGGGTTAGTGGCTACGGACTCTGTTAGCTTCTGAACCTCTGCTTGGGGGAGCAGAGTAAAGAACTTCAAGTAAGTGACCACATCCCGGTCATCAGTATTTAGCCAGAACTGGTAAAAGCGATAAGGTGAGGTAAGCTTCTCATCCAGCCATACAGTCCCGATTTCTGTCTTGCCAAATTTAATACCACTTGTAGCAGCTACTAAGGGGAATACCAAGCCATAGGCTTTACTGCCACGCAAGCGTCGGACAAGGTCAATACCAGCAGTAATGTTTCCCCACTGGTCACTACCTCCCATCTGTAAGGTGCAGTTATACCGGTCATAAAGGACTAAAAAGTCATAAGCCTGTAACAAAAGGTAACTGAATTCGGTAAAGGAAATGCCTTCTTCTTGCTCCAGCCTTCGTTTTATTGATTCTTTGGCTATCAGGTAATTGACCGAGAAGTACTTACCTACATCACGGAGGAAGTCAAGCATGGGGATGGTACATAGCCAGTCAGCATTATTTACCATTATGGCTGGGTTTGGCTTACTCTTGAAATCAAGGAAACGACTCAATTGCTCTTTAATCCCTTCTAAGTTAGCCTCGGCTTGCTCCTTGAGCAATAAAGGTCTTTCTTGCACCTTGCCGCTGGGATCACCGATGAGACCGGTGCCACCCCCGGCGATGGCTATAGGGGTGTGACCATGTCGTTGCAGGTGGACCAGCCCCATAATTGGCAGTAGGGAGCCGACGTGGAGGCTTGCTGCTGACGGGTCAAAGCCAATGTAAGCCGTGACTTTCTCCTTAGCCAGCACTTCTCGCAAGCCCTCAGTGGCATCGTAGACCATACCTCGCCACTCAAGTTCATCGAAGACATTCATAGATGATATCCTTCTGTTTCTCTTTTGATACAGAATTGGTTGAATTTAACACGCACTGGATGGGCTGTCAAGCTAAATAATAAAGGGAGCTTTACCCCGCTAAGCAGATAGAAATCCTCCGTCAACAGTGATTAGTGCTCCATGGACATAACTGGACAAATCAGAAGCCAGAAACAGAGCCACGCAAGCAACCTCATCTGGCTGACCACCTCTGCCCAAGGGCAATCTTAAGCCGAATCCGATGCCTGATTTTAGCGGACCTATCTTGAACTGGAGAAGCTCTCTGGCTACTTCTTTTGTCCCGGGGGTTACTATCCCACCTGGAATAATCACATTTATCCTGAAGCCTTTTTTGCCGTACTCTTTAGCCAAAGCCCTGGTTAAAGCAATAATGCCCGCCTTGCTAATGTCATAAGGGACTAAATCTGTGGCAAAAGGCATAATAGCCTCTATAGAACCAACGTTTATGATTACCCCTCCCTTTTTGACTCGTCTATTTATCAGTTGCTGGCACATCCAGAAAGTGGAGTTCAAATTGACATCCATAACCTTTTTAAGAAAGGTATCATCCACTTCTAAGAAATTCTTAAAAGGATATATGCCAGCATTGTTTACCAGTATGTCAGGCTCTTTTCCCTTAAGTCTTTCCCATAAAGCATCTATTGCTTCTTTCTGGGAAAGGTCTATTTCGTGAATGTTTATTTCTGACTGGAGCCGAGAAAGCTCTTTTTCTACAGCCGTTAGACTCTCTTTGTTTATATCTACCAGTTCTAAAGCAGCCCCGGCTTCGGCAAATCTGTAGGCTATGGCTTTACCAATACCAGCGGCGGAACCGGTAATCAAAGCCCTCTTTCCTTTTAAAGAGACAAGTTCGGATAAAGGCTTCAAAGCTTTCATGTTGGTGTCTTTCTATTCATATTATATCACTATGAATATGTGACGAGATATGTCCCATCAATGGAGTGGGCACAACCTGTGACTTCATTCTGGTTCAGCAAAGTCCACTAACTTTTCACGGCGTTTTTAGTTCAGAAGTGTTGATACTTAAGACAAGCAGAAGTAGAATAGCAGCGATATAACTATGGCAGCGCATTTAGGTGGAATAGCGGAATAAGTATTGTCTTGGGGAATAGCTAATAATTTTAGCGAAGCTTGGGGCTAATGGTAATGATGAGCGTATGTGAGAGGCTTTGGATTTGGTAATATCTAAAGAAAATGAACAAGGCAGATGGATATTAGAAACTACTTTCAGCGGGCGTTTCTTGGTCAATATTGAGCAGAAAGGTAAACCAAGCAAATGGGTTACCCTAAATGCTTTGAGGGTACTTAAGAAGTTTTATGGCTAAGAGCCCTATCAAAATACCGAGATGCTATCAAAGTGCTCGTAATTTAGAAACAGGGAGTCATCCACTATATTGGTAAAGCTGACCTTTTATGGTGGTGTCCGAAGTGTAACTGGCTCTATGCACTTGGTTAGTATTGATGGATATCGTGTATTGCTTGATTGTGGCTTGTATCAGGGACGGCGTCAAGATACTTACCAGCGCAACCTAAACTTTCCCTTTGAACCCCGAGCCATAGACACTCTCATAGTATCGCACGCCCATATAGACCATCTGGGGAACGTACCCAACCTTGTCAAGCATGGATTCAAAGGGGATATTCACAGCACTCCAGCTACCTCGGATTTAGCCAGCATCATGCTTCTGGATGCAGCGCATATACAAGAGAAAGATGCCCACTTTGTAAGCAAAGTTAGAGCGCGCCATCATGAACCTGCCGTTGAACCTCTATACCGTATCACAGATGTGGAGCCAGCCTTGAAGTTATTCATCAGTCATCATTATGACCGCTGGTTTACGCTAAGAAATGGAGTGTGTGTCATTTTCCGCGATGCGGGACATATATTAGGTTCGGCTATCACTGTCCTTGATATTAACAACAATGGTAAGAATTTCTCTTTATGCTATTCCGCTGACCTGGGTCGGGAAAATGCCCCTATCATACGCGACCCTTTTGTTGTAGATGATGCGGATGTGTTGATAATAGAAAGCACTTATGGAGAGCGTTTGCACGGTGATACTGCTAAGGCAGAAGAAAGGCTGGCAACAGTCATAAATGAGACGGTGTCACGAAAAGGCAAGATTATAGTGCCGTCCTTTGCCTTGGAAAGGACTCAGGAGTTAGTCTACAGGCTTCATCAGTTGAAATTACAAAATCGCATACCGGATATCCCTATTTTTGTAGACAGCCCCCTGGCTGTGGATGCCACCGATGTCTTTCGTACGCATCCTGAATGCTTTGATGAAGAAACAAATAGATTACTTCATAACGTTGATGATGCCTTTGGCTTTCGACGGCTGCAATATGTCAGAAGCACCGAAGAATCAATGAAACTGAACAATGCGGAAGGTCCTCTGATGATAGTTTCGGCTTCTGGTATGGCTGAGAGCGGTCGCATATTGCATCATCTTAAGAACAATATCGGTAATCCGCGTAATACTGTCCTCATTGTAGGCTGGCAAGCTGAGAATACCCTTGGCTGGAAGTTAACGCAAAAATGGGATCAGGTGCGAATTTTTGGTGAGGAATATAAACGGAAGTGTCAGGTGGAGGTCTTCGATGAGTTCAGTGCCCACGCCGACCGAAACGAGCTAATCGAATGGGTAAGCAAAGGCAAGAAGAGATGGCAGCAGGTTTTCGTGGTTCATGGGGATGAAAGTGCTTCATTGTCCCTTGCCCAAGCCTTGAGAGATATTGGCTTGTCAAGGGTGGTCGTACCTGAATTTGGGGAAGCTTTCAATATATGATGCTTGGTGGTCTCTTATGGACTGTGAACATAACTGATAAATCCCAGCTATGGATGAAGTTTTTTTGTTATAATTACTGGCAAATTGCGGCAGGAGGTAAAAATGTTCGCACCAACAGGAATGGTCTGGGGAATTGTGACTGTTGTAGCAGGAATCCTGATAATCGTCTGGCCAGCTTTGATTAGATGGTTGTTAGGGCTCTATCTTATCGTAATTGGGTTATTAGCTATTTTTTGGCGATAGTCCAAGTTGATAACCATTTTCTAAGGTGCATTTTTGGTTTCAGCTTTCGGATGTGCCTCTTAGACTCGTTTTTGGAGAAGGTGATACTGGTTGCTGCGAAAAGCTGAAGCTTTGGAGCACAGCCTAACTATGGCATAACTTGGCGCTAATTCTACAAAGAAGGGAAGCAGACATTAATGGAGACGGGGACTGACAATGCCGGAGCTCCCTGTTGTAGCAAACGTCTTTCTACTACCGAGCATCTTTACTTAAGCTTTTACTGGTTCTCGCTGAATTTCCACTGGGGGGCGATGCTTACTGTTGTGCTGCCCATCGAGGTTCTGACCCGTTCTCCTGAAGCCACCAAAGCCCTTTATCTCGGGCTGGTAGCCGCACTTGGCTCCTTGGCAGGAATGGTGGTTCAGCCAATAGCGGGAGCTTTCTCTGACCGGTCTCAACATTCTTGGGGGAGACGGCGCCCGTTCGTGCTGGGTGGTGCTCTGACCAATGCCACAGGTTTGTTGTGGATGCCACTGGCAAGTTCCCTTGCCTCTCTATCTGCCGCTTTCTTGCTAGTTCAGGTCGGCAACAACATCAGTGGTGCTGCTTATCAGGGCTATATCCCAGACCGAGTGCCTCGCGAACAGAGGGGTGTGGCTTCCGGATATATGGGAGCCATGTCAATGTTGGGCACAGTAACCAGCTTTGCCGCTGCTGCCTTAATGGTCAGCCCTGGGCACACCTTTCCCTTTTATATCCTGCTGGTTATAGTCCTCCTTTTGGGAGCTGTTGTAACCCTATGGAAAGTTCCTGATGCGCCAGCTCCGGAGCACACGCCTTCGAGTCAGACCTCCTGGCTTGTCCCCCTGCGTAATTCTGACTTCATCTGGCTTTCGCTCACCCGTGCCTTAGTAATGCTCGCCCTGTATACTATGGTCACCTTCATTGAATACTTCATCCGTGATAAGATAGGGTTACCCAACTTTGTTACGGCGACCCTCTTAGTGGCGGGAGCAGCTATGGTGGGTGCTCTTGCCAGTGCTTTAGCAGCAGGCGCTATTTCTGATAAGGTGGGGCGGAAAGGTATTGTTTCTGTCGCTACCCTTGCCATGGCAGCTACCTTTTTGGTCTTTATAGTTTCTCCGAGTTGGAACATTATCTTAATGGTGGGAATACTATTTGGGCTTGGCTATGGTGCCTATACGAGCGTGGACTGGGCACTGGCAGTGGATGTGCTTCCCGACCGTAATTATGCTGCTCGGGATCTGGGGCTGTGGGGTTTCTCTTCCACTCTGCCGATGACTTTAGCACCGCTAATTGGAGGGATATTGGTCTATCAACTGGAGCCTCTGGGCTGGGGTTACACATCAGTCTTTCTCTTTGCTACTCTGGCATCAGTGGCAGCGGGAGGGCTGATCTGGTGTATTCGTTCCGTAGCCTAACTGTAACGATGCAACAGTTCTGCCGAGGATATCCAGACCTCCTTGACCTCTAAGGGGGTTCTTCCTTTTTCTAATCGTTGCTCACGCTTAGGATGGTAGGACACAAGCAATCCGGTGAGAAACAGACGTACCAACCAGCGCCGAAACAATGGAGATATATCCCGAACTGTGAAACCGAGTCGCTTTGCTCCGGCGTGGTGCAGAGTTGTTCCGTAGAGGGCTTTGACCTTTAGTTTAGAAACCTCGTTAGCCAGAAACTTAAGCTCGGAACGCATTACTCCCAGCACATGCCAAGGGTAGTCAGCCTCCCGATTTGCACGCCAATTGTCCAGATGTAGTTCAGCCACGCGGTCTGTCCGTGTCACTTCCGTGCCGTCTGGGAGAAGAATGGGTCTACCCCGGAAGGTGTGGAAGTTAATGCGCAGCAGGCTCCCGTTCCGTAATGGTCGGATGTCATAAGAACGGCTCAACAGAGCATCGATGGGAAGCAAGAAATATGGCACAAAATGAAGCAGCCTTCTCAGTTTCATAACTCACACCTTTTGAAACATAGATAAGACTTAGCAGTGGACCTAACTTTAGGTATACTTTAATCCGGGCATAGCAAAAATACAAGGAAGGAAAGTTGGGCTAGGCACCCTAATTTTATATCTGTGGTGGGCTCTGGATAGTTCCCGGACTTCTGTTTGAGAATAAGCTACTTGTCCCAGCTTTACAGCGTCTGCTCGTTTCCTACCCGCGACTTATACAGTCACTTATTATATTAGAGAATAAAGCCTGATTAGGAGTTTGGCGATTATCCTCAAAATGGCAAAAACAAACTTCATACGCCATACCACATGCTCCAATACGCATTTCTGCTCCATAACCTAAAATTAATTCTTAGAGTGCCCAATCTTGTTTCAGAAGCATCAAGCACGTAGTTATTTTACCAGGTGGTCATCTGATTGCTTTACTATTGAGTTAATCTCCCTTTGCACCTCTCCAGGCAGCTGCTGAGGGCGTAGCTGCTTTTTAAGCTCTTTATACTTATCTAGAGCCCGGGCATACAAGTCTTTACCCCCCTGCAGCCCAAATTTCCCTCGGGTGACGAACAAACAGCTCAGGCCGCAAAGCCTCACGACAGTGCTCTAAAGTATGAGGCCGTTCAAGAAAATGACAACCGGACGACTAACGGTTTTACCGAGAGCTGTAATACCAAGATAAAAATGCTTAAGTACATCTCTTATGGATTGAGAAATGTCGATGTCTACTGGAGGAAGATACTCCTGGGGTTTGTGCCATCTTGTAGCTCTTTCCACACAATTTGATAAAGAGCCACAGCCTGCTTGACAAGGGGGGGAATGGTAATGTACATTTTTCCTTCAGTTGTGCTGAAAAAAACCAACTTTTGAACGTAACCATTTATGGTGTTAGTTTTGCAATCAAATAATCCTTTGGTAAAATTAAACGATAGTTAATTTTGTAATCAAAATAGGAGGTTGATTATAAAGATGATAAACGATTTGCGCGATTTTATCGCGAAGTGTAAAAAGGAAGGTGAATTCAAGCTAATCAAAGCAGAGGTCGACTGGAACCTTGAATTGAGCCACGTTGCTAAGCTTAGCGAAGAGAAGGATGGTCCTGTTCTCCTCTTTGAAAAGGTTAAGGGGTATGACACACCGGTGGTGACCAGTATTTTTACAAAAACCACGCGTATGGCTATGATTTTGGATATGCCTACGAATAGCACCATTTTTGATATGGCTAAAAAGTGGGTGGAAGCTGAAAAAAGGGGGGGAGTACCGCCGAAAAAGGTTAACACAGGACCTATTATGGATAATCAAAAAACCGGTGACGAAGTTGACGTCTTGTCATTCCCAGTCCCAAGATATTTGCCTGATGATGTGGGGCGTTTCTTTGGGACGGCGGTTAGCGTTATCACCAAGGATCCCGAAACCGGTTTTGTTAACTTAGGTACCTATCGAATGGAAGTATTAGATAAAAAGAGCCTCGGTGTTTACTTTGTTAAAGGTAAGGATGCTGAGATTATGCTGCAAAAATACCGTGCTCGCAATGAGCTAATGCCGTGTGCTGCTGCAATCGGTGGTGACCCACGTCTTCTTTTTGTGTCGGGATCAACCTTACCGTATGGAACGAGTGAATATGATATTGCTGGCGCTTTACGCGGTAAACCAGTGGAGATCATAGAAAGTGAAGTCACTGGTTTGCCAATTCCAGCACATGCAGAAATTGTAGCCGAAGGTTTTATTAATCCCGACCCAAAGAGCTTTAGAGACGAAGGTCCATTTGGTGAGTATACCGGCTATTTGTCCGGAACAAGGTCGCCTAAACCATGGCTAGACATAAAACGGATACTTTACCGCGAGCAACCAATACTTTGGGCTGAGTTAATTGGGCGTCCCCCGTCAGCTAATGTCTTGATCCATGCATTAGCCAAGACTGCTGTCTTATGGACCCAGCTAAATGAGATGAGGATTCCGGGCATTAATTCAGTATGCTTTCCGCCTTCATCCGGTCGGTTCTGGGCAGTTGTGTCGGTAAAACAAATGTACCCGGGACATGCTCGGCAGGTTGGTTTAGCAGCTCTTGGGACTGTAGCTGGACATTATGGAGTTAAAGGGGTAATTGTAGTGGACGATGATATTCGAGCTGATGATTGGGAGCGTGTCATGTGGGCACTATCCGTAAGATATAACCCGGCTACTGATACTGAAATTATCACTGGAACCCGTAGTACCCCTTTGGATCCAGCTTTACCTATAGGACAGCGTAATATAGGTTCGCAAATTATCATGGACGCCACTATTCCATTTCATTGGGAGGCTAAACCCAAGATGGCTGAGTTAGATAAAACTGTTGTAGAAAAAGTTAAGAAAAGGTGGGGTGAGTTAGGTCTAGAATAGAGGCTAACTGCTTGCTTACAATACTTATTCTAAAGAGGGGGTAGAAAGATGGCAAAGAAAAAGGGGATATTAATCCTGTGTAATTTGGATACCAGGGGCAAAGAAATTACATTCGTGAAGGACGTGATCGAAGCCCGAGGTCACCGGGGGATTTTTCTGGATTTTAGTATGGAAGATCCACCGCCGTTTCCCGGTGATATTACCTGTGAGCAGGTGGCAGAAAGAGGCGGTCTAACAATTGAGAGAGTAAGAGAATTTTACCGTACCAAAAGGGATGCGGCTATGGACAACCAGATTAAAGGGGCAACCGCCATAACCTTAGATTTGTTCAAGAAAGGTGAAATAGACGGAGTAGTTGGGCTTGGTGGTGGAACTGGCGCCATAGTGAGCACTAGTGTTATGCATAACTTACCATTTGGAGTACCCAAACTCATGATAACCCATCTGGCAAGTATGCCACAGTACATTAAGGAGCTTGTGGGACCGCATGATGTTACCATGCACCATACTGTGTTGGACATGGGTAGGGTTAACCCCCTACTGAAAGCCCAGATTATTAACGGTATAGGAGCTATCTGTGGGATGGTAGAAGCCACTCAAGGAGCCAAGATAGTTACTGATAAACCGTTGGTAGCAGTGAGCGTGTTTAGTCCCTCTGAGATGGCTACGCAGATGGCGATGAAGCACCTGGAGGAGGCTGGTTTTATGCCGGTGCCTTGCAGTGCTGCTGGGATAGGTGATGCCGCAATGGAGTCAATGATTCGAGATGGGCTGTTCAGTGGCGTCTTAGACGTTTCTATTGGTGGTGTTATTGAGTATATGTTTGATGGTAACCGCAATCCAGGCCCAGGCAGACTCACCGCGGCAGCAGAGATGGGTATTCCGCAAGTCCTGGCACCATCGGGGCTTGATCACCTGAGCTATGGGTCAAGACCAGATAAGGAGGAGGTTATCAAGAGCCGGAAGCACTTCGTAATGGATAAACTGAGGATACAGGTCAGAACCACTGCTGAAGAGCTGATACAGGCTGCAGACGTAATTGCAGAAAGATTGAATAATGCTAAAGGACCTTGGGTGTTCCTGATTCCTCTGAAGGGCTGGTCTTCATTAGACATGGAGGGTCGTGCCTGTTATGACCCTGAAGCGGATGCTGCTTTTGTCAAGGAATTCAAGGCTAAGATAAATAATAAAGACGCGGTTAAGGAGGTGGATCTCCATTTATATACACCTGAGTTTGCCAAGCTTTTGGCAGACGAATTTATTGGACTCTATAATGAATATGGGAAGACTAAAAAAGTGAAATAGGTTTCTCGCCTATATGTAATTTGGTGTGAAAGACGAAAGAGCATAAAATGAGCTTGTTTGACTCTATTCTTCCCGTTCAGTTTTGGGGATTGGAAGGATATTTACTAATGAATCTTTACAGCATGACTCCAGTGAGGTCATGCTGTATTTTTAAATATAAAGAAAAAAGGAGGTAGTCAAGATGACAAAGGAACTGAAATTACAAAGTCCGTTCGATGTAGAGACACCCAAGGGATGTGAGGGGTGGCAGGAAATGTATCCTTCGTACTATCTATTTAGTAAGGAAAGAAGAGAATTTGAAGAAGGGAAAATATGGTTTGTTGACACCTTACACCACCCTGAGCCGATGGCTCCTTTTGATTTGATTCTGCCAGAGTGTTGGCAAATAAGCCTTTCTCAGTATAACTCACGTATTTTCGCTGTCCCGTCTGCTTTAGGGATAGACCACAGAGTTATTAATGGTTATGTCTATATAAGTCCCACTCTTATTACTGACCCTGAAACCATAGAGAGACGAAAGGCTCTTTTTGAGAGGCGCATTCGTTACTATTACGATAATTTTGAAGTGCTATATCATTTATGGAAGAAGAAGGTTATTGCCAATATCGAGGAGTTGAAAAAAATACGAATCAAGTCTTTGCCTGAATTTGAAGACGAAAGCATAATAAAAGATGCTGTGGGTGTATCTTCTGGTCACAGCTTAATTGAGAATTATGACCGTCTTATTGAAAATATGTACAAAGACTGGCAGTTACATTCCGAAATGGGGGTTGTTGGTTACGGTGCCTATCTCGTTTTTACCAATTTCTGTAGAGAGGTTTTCCCGGAGATAAAGGATATAACTTTAGGGAAAATGGTTTCAGGAGTTGAGGTAGATATTCTTATGCCTGATGAGAAGCTGAAGGAATTAGCCAAGTTAGCCTTGAAACTGAAGGTGGATAAAAAGATTGAAGATATGTTTGAGAAAGGTATCCACCCTGAGCAGATAATGGCAGAACTTAAAAAAGATCAGGCTGGAAGCGTATGGGTAGATAAGCTGGAAGAAGTACGAGACCCTTGGTTTTATTTTGGAGTAGGAATGGGTAATTTCTACCACAAGCATGTTGGTTGGAATGATGACTTAAGGCTACCTTTCCGTGGTTTGATGGATTATATTAAGAGACTGAGACAGAGGGAGGATATATCAAGACCTTTTGAAAGGTTGAAGCAAGAGCGAGATACAATAACTGAAGAATACAGAAATCTACTGCCCACTGAAGAGCACAAAGAAGCCTTTGACCAGCTGCTTAAAACAACAAGAACTGTTTACCCGTTTGTAGAAAACCATCCTTTCTACTGTGAACATTGGCACCATGTAATATTCTGGAACAAGATAAGAGAAATAGGAGATATTCTTGTAGACGCTCGCTTTATAAAAGATAGAGAGCATATTTTCTACCTGCATCGTGCCGAAATTTTGCAGCTTCTTTATGAATTAGTAATCTCGTGGTCAGTAGGAACCCCAGCGCAGGCTCCTGGTTATTTACCAGATAAAGTTAAGCGTCGTGAAGAGATATTAGAGCGTTTAGGTGAGTGGAACCCACCTCCGGCATTGGGCACAATACCAGAGAAAATAACGGAACCATGGACAGTTATGTTGTGGGGTGTTACCTCTGAACGACTAAGGGAGTGGGGTGTTGTTACCGGAAAAATATTAAAGGGGTCTGCGGGCTCCCCTGGTATTGCTGAAGGAAAAGCTCGTGTAATTAGGTCTGCGGATAAAGCTGACCTTATCCAACAAGGGGAAATTTTGGTGTGTCCTGTAACAGCACCTGCCTGGGGACCAATATTCTCTAAGATAAAGGGGGTGGTTACCGATACCGGTGGTGTAATGGCACACGCCTCAATCATTGCTCGTGAATATGGAATTCCAGCCGTAGTGGGAACAGGTTCGGGAACTAGTACAATTAAGACAGGTGACCGTATTAGAATGGACGGTAGTGAAGGAGTAGTTGAAATTCTCTCTTAGGTAATAGTAGGGAAATGTTATTTGGAGTCAGAATTAAAGATGGAACAGAAAATAGTATATTGGATGAGGGGACTTGATAAAAGTTACCTCAATGTTGTCGGCAAAAAGTGCGCAAATTTGGCTGAGATGCGCAATAAAGGATTACCGGCACCACCCGGTTTTGCTGTTTCTGTATTTGGCTACGAGCGATTTATGAGTGAGACTGGTATCGGTCAAAAGATTAATGGATATCTTCAGCAAAATTATGGCACTGATAAGCTTAAGAAAGCAAGTGAAGCAGAAGCTGCCAGTGCAGCCATAAGGAAGATGATTGAAGATACGCCAATGCCTGAAGATATGGAAAGGGAAATCATTGGGTCTTATACAGCTCTTTGTCGGGATATGGGAAGGGAAGATATTGAAGTTGCTGTTCGCTCCAGTGGGGCAATCAGCATGCCTGGTCAGTTTGAGACCTATCTCTATGTGCGTGGTGTCCATGAGGTCGTTAAACATGTAATCCGTTGCTGGAGCAGTACTTTTACTCCGAGGGCTATCATGTTCAGAGCCGAAAAAGGGCTGAATGTAGGGATATGGCCTATTGGGGTAGCTGTTATTAAAATGGTAAACGCCAAAGCTTCTGGTGTAATGTTTACCTTAAATCCCGTTACTGGTGACAGGTCTAAAATAACCATAGAAGCAAACTGGGGACTGGGTGAGAGTGTGGTATCAGGGAGAATAGAACCTGACCGCTTTAAGATAAATAAAATAACTTTGGAAATTGAAGAAAAAAGGTTAGGTCGCAAAGAAGAAGAGTACATTTATGACAGCGGAAAAAGGGTGGTAGAGTTCAGGGAGGTGTCGCCGGAACGGCGAAGTGAATTTTGTTTGACTGATGAAGAAATCATTAAATTAGTTAATCTTGGCAAACAAGCCGAAAAGTTATTCGGTGGGGAGCCACAGGATATAGAGTGGGCTATTGATAAGGACTTACCCCCAGGTGAAAATACTCTGCTTCTCCAATCGCGCCCAGAAACTATTTGGGCTTCAAAACAGAAGAAGGATATCCCCCACGCGAAAAGTGCTTTAGATTATATTACCACCACCCTAATGGAAGGTAAAAAACTCAAATAAGGTTCATGTCAAATCACTTAAGTTGGTAATCCCAACCTTGGGTTGCTGTATTGTAAAACGTATGACCGTATGAGGTAACACTTTCTTCATTGAATGAACTCTGGCGACCCATTTTTTTCCCATAAAACCTGGTAGAGCTTATCTAATTCGTTGTCTGTATGTTTTGTTTCAACTAACCTAGGTTCAGACTGAGATATATGGCGCTGTCTGTGGGCTTGCCAAGAGCAAGCTGCCACCAGTGCGTCCCAATCAGATATGGGGTATCGATATGACAAAGACAGTGGTTCAAGGGTTCGGCTGGATGTACATCGTGGTTGTTCTGGACTGGTATGTGAAGAAGAACGTCGGATACTATACTGCTGTACAATATCACAGCCTGCACTGTCTTGAACAGGATAGGACCCAGCGTCCTTTATTAAGATTAAGCACGCATCACCGCCGTTATCCAGAAGAAATCCCCTGGGACAGTGGCTAAAAGAAGCCATTATTGAAAAGATTGACATTAATAAGGGCAGCCCAAGAATGAGATCTGTTAGATGCAGAACAACAGAGGGATACTCGCCTCGTGATGCTATTTCCGTACCGGAATCAGTAAGACACAGCTTTGAAGCTGGAGAAACTACTTAGAAGGCAGGCATTCTGCTAACTGAGTTACTCCAGCATTGTGTAAGCTACGCGTGGATTCTATGCCAAGCTAAATGCGAAAGTAAAAGGGTTAGTTCCAGATTAGCTATAAAGCTTTAGCAGAGTTAAGCCCATTGTCTAAGGCGCTCCTCAAGAAGCTTATAAGAGTCTACTACAAAGCCCTTTACTATTGGCAAGAAAAGTAACTTTAATATAGGTGAGATCCCCTCAGTAAATGTTTTGGAATCAACTTCAGTCTTATTTTCACCAACGGGCGATAATCTAAATGTGACCTTCTGTTTTATCCAAGCTACACCTCCCATGCCTTTCGCGTCAAGTATTGTATTCAGAGACTCGGGAGGGACTATATCAACTATATTTATCTGCACCTGCATTGGTAACCTAATGGGACCCACCTTTATCCTTAATAGGGCGCTAAATTCTGTTTGACTATGAATATTGCACCTTTCAAAGGGCATTAGCCTCATTGTTGCCCTTAACAGAAGGTCCCATATCCTTTGCCTGGAAGCATCAACAATAAACTTTCTCTCACCAATGAGCATGGCTATGACTCTAAAGGTGATAGTTTGGCAGCATTCCTGCCAGCTATTCGACCAAAAACAATGGTCTCAGAGAAGTTGGTTGATGTCTGGTATAAGAAGCCCCAAATGGACCCGAATTCTCCTGCAGCATATAGCCTGGGAATGGGTTTGCCGTCTGGGTCTAATACTCTTGCCTCTTTGTCTCGGCGTGGACCGCCTTGAGTGTTAAATAGGATAGGCCAAAGTTTCATCCCGTAGTATGGTGGTCCTTCAATAGCCTTAAGGAACTCCTTGGGTCTGCCGAAATCTTCGTCTTTGTTAGCCTTGCAGAAACTATTATACCTATTGATAGTATCTGATAGCGCCTTTTCGTCTAACCCCAACCGCTTAGCCAGTTCAGGTATACTTTTCGCCTGGATAATCCACCCCCTCTTAATCTCCTCTGAGTTATCTGAACTCCAGATATATTTGTTTGTAATTACGTTATAACCCATTGTAGCGTAGCTGATAGGTCCTATCCTCCGTACTTCTTCATCGAAGATAAGGTAGGTGGATACACGTGGATATTCGAAATGCTCAATGTCAAAGTAGGATAAGGGTACCCAGAACTCATGACATTCTATGTGTGTCTCATCAGCCCATCGTTTTGCGTGCTTGTCCACATAAATAAAGCCTGGGGCAAGGAGGTTTGTGACAAATCCTGCCTCAAACTCAGGCACTTTAACCGCAAGGTATGTTGCCTGCTTGCTCATGTGCCATAGTGCAGCGCCAACCTTCTGCACCATTCTGATACCATCGCCAGTGTTATCTGGATTCCCAAATGAATATATTGGTCTTGGGGTTAAGTTATCCCGCTTTAGGTCTTCATCAAACTCAAAGCCGCCACAAGTCATAATTACAGCTTTTCTCGCCTTAATATAGACGTCTTTGCCTTCTACTGCAGCTATGACACCAGTTATTTCACCCTTTTCATTTTTGACTAACTCCTTTGCGGGTGTAGCGGTCATAACCTTAATACCTTTCTTCTTTATCTGCCGGTCAAGGAGATGCCATACCCGGTCACCCCCGGCATGCTCAGGACAGGCGTCAGTCTGCTTAAGATTCCGCAGCTCTAATTGCAGCCCTTGCGCCTCGGGAATTCCTGAATAGGTTTTGTCAGGGATATACAAAGAACAAGATGCCGGCGGGAAGAGAAAGATTTGGAGTTCACCCCCCATTTGTTTGTACCAATCTGGGTTCTGCAGTAGACCGTCAACAAATGCGTCAACAATCTCCCGCTCTACGGTGCCAAAGCAAACTGCATGCAAATATGCAGCGAATTTCTCCTTGTCCTTTGGGTCTTTGGGATAAATCTGATTACCTGCTGAGCACCGCGAATTTGGAGTTGGCACAGCCGATTTCTCCAGAATTATGACGCTTGCTCCATTGTCATGGGCAGTAATTGCCGCCGCACCACCGGCACACCCATAGCCTACGACTACTACATCAGCTTCTGTATAGGATTTTTCAGTCACCTTTGTTACTCCTTTCCTTTAAAATTTCACTTAATCACTTTCTTCACTGATATTCCCACTTGTAAAGTTAATACCTTTATCAGGACTAACCAGATAAGAATCTTCAACACCAAATGCATGTTGTATATATGGCCATTGAAGTTCAACACTACCAATCATCCCTTCCATTATGGTTTTAGTGTCACCACTGCTAAGTGAGAGTGTTACTGGTTCTTGCCTACCAATAACATGACCCATATCCCTATTGTATTCATCCAGACTTTTCGTCCCTTTTGGCAGAAACTTACTATCTTTGATACCTGCTTTTAACCCTTTTATGGCTACTTTGTGAATATCACAGCCCCTTTTCCCAGCGCTTATGCTTGGAATTATCACTTCCTTCATTGTCTTCTTAAGAATTTGGTAAAACCCTTTTGCCTCTTCAGATAGCGGAAGCGTTCTAGCTAAATCTGAAATAGCTCTAAACACTCCTTTATATAAGACTTTTATTCCAGCATCTATTTTCAAAGTGTTTGAATTTGGCGTAATCACATGGTCAGAGGGCAACGAAGGGATTAAAGTTCTATCCCCAGCATGGAGAACCACGAAGTATTCCTCTATTGCAATATCCGGTAAGTTAAGCGAATTAGATGTATCCTTTAAATAGTCCTTATAATGCTCGTAGACTTGTCTTTCTGTAATGTTGAGATTACTTTGTAAAAATATTAAAACCTTCTCTATAGAATGCCTGGTGATATACGAGCCAATAATATAAAAGGGTAAATCTAAATATGCTATAGATTCTCTCCATTCTCTCAAAACATTAGTAATACCAACAGTCTCATTCTTAATCCATTCTAATTCCTTTATTTCCAAATCCTTTTCCTCAACACCCACAGGCGCAATCAAAATTTTATCGAGCACCTTTCTCATATCCTCTCCCTCATATACAGGAGACATATAACCATAATCCAGCCTTTTGGGAGTAAGAATATAGACCTCATCGTTCTTGGTGTAAACAGCGTAAGTATCGTCATCAATATCCCTCAACTTTACTCCTGTTAAAGCCCCCACACTTAGAGTCGAGCTACAGAAAATCGAGTTTACCTTACCTAAAAAGGTCTTTAAGGAAGCAAAGGTTCCAGAATTCCTCGAAAAAAGCTCTTTTATGAATTTTAGCTCTTTCGTTTCCAGATTTAGACCTATTAGTATTTTCAGGGCAGCGTCTTTTATAGCAGGATTTACATTGCCTAACCATTCCTCGACCGATGAAGCCTTCATCTTATATACGTTCATTTGTTTGGCTCCATCTGCCCCCTTTTCAATGGAGACGTCGAAGTTTCTTCTTAATATGTCGTATAATTCAATAATGGTGTCATCTCTTAACTCTAATTTCTGGCCTTTAGCAAAGCTTCTGAAAGCCGAAGAAATATCTGGATATACCGGCACGCCTTCGTAAGGTTCCTTATCCCATGTAAAATAGGGGGCATAATAAACTACTCTGGAAACATTTGGTCTCAAGCGAGCCATGTTTCCCCTCTCTATGCCCCTAACCACTAAATATCGACCATCTCCTACAATAATAGGGTAATTTGATTTTTCCCCGTCTAAACACAGATTCGTCGATAACAGGTCCTTCTTCACTTCTATACCCAGTTTTTTCAGTTCTACCTCATTTATACTTATCCTCATTTTTGAACTCCAAAAATTTTTTACTCTTCCAAATATTTCCTATATTTCCTTCTAAGTTCTGAGGTAAGCTGACCCCTATAGTCCATTGCCTGTAATACTCTTCTCTTTGCTATATCAAGCATGGTATCCCTGGTAAATTTCTTCGTCTTCGACCACTCTTCAAGGACTAGCCTCGTATTTGGCCTTATTTTCTCTGAGATTGTTTTGTATATACCCTCTAATCCTGGACTTATGGGATTAAATCTGGTGAACATTTCAATGCCAGCCACAACGGCAGCGCCAGCATTTGCCAGAAAATCCGGTATTAAAATAACGCCTCTTTCGTGCAGTATTTTCTCGGCCTCAGGGGTAACAGGCATATTAGCCCCTTCAACTATTATGTTCGCCTTAACCTTACCAACGTTTCTCTTTGTAATGACATCCTCTTTAGCACCGGGGATTAGCAAATCACAGTCCAAGAACAATTCCTCGCCAAGTGGAAGCAATTGGTCACCTTTATATTTTTTTACACATGCATCCCCGTAATCCTTTTTCAACTCCAGTAGTTTGAGGATATCTAACCCGCCTTTACTATATAGGGCACCGTCTACAGTTGAAATTGCTATTACAGTAGCTCCTGCCTCATGAAGTTGCTTTGCAGCCGCAGCTGCAAGCGCTCCAAATCCCTGAATCGAGACTACAGTTTCCCCGGGGGTCTTTCCTAAGAATTCGAGCGTCTCCAAAGCAGCTTCCGCTACTCCATAACCTGCTGCTCCAATTTCGTCGTAAGGTAAGCCTCCCAAAACCCTTGGCTTTGCTACTGATGCTGTTAAATCTTTCAATTCATCGCAGATTACTGCAGCATCTCTTTCATTTATACCCATATCAAGCCCAAACACGTATACCTTCGGGATATACTCTCTTAGTGAGTAAGCCCACGCGCGCAGGATTTCCTCTTTTTGGGGGCTCTTTGGGTCGGCTACAATGCCTCCCTTCGCTCCCCCTAAGTTTACATCTATAGCGGCATATTTCCATGTCATCGCTCTGGCAAGCCTCATTACAGTGGTTAGAGTCAGGTCTGGAGCCATCCTAGACCCGCCCTTGGGTAAGCCTCTTGCTGAATTGTCTAATACTAGATACCCTTTCATTCCAGTTTTGGGATCTGAAACAACAATTATTTTCTCAGGACCAAAATCGTCAATATATGGTTTCAAATCCAGCGTCTCTAAAGCTGCCATTACTAATTCTCCTTTCTTCATTATAATTTAGCTCTATTTTTCCAGTAGCATACTAATAGCCTGCTTGGGGCAAATCATAGCGCAGATGCCGCATCCTTTGCAATAATTAATATCGAATTGAATTTTGCCTGTTTTCTCATTATTTGTTATACATAGGTCGGGACAGAGAAGGCGGCATAAGTCACAAATTTTACATTTTTCATCATCTACTGTTGGTATATGGGTCCTTCCTTCAACCGCCATAGCAACTTATTACCTTCCCCTTGGTTTTTCCCAGCTCAAATCCAATATCCAATGCTTTTAAGTTCAGTTCTCTAAGCCTTTCTGGGACAATTTCTTCTATTACTGATTTTAAAGCGTCTTTACTAACTATTCCAGTCATTTCCATGGCTGCACCCAGAATGATGACGTTAGCAACTAATCCTCTATTGAGTTTTTCAATTGCTGTTCTGGTAGCCGGGATAGGCAGATATTTCAAACCAGTAATCTCTTTAGGAGAAATAAAACTATCGTCATAAATGACTACACCTCCATCATGTTTAACTTGCGCAATATATTTATCGTAAGCAGTCTGATACATAGCGATTAAAATATCAGCTTCAATCACATGTGGGAAGCTTATTGGTCTGTTAGATATCACTACTTCAGCTCGACAAGACCCACCCCTTGCTGCAGAGCCAAAGGAATTCGTGCTGCTAACCCATTTCCCTTCTTTGAAAGCTGCTTGACCAAGCATGGTTCCAGCTAAGACAATGCCCTGTCCTCCAAAACCGCATAGCAGAACTTGTTTAATCTGCTCCATCGGTAAACTCTCCAGTTATTATCTTACCCTCTAATTCCTCCGGACTTAATTTTCCGGCTTTCTCCTTCGTAATGCACCTAGCCATTACATCCTTAAACAAATCCGCTGGTGTATCAAATTTATTCCGTCTTCCAAACTGGACTGGACAGGGTGCTATAGCTTCAACAAAAGAAAAACCTTTAGTTTCCAATGCCTTCGTGATACTGCGTATTAAAAGAAAAGGTTGAGTAACTGAGTATCGAGCAACGTAGGTGGCACCAGCTGCCTTCACTAGTTTACATAGGTCAAAAGGACGGTAGGGATTGCCTTCACGTGTTGTCATTGTAGAAGCACCCAGCGGTGTGGTGGAACAAACCTGACCACCAGTCATACCATAAATCATATTGTTAGCACATATAACAGTAAGGTCTATGTTACGGCGTGCTCCGTGAATAAGATGATTTCCCCCGATATCAGCCAAATCACCATCTCCGCTGATTACTACTACTTTTAGTCCCGGATTAACCAACTTGGCTCCTGTGGCAAAAGCGATGGTTCTGCCATGCAAAGTGTGGAGGGTATCAGCATTAAAATGAGGGCTTGGTATCCACGCAGCACAACCAATGCCTGAAACAAACAGCATATTATTCATATCTAATTTGAGTTTGTCTATTGCTCGTAAGATTAGTCCCATTAGGATACCTTCACCACAACCAGGGCAAAAAGTAGTAACACCAACACCTGGACGCAAATATTGCTCCATATCCCTCACCATTACAAGAGCCTCCTCAATTGCTCCACCAGTACATTCGGGTGTATGATTTCCCCGTTAACTTGGTTATATGGGATTACATCAACATCGCAAGCAACATATTTCATCACTTCACCAACTACCTGCCCCATATTCATCTCAGGCACGAATATCTTTTTGACCTTAGCCCCGATGTCTTTTGTCACTCTGTCAGCAAAGGGCCATAGTGTCTTCAGTCTTACTATCCCGATTTTCTTGCCTTCGTCTCGCAGGCGCTCTACTGCAAATAGCGAACTCCTTGCGGTAAAGCCATAGCAAACAACTATCACGGTTGCGTCATCTATGTAGTAATTCTCATATTGAATTATTTCTTCTTTATTATTCAATATTTTATTGTGTAGCCTTGTAACTAACTTTTTTTGAGTCTGGGGGTCATCTGATTTTCGGAGTCCATATTCATTATGTGTGGAGCCAGTCACCAATAGTTTCTCCCCCTCTCCAAAGGCGGGCATAGGTGGAATACCATTATTCTCTTCTGTACCAAAGGGAGCGGCACCGGATTTCTTCTCACGGCTAAACAGCTCTACTTCTCCTCCAACATGCATTTTTTCCCGCAGGTGGCCAGTAGCCTCTTCAGCCATAAGCATGACAGGCACCCTGAATCTTTCAGCAAGATTGAAGGCATTAATTGTCTGGTCATATAGCTCTTGCACAGACCAAGGAGAAAGAGCAATGATTTCGTTGTCTCCGTGCATCCCCCATTTAGCTTGCATTATATCTCCACCACCTACTTTGGTAGCCTGCCCTGTGCTGGGACCTGCTCTTTGAACATCTACAACCACAACTGGCGTTTCTGTTATGACAGCATAGCCAATTCCCTCCTGCATCAGACTAAAACCTGGTCCTGAGGTAACAGTCATGGCTTTTGCTCCAGCCCATGATGCTCCTATACATGAACAGATGGAAGCGATTTCATCTTCCATCTGTATAAAAGCAGCCTTGGTTTCTTTGAACCTAACAGAAATTCTTTCTAGAATCTCAGAGCTTGGAGTGATAGGATAACCTGCAAAGTAGCTGATCCGCGCTGCAATTGCACCCTCAGCCACTGCCTCATTACCCCAAAAATAGTAATCCCCGGGAGGAATCACGCTTTTAACTTTCTCCCACCCCATAAGTTAAACTTCCAAAATTAGTAAATTAGTTTTAGACTTGGTCATCAACCTTATCTCTTTCTAAGCAAAAAGGCGCTGTTACACAGCATAAAAGCAAAGTCCTTTGTCACTCTTATAAAGACAAGCTAGGAGCAGCTTTTCTTTATTGTTTGCTGCTCCCCCCAGTGGTCTTCCATTTAAGCTTCCTAAGCATAATCTTTCAGGATACAGATACCTACAACTTTGTCAGACTTTCTGCTTTATTCGTTCCCTCCTTCGTAAGCCGTTAACTAACAGTTTTCAGGTCATAATAACCCTTAGCAATATCATATTTTGAAACTTGCTGACCTGCTAACCACAGCTGGCAAGCCTTAGCATCACGCAGATACTTTTCTAACCCGACTTCCTGGTCGTATCCGACTGCTCCCATTAACTCCATTGCTTTATTGGTAATTGACACTGCAGCATCTGCGGAAAATACCTTCACTATGTTAGTCTTAGATAGCATCTCCTTAGAAAATGGCGGACCGTAAGTTTTGGGGTGATGGAGCATCCATTCTAGGTTATAAACCGCAGCTCGAGTTAGCTCTAAGTCTATAGCCATGTCAGCTATGATTCCAGCAGTTATGGTGTGTTGGCTGACGTATTTCCCGCCACCCTTGCGAGTTTGAATATATTCTGCAGCCATCTCAAATGCTCCTTGAGCTATTCCTAATGACAGCATGGCAGAGTGAACTTTTGTGGCTGCAGCACCTGCCTTAAAATTATTGGCATCAGCACCGGGTCCAGCTAGCCTGTATTCCTTTGGGACACGGACATTGTCATAGTATACAGATGCATTGTGTGCTGTCCTAAAACCAAGTTTCTTTTCTGGTTTTCCAAATGATAGTCCAGGAGCATCTTTCGGTACAAATATTATTGCTATTCCCTCTTCTCCTAAATTTGGGTCAGTACTACAAATTGTCAAATACATTTCTGCGTTATCACCATTAAGAGGCCAAACTTTGCTTCCATTAATTACCCACTCATTTCCCTCTAATCTGGCGATAGTTTTGATAGTTCGGCCTTGCATATCAAAATTTTCGATGTCGCAGCCCCCCTCTGCCTCCGACATCGAAAAACAACTGCGTGCAAACTTGTCGCCACAAAAGACCGGGGCAAACCTATTAATGACAGCCTTATTACCTACTTTTATAGCTCCGCCAAGATGTATGCCAGCACTTTGTCCTACCATCACGCTTATGCCAGCATCCCCTCGTGCTAGTTCCTCGGTGATAATGGTGTGATAAAAAGGGGATGGGTCTGACCCCAAGCCACTATATTCTTTGGGGAAACCCATCCTCACTATATCCATATCAACGAGTTTTTGTAGTATCTCTTCTACAAGCTCCTCATTCTCCTCCAATTCAGTCCTTTTAGGCATAATTTCTTTATCTACAAATTCTCTAATCAGTTTCCGGACGGCTTTATCTTCTTCTGTAAGTAAGTCTTCCAGATACATAGCTATCCGCCTCTCATCTTATTTAGTATTGTCAAAAACATTATCCTTCCTTTTTGTAAGTCATATAGCATTCGTCATCGCCCTTCCATAGAGACTTGACTATGGTCTTTTTGTATCCTGGAAGCATATACTTAAGAAAGACGTCTGATGTAGCTTTACACCGAATACACATAGGAGTATCGGCATAGCCTAGTTTTTTAGCTGCTTCCCAAAGGCCACATTTTGTGATTCTAAGTTTCTTACCTTCTATGTCCCAATGAAGTTCTTCATCGAGAAGAGGCGCAGTCATCAGAATACCCTTGGCGAAATCTTCAAAACCTTTGCCGAGTTTACCGGCGTTCTTCAACTTTTCTACTCTTGATTCTGCTATCTCCTCAAAAGCTCTTCCGGCTGCCCCCTCACCTCTTTCTCTAATCAAAGAACAACCTAAGACAACCAGCGTTTCTCTCAAAGTCTCTGCTATCCCCTTTTCTCTTTCAGTTAATTCTTCATTTGCCATCAATTTTCCCCTCAGTCAGGAATATTATCTTCAGAGGTCTCTCTTTGTCAAACACTCCTCCCATCTACCGCTATCCCGGCTTAATCTGTTATTGCTCTCTCTACCAAAGCCTTGACTATTTGTACTTTGTAAGCATTCATGCTTAAGGGTGCTGCCTTGCTCACCGCAGCCTTGGCGGCTGCCTCCGCCAGGCTTATGGTTATTACCTCACCTTGAAGAATTTCCTCAGCTTCAATGCTCCTATATGGACTTGCTGCTACCGCACCAAGCACTATTCTGGCACTACTAACTTTCTTTGCCTCAACGGTTATGGCTGCTGCTACACTTGCGATAGCAGGGTCTACAGCGTTCCTCATCCTGAATTTCAGGTATCGTTGCCTACTACTAAGCCTTGGGGCTGGAACCTGTAGTTCCGTGATCAGTTCGTTAGGCTCAAGAGCATTCCCGAGGGGTACATACAGCTTCTCTAGGGGAATTATTCTCTCCCCACTTGGACTGACTATCTTTATCTTCGCCTCCAATGCTAATAAGGCTGGAGCCATGTCTGATGAAAAAGCAGCGTGGCACTCACCCTCGCCGAAGATAGCATGATATCTATTGTCCCCAGTCTTAGCATAGCAGCGTGTGCCTCCCTTTCTGTAGCAAAAGAAACTGCTGCCAGTAACTGGAGATAGCGTGTAGTACCAGCACCTAACCGCCTGGCACAGGTTCCCACCAATGGTTACCATGTTCCTAATTTGGGATGCCGCAACTGAGTGAGCTGCTTGTACAAGAAGGTTGTATTTATCCCTGATTACCGGTGATGCCTCAATATCAGTGATAGTGGCTAAGGCTCCTATCTTTAATCCCTCAGCATCCTCGGTGATATAAGCTAAATTTGGGATAGCACCTATATTGACCAAAACCTTTGGGGCTATGACCTCATTCTCCATTAAACGGGTTAGGTCAACGCCACCAGCTACGACCTTTGCCTCTTCATATTTATCCAATAAAGACACTGCCTCATCAGTAGTTCTGGCATTAAAGTATTCCAAGTGCTTCGGCTCGACCCAGTACTTAGCCAGCAGGGATAGAGCCTCATCAAGTACCTTGGTTTTGAAAAGTCTTAAGTTTATCATCTGGCTCACCTCTTAACCTATTTTCCCTAGTGCCTCAAGGATTGCAGGTGGGTTAATATGCTCTCCTCTAATCCTCACCCCTATCGCATTGTAGACAGCGTTAGCTACAGCTGGAGCTCCAGTGGTAGACCCAGTTTCGCTGAAACCCTTACTGCCAAAGGCTCCCCAAGCTGATGGATACTCAACAAATATTTCTTTTATATCATCCATTCTAGGCATATCAAGGATTGTCATGAGCTTGTAGTCGAGCAGGTCAGGGTTAAGTATAACCCCGGTCTCCTTATCGATGATATACTCCTCAGCTCTACCATAGCCGTTGCTCTGTGTAAGTCCCATAAGGATCTGGTTCTCTACTATTTGCGGGTTTATAGCTCTACCACAGTCATGTGCTGATACTAATTTCACTACATCCAGCTTACCAGTCTCAGTGTCCACTTCCACCTCAGCAATAGTAGCTACACAAGCATAGGTATTTACTGTTTTCCCTGTCTTCTCATCTCTCAGGTTATCTGGAGAAGGAAGAGTATGAACTCCGGTAATCTGATACCCGCGCAAGCATGCTTCGGCGAATGAAATACCTCTTTGCGGGTCATCTTTAATATATATCCTTCGATTCTTTGCTTCCAATCGGTCTGGTTTTACCCCCAACCTTGCGGCGGCAATATCAAAAATTTGCCGTCTGACCTCTTTCGCAGCATGCCAGGCGGCAGGTATAGCACTTGAAGTACCACCACTGGCAATAACCCCCCATCCCTCAGGTGCTGCTGCAGTATCAGTTAGCAGCACCTCAACGTCTTCATAATTTATTCCCAGTGTCTCAGCTACTACCTGAGCCATAGCCGTTCTAATCCCCTGACCAATTTCAGCAGCCATTGACATCACGTTAACCGAACCATCCTGATTCGTCTTTACAATAGCTGAGTATGGGCGGTAAGCAGACATATGCATGCCTATAGCTATACCTATGCCTCTTCTCCTGGTTCCGTTGACAGCCACAGGGGTCTTCCAACCCTTCCACTTCTTCTTCCATTCGGATTTCTCTGCCACCCTCTTAATACATTCTCGAAGGCTATCAAAATCATGCCCGACAATACCCCAGTTTATCCAATCGGGGCGAAGTTCTAACTCATCAGGTGATAACCCTAGGACATCACGACGCGAGATACTTCTACTGCCATATCTAGCGCAGTTTTTCAGTCTGAACTCTACCGGGTCCATTCCAATTGCTTCCGCGGCTTCATCTATCGCCCTTTCAACAATGAATCCCATCTCTGGGTCTCCGAGCCCATTCATGGCACCAGCATCTGGGATGTTTGTCATTACCGCAGCTCCCTCGAATTTCATGTTTTGATACATGTAGAGTGTAGCACAAGTAGCCGCCGCTGAGGCTGACATAATCTCAGGACCCCAAACAAAATCTCTGCCAAAATTCCCTACCACCCGATGAGACATCGCCGTGATTGTCCCATCCTTCTTAACCCCTATCTTTTCATAGCCTTTATAGCTGGGGCGATGATGGGTAGCGACAAATTCTTCTTCTCTGGTAAATACGGCTTTCACTGGTCTACCTGTCTTCTTTGCCATTATTGCAGTCAGGGTGGCTATTTTTTCCGGTTGTTTCGAGCCGTAGCCGCCGACTGTCCAGTTACAAATGACTCTAATACTAGACCGTGGCATACCTAAGCATATAGCCAAGTCCTTGCTTACCCACTGTGATATCTGGGTATCAGCCCAACACGTCAAGTTATTGCCAGCCCACTCACATACCACTGACCGGGGTATTGGAGAGCAGTTGTGCTGGATTGGTGACTCATACACGCCTTCAATTATAGAATCGGCTTCGGCAAAACCCTTTTCCACGTCACCAACTTCCAATGGTAGCCAACCATCCTTTCTCCAGCGTGGTGATGGTGAAGCTGCATGCCCATGCTCAGTCCCATAATACATATTGGTTCCATATTCCTTATGCACTAAGGGGGCATCGGGCTTCATTGCTTCCTCAGGGTCAACCAAAATTGGTTCTACCTCATATTCCACATCTATTAGCTTCAATGCTTCCTTAGCAATATCCTCAGTTTCAGCTGCCACTGCTGCCACTTCCTCTCCAGCGTGGTGCACCCTGTGATCGAGAAGATACTCAAATTTGCCTAATGGGTGAGTGCGTGGCGTATTCTCATGGGTTAGCACACATTTTACTCCAGGTAATGCCTCTGCTCGGCTGGTGTCTATTCTGGTAATAACGGCATGGGCATAAGGGCTTCTCAGGAATTTGGCATACAGCATTCTTGGCAGCTGTATATCGGCTACAAACTTTACCTCGCCAGTTACCTTTTCCCGAGCATCCTTACGGGGTAAACTCTTCCCCAGTACTGAGAACTCGTTAGACATTTTATGCACCTCCTCTCATCGTCTCAGCGGCAGCCAACACACACTGGACTATCCGTTTATAGGTTCCGCACCGACAGAGGTTTCCAGCAAGAGCTTCCCTCACCTCATCCTCATTTGGGGCAGGGTTCTCATCAAGTAAAGCTTTGGCAGTAAGAATCATGCCTGGGGTACATGTCCCACACTGCAAGCCACTATGCTTGATGAAAGCCTCCTGTAAGGGATGCAACTCACCCGTTTCAGTTTTTGCCAATCCCTCAATAGTAATAATATTCTTTCCATCAGCTAGCACTGCCAACTTCAAACACGAAGATACAGGTTGTCCATTCATAAGGACGGTACAAGAGCCACAAGCGCCGTTATTACACATGATCTTTGTCCCTGTTAATCCAAGCTTTTCTCTTAATACATACGCTAAAGACCACCAGGGCTCAACATCAACCTTATGCTCTTCACCATTAGCAATTAACCTAATTGATACAGCCATTTTCTTATTCCCCTTCCTTTGCTTGCTCATAAGCCCTATTTAAAGCCTTTTCAGCTGCAACCCTGGCCCATTTCTTTCGCAGCTCACCTGAGGCACGGATATCGGTTATACATTCGATGTCAGACGCAGCTTCAGCAGCATTTTCTAGAATCTTCCCATCCAATTTTTTGCCTATAAGCAGTTTCCCGGCATTGTCAGCTATAACAGGTGGAAAAGCTACACAACCAAGCACGATTTTAGCAGCGCTACATTTATCATTGGGTCCCAGAGTAACTCGAGCAGCAGCATTGACTATAGGTAAATCCACAGTTCCTCTCTCAAATTTACAGAACCCTGCGCCAGTTTTGGGTGGGAAACGGGGAACCTGAATTTCTGTCACCATCTCATTGGGTTCCAGGACGGTGCTCAAATAACCCAAGTAGAATTCTTCCAAAGGCAAAACTCTGCTCTCAGTGGAACTTACAACAACAACCTTAGCATCCAGAGCAATTAGCGCCGTTGGCAGGTCAGTTTCGGCACCCATGCATACCTCGCCGCCCACGGTTCCCATATCTCTAATTCTCTTTATTGGAATCGCACCCACTGTTTCAGATAGTACCCTGAATATCCCTTTACTGGTGACCTTGGATGTCATCAGTGAGGTCAAGTTTGTGGTTGCACCTATCTTTATGCTGTCCTTTTCATCCTTAATGTAGTCCAATCCAAGCTTCCCGATGTTTATTAAGATTTCTGCCTCACTGAAGAGCTCTTCTCTATGGGGCGTAAAAAAGACACTACCAGCTACAATGACTGCAGCTTCACGATACCTGTCTAGTAGGGATAAGGCTTCGTCTGTAGTGCTCGGAATAAGATATTCCATTGACATCACCTCACTTTCTTTTTATTATTTTTCAAGCGCGTCTTTGAAATTCTTTTCAAAATCCTGGAATAGCCCCTGCATTTGCCCTGAAGCTATTTTATTAATTAGAATCCCACCAGCACCGGAAGCAATCACGTTACCAGCAAACACTACCTTAGTTTCATTTTGAGATAAAGGCTCCAGGTCCGTTGTGCCAGTTAGCGTCATCTTATAGCGGCTAAACCTTTCATGGAGTTCACCCTCACCCTGGATAGTGGCATGAACGGGTGGTTTTATATCTATAGCTTTGGTTCTGGCTACGATTTTCCTTGACGTTCTAAGTATTTTAGCTTCAATTACCCAATCAGCTTCTGTTTCCGAGATTTTTTTGACCTCTTTACAGCCAGGAATACACAAACCAAATCTCTCCATATCATTTAAGAGTGCCCAGGTTTTTTCTAAAGGTGCCTTTACCACGAACTCTTTCTTTATCATAGGCTCTTCTGCTAACTTCTTGACTGAGGAGGTTAGCTTTCCCCATAAACTTTCCTTCATCTTTAGCACCTATCTAATAATTTAAGCTCGTCATGTTCTTCACACCACAACTAAAAAGAACATCATAACCAGATTAGGCAACCACTTTCATTGTGATACACTCCTTTACAGGGCAAATTACCTTGCAATTATGACAACCCTTACACTTATCCTCATTTATGGTGTAAATCCAGTTGGCATCACATCTCAGACAACGCCTTGCTTCCTTCACCGCTTCTTCTTCCGTGTAACTACACTCTGGCATATTAAAGCTGAAAAGTCGCTTAGCAAGGGGTATTGCTGTTGCCTGAGGTACCCGTCTTTCTTCTGGTAACTCATCGGCATCCAGCGGCTTTACCTCCTTCTCTGGTGGAGCTAAAACTTCATCGATTTCACCTCTACTGCCTAGGTATTTGTCTATTGAAATTGCTGCTCGCCTACCGGCAGCAATTGACTCAATTATTGAGGCTGGTCCATTCACTACATCACCACCAGCAAACACTCCCTTCTTACTTGTTGCCAGCGTCTCAGGGTCAACCCATATCGCGTTTCCGTCAGACTTCTTTAAGCCAAATTGAGTGGGGATATCTGGCGCCTCACCGATGGCAACAATTACTGTATCAGCATCGACATCAAACTCGGTGCCTGGGATTGGCTCGGGGCGTGGTCTGCCGCTGGCATCTACCTTACCCAGTTTCATGCGAATACATTCCACCTTAAGTCGACCGTTAGCTCTTGTTATCTTAGTAGGCGCTGCCAGAAACTGAATCTCCACTCCTTCACAAAGAGCCTCTTCTACCTCATCATCTGAAGCTGGCATCTCAGCTCGGCTGCGGCGATAGATAATGTTTACATCCTTGGTGCCAAGGCGGAGGGCAGTGCGCGCTGCATCTATAGCTGCATTACCACCACCGATGACCGACACCCTCTCTCCCAGACTAACCTTTTTACCAAGCTTCACATCATTGAGAAAAGATAGGCACTTTATCACCCCCACACTATTCTCACCCTTGACTCCCATCTGTAAATCATAATTAGCACCTATAGCTACAAAAACTGCATCATAGCCCTGGCTTAACAGCTTGTCCAGCGAATTAACTTTAGTGCCAGTCTTTATCTTAACCCCGATATTCCTTATTTCGTCAATCTCCCTATCTAGTATATCCATAGGTAAGCGATACTCAGGTATGGCTTTGCGCATCATGCCGCCGGCAACGGGTGACATCTCAAATATGGTAACACTATGTCCCCGTTTTGCAAGGTAATATCCCGCAGTTAGTCCGGCCGGCCCTGACCCAACAATGGCTACCTGCTTACCGGTTGGCTTGGCTGCCGTCACCTTTAACTTCCAAGCTCCGGTATCCTGCTCAGTGATAAAGCGCTTAAGAGCCATAATCGCAACCGGGTCATCTAATCGCCCACGAGCACACTTCTCCTCGCATGGGTGGAAACAGGCAATGCCACAAACAAAGGGGAAGGGGATCTTTTCACGGACAACAGTTAGGGCTTCGTCAAACTTGCCATCGGCGATAAACCGGATATAGCGTGGGACATCTATCCCGGCGGGACATGCCTCCTTACACGGCGCCGTAGCCTTTTCTTCTTTCTTCTCTATCCCATAGTACCAGCAAATTTCAAAGCACTTCCCACAATGAATACATTTATCTTGGTCTATTGAGGACTTCTGCTTATAGCCGGGCAAGGTGTGCATTTCTGCATAGGTGTGGCTTGCTCTAGTTGCAATTCCTATAATCCCTAGGACACTTCTATATCCTTTGGCATCCATGAAGGCATTTAGTCCCTCTATGGCTTTTCTGACTACCCAGTAGCCCTTAGTCATTATCGTAGAGCAGAATTCAACAGCACTTGCCCCAGCCATAAGAAACCGTACCACGTCTTCCCAGTCATAGGCACCACTTGAGCCTAAGATAGGAAAATTAGGGACACCGGCATAAATCTTGGAAACCCACCTTAGGGAAACAGGCAACATCCACGGTCCACCAACACCAGCCCACCCTGATATGATAGGCTCGGCTTTATCAATATCAACCATAAAGCCCAAAAACCGGTTGTGACAGGTTACACCCGCAGCACCAACTTCCTTGACTGCCTGTGCAGTTAATGCTAGGTCTGCCTGCTGCGGAGAAAGCTTGGGAAATACAGGTATGGAAACACTATCAACTACGGTTTTAGTAATATCAACGTAAAGCGAACTAGTCTTAACAATGCCACCTTTATCCTGCAATTCTTCACCATGGGGACAGGCTAGGTCAAGTTCAATCATCGGTATCCCTATATCTTCCATCTTTTTGGCTAACCGAGCCATTTCTTGGGCATCAGTTGAGCCAAATACACTGCCAATAACTTGACCATCACACTGCTTGGCATATCTTAGTGTTTTCGCTAGCTCCTCGAACCACCCATCTTCAGTTTCATCCATTAGCCCTATCCCAGTATGACAATAATTTGTATATAGCTTTGGTACATCTCTTCCATAGACTTGACGGCGGTTTTCGCCCAAAATAGCATACCGAGCTATCTCCGTTGCCTCTCTATATTCCTGGCTATTGGTGTAAGACTTGGCAACCACTGCTCCGGCTCCCATGTCAAAGCCTCGCTTCATCTTCTCAAAGTTTTCAGTTACCTCGCTTGAGGAAAGCCACACCGGATTCTTAAATTTGACACCTGCAATTTCTACGCTTAGATCTGCCATCCTCTTCCTCCTAATCCTAATATCATTTGAGAATAAACGTTACTACTAATTAGAAGCCTAACCTTATACTCAATACTTTTAGACCTTAAAGGATCACCGGTTTGCCGATTATGCAGTTCCACCTCGAAATCGTCACCATATATTAGCTCTCGGCTTAGGGAAAACAATCCCTGAGTAAACGATGGTTGCGTTCAAAAGTTGGTTTTTTCTCAGCTGACGTAGCCAAAAAGTCTATAACACCACTACCCCCTTGTCAAGTAGTAGGTGATTTAGGTCTTGTGGTATTTACCTGCATCCTTTTGCAATTCCAGTTATGAAGCAATGAGTATTACTCCATAGGGTGGTACATAAGTTTAGTATTCGGTTCAATTCTCTTGACTCACTAAGAATTCAAATTGGAGCGTAATTCTGGCAATTATTTGGCGCGGGACGTTTAATCTTATAATAGCAAGTAAAAAGTAGAAGGCTTAATTGCCATCTTAATTAGCATGTCACCCGTACGCGCCGGATTTAGTATTGGATAAATCATATGGACAGGAATTGGCTGTAAAAAGACACTAATTGAGTAGCCATGGGTATTCTTCCACACTTCCTACTAAGATTTGCCGTCATCCTCCAGCAATTATAGGCGCAATATGAAGCTCATCGCCATCCTTAACCGGTGTAGAGAGTTCTTTTATATAGACGCCCTCTTGATTAATAAAAATTAAAACCCGCAACTTACCATCTTTTTCAAACATACGCTTCTTAGCGCCAGGGAACCTCTCGACTAAGTCGTCAAGGCATTGACCAACAGTATTCCCCTGAACTTCCACTATCTCCTGGATACCAGTAAAACACGGCAGAACCCCAGATATCACTACTTTTACACCCATTCCTTACTTCCTAGTTGACCACAATGCTCACACCTTGGGTCTTTCTTGACCATAACCTCAATGAATTTCATATTCAGCCCGTCGAAGATTAAGAGTCTATTGGTTAATAGCTGACCAATTCCCACAATATATTTTATTACTTCGGCTGCTTGGATACAGCCAATGACCGCTGGGGTAACCCCAATCACTGGGAATTCCCTCACAGCAGTTGCTCCACGATATACACACATTAGACAAGCTGTTTCGCCCGGGATTGCAGTTAGTGCTCTCCCCTCAAAACCATGAATTGCCCCGTGGAAAAAGGGAATATTCTTCTCTAATGCCACCTTATTTAATAGATATCTGGTTGGAAAGTTATCCAGAGCATCAACTATTAAGTCAAAACCATACACAAGTTGGGAAATATTGGCTTCGTTTATTGTTTCCACTACAGCTTCTATTTCCACCTCTTGGTTCAGTCTCTTGAGCTTCTCGGTGGCTGATTGAGTTTTCATTTTTCCTACGTCCTCAGCCCAGTACAAAACCTGCCTATTCAGATTGCTAAGCTCCACACTGTCATGGTCAACTAGCCGTATCACTCCTATGCCGGCTGCCGTCAAATATGTGGCAATTGGAGAGCCAAGCCCGCCAGCACCGGCAATAAAGACCTTCGCTTGTTTAAGCTTTGCTTGCCCTTCCTCCCCAATTTCCCTAATCATTATTTGTCTGTGATATCTTTCAAGTTCGTCTCCGGTAAGCACGGCTATTAGTCACCCCCGGCACTTTGTTTAACTCCTTCTTATCCTGCTGCCAAAAGAATGAGTTGACTTTTGGTACGATTTTCATGCAAGCTGCCTTCCATTAAGCAGTGCATCGGCTATTCGTTGTGCTTCCTCACCGTTGGTTTAGGTGATAGGGGGGGATGACATGGTCAAACTCTTGCAATTTACTCACCCTCTATTCAGCCTTTACTGTCCATGCATTGGCGTAGATGTTCATCCTCTTTCCCCGACAAAGCTAATGAGAGCTACGCCTCAACTACTGGCTAATCTCACCACCAAGTTAGTGGCAACATAATTCGACATCAGCAACAAATCCATAATCTTCCCTGAGGATACCCTCGGCTACAACTTCTTTTTTAGTTCCCTTTTTCTTACCCTCGCAGGCTGCACTTATTCTGGGCATGTTGCTATTAAAATCCCTTCCATTCGTCCTCTTTAATTAACCTCATAAAGTTACCGAGACAATCTTACCATATTTGCTTAGACAAACTCTAAGGGGCTAATGAGCTACCCCCCGCCTCTAGGCGTTAACACCACCACCTCAAGAAACTCTTTGTCCTTATAGCCTTCTTGATTAGCTATCTGCACAAGCTCATCATATGAGTTAATCCTCTGGCCATCTAACATAACTGAGAGGGTGTGGGGAGGACCGAGAGGGAGGCGGTATTTAGCGTGCTCTAAGTCGATGGTTTCCTCTTTGAAAGACTCAAGAAACCACTTGACCTTTAATTTTGGTGACTCAGCCATTTGTCACCACCTCCATCCAAATGTTGCTTAAAACGATCTATATTTTAATCTCTCTCGTCTTATGGCATGGTATAGACAAACTTTAAGAGGTCGGTAAGTCATCCCCCGTCAACGATACCGGAAGGCAATACCACCACCTCGATAAAGTCTCTATCCTTGTAGTTATCTTGGGCAGCCAGCTGGACGAGTTCATCATATGAGTTAATCTTATTGCCCTCAACGAAAACGAGGACATCCAAAAAGGGAAGGTCTTTAGCTTGCTCAAGGCGAAGAACTTCCCTACCCGGATACTCTGGAATTCTCTTGACCTTTAATTTAGGCAATTGAGACGTTTCAAGCTTCTGACCACCACGAATTACATCCCGCACAGCAGCCTCTACGGTCTGCGCGGGATGCGATACTTTATTGATACTCTTCATCCTCATTGACACGCTTTTCCTTACTGGACAGAACTCTAAAAGGACTTTTCGCTTTCGGCATACCGTGCAAACCCATCTTTCTGGCCGGCATGTCCTACAAGTTAACCAAATAGATTCCTCAGGGTGTTTACTCATCTTATCCATGTCTTCAATTCCTTCTTACTCCTCATTTCCTCTTCTTTGACCTATATCATTGGAAAACAGCGGCTAAAGCCCAAGCCATGGCACTGATAATGCCCAAATAAGCTGCTAAAGTCTTAGCCCGAACTCCTTTCTTAGCGGTCCCCTTGTCTTCTTTGCGTAAGGAATTTACTTGTCAGTTCAAGGCTCGGATCTGTTGAGAAAATGGGGCAATTTTTTGTTGGCAAACCAAATATGCACTGTGCGGGATTCGAACCTGCGACCAACGAATTAAAGGTCCGCTGCTCTACTAGACTGAGCTAACAGCCCGCGAACGGGAGCATTATATATCACCTCCGGAGAAGCCTTCAACCTTATGTAGGCTCTATTATACTGAATTTTGTGGAAAAATTTTTGTAAAAATGGGCGGTAGAAACCCTGGGGTAAAGAAAATTAAATCAAGGAGGTCTTACCACCCATGTCTAAGAGCCAAGAAATGGTAGCAAAATTCTACTGGGGCTTAAAGACTGCGAAAGGCGTAAGCCAGAAGAATAGGACAAGACGTTCATCGCCAGAGGAAGGTCCAGATGCCAAAAAGGATATTCTTAATAGCCAGGAGGAGGCTTACTGAAGAGGGAAAAACGAAGGTTGAGAAACTTCTCGATAAATATCCCAGTCTAAAAGGTTCTTACTGGGCTAAAGAGAAAAAGGAGACCTTTACCGGCGAGAAAGCCAAGAGGAAGCAGTTAAGGTCCTGGACAACATTATCTTCAATCTCACAATTTGGTAAAGAGCCTATCCAGCTTTTTCTCTAAAATAAGGGATGCAAAGCTCACGGGGTATTCTTACTCTCCTTACCGCCAGCAGGGCGGCAATGGTAACGATGTATGGAGTCATTATCCAGAATTCATAAGGAACTCCCCACCACCCTAGGACTTGCATCCTGAATTGAAATGCATCTACAAAGCCGAATAATAGACAGGCACCAAGGACTCTTAGCGGGTCCCAGTTTCCGAGGACAACAGCGGCAAGAACTATGAAGCCACGTCCGGCAACCATGCCAGCGCCATAAGTACGATTAATCTCTAAGCACAAAGCAGCCCCAGCCAGACCACTCATCAATCCACTTAGAACAGTGCATATATAGCGGGTAGCGTTTACATTCACTCCCATAGTATCGGCACCACCAGCAAACTCGCCGACAGCTCGAGTCCTTAAGCCAAATTTTGTCCGATAAAGAGTGAACCAAAGGAGTGGGACGAGAAGAAAGCCGATGTAGGTTAGAATACCATGACAAAACAGTATTGGACCAATTATGGGTAGCTGACTAAGTATTGGAATATCAATACGGTCAAAGCCTGCTATTACTGGCATCCCTGGAAATTCATAGAAAGTTCCCCAGATCAACATGCAAGACGCACCACAGCCAAACACCAACCTGCCAGGGTAATCCATAACGAGTTTGTTAATCCGGCATTGGCAGCGAAGGCTGCTGCACTGGTAATCATAGCCACCATGATGCTGCGATTAAGACGCAGTAGCCAGAAGAAGGCTAAAGGTTTAGAAAACCGCGTCTTACGTTCGGTTACATTGGTCCTCTTAATCCAAGTCCTGCGCACTGCTAAGCATAGCAGTCCCTTAAGCGAGTATCAACACGGATGGTTTTCAAGCGTTTTTCTCAGGGGGCGAAGTGTAGAATTGCACATTCCGCTAATTCGTTCAGTACATAATGCATCCTTATTATTAACCTCCTATTGGATAACGCGATTATAGATTCCCGTTTCCCTTTTCAATCTATGTATATAGGTATAAGCAATAAAATGCACATCTAACCAGTTTGACAAACATAACCAAGCCTACTAACATCTTGACCAGCTTCTGACATTGCAAGTCAAACCAAGCCATAGTCATATTAGTATAATAGTATGCAAGGAAAAGAATTCTATCTTGAACAGATTGAGGATTGGGGATATTGCTACTGTAAAGGGTGTAAGAGGATAAGGTATAACTTCGAGTTAGAAGCTACAGAACAGGGGGTTAGGTGTTGCAAATGCGGCAGCTATGGCTTGGAAATTCCTGGCTGGGTTCATTGCCCTCACCAGAGAGCCTCGGCAGTTAAATGTCCACGTGCCGGCAAAGGAATTAAAAAACAGAAATATGGCTATGAATGTCAAGACCGGTGTAGTTTTCGTATGCCTTGAATGCTCTGACGGTTGTCAGGCAATATATAAATAATCTAAGAGATAGCAACTGTTAAGATCCTATACAGATTGGATAAAGAATTAAGTCAATAGCTAATAATAGTTACAGTTACAAACAAAGCGAATCCATCTTTTAGTTTTCTCTCTATCCTTCAAAGCCTTAAAAATTTTCTCGCGAGTAATTGGCAAATCCTTTATTCTAACCCCAATAGCATTATAGATAGCATTGCCAATTGCAGGTGCTGTAGGCGATATTTGGGTTTCGCCCATACCTTTGGCGCCATATGGACCATACTTATGTGGAGCTGAAACTAACGAAATCTTAATATTATCCACCGTAGGCGTATTTACTGCTGAAGCGATTTTATAGTCCCGGAAATTCGGATTGAGCACCTTTCCTTTATCAAACATTATTTCTTCCCATAAGGCAGTGCCTAAGGCCATGTGTAGGCTACCCTCTATCTGTTGCTCACACATCTTGGGATTTATTGGGTAGCCTACATCGGCAGCAGCTGCAATTCTTTCTACTTTAACCTCGCCTGTCTCTATATTAACCAGCACTTCAACAGCCTGGGCTCCGTAACCATAGAAAGCAGTCAGCCTGCCCCCCTTTTGGGCTATATCATAAGGAATCTGTGCAGTTTCAGGGTCTGAGGGAGCGGCCCGTGTGACCCAGATACCCTTGCCCCATATCTCTGCTTCTTTCTCTACATAGTTTCCAAACTCGCCGGGCAGGAGTTCTCTTTCTGCAGAAAAAAGCTCTCTTATCTCTATGGCTTTAGATTGCTCCGAACGAACGAATATCTTACCGTCTTTAATATCCATATCCTCCGGTACAGCCTGTAATTTCTGAGCAGCAATCTCAAACAGTTGCCGCTTGGCATCCTGACAGGCTAAACGTACAGCGTTGCCTATGTTAAAAGTAGAACGCTGGGAAGTAGAGCCTCGTGAAGCATATGGGGTAAAGGTAGTATCTCCCCATACCACCTTGATTTTGTCTACAGAAATTCCAAATTCTTCTGCAGCAATCTGAGCCATTGCTGTCACAGAACCTTGTCCTATTTCATCGGCGCTTTCATGTACCTCAATCGTCCCATCCTCTAATACTTTGACAGTAGCTAAAGCAGTAGTTGGTGCCATACTATATTTATTGCCAAGAGCCAGACCCTTGCCTCTTTTCCAAGGACCCTCCTCCTGCTTTGGCTTCGTATCCCATTCTATTAGATCAACTACCTTGTCCAGACATTCCCTTAGTCCTATGCTATGAGTAACTTCTCCCACAGCATTTATATCGCCTTCTTTCAATATGTGTTTCCGTCTTAGCTCAGCAGCGTCCATGCCTATTGTTTCAGCAATAATATCCATTTGAGATTCGACCGCCCAAATTGCTTGTGGCGAGCCGAATCCACGGAAAGAGGTAACAAATGGTTCGTTAGTATACACTGCATATGCGTCAACCTTCAGGTTAGGCAAGCGATACCCGGCTACTACTCCGTAGATGCTGTTTCTCGTTATGAGTGGACCTGAGGTAGAGTATGCCCCCATGCCAAGCAGCATAGTCATCTCCCGAGCAGCTATAGAGCCATCCTTCTTCACCCCATCTTTGATTTTAATAACAAAAGGAATTCTATTGCCTCCGGAGGTAAACATCTCTTCTCGCGTATAGACCAGCTTTACTGGTCTCTTAGTCTTTTTGGCTAATACCACAGCTATTGGCTCTGCATATAATGTTACCTTACCTCCAAATCCCCCACCTACATAATGGGATGTAATCAGTCTTATTTTGGATGGTGGCAATTCAAACAGATTACACAAATATTGTTTAGCCAGGAAAATGCTTTGCCGACTAGCCCATATTGTTATACCCCCATCAGCTTCAATTTGAGCGATACATGCCTGAGGCTCAAAACAGCAATGCTGTTGCATGGCAGTAGTAAATTTGTTCTCAATAATGAAATCAGCTTCTTGAAATCCCCTTTCCACATCCCCATGACGGACTGGTCTGTGATTACAAACATTTGGTCTTTCCGGTATTAGTCTGGGACTGGGAAACTTCCCTAATTCATACTGGGGAAGGTCTGGATGAACCACTGCTGGTGGAGACTTTTGCCATGCTTCCTCGGTATCAAACACTGCCGGCATTTCTTCATATTTGACGTCAATAAGTTCTAATGCTCTCTCTGCAATCTCAAGACTAATGGCAGCTACAGCGGCTACCGGGTCTCCAACATAGCGAACAATATTTCGCGCCAGCACATGCTGGTCAAATACCGATGCACCGAACCTTTTTTCAGGGACATCCTTGCCGGTTATTACAGCCCTGACTCCTGGCAGTTTCGCTGCCTTTGAGGTATCAATGCTAATGATTTTGGCGGAAGGGTAGGGACTTCTTAAGACCTTAGCGTAGAGCATTCCAGGTAGCTTTATGTCAGTACAGTACTTTGCCTGGCCGGTTACCTTCTCCAGGGCATCTAGTCTGATTACACTCTTTCCTACTATTGTATATTCTGGTATTTTTTCCTTTAGTTCTTTGGGCTTTACGGTAGTAACCATTTCAAATGCCTTCTCTCAGCTACCACGTAAACCTGTTAATTCTTTTTCTGAGGGACTACTGCCCAGGCTTCTATTTCAACGAGCATATCTGGCAGGTCTATGCCTACATCCCTGAGCAATGTAGCCGGTCTGGGATGTTCAAACAAATCAGGCTCAAACTCTTTAAAGAAGCGGTACATCTCATCGCGCATATCAAAAACATCCTCTCTCCTTCTTAAAAAATAGCGAAACATGACAATGTTCTTCAGGGAGGCACCCATCATTTCTAGAGCATCCTTAATTTCCATTAGTGTCTGGCGGGTCTGTTCCTTTATGCCACCCACAACCTTACCTTTTCCCGCCCGTTCCTCTTCCGGAGTTCGGCATGGTGCATCTTCAAAGGGGTCTCTTCCAGTTGAGCCTGAGAGGAAAAGGATATCCACATCTCCCTTGGTTCTGAACCCTGTTGCCCAATTCATCTTTTCTTTGTGGTAATGGGGCCATAGCGTACCCCACTCGTATTCAACCTTCCCCTTTTCCTCTAATTCTCTTGCCTTTGGATTCATAGCCATTTAACAATTTCTCCTTATTCATTGTAATGTTGCATCATTTCATCACGGCTTTGAGACAGATTTGGTATTTGCAACTGGATTTCAACTACCCGTCCCCAAACCTATACCTTACTACCTGAGCCAGTTTGTTTTATCTTATCTCGAGCTGCCATGATAGCTTCAATTATCTTGACATAACCCGTGCAACGACACAGATTCCCACTCAGACCTGTGCGTATATCATCCTCTGTGGCATCTGGATTCTCATCGAGTAATGTTTTAGCCATCAGTATCATTCCAGGAGTGCAATAGCCACACTGAAAAGCAAAGTGCTCGATGAAGGCTTCCTGCAAAGGGTGCAGCCTGTTATCATGGGCAAGACCTTCAATAGTAAGAATCTCTTTCCCACTGGCTTGGGGAGCCAGCATCAAGCAGCTCTTCACCGCTTTGCCATCAACGATAACAGTACACGAACCGCAGTCACCAGCGTTACATGATACCTTTACTCCTATAAAGCCGAGCTCTTCGCGTAATATCTCTGCCAGTGATTGCCATGGTTCTACAAATACTTCGTAGAGTTGACCGTTTACCTTTAGCTCTATCGCTTGCTTCATAGTTCAATTTCCTTTCTTACTTATCTTAGCCATGCTCATAGTCAGACAGATGATTTAGCTAATCCAGCAACTTGGTTGAGGGCGTCTCTGGTAAATATCTTCAGCATTTCCCTGCGATACTCAGCAGAACCACGGATGTCATCTATTGGGCGTGCTTCACTTGATGCCATCAGCGCAACCTCCCAGGCTAATTCATTATTGATCGTTTTTCCCTTCAGCATTGCTTCTGCCTTACGAGCTCTAATTGGAATGGGTGCCACCGAACCAAGTGCGACTTTTACATCGTTACAAATTCCGCTGCTTGAGTCAAAGGTAATTACTATAGCTACTCCTACTAAGGCTAATTCTTGGCCTCCCTTGGTACTACATTTCAGATAAACTCCATATGTATTGGGAGGTAATGGGGCTATCTGGATTTCAGTCATTAGTTCATCGGTTTTACAAACTGTTGTTGCAGGTCCGGTAAAAAAATCTGCAAGAGAAACAATCCGCTCTCTGGCAGCGCTGACTAGTTTTACCTTTGCTGACAACGCCATAAGGATAGGTGCCGTATCTGCAGCAGGCGAGGCATTGCATAGATTGCCCCCGATTGTCGCTACATTACGTATCGGGATAGAGGCTAATTGCGCGACTGCTTGCGGAATCATCTTGTACTCGGTTTTTAGTATTGGGGATGTTTCAATTTCACGGATAGTAGTTAGGGCGCCAATGCAAAGCCCTGTTTTGTGGTCTGAGTGGATGAACTTATAACTGTCCAGGTTACCTATGTTAATAACATACTGGGGATTAAGTGACTTCTGCCGCATCAGTGGCACGAGGTCAGTACCACCAGCCAGCACCTTTGCCTTCTCGCTGTACTTAGCTAATAAAGATAGTGCTTCCTTAGTGGATTGTGGTTTTAAATACACAAAAGGTCCCATAATATATCCCTAATTAGTGTTTAAATACCCAGCTTTGTAGCTAATATCTTTACTAAAGCAGGACGTGTTGATTATTTTCTTGACTATTATATTCAATGTAAAAGAAGTTATCTTTGTGGCTCAGGCCCAGCTTTTGAGACGCCTAAATAGGTATTCTTGACTTCCTCGTTCTTTTCTAACTCCTCTGGTGTAGATTTACATACTATTGTTCCTCTACTTATTACGTAGGCATAATCAGCCACAGATAGCGTCATAGGAAGGTTTTGCTCGACCAATAATATTGAAAAGCCACTTTGCTTAAGCTGGGCTATAATTTTCCCAATCTCGCGTACAATTATTGGAGCTAACCCCTCTGAAGGTTCATCCATTAAAAGCAAATCAGGATTTGTCATTAGTGCACGAGCAATGTTTAACATTTGCTGCTCACCACCGCTGAGCAGGGTACCTGCCAAGTTAGCCCGCTCCCTTAGAATGGGGAAAAGGGAATATACTCTATCTAAAGACCAAGCTCCATGTTTTTCAGTATTTCGTGCTGACATGGTAAGATTTTCCTTTACAGTCAACGAGCGGAAGATATGTCGTCCCTGGGGAACATAACCAATACCCAACTGAGCAATCTGAAAGGGCTGGAAGTCAGTGATGTCATTCCCCTTAAAGCGAATCACGCCACTGCGGGGAGGAGTGAGACCAATTATTGAGCGAATAGTGGTTGTTTTGCCCATTCCATTACGACCAAGAAGAGCTACTACTGACCCGTGGTCAACATTTAGCGAGATGCCCTGGAGAACGTGACTTTCCCCGTAGAAAGTGTGAATATCAGATAGCTCTAGCACTCCCGGTATCCTCCTTGATTCCCATATAGATTTCCTTAACCCTTGAATGAGTCTGGATTTCCGTGGGCGTTCCGTCAGCGATTATCTCCCCATAATGGAGTACCATAATACGCTCAGCCATACCGAACACCAGGTCCATGTCATGAGCGACTACGATTACGGTGATATCTCGTAACATATTAGCAATCATATTTATAATGTCAGAGCTTTCTGCAGGAGTTAATCCAGAACTGGGTTCGTCGAGCAATAATAGCTTCGGTTCTGAGGCTAAACTGAGAGTAATCTCCAACCTTCGCTGTTCACCGTAACTTAAAGATTGAACCAGCTCATCTTTCTTACTCCACAAAGCCACTGCTTCCAGTAATTCCTGAGCCTTTGTATACAGATGTTTATAGGTAGAAATTGGACGAAAAAGCTGAAAACGAGGCGGTCCAGTGCCTTGAATAGCCAGCAAGACATTACGAAGAACCGTGAGTTTTGGAAAAAGACTGGTTAATTGAAAAGAGCGACCCTGTCCTAAATAAGTACGGTTACACGTCGGTATATTGGTAATCTCCCGCCCGAAGAGATATATCCGACCAGCAGTAGCTTTATATTGTCCATTGAGCAAGTTAAACAGGGTGGTCTTTCCCGCCCCATTGGGACCAATGATGGCTAATCTCTCACCAATTTTTACGGTAAAGGAGATATTGTTTAATGCCCTAACACCTCCAAATGTTTTTGTTAACTCCTCAATCCTTAGTGCTTCCATAGCCGTACCCTTTTCCAACTTTCTGCCAAAGTTTATTCAAACGTGGGTATACCCCACCACGAAGAAACACGACACTGATGACGAAAATAATACCCAGAAATAGTGGCCAGCGCTCGGGGTTATACAGACTGGCACCATACTCTAAGCCAACTACCACCGCTGCCCCAATAACTGGCCCAATAAGGGTTCCGGCCCCACCGAGAATTACGCAAAGTACGGCGTATGTTGATTGAATCATGCCCAGCTGATAGGGTGATATTAGCATGTTCCAGTGTACAAACAACACACCGCTTATTCCAGCAAAGAATCCGGCAATAATGAAGGCAATATATTTGTATAGCCAGGTATTGTAACCCAAAGCACGCATTCGAGGTTCATTGTCACGGATGCCTTGCAGAACAAGTCCAAAGGGAGAGTTAATAATCCGATATAAAAGGAAATAACAAACGATAAAAAGTATGAAAACAAAATAATAAAGTGAAATGGCAGTAGTTGTAAACCCGTGTATGCCAAGTTTTAGAGGCGGTATAGTCAGACCAAAGGCACCGCCAGTAACATGATACCACTCCCAGGCAATACTAAAGAGTGCTTGTCCCAGAGCGAGGGTCACCATTAGGAAATATAGTCCAGATACCCGAAGTGAAATAATGCCAAAGACGGCAGCAAAGACTGTTGCTGCTAAGATACTCCATGGTGCAGTTTCTAAAAAGGTAACAGCACCATAATGGCGAATTAAAATGGCGGTAGTATAACCAGCTACCCCGGAAAAGGCAGCATGACCCACAGAAGAAAGTCCGGTATAGCCCCAGATTAGGTCCAAACTTATGGCGAAGATGGCAAAAGCGAGAATCTTGGTCATGAGGCTTTGAAGATACATGGGTAAGAAAATAGGCAGTACAATCAGGATTAACCCGATCACAACATAAACTGCAAATCGAATTAATTGTCCTTGCCAGGGCTGTCCGGCAGGTTTAAGTTCAGCTATTTTCAACCTCCAGACTTCCGCGGCAGAATACCGGAAGGTTTGACCATCAAGACAATTATCATGACTATATACATAAAGAACATTGCAAGGTCTGGGAGCAGTGCTCTACCAAATGAATCAACTAACCCTATCAGCATAGCGCCGATAAGAGCCCCCTGTATGGAACCCATACCGCCGACAACAAGCACAATCAGTGCCAGGAGTAAAACATCCCAGCCCATACCAATGCGTGGTCCCATCATCTGGGCTCCAATTACGCCAGCCAACCCAGCCAGAAAAGAACCCAAGAAAAAGACGAGGTAATTAATCCTGCCTAAGTTTTTACCCAAAGCTGTTGCCGTTTCTATATCATCCATTCCTGCTCGAACAATAGCACCTATCCGAGTTCTCTCCAGTAGCCACCATGTGGCTAAAATCAAAATTAACCCGGCGCCGATAATGAATATGCGGTAAAGGGGATACTCCCAGCCAGCGATAGAGAAGGTACCAGTTAGAAGAGGATCATGATAGGGCATGCGAGCCCTACCTCCCCAAATCCATAGACTTATATTCATCAGGATGTAGATAAAGCCAATGGTGAGCAGTACCTGGTCATTTACCAGCCCATATAAACGGGATAAGAATCCCTGTTGAATAGCTAAACCAACCAGCCCAGCAATAATTGCTCCTACTAATAAAGCCAACCAGTAGCTGTATCCAAGCTGAACTACCAACATCCAGCCAGCAAAGCTGGCAACCATAAACAACGTGCCATGGGATAAGTTGATAATACCCATGAGCCCGAGGGTTATTGATAGACCAATAGTTAACAGGAACAACACCATGCCAAATGAGACACCATTCAGCACGCCTAAAACTACAAGTTCCAAGATATAATACCTTTCTTATTTATCTAAATCTGAGTTATGCAAGGACAAGGTGAGGACCTAGATCCTCACCTTGTCCTACTACCAGCTATGGTTTAGTGTAATAGCCAGGGTGAGTCGTGTTGACGAACTCCTTAATGGGCTTGAGCGTAAGGAGACCTGTCAGGCCGTAGACATCCATTTTTTCTACCTTACAGGCGTAGGCATTGCCGATGGGGTATCCTTCAGCAACAAACTGCATCGGTCCTTTTATAGTTTGGAACGTGTGGCTCAAGATGTAGTCACGCACTGCCTTGCTATCGGTATTACCATCGAGAGCCTTCACTGACTCCAGGTATATATTAGTAGCCATATAAGCACCGTAACCGACACAGGGATCTGGGAACTTTCCCGTTTTCTCTCTAAACTTGGCTATGTATTCCTTTATGGCTTTGCTATCGGAGCCGGCAGGGAATTCGGTCACTATCAACGTACCTACAAGCCAGTCACCAAGCTCGGCCATATCCGGCTCATAGAAGCTGTCGTTAAGCAGTTGTATTATAGGTTGTTTTTTATCCAGACCAAACTCGTGGTACTGCTTTATTATAAGCGGCTGCATGGGACCAGTGAACCATGTGGCAGTCATATCAGCCTGCTTCAAAGCAGAAAGAAAAGGTGCAAAATCTACTGTGCCAAATGGCGCCCATTGCTGCTGGACTACTGTCCCTCCAGCTTTGGTGAAGCCATCGACAAAGGAGCCTGTAGTTTGGTATCCGGTTTCGTAGTCATGGGATATAGTGGCCACTGTCCTAACTCCCATCTCCTTATAAAGCCACTGCCCGACGGCATAGTCTATCTGTGCAGCAGAGGCGGTACTACATATATCATAGCGTTGTTCTGGTGGGATGCCGATAATTTGCTGGCTCATGGAGAAAGGTGCGAACTCACCTCGCCACCCCTGCCCGATGGTCAGCTTTCCTATAGAATTACAGTAATCTCTCACCCCTATAAACGGACCAGAGCATACAGGCTGATAAATAACGTCTACCTTGTCAACCTCAACCAGCTTCTTGGCATGGTCAAGAGCCATAACCGCGTCGAGCGAGCCGTCATCTTCGTAATAAAATTCTATAGGTCTGCCGGCAACCTTACGGCCCCATTCATCAAGCGCAATATTTACGCCAGCTACCCCGTCCGGTCCCCAAAATGCTATATCCCCGGTCATAGACTCAAGAGCACCTATTCTTACTGGTTCTTTTACCGGTGCTGCTGCTGGAGCGCAGCCACTGGCAAATAGTGACACTATCAAGGTCAATATAACGAATACACCACTTAGCAATACTACTAATTTTTTCAATTAAATACCTCCTTAATTTTCATAACTATAAACAGACAAATATGCTATAAACTATTCCAATTGTACCACCCCCTTCAGTTTTTTATTCTCCCTAAATGGAGCTGAAGATTTTAACAACCCTGTATCTAAAACAAAAAGGGCCCAGAAATCTATGAAGGCTCTGGACCCTTTACCTTCTTGTAAGTTACGATGTTCAGTGTAGCCCGGTAGTTATATAAGTATCTTCTCATTTATCTTAACCCCCTCTTTGCAGCTGCCTGGGTGAGCTCTTTCTCTACGCCTTCGCGTGGCTACTTGCTATATTCAATTGTCAATCTAATAACCAAATTTTAAACCCAATCTCCGAAAGTTGTCAAGTCAAGCGACCTTGCGATAACTTGACCTCGCCTATGTGGGTACAAATAAGGACAAGTCCATCCAGTTTGTAGATGCACAAATTAATAAAACGCTGTGTTGCACCTTGACTATCAAGTTCTAACTATTTATACTTTTCCAACGGAAAGGAGGCAAGCGGTCTCCGCCTTTTAGCTTTCCGTTCCCATAAGTCCACAGTGCCATTCCATTGCTCTACCCAATATGGCTTTTACTTGTCGATAACTAACCCCGGAGAGATAAAGCTCAGTTATTTTACGGTCTAATTCTATCCAATATCGCTTCCTCTCGGGTAAGAAAAGGGCATCTAAGGCTATTTGCTTTCCACAAGAAAGGCACTCAAGTTGAGGAACTCTAATTTGGATAACACCTTCCTTCACTATAAGATAGCGGTGGTAATGTCCATTACGTTTAACTTGATTACTTTCTCTGGGGCCACATTTTTGACATACCCAAGGAGTGGGCTTCCTTTCCCTTATCTTTAGCCACTTAGGACCTTAGCCACTTGGGACCGTGGTATTTAGTTACTAAATGTTCCAAGGCTTCTTCGATAAGCTTTCTTTTCCACTCCCTTAAAGTAGCTTTAGCTTGGGAATCGGCCAGGTCTACTATTTGCTTGTGAGTATTGCACTCTATGATTCTCTGTGTTACTGTCATTTAGGGCTTACCTCCTTGTGTTTCCTGGTTAGACTCCAAAAGTCTATCACAAGGTAGGTGAGCCCTTATTTCTAACCTTGCAGAAAAGCCTGAATAAAAAGAACGCTACTGATTTGTCAATAGAGCCATCGACCTCTTGACAAGTGGAGAGTAGTGGTGTAAATTCTCCACTTGGCTGTGCTAAAAATAACTAACCTTTGAACACAACTTAGGGGCTCTTATGTGAAAGACCTTTTAGCTCATATTGTGAACACTGCTGTAAGGGGGAAACTTCAAGAAATGGAGGTAATCGCTTATGAAGACACTTAAGACATTTGATTACCTTGCTCCAAAAACAGTAGCAGAGGCAGCTTCGTTACTGGCGGAGCATAAGGAAGAAGCCAAACTCATAGCCGGCGGTACTGACCTCCTGGTGTTGATGAAAGATAGAGTAATAATGCCGAAATATGTCATCGATCTAAAGCCTATATCGGCTTTAGATTTTGTGAAATGGGATGAAGAGGAAGGCTTGACTATCGGTGCTTTAACCAAGGTATCCGCAATAGCTAATTCTGATGTAATCAAAGAGAAGTGCTTTTCTTTGTATCAAGCAGCAGAGTCATTTGGTACCACCCAAGTTAGAAATATGGCTACAATCGCAGGTAACATCTGTAGAAGCTCTCCCTCTGCAGATTTGGTGCCCCCGTTGTTAACATTTGATGCTGAGGTGAAATTAGTTGGGGTGAAGGGAGAGAGGGTAGTGCCACTTGAGAGCTTTTTCCGTGGTCCTGGAGAGAATGTGTTAGACGATGAAATCTTGACTGAGATTAGAGTGCCGCCCCCAAAGGGTTCCTACGGAACTGCTTTTAAAAAACTGGGGAGGAGTTCAGAAGATTTGGCTAAGGTAAACTGTGCTGTTAGAGTTGTGGTGTCTAACGGTAAATGTGCAGGTATCAGAGTAGCCCTTGGCGCTGTAGCCCCAACGCCAATTAGAGCCAAGAAAGTTGAGCAAGCCTTGGAGGGGAAAGAAATGAATGCCGAAGCAATTGACGAGGCAGCAGCAAAAGTAGCCGAAGATATTTCCCCTATAACCGATGTTCGTTCAAATGTTGAATATAGAACCTATGTTAGCCAGGTATTGGTTAAAAGACTAATAAATGAAGCTATTAGGAGGTCAGAAGGATAATCAATGGGTAATCATAAAAGTGTCATTAACATTGTTGTAAATGGAACAATGTATACCATTGATGTAAAGAACAACTGGACGCTGTTAAAGGTGTTAAGGGATGAACTGGGTTTAACCGGGACCAAATGTGGCTGTGATAAAGGGCAATGCGGAGCATGCACCGTATTGATAAATGGCAAACCCATACTATCCTGCCTGACTTTAGCCGTGGCTGCCAATGAACAGGAAATTACGACCATAGAAGGTCTGGCTGTGGGTGGTAATTTACATCCGCTACAGGAAGCATTTATTGGGTTTCATGCCCTGCAATGTGGCTTTTGCACCCCTGGGGTTATTATGTCAGCCAAGGCTCTACTGGATGAAAACCCTCATCCAAGCGAAGCGGATATAAAATACAGCCTTCGGGGCAATTTATGTCGGTGTGGTGCTTATCCCAAGATAGTGCTGGCAATAGAGGATGCTGCAAGAAAACTGGAGGCAAGGAAATAAATGGGCAGAGAATTGAAGGTAGTTGGCAAGCCACTCCCACTGAGGGATGCTAAAGCGAAGGTAGATGGGAGTGCCAGGTATTCCGCTGATATAAAATTAGATGGCATGCTGCATGCCAAAATATTAGGTTCTCCCTATCCCCATGCCAAGATTAAGAGTATAGATGTTAGTCAGGCGAAAAGGATTGAAGGCGTGGTTGAGATATTGACCCATGAGAATACAGTCGGGCTTACTTACACTTCGGTCGAGCATAAAACTATGTCTGTTTTGGAACAGCAGCTTAGGTATGTTGGTGAGCCGGTGGCTGTGGTAGCAGCTGAAACTGAAGAGATAGCCGACAAAGCGCTGGGAGCAATTAAAGTTGAGTATGAAAAACTGCCTGCAGTGTTTGACCCTATAGAAGGGGCAAAGCCTGATGCCCCCAAGCTGTATCCCGAAGGCAATCTTGCAGGCCCAGTCCCCGGAGAGCCCCTAATGGCAGCATGGGGGGATATGGATAAAGCCTTTAGAGAGGCTGATGTTGTAGCAGAGGGTACATTTAAAACCCCGGTACATCCTGTCACCCCTATAGAACCGCGGGTATGTGTTGCCAGTTGGGATGGCAAGGAATTATCTGCCTGGGTTTCTACTCAATTCCCTCACCGAGTTAAAGAAGATTTAGCCAAGGTTTTGGGGTTGCCCTTTAGTAGAATAAGGGTAATAACCCACTACTTTGGCGGAGGTTTTGGAGGTAAGAAACAGGAAGAATATCCATTAATGGCATCGTTACTCTCAATGAGGACAAAGCGACCGGTTAAACTGGAGTACAGCAGAGAGGAAGAAACTATTGTTGGTCGGAGAAGATATTCCTCGATAGAGAACATTAAATTAGCTGCTAAGAATGATGGTACTATCACAGCAATAAATTTTGAGACCTACTACGATGTTGGCGCTCACGGCAATTATGTGGGTGGCTCATTAGGCCTCCTCGTTAGCGAATTTTACGTGTACAAGTTTGAAAACGCTATGTTCAAAGTCTATGATGTCAATACCAACCTACCTACTGCGCAACCTTTTAGAGGTGTCCAGTTTCCGGCATACCTCTTTGGACTGGAACAACTAGTAGACCAAATCGCTGAAAAATTAGGCATGGACCCTGTAGAAATAAGAGTCAAAAACACCTATAGAACCGGGGACAAAATGAAACCATACGGAGCAACGTTGTCTAGCTTCCCTATGGAGGAATGTATGGATAAGGGGGTTAAAGCTTCTGGGTTTCGGGATAGCTGGAAAGGATGGGGTAAGCCCGTAAAAGTGGAGAATTCCAAAAGGAGAGGCATAGGTATGGCCTATACCATGGGTTGGACTGGATGGATGGAGCAATGCGCCAGTGCTACAGTTAAGATTTATCCCGATGCTACTGCTGAGCTCATTACTGGAGCTCAGGACATTGGCACCGGAAGTAATACTACTCTGTCTCAGATTGTGGCTGAAGAATTGGGGCTACCTCTGGATAGCATAAAATTAACCACTGGCGACACCAGTTTGACACCGGACGATTGGGGGTCTTGTGGCAGTCGGACATTATATTCTGCCGGTAAAGCCATAATAAGAGCAGTACAAAAGGCAAGAGAAGCATTGATTACTACTGCCTGCCACTCCCTGAATGCCAAAAAGGAGAATGTTGAATTTAGGGATGGAGTGATACATGTTAAGGGTAAAAGAATACTGCTATCGGAGGTAATAAAGGAGCCAGTATCTGGCGCTTATAAGAATCCAACGCCGGAGATGGTTGCCCCTCTTTACAATGCTGTCTATGTAGGGGGACCTTTGCTCCATGTTGCTGAGGTAGAAGTTGATGTGGAAACAGGGGAGATTACAGTCCCGAGATATACTGCGGTGCAAGATGTGGGCAAAGCTATTGACCCGTTAGTTGTTGAAGGGCAGATGTACGGGGGGGCTCTACAAGGTTTGGGTTATAGCTTAAAAGAAGAACTATTATTTGAAAAGGACAGCGGAAAGCCTTTGAACCCTGACTTTTTAGATTACAAGATCTATAATTTTCAGGATGCACCAAATGTGCAACTAGTCATTATGGAGTCCAATGAGCCGACTGGACCATTGGGCGCCCTGGGAGTAGGTGAGCATTGCATTAATCCTGCCGCGGGAGCAGTAGCCAATGCTGTGTATAATGCTATCGGGGTCAGGCTGTATGAAATACCGATGACCCCAGAGCGAGTTCTGAAAGCACTGGGCAAGATATAGTCGTTCTTTAACAGCATTAAACACGAAGGTGTAGTATATATTAGGCATAAGGGTACTCGAGGTAGAAGATGATGGGTAATAGAGTAGATACCAGTCCAATTATTTAAGTAAAAAATGAAAGGCTGTTTAAAAAGCTGAGGGCGAAGGAAGAAAAAGGAGACTGAAAAGCCCAAATTTTGAAGCTAAAGACAAGGCTTTTCAAAAGTAAGCGGCTTCAATTAAGGAAGGGGGTGAGATATGGCTTTGAAGGAGATATAAACAAACCAGCTGGGGTTGTAAAACGTGAGGCAAAATAAGGAAAGGAGGGTTCAATTGAAAAAGTTAATAGCATTTTTAGGTTGTGCGCTGTTGATTTTGGGCTTGGTAATGGCTTGCGCCCCAGCAAAGCCACCAGAAGCCCCACCAGCACCACCAGCGCCTCCACCACCAGCGCCGCCAGCACCACCAGCTGCCCCAGAAAAAATCAAATTCGGGATGGCAATTGCTCTCTCAGGCTGGCTGGCTCCTGATGCAGAAGGTCAGGTTCTGACCACTAAGATGTTTTTTGAGGAGGTCAATGCCCAGGGCGGGATATTTGTGCCTGAGTATAACAAGAAGATACCAGTAGATTTAATTATTTATGACGATAAGAGCGACCCAGGCACAACACTCAAGATGGCTGAGAAGCTCATCTTGGAGGACGAAGTCCACTTTTTGGTAGCGCCCTTTGGCACTGAGTGGCACTTCCCTGTTGTACCCTTAACCGATAAGTACAAGATACCGTGGATTGGGGACTCCGTTACCAGTGAACAGCTTAGAGCTGACTGGGCGAAGTATCCTTACTATTTCACTATGGAGGCTCAGTGGCCACAATTCGGGGACGCTGAGATAGAGCTTTGTAAAGAGGTGGGAGTCAAGACCGCAGCGGTTACCTTCTTCGGAGTGCTGTATGGCGTAGAGGGTTCAGGCTATAAGATTCCGAGACTGGAGGTAGCAGGGATTAATGTAAAGCTGATAAAGAGCTATCCTCCGGAGATTACAGACCTGTCCGCACTGGCAAAAGAGGTCAAAGCATTAAATCCCGATGCTGTAATTTCGACCTGTTATGTTTTTGATGGCTTGATGTGGGTCGAAGCATTGATAGAGGCTGGCTTTAGCCCAAAGTTCTTGTGCATCGATTATCCTGGCTCTGAACCTGCCCTACCAGCGAAGTTCGGCAAGAACATGGAAGGAATTTTTGGTCAAGGTGGATGGGACCCAGACAACCCTGCGGTAATAGACTTTGCAAAGCGGTTTGAAACCCGGTGGGGTAAGCCAAGCAACTTCCTATGTAACCCTCAGCGCTGGGCTTCACTTGAAATTCTGAAGCAATGTATTGAGGAGGTTGGTCTTGACCGTGAGAAGGTAAAGGATATGCTGGCTGCTGAGACATTCCATACTACACTTTGGGGTGATGTGAAGTTCGAAAACCAGTATAACCTTGGTGGTCCTTACCTTAGCCAGTGGCAGGGCGGCAAGTATCTACCGATATTCCCTGAGAAATGGCGCAAGGCAACTCCAATATATCCCAAGCCAGCGTGGACAAAGTAGGGTGTATTATTCGGCTTAACAACTTAGTCGAGATGAAGGAGGCTTTAGCCTGAAGAGAGCGTGAAGAGAGGCTAGAATTACTTTGAAGCAGGCTGCCAAAAGGAATTAAGAAAGTGTTTTTAAAGGATTCTTTCGCTTAGGTTGCTTATTAACCCTTTTAGGCAGCCTGCTTACTAATGTCTATGAAAAAGGAAAGGTGTGATTACAACATTTGTTGATGTAACTGTTACTGGTCTAATAATGGGAGGGATTTATGCCTTAGCAGCAGTTGGCCTTAACCTCCAGTACGGTGTTTCCCGAGTGCTGAACTTAGCTCATGGTGAATTTATTATGCTTGGTGCCTTTACTGCCTATTTTTTCTATACACTCTTTGGAGTTAGCCCGCTTGTTTCTCTTCTCATTTGCGCTCCTGTAATATTCCTGATAGCCATTGGAATTCACAAGATTCTATTTGAACGTATCAGAATGTCAGCGGAATCAATAGTAGCCTTTGAAGGCGGCTCTATTTTGGCTGCTTTTGGTTTGTCGTTTGTTCTTCAAAATGCAGGTGCACTGGTGTTTGGTTCCACCACAGTGGCGTATCTTTATCTAATTCAACCTGTCACTTTCGCTGGAGCAGTATTTGCCGCAAATAGGTTGGTAGCCCTTTTCTTTGCTGTAGTCTTCTGTCTAATCATTTACCTCTTTCTGACCCGCACCCGTATGGGAAAGGCTATTAGGGCGACAGCCCAAGATCTGGATACAGCTAAACTTATGGGAGTGAACGTTTATGGGGTGCTTGGCATATCTTTCGGGCTTGGTGCAGTGCTGGCTGGATTAGCTGGTGTATTGCTAAGCCCGTTTTCCAACATTTCACCATTCATGGGTCTCCAGTACATAATAATTGCTCTTATAGTGGTTGTCTTAGGCGGATTGGGTAATCTCTTAGGTAGTTTGATAGGTGGTCTTATATTGGGTATGGTTGGCAGTATAGTGATGTTTATTCAGCCAGGTTTCGCATTGGCTGCTTACTATTTGGTGTTCTTGATTATACTCCTTGCAAAGCCAACGGGTATTTTTGGAAGGTAGAGAAGTGAATGGTATAAGAGCTATTACTAAAAGTTATTGGCTACCGTTAATACTGGTGCTGGTCTTAATCTTGTTAGCAACCATGCCTCGATACGCTCCACCTTATATGGACATATTATTTATTAGCATCTTTATGTATGTGATTCTCTCCGTAAGTTGGACTGCTTTCTGTGGTCCAACCAGTTACATCTCGCTTGCCACCGCTGCATTTTTTGGAATCGGCGTATATACCTCAGCGCTACTCCAGGAGTTGCCTTTGCCTTCGATTATCGTTATCGGTGGTTTATTGTGTTTCTTGATTGGCCTCCTGGTTGGACTAATAGCTTTAAGGCTAAGGGGTATGTATTTCATCATATTCACCTTCGGACTTAGTGAGCTCTTAAGACATACCATGATATGGTATGAGATTAATATAACAGGCACGGCTGGCAGGTGGCTTGTGTCCCTAGATCCTGAAGCTGCTTATTACTATATGTTAGGCATTCTTTTTGTGACGCTGCTTATCACCTACTTCCTTAGACACTCCAAATATGGACTTGCTATGCGAAGTATTGGGGAAGCTGAGGAAGGTTCTGCCCACATAGGCATCAATGTAAATATGGTGAAAATTATTACCTTTGCCATCACGGCATTTTTCATAGGGGCAGCTGGGGCGGTCATGGCACCACGGTGGTCATATATTGACCCAAGGCTTGCCTTTAACCCCTTCCTCTCTTTTTACCCTGTCTTGATGGCTCTCTTTGGTGGTATGGGACAATTTTATGGTCCTATTTTGGGCGCTGTCATTATTACAGTTTTATCAGACATGGTATTAGCCGAGTTTCCTTTATACAATATACTTTTGCTCGGACTTATTTTCATAGTGGTTATCTTATTCCTGCCTAACGGACTGGTAGGATTAATAAGAAGGAGGGGGAAAGGGGTGGCAGTTGCCAGAGGTAGTCCATGACCAGCAAAGGTTTTGTAATCCGTGATAGTTTGAAAATAAGTGGAAAGCAACATGGCGATACTTGAGGGAGAAAAGGTAACCAAGCGTTTTGGAGGATTGATTGCCGTAAACAATGTTGACTTTTACACAGAGCAAGGTGAAATCTTAGGGTTGATTGGTCCAAACGGCGCTGGCAAGACAACCCTTTTTAATTTAATCTCCGGTGCTCTTATTTCAACATCAGGTAAGATAAGACTAAAGGGTGAGGACATTACCCGTTTGAAGCCGAACCAAATATGTAAGAGAGGGATAGCCAGGACTTTTCAATTAGGTAATCTTTTTGCCAAGATGACTGTTCTGGAGAATGTATTATTAGCAGCCTTATTTGGGTTATCAAAGGGTATGAGTGCCTCTGATGCCCAGCGGGAGGCTATGGAGTTATTGGAGTTTGTAGGGTTATCAGAGAAGGAAAACCTTCTGGCTAAAGACTTAACCACTGTTGCCCAAAAGCGTCTTGAACTAGCTCGAGCGTTAGCTACAAAGCCAGAGCTATTATTGCTTGATGAGATGATAGCAGGTTTAAACCCCACGGAGATAACCCAAGCTTTAGACTTGATTAGGAAAATAAGGGATAAGGGGATTACGGTTATTATGATTGAACATGTCATGAAGGCAATTATGGGGGTATCTGACCGGATCATGGTGCTCCATCATGGTGAGAAGATTGCCGAAGGGACGCCACGGGAGATAGCCACCAGCAAAACAGTTATCAAAGTATATCTTGGGGAGTAGGCTTGTGCTAAGAGTTAACAATATGGATGTCTTTTATGGGACAGCCCAAGCTTTATGGGATGTTTCTTTCAAAGTCGATGAGAAAGAGATAGTAGCTTTGGTTGGTGCTAACGCAGCTGGTAAAACAACTATACTAAAAACCATATCTGGTTTGCTACATCCAGCTTCAGGCACTATAGAATTCCTCGGCAAGAGAATAAATGAAATGCTGGCTCACCACATTGTTGAAGCTGGTATTTCCCATATTCCCGAGGGCAGGAAACTTTTTCCAGATATGACTGTGCGTGAAAACCTGGAAATGGGCGCTTATGTTGGTAAAGTGTGGAAGAAAAAGGAGGAAACAATTGAGCAGGTCTATCAGCTTTTCCCTATACTTAAGGAGAGAGCAGGACAGTTAGCCCGTACTTTAAGCGGCGGCGAACAGCAGATGTTGGCTATAGGACGGGGTTTAATGTCAAGACCGAAACTGTGCCTCTTAGATGAACCTTCACAAGGGCTGTCACCTATCTTAGTCAAAGAGCTCTTCAACGTCATAAAAATGCTCCCTGAACAAGGTACTACTATCTTATTGGTAGAACAAAACGTCCAGGGTACCCTCGAAATAGCTGATCATGCTTACGTATTGGAAAACGGCACCATTGTCCTTGAGGGGAAGGGTGAAGACCTTCTACAAAACGAACATGTAAAAGAGGTATATTTGGGTCTTTAAGGGGACGTAAGAGAGCCAGCTTCGCGTCGTGTTACACCAATAGCCAAAAAGAGCAACAGTCAAATCTTCGACTGCAGGGACTATTGTCGTAAGTTGTTGGGAACACCATTTTGGTATAGATACAGTGCGTTGTTAACATTGCTATGAAAGGCCTCTTCGGTTTCTTATCTCGGTTTATTAATACGGACTCTTGTCAAGTAAGAGTTTTGGAATTCTATAGTATGATTATGCTAAAATCAGCTGAGGATACTGCAAAAGTAATAGTTGGTTCTGGGCAGTTTCTTAACAGCCACTAATTGTGAGCAATCATTAGTGATCAATTCTTGAGTGTGAGGAGTGTCTGAAGTGCTGCTAATCGTGGGAATAAGCGGAGCCTCGGGTGTGATATATGGTATTCGATTGCTTGAGGTACTATCGACTAATAGGGAAGTAGAAACACACCTAATAATTTCCAAGGTGGCAGAAAAGGTTATTAGGTACGAAACTGATTGGGAAATAGAACAAGTAAAAGCCCTGGCGCATGTATACTATGATATTGACGATATTGGAGCTAAACCTGCAAGCGGCTCGTTTAAGAGAGATGGTATGGTAATTGCCCCTTGTAGCATGAAGACTCTATCCGGATTGGCAAACTCATACGCTGATAACCTTCTAACACGCTCAGCTGATACTACGCTTAAAGAGAGGAAAAAACTAGTTCTGTTACCCAGGGAAACTCCACTTCATCTGGGCCATTTAAGAAATATGGAAAAATTGACAGAGATGGGAGCTATTATCCTTCCTCCAGCTCCTCCTTTTTATCATAAGCCACGGACAATTCAGGAACTCATCGATCACATAATAGGCAAAGTACTGGATATCTTTGATATTGAGCATAACCTCTTTCAAAGATGGTCTGGGATACCTAGGGCAGAAAAAGTTCCTTGACAAAATAGAGCTGGCTAATGTGTGAGCGTGAGCTGGCCAGAGGAGAAGGCAGAACGAGGATTAACCTCTTGGCGCAAAGGTTCGGAGGTGACCTTGTAGTTTACATTTGTAACAAAAACGCGCATATTGGTGCAGTGGCTGTGGGCGAATATGACCACGAGAAGAATAGAAGCTCAGTCTCAGTGTTGACTAGGGCTGGGCATAAAGATGATGCCATAGCTCAAAAAGCAGCTTATCTCATTAGTAAGCACACTAAGAGGCCTAGCTGTGTTATCGCTGGCGTTCATCTGGATCATATTACCAAAGCAGAGATCCAAGCTTTCTTGCGGAATGCTAATTCTTTGGTAAAGGATTTCCTCAAGTGCTGGGAAGAGGCTGGCTCTAAACAGTAGCTCAAGCTATTATTGTGTCTTAATACTTATACTAATTCAGGCAACTATTACCCTGGAGGTTACCTATAATAACTACCTCTTAGACGCCACTGCACAGGCTCGGTTGTTTGAATTTGAAAGAGAAACAAGTCCTCCCCTACTGGAGACAAGTCATACAGATAGCCTTTAAGTTCCCTATTTTCGCCAAGTCCTGATGACCTAAACCTCGTTTCTCTTCCTTAAAATGCTTCCGTTCTACGTATCTTTTCCCTATTAGAAAAGAAGGATTTAAAGATATACATAATCTTTCCCCAAACTTCCGTCTTGCCCGTACCGGTGGATCTTAACCTTATCGTTTACAGTAATCCTCTCTTTTTAGCTTCAGTTACGATTTCTGGCTCAGGCCACCACTTTTTAACTCCGAAATCCTCAGCCACGGCATTGGCAGCTAAATAGCCAGCGCCGAAGAGTATCGTGCCACCGGGGTAGGTACAGGAGCCACCCAAATAAAGTCCTTTTATAGGGGACCGATGGTCAGAGCACTCAGCATTGGGTCTATTGTGGCCCATCTGAAGTGGATGGTAGGCACCTTGTTTGAAAGAGCCCTGAACCATGTCTAAGAATCTGTCCTCAATGCCACGAGGGCTGCACGCATTTTGCCACAATATTTTTTCCTTTATGTCAGGGGCATATCTAGCCAATGTGTTAATCAAATCATCAGCGTGCTCTTCTGAGAACCTGAATTTATGCCATTGGTCGGCGCCACCATCCTTAAGGTTATAAGGGGCAAGCTCAGTGATAAGGCCAGTGCACCTTCCTGGGGGAGCCTGCGTTGGGTCATGCATGCTGGGGAAAGAACAATGGAAGCCGCTGCCCTTCAACAACTCACCCTTGCGGATGGCTTCGTAGTGGTTAATAAGGTCTGCCATGGATTCAAAGCCAATGACATAGATATTGGCTTTATTAAGTCCCGGGTTGGAACTGGCTACAGTAAAAGCGGGTGGCGCATCCAAAGCCATGTGCACGACGAAGAAGCTTTCTGTCTCCCATACCCATGACTTTGTGCTCTCCACAAAATCCTCACTCAGTTTATCTTCCCCGACATACTTGAGAAAGGTTTGGTGGGTGTCAAGGGTACTTACCACTGCTTTATCAGCTTCTACGATGGCACCATCTTCCATTTCTACACCTTTGGCTATGTTATCCTCCACAATGATGCGCTTTATTCTGCGGCTGGTTAAAGTAAGTCCACCATTCTCTATGACAATCTTCTGAAGGGCAGAAGCTAACCTGTGGGTGCTGCCTCTTACGAGCTTGTAATTTGTGGCTCTATTGATGTATAGCGGAATAAGATAGCCCACGCCATTAACATCATACTCCAGTCCCCAAATGCAAGTTATATATAGCATCAGGATTTTGACATATTCATCTTCGAAGAGTTCGTTGATGACATCCTGTGGGCTTTTCTCAGTTAACTCGAAAAGCTCCCTGCCAATATCGGTTTGTTGCATTTTGGCAGCCATCTCAAGCAGAGGGGAAGCCGGATAGTAGGTAGCTGGAGCCACAAAATACTGGACGTAATCCTTGTATCTATGATAGACCTCATGGTAGGTTTTGGCATCTTTCTTAGAGAACTTAGCTATAGAGTCACATGTTTTATCAAGGTCACTGTATAGGCAGAGGCATCTGTCATCGGAGAGAGGCATGGCGAACTGGAGTGGGGGATAGACATGGTTAATATCATATTCCTCTAAGTTGAAGTCTGAATAAAGAGGGGCGTAGTCAGTCATCATCATATATATGGCGTGTGTGTTGTGCAGAAAGCCAGGCAGGGTGACCTCCTCCCCAGCTAGTCCACCGCCGATTTCGTTTCTTCTCTCCAGTATCACAACCTTGAGGCCGGCTTTAGCCAAGCAGGCGCCGCATACTAACCCATTGGGACCGGCACCGAGGATTACAACATCGTATTTCCGTACCACGTTTTCCTCCTGCTTAGATTATTTGTTTGCCCTGGCTACCAGCTATATCCTTTTTCCTCCCAAGGTTTATGCAGCCTGAAGTCTTCAGCAATAACCTTGTAGCACTTATAGCCAGAATCAGCCATGGCGGCTGGATCCCAAGCTGCCCCACAGCCATAGAGGTTCTTGATGGGATTTATACGATGGAATGCCCACTCAGAGATGGGGCGCATATTGCGAGGTCGCCAATGATCCCAGTCCAAAACCGCCCAACACCCGAATGGCATGTTAATCAAGCGTTGCGCTGTGTCATAAGGGGTTACCGGGTCAACGCCGATGATATTGTCCAAGGTCATGTTAGGGGCATAGTCATGCACTTCACGGACTACATCTTCAGTGTGCTTCTTCTTAAACTCGAGCCACTCCTTTTCAGTCAATGCAGGGGCTGGAACGACAAACTGCTCTGAGAGATAGGTAACTCCCTCGCTCGATATTACCCGGGCTTTTCTATCTTCCTCACCATACATGTGCCACAGGAGGGTGCTTTCAATGGGAGGGATTTTTCCTGCCATTCTCATGTGGTATTCTCTGACCCAGACGTTGGGGTCATAGGAGCCTAATGCCAGTTGTCCGACACTGTTAACATCTGGACAGAAGTTAGCGGCTTTGAAATTAAGCGGCTTGTGGAGAGCCCAGGTAAACCAGGCTAAAGAGTTCTTGCCACCTTTTAGAGTTGATACCTTTTTGACAATACGCTCGGGCAGATTCTCCTTGCCAATGAGTTTGAAAGCAAGCTGCCATGGGTCAACGTCAGTAATGACTAACTTTCGTGCTTCAATCTCTGTCCCGTCAGCGAGACGAATCCCCTTTGCCTTGCCATTTTCAATGAGAATCTTGTCTACATGGGAATGGGTGAGATACTTGCCGCCATTCTCTATGTACATTCTTATATAGGCATGGGCGATGCTGTGGGAGGTGCCTATTGCCGAAGCAAGTCCTTGTGCACCCAGTAGCCCTTTCATAAATATCAGCCACCATGCCCCAAATGGCTCTGGAGGCATGGTGCCTGCAGCTAAGGCTTTCCGCAGAACCATGAGAATGACACAAAAGTTTTCAAACAACTGGAGCCCACCCTCAAGAGCCGACAGTCGAGCCCATTCGGCGTCCACGGGACAATCAGGTTGCTTAACCCATTCATAAAACCACTTTTCCAGAGGGTCTAATTCACCGATAGGGGGAGGTAAGTTAAAGAGATATTGCGCTGTTGCCTCGTTGATGTTTGTTTTCTGTCCGTAGTTCCATATTTTCATATAGGTGTCGGCGTCTTTTTCCGAAAGACGGGCAATCAAAGAAGCTGTCTTTTCCTGAGTGGGGTCAATCTTTATATTGTAAATGAGACAGCACTTGTGGTCTTCCCTAGTTATAGCGCCAATAGTTCCAGTGCATTGGTCTTGTTTTCCTCCCTTCTCGATAAAGTCGGGAAAGTCACGCTCTATGGTCAAGAAGTAGGCAAGACCGTTTGCGGTGGTGTGGGTATCACCAAGGAACCCCGGTGCAGCATGCTCACCGCCGGCTAAGGCTCCACCTAATTCAAAGCGCCTTTCGAAGATACAAGTATCCATGCCTCCGTATTTGGTCAAGTAAAGGCCAGCAATTAGTCCCTTGTTGCCACCGCCAACGATAACTGCATCATAACTGGCATCAGCCATTTCGCCTCTCCTTTCTAAGGTATAAAATATTCAATTTTTGAGCCTAATCTCAGTGCATGAAAGTCCCGCCATCAACTAGAATGGTTTGACCAGTGAGATAATCAGAATCCTCAGAGGCGAGGAATAGCACCGTCCCAACTACGTATTCAGGCTTCTGTTCCTTGTGCAAGGCTTGGTTGGCGGTATCCTTTGCGATAAGCTCTGGTGAGAATTTATCCAGGCTAGCCTCGGTCAAGATAAGACCGGGAGCTATTCCATTTACGTTGATATTATATTCCCCCAGCTCTCGAGCTATAGCTCTGGTAAAGGCAACAACTCCACCTTTCGAGGTAGTATAGTGAGTAACGTAGGGTATGCCCTTGAAATGAACTCCTGAGGAGAGGTTAATAATCTTGCCGCTTCTCTGCTCCTTCATATAGGGAACGACTGCTTTGCAACAAAGCCACATCCCTTTCAGGTTCACCGCCATAAGCTTATCCCATTCATCTTCGCTTATCTCCCAAAAGGGCTTCAATTTGATACCAGCCCAAATAGCCGCATTGTTAACCAGAATATCTATCTTGCCAAAACGCTCCACCGTTTTCTTTGCCATCTCAGCCGTGTCTGTAACCTTGGTAACATCAGTTTTCAGTGTTAGTACCTCGCCACCTATCGCTTTTATTGCTTTAGCTGTTTCTCCACAGTCAATGATATCGCAAACTGTTACTTTAGCTCCTTCCTTTGCAAACCGCTCAGCATATAGCTTACCTAAACCTCGACCACTTCCAGTAATAATAGCCACCTTATCCTTTAATCTCATTTTCTTCCTCCTTCCTTAGGTTCAAGAAGATTGGTATAGTCTACACGCATGTGTTGTTGTACTACTAAAACAAATCCACCTCCTCTGCCAGAAGTTTATCATGAGCCAGGTAAAAAACCTTTTAACCCAAGTCTAGCCAAAGTCTCCTTTGTTGGAGAACCGCTCGTATCCCAGCCTCTTACCTGGTAGTAATCATCTAAAAGTTTCTCAATAGGAACGGTATGTCCAGCTGAAGGTCCCTCATGGAAAGGTTCAGTAAGGAATCTCTCCGGCAAGGTATCATCCTTACGGGAAAACCCTTCTCTTATGTTAAACAACCTTTCCAGATTAAATATCCTCTCCCCCGCCGTCCATATATCTTGTTCAGTGAACTCAATGCCAGTTACACACTTGAAAAGCTTGGCATAATCTGCTGGCTCCATTAAGTCACGGCGGGTTAAGAAGCAACAAATGCCCATAGCATCCAAAAAAGCCATTTCATCTTGGACATCTTTAACCAATTCAGCCTTTCCTTCAGTAGCAAAGCGGTCAATCGGAGGTGGTTTACCAAATACTTCCCGACGAACAAGACCCTTTTGATGGTCAGCTCCTCTGGGACAAGTAGCATAGGAAAGCCCCTGTCCCATAGCTCCCCTTGGGTCGTATCCACACATCTCTGAGCCCTTGACTTGCATGGCAAACTTCTGGCTATTTTTGCCAATTTTCCGTGAGGCTCTTCTCACCCCTTCTGCCAATATATCACCAAGTCCATCGCGAGTGCCTATTTTCCTAACCATTTCTACCATAGCCTCGTGATTACCGAACTTAAGTTCAAGCCCGTCAGTGTCCTTCTTGGTAATTATGCCTTTTTCAAAGCACTCCATGGCAAAGCCAATGGCATTGCCAGTTGAAATAGTATCTAGTCCATATCGGTCGCACAGGTTCTCAGCAGCTATAATCGCCGACAAATTATTATTGCCACATTGCCCGCCGAAACTCCAAAGGGTTTCATATTCAGGACCTTCAGACTCTATACCATAGTAGGGTTCATCAGCGGCAACTGTCCAGACTGAGCAGCCTACCGGGCACTTATAGCAGGTTATGTGCCTTTTTACATAGGCTTCACGAGCTTCGCCATCAATTTTTGACCTGCCCTCAAATACCCCCGATTGATAATTTTGTGTAGGGAAAATCCCCCTCTCCTCGACAAGGCGGAGTACTCCGCTTGTTCCAAATCTGGCAAAATCTCTCGCCTTTCCAGATTTAAACCTTTCTCGCAATTCTCTAACTAAAGCGTCAAACTCATTTTTATTAAACACGTTTACCGGTTTGGTTCCACGGACAAGAATAGCTTTTAGGTTTTTGGAACCCATTACCGCTCCAGTCCCTCCCCTCCCAAAAGCACGTCGCTCATTTATGGCACTAGCAAATCTAACCAGTCTCTCTCCTGCAGGACCGATAGTAACGGCTCTGGCTTTCTTGTGTCCAAAAGCCTCTTTCAGCATCTCCTGTGTCTCAATAGTATCTTTCCCCCATACAAAGCTGGCATCCTTAATTTGAACGTCTTCGTTATACAGCTGAAGATAGACTGGATGCTTTGCCTTACCCACTATCACTATGCCATCGTAACCGGTAAACTTAAGCTCAGGACCAAAATAGCCACCAGAGAGGGTCATTAGGATGGTTTGTGAGAGTGGTGATTTAGTAACAGCGCAAGGTTTTACACTACAAGGAACATTCGTCCCCAAGAAAGGACTAGTGAAGAAGATAAGCCTGTTTTCAGGTGCAAACGGGTCAACTTTAGGAGGATTTTCATCATAGAGTATCTTGACACCGTAACCCCTTCCCCCCAGAAATTTCTGCACTATGTTATCGTCTAAGGGTTTAGTTTGGATACTTCCATTAGTTAAATCAACTTGGAGAATCTTCCCGTTATAACCACCTTTTACCATCCTAAATTGCCTCCTTCTAGTTCTACCAGGTTTGTTCGCTCTTTGGCACATCCTTATGTGTCAAAGTATGCAAAAGGCCAGCGCTGTTGTTGGTCGTATTATGTGAGCGGTTGTGTTAACTAGTTTTGGGAAATACTCATCCGATAGCTTAACTGCTTTCTCCAGAGTGCCTCCCAATCTTCGGTTGCCTTCAAAAGTTGGTTATTTTTCAGCTCAACTGAACGAGAAATGTACATCACTATTCCTCCCTTGTCAAGTAGTGAGGTCTTTTTTGCTCAAGAAAGTCTTAGCCCATTTAGGGCATAGTATTTTCTGTCTCGCGTCACCACCCGCTAATAAATCTCACTTCGCCCTCCGCCGCCGATAAGCCCTCATTAGGCTTTAAGCTACCTAACTCCTTTGGATTTCCTCGAGCAGTGGCAAGAAAACAAAGAGGGGGTTATGCGTCACTACTGTACTGGACGAGTACAACAATTTCTCAAGTTAAGGATGCTGTAGTATAATCAAACCGACTGTGAGGTATTCTGGCAAAAACGGTCAAGCTATGGGGTGGGCTTTTCTCCTAACTAACGCAATCGAAGAGGGTGAATTGATTTGAAACGAGTGACAAGTTTGACCATGCAATATCTGTAGCAAAGGGGTGAATTATGAAGAAAATATTCGAAAAGATAATGCCTCCAGGGACAGGCTTTGCTGTAGAAGTAAAGCAAGGACAACACATCCGTATTATTGAGTTAGAAGGCAAACAAGTGGTGGATATGGCTGTCTTCAATTTGGATAACTTACGTGAGATATTGTCAACCTCCTATTCCCGTACAAGGTATTTCTTTAAGCCAGAAGAAGCGGAAGAACGCCGTCGTGACCGTTTGCAGGAGGGCGATTGGTTGATGTCCACTCTGTGTCGCCCCATGATGACCATCATTAAGGAAACGCCTGAACCAAAAGGTGTACATGCCGCTGTTAACCGTATGTGTAATAGATTTTTGTATGAGGTGCTGGGGGCTGGTCCTAGAGATGGCTGCCATGAGATTATCACTAAGGCGGTTGCTCCATATGGCATCCGTCCTGAGGATATACCTGACACTCTTGATATCTTTATGAACTATCCTTATGACCCTAAGAAGGGGCGCTTTGTGAATTTGGAGCCAATAAGTCGACCTGGTGACTACGTTGAGTTCCGTGCTGAAATGAACTGCTTAGTAGGGCTATCTGTTTGCCCCTTAGACATCGGCCCTTGTAATGGTGGGAAATGCACCCCAGCCAAAGTTGAAATATACGAAGATGAAACATACCAACCAAAGCCTATTCTATCTCCAAATGAGTGGCTGGATAAGGAGTTACGTAGTAGAGGAAGAAAATAACCTATCTACCTCAAAGTCCTAACAAGGTAGCCACACTCTAAGCACCAATTTTTATCCTCAGATGGAAACTTATTTAGAACGGAGTCTATCAACAGATTTCTAAATCCATGTTGTTAAGGAGAACATCAATGAGAAACGAAAATATCATAATAGGGAGAAGCATCCCAAAGCGTGATGATATTGACAAGGTGACAGGAAAAGCTACCTATATAGCAGATATTAAGCTACACGGTATGTTATACGCCAAGTTGGTGACCTCCCCACATCCTCATGCGCTGGTGAAAGAGGTAGATATTAAAAAAGCTGAAAGCATACCTGGCGTGAAGGCTGTAATCACGAGGAAGGATATACCCGATAAAATGGTTTATCCTCTCTATACGAGGCCATTTTATCCTCTAACTGACCATGCTCGTTGCTTGGGTGATATGATTGCTGCAGTTTCAGCAGAGACCGAGGAAATAGCAGAGGAAGCAGTAGAGCAAATAGAGGTTAAGTATGAGGTACTGCCAGCCGTATTCAGTCCGCAGGAAGCGATGAAGCCTGATGCCCCAAAGTTATATCCCGAAGGGAATATATCAGACCCAGGAGGAAGACCTGAAATGCTTGAATGGGGTGATGTTGAAAAAGGTCTAAAGGAAGCTGACTTTATAGCTGAAGGCACCTTCAGCATGCCGAAGGTTTTGTATGCAGCTATTGAGCCTAGAGCATGTATCGCGAAATGGGATGAAGACAAGTTAGTTATCTGGGCAACAAGCCAGACGCCCTTCTCCATCAGATGCAGCATGGCTGATTATTTTGGCATTCCAATTAATAATGTTGCAGTAAAGGTCCATAATCTTGGAAGCGGATTTGGGGGAAAGTATGACGAACAGCATTTCGCCATTGTAAGTCTACTGGCAAAGAAGAGTGGCAGGCCGGTGAAGTTTGTGTACACAAGAGACATTGATACCATGCTGAGGTCTCGCTGGGGAGCGGTAACTATTGCTAAAGTTGGAGTTAAGAAGGATGGAACGATAACTGCAATTGACATGGAGCAGTATTACGATGTAGGCGCTTACGGCAATCCAGAAGGGGGGAGTGGCTCTACATTCGGCATAATAAATGTTGCTATTTATAAAACAGGGAGCTGTAGGATGAGAGCATATAATGTAAATACTAACACGGTTACAGCTCATAAGCTTCGGTCGGTGTATGTACCGGCCTATCGATTCTCTGTAGAGCAACTTATGGATATGGTTGAAGAAAAGCTGGGAAAGGAGCCCGGGGAACTCAGGCTAGAGAAGACTACCCAACCCGGTGAAAGAATAATGCCTTATGGTAATGTCATGGACAATCATGCCTTGGAAATATGTCTGAAAAAGGCTAAAGAAGCAGCAGATTGGTCTAGGAAATGGAAGGGATGGAAGAAACCAGCAGCTATTGAGGGAACAAAATATAGGGGTATAGGCATAGGTTTCGGAACTGGATGGTGCGATTGGTTTCGAGAAGAACATAAGGGGACTATCGTGCAACTTCATCCGGATGAGAAAGTTGTATTAATAACTGGAGTAACAGATATAGGGACAGGGAATCTGACTACTATTTCGCAAATAGTAGCAGAGGTACTTGGTTTTTCCTCAGTGGAAAACTTTGAGGTTAGAGCACCTAACACTTCGGGGACACAAGGTGATATACCCTTTGACCGAGGGACAATTGCAAGTAGAACCTTATTCGTCGGTGGTTGGGCTGCTCAACTGGCTGCTACAGAAGTTAAGAGAAAAGTACTTGAGATAGCAGCTACAAAGTTTAATGGTGAGCCCTCTGAATTTGATATCTACAATGGTATTATTTCCAGCAAAAAAGACCCACACAAGAGAGCTCACCTGAGAGACTTAATCACAGAGCCTATAACTGAAAGTGCCTCTCCCCCACTACCGAAGGTGATAGGAAGAGCGAAAAGGTATGAAATCTATGTAGCACCTGTAGAAGTCCATGTTGCCGAGGTTGAGGTGGATATAGAGACCGGAGAGACTAAAGTAGTCCACTTTGTGGCTGTGCATGATATAGGCAAAGCAATAAACCCTGAGATCGTGAGAAATCAAATATATGGTGGAGTAATTCAAGGGATAGGCTTTACCCTGCGCGAGGAGCTAACATTTAAAGAGAACATTTACCTACACCCTGATTTTCTAGACTATAAAATACCTAATACTGATGATATTCCCCCAATTGATGTAATACTTGTGGAAGATGCTCCTGCCAGCTTTGGTCCGTTTGGGGCAAAAGGTGTTGGGGAACATCCGGTTCCACCTGTTTATGGAGCTATAGCTAACGCTGTATATAATGCGGTAGGTATTAGACCAAAGGAGACGCCAATTACACCAGAGAGAATGCTTAAATGGCTGTCTAATAAAGGAGGTCGAGGAAATGGTTGAGGGAAGTAAAAAAACGAAATTACCTAAGCCTAGCGAGGTTCCTCCTGTCTCCGGTGCAGAAGACTGGAGGGAAATGTATCCACAGTCTCTTACTTTCGACAATGGGGAGTTTAAAGAGGCAGCTGATTGGGAAAGCAAGCAGTTCTGGTATCAGAACAATCTTCATTATCCTAAGGCGCTACGCCCTTTAAATGAGGTCTTCTGTGAGGGAGACCAATTATGGTTTGGACAGAGTGCCAGCCGAGTATATGTTTTTCCTGAATGTATGGGGGCACCCTACCGGGTGTTGAATGGCTACATATATAATACTTCAATCACAATTACTAACCCCAAAATAATTGAGAAACGGACTAAAGATTTTGAGGAAAGATGGAAATATGCCCTTGATAACTGGGACGTACTGGTGAAAAATTGGGAGAAGAATGTAAAGAAAACGATAAAAGAGATAGAGCAAATACACTTCCCTAACCTGCCTGAAATAGAGGATAAGTCACGTATCAGTAACCTTAATGCGAGCACAGCATATGACGTTCTAAAAGCAAATCATGACCTTTGGCGGCTGCTTGATAGAGCATGGGCTCATCACTTTGAACTGTATCAGCTACCCTATGGGCAGTTTTTGAAGCTCTACGAATTCGGTCGAAAACACGGGTTTGAAGAATTGTGCAGAGATATTGTTAAGGGCTTGAAACCACTCGTGCTTGAGCCTGAGGAAAGGCTAAAGGACTTGGCACGTTTGGCTCTCGAACTTGGCATTCAAGATATTTTTAAGAACTACAAAGGTGTCCAGGTCTTAAAGGAATTAGAAAAAGGTGAAAAAGGCATGAAGTGGATTAAGAAATTCAATGAATTCAAGTACCCTTACTTTCTTGCACCTGAAGCTCAGGGTCTCAGCATTGACGAGAAATCTTGGATAGATGACCCAGTTACACTTTTTGACAACATAAGGAGCTTCGTAGAGAAAATTGAGAAGAACGAAAGTATTGAGAGAGATATAGAATCATTAATAAAAGAAAGAGACTGTTTAACTGAAAAATGCGGCAACATGCTAAAAACCGATGAAGATAGAAAGGAGTTTGAAGAACTCCTTAAGGAGACGAGGAAAGTTGCTCCTTTCTCAGAAGATCACAATTTCTTTATTGAGTTCTGGGCTTTAGGTCTTGTAAGAAAGAAGGTAATCGAGTTAGGTGAGTGGTTGGTCAGTCACGGGGTTCTAGATGAACCTGCTGATGTGTGGTTCTTTAAGAGGTATGAATTAGATGAAGTGGTATTTGATGTCTGCTTGGCATGGGGCTCAGGTACTGTAGTGAAATCTTCTTTTTGGAAGAAAATGGTGGAAAAAAGAAAGGGAATGTGGGAGCGGTTATGTGAGTACACTCCTCCCACCTTGCTCGGAGAATTCCCCGAAGGTGAAAGTACTGACCCAACTACTGTACTGCTATGGGGAATAACTAAAGAGAGGTTAGCTGAATGGGAAAAGGCTGCAGAAGAAACGGAAGAAGAGGGTATATTGAGAGGTGTAGCTGCATCAATAGGGGTTGCTGAAGGATCTGCCATAGTCATCCCTACATTTTCAGAGAGCCATAGGGTGAAGACTGGCGATATCCTTGTCACCCCTAATACTGCACCGGCATGGAGCCCTATCTTGGTGAGGTGCAAAGCCGTAGTGCTAGACTCAGGCGGGACCATGTGCCATGCAGCCATAATTGCAAGAGAAAAAGGAGTCCCAGCTGTTGTAGGCACGAGATTTGCAACTCGTATAATTAAGACCGGGGATATTATTAGAGTGGATGGAAATGCCGGAATTGTGCAGATTATTAAACGTGCTGAGGGCTATTAGTACTACTCTTAGCCAATGCTTTTCTTGTACTGAAGAATCCCCTAAATCACAGTAGCTATAATCATCTTTGTATAGCCTACGCCTATTAAGATGATGAACCTGCTTGGGAAAAGTACGAGGGGCGGCAATGCCGCCCCTCGTTTTTATTGCCCTTAAGAGACTCCTTCAAGTAACAGAAGTTGACACGGAAGCGTAGTAGTTGTGACTGGTCCTAATTGAGCCAAGAAAGCTTGAAGGAGGGTGCTATGTATTACATCAGTATCGACTACCATGAGCGATACTCCTACATAGTAGTGAAGGACACGGAGGGCTGAGTTAAGCGAAGAGGCACGGTATGTAACAGTAGACAAGCGCTTTAGCGCTTTCTGGAGCCATATCGTTGAGTGACAACAGTGCTGGAGGCAACACGCAGCTGGAGGTTCATTTACGGCTGGTCAGACGAGGTATCAGATGGCGTTTTCTTGCCTATCCCTTGAAGGTCAAGGCAATTGCCGAGTCCAGGATCAAGACAGATAAAATAAGTGCCGATACTCTGGTGGATTTCTCCGCGCCCGCTTGCTCCCGCGAGCCTATGCTCTTGGTAAGCAGGCAAGGTCCCTCAAGAATGTTTTGAGGCAGCGGATGTTCTTTGTCCCCGTGCAGAGCATCCCAGGTACTGGTCCCTTCTTCCGCTGCTAAGGTAGCTATGGCTCGCCGGTTTTTGACTATAGTCTACCGTCTTTTGTGCCAGGAACGATTCTATGGGAGGAGAACTACCACACTAAGAAAGATAGCAACTCCGGTTGCCTTCGTTATGCCCTAGCTGACATTTGGGTGTTGAGCTGCTACGAAAGGGTTAGGGGGCTGGGGATCGCAGGTTATTATGGGAGAGACTATGCCTCGACGGATAGGAGTATGACCACAACCTTAATGAGCAAATTTGGGTCGAGGGACGATGGCAGGCGACGAGAAACAAGAATAAAGGGACTTACACTATGCTTTAATAGGAGTCCATCTTGTTTAGCCTCACAGAACAGGGGCATGGTATAATAGAATCGCAATCCGAAAAGGCTGTTTCACAACGTATCTGGCTGACTGGGGAACTCTGGAGAATCTATGAACTCTGGACCATTTGGGAGATATTTTGTCGGCGATGATTGTGTTTGCTGGTCCTTCGGTGACAAGATAGATACCGAGATAAATAGGAAGGTACTCTATCTTTATCGAAAATTAAAAAACTCCACTCTATTGTTAGATTTGTCACCTTATGACGTTGTGCCTTCATACAAAGCCCTTGCCGTCTATTTTGATCCTGGAACTACAAATATACCCGGTATGATTGATAGAATCGAGGCTTTTATCATCGCCAATATGAACTCATATATAGCTGATTATCAGACTGACAGTAAAAAGGTTATTTTGCCTGTTGTCTATGACGGCGAGGACATAGGTCGGGTAGCTAAATTACACGACCTCACAGTGGAAGAAGTCATCAAGAAACATACTGCTGCTGTCTATCAGGTTGCGATGATGGGTTTTAAGCCCTACTTCCCGTATCTTATGGGCTTGGACAAGGACCTGGCAACACCTAGGCTTGATAATCCAAGGACATTCATACCTGCTGGTGCTGTTGGGATAGGTGGTGCGCAGACAGGTATTTATCCCGAAAAGTCCCCAGGAGGATGGAACCTGATTGGGAGGACGAATCCAGAACTCCTAAAACAGTTAAAGCCAGGTGATGTTGTAATTATGAAGGAGGTTAAAGAGTTGTGATAACGATTAACTGTGATATTGGTGAAAGAGGCGCAGATCACCCGGTTGATATAGAACTTATACAGTACATCGGCATGGCAAATATAGCTTGTGGTGGACATGCTGGGGATGAGGCATCGGTTAAGGCTTTTTTGGACAGGGTCAAAGATAGAGGTGTAAAGGTTGCAGCCCATCTTTCCTATCCTGACAGGAAAAATTTTGGGCGCAAGACAATATCAATCTCCGGAAAAGAGTTACTTAAATCACTCGATTCGCAGTGGGCAATGATGCCCCAGGTTAAAACCGTTAAATTTCACGGTGCACTTTATAACGATGCCAATGTGGACGCAGAGCTGGCAAAGCTCCTTGTTGGGTGGATGACGAAGAAGGGTATCAAGGAAGTGGTCACATTTTCAGATTCCGAACTTGCGACAGAAGCGAGAAAAACAGGTCTGAAGGTAATCTGCGAAGCCTATGCCGAAAGAAATTATTCTTACAACCCGCAGAAGAAGCAACTTACCCTTGTGAGCCGGACGAGGGATTATGCATCTATTAAAGACTGTAATGAGGCAATAAAGCACGCCACGAAGATTATTAGAGAAGCTAAGGTAGCAGCTTACATTGAGGACGCCGAAGGAAAAATCGCCAGAATTGAGGTTCCCATCAAGGCAGAGACGATCTGCATCCATTCTGATTCGAGGATATCCCTGAAGCTGGCAAAGACGCTGGCTGGGTTATTGTAATCTAAACATTGAGGTGTATATTGGATTATCTGGATATTTTTGTGGAGAAGAGGAAGGGAATTTACAAGCAGGTTACCCTGCCGGTATATGGCTTTCAAGATGTGGGTGTAACTCCTGGCGGTGTTATGGACCAGTTTTCATTTGATTGTGGTAATGCCGTCTTGGGTAACCCGCAAGACTCACCGGCACTGGAAATGATTTTGCCGCCAGTGCTCTTGGTCAAAAAGAATATCTACTTTGCTATAACCGGTGCACCTTTCATTAGTCCACAGATGGTCGTTAGTGGTATTGAAGTAATGGTTCAACATGGTACCGTATATTTTGCTCCTGCGGGTGCTGAGCTAATGTTCGGAGCAAGGCAATCGGGCTTGCGATCTTACCTATGCTATAGAAGAGCTGATAGCGACATCCCCGGTACTGCCATGGTTGAAAGAAGTTTGGGAAATCTTGGGATAATTAACCACTGGGCTGACAGGGAGGGTTATAAGCGTGTTATAGAAGGGCCAGAATACAAATATCTGCTAAATCCGGAGGATTTTTTTACCACTGAATGGTCGGTAAGTCTGGATACCAATGAAATGGGAATGAGGCTGGAGTCCATGAAAAAGCTGAGAGTAAAACAAGAAAATATGATCTCCGAAGCTGTTACTAACGGTACTATTCAATTGACCCCCAATGGTCCAATCATATTACTCAAGCACCGTCAGACCATGGGCGGTTATCCAAGGGTTTTCTGTGTAATCAGCTCCGATGTGGACCTACTGGCTCAGTGTATGCCCAGGCAGGCGCTAAAATTTAAAAAGATTACCATCGAAGAAGCTTGGCAGGTAGCCCGGCAAAAAAGGTCGGATATCATCTCCATTAGGAAAAGATATGATAATTCTTGAGAAAGGATGATTGGCGTATAAAAACATTCTGGTTAGGCGGAAAGTTTGTGACAGAGGACAAAGCATTTGTCTCAGTAAGTGATATTGCCATCCTGCATGGAGTGAGCTCCGGCGGTGTCTGTCCCGAGGGTAATGGCAAAATGGTGTTGTAGGTGAAATAGTATAGCCATTAGCAGAATGGGGGGGATTCAAATGGAAACGATTTATCTTCAAATACACCACTCGTCAACTCCTACAGGTGAACTTTTGGGAATGACTTGCCCTTATTGCGCCAAGAAAATCGGGTTAAGAGCTAAGATTCTGCCAGATAGTGATACCATTGCTCTGGACTACGGGAAGGACAAGGAGCTTTCACAAGCAGTGAATGAGGAATGGAAAAGTTTAATAGACGACATACGAAGGCAAAAGCGTGTGCAATAAGATATCGATTGTTTTTGATAGAGAGCTCTGCCTTAATGCTAGTGCTAACCATATAAAACGTAAAATCAAAGCCGACAGAACCAGAACATATAGCGTCCTCAAAGTGAAGCGGGGAAAGTTAAGATACCGTACCGAGGGTATTTACCCCAAGCGTGCCGAACATCTGGAAAGAATACCAGTATTGTTCCTCTTTAGCAATCCTCATCCTGAGTCAGTTAAACGGTGCTTATTCTTGTCAGAACCACACTCGTGGGCTTTTTGGCAAAGATTATCGGAAATCGACAAGGAATATCTTGTCCTCTTACCAACGGAAGTCAATTTAGAACACTGGGACGAGTCCATCCCTAGACTGAAAGACACAATGCTGAATGGAAATTATAAGAGTCCCTTTCTCTTTTATTTCCACTGTTATTATCCTATTCCGACGAGACAATTAGTGGATTTAAAAAGACTTTTTAAGTCGGCTCCTTCAGTTTGGGATGTAGTCAAGAAGTCCGCTCTTGAAGAGCTGACTAAATTGGTGAAGCGAGAACAAATCAAATATATTGTAGTTTTCAGTGTAGAGATTTTTCGGGAAATAACTAATAGGAATAGAGTGAAAGGATGGCGCAACAAAGAGGCCATAAACAAGTTCCTGAAGAGCGATTGTAAAGAAAAATACTGGGGAGTAGATTCAAACCTTGGGCGTGTTTACCTAGCGTTACATACAAGGGCGAAAGATTGGAAGAATGACAATGAGCAGTACTACTTCACCCAGTTCCTTGAACTGATTTTCAAGAAAATTAAGGAGACCCATCAGGTAATTTAATTAACCAGACTCTGAAGCTGAAAATTGTAGTGAAGTGACGAAAGAAGGGATTAGTCGTATCCAAAGAATGGTAATTTAATTACCTAAACTGGGCGATTGTAGATTCGAACCACAGACCCCGGTCTTATCAGTACGGAAACGGAAAATCAAGGACCGGGCACTATGCAGTGCCTAACTTTTCCTCCTTTCAGTCCTTTATTTGTATATTTCCCTTCGATGCCCTACAAGGTGAACTAAGATGAGTTTAAGCTCAGAATTTACCGAATAGATAACTCGGTAGTCTCCAACACGAAGTTTGAATTTACCTTTGAACTCACCAGAAAGGGATTCAGGAATAATGCTATCTAAGTTCTCCAAAAGCCATTTTATTCTCTTAATAACACGCGCTTTAACCAACGTGTCCAGCTTGGCTAAATTGGCTTCAGCCTCCGGGAAGAACTCTACCTGGTATGCCATTACCAGTCTATACCTATTCTTTTGGCAACCTCTGATGCTGGGATTCCTCTCTTCCCCTCGGCTTCAGCTTTGGAAGTTGCCCTGAGCCTTTCTTTAACTTCCTCTCTTAATTCCATACCCCAGTCTGGGTCACCAAAGAGCTCTGTAAGTTTCTGCTCCACAACTGTAGAAATAAGATTCTTGAGTTCCTCAATAGACATTTCTGCAACTTTCATATTCCGTTTCCTCCATACACTCGACGAACAGTTTGCCTGCCTCTTCAATATTCGTTATAACTAAAGTCTACCTTATCCCTCATGAATAATCAATTTGCTTTCGTAGTGTAACGCAGAGCTTCACGAATATCTTCTGCCTCCAGATCTGGGTAAGCTTGCAAGATCTCAGCCTCATTTATTCCTTCAGCCACCATCTCCACCACAGTAGCCACAGGGATGCGTAACCCCCGAATGCAGGGAATACCACCCATTTGATTAGGATCAACGGTAATCCGATTCAATTTCATCTTACCCCTCCAATTTACACCTAAAGTCTACCCTGTCTCTCACCAACATTCAACCACCCCGGCGACAAATTCTCATTGACTCCCCACTATAACCAACTGCTATAATTAGAACAAATGTTCAACAAAATCAGCATCACTGTAGTCTTGGATAAAGATGAGGTGGACTACTTACGAGAGCAGGCACAACTACGTCGACTATCGGTATCAGCATTAGTTAGAGAAGCCATTGAGAAAGTAAGGCGAAATGACCCTAAGTCCTGAACTCAGAGCTGAAAATGGTCGAAAAGGCGGACTTGCGACTCTGCAAAGACACGGCACACAGCACTTTCAGAAAGCCGGTAGGCTTGGCGGCAGACCTTCCTTCCAAGAAGCTTTGACCCGGGCATGGCAAAAATGCAAAGAAGGAGGTATGGCTAGGCACCCTAACTCCCCCCACGCCCGGGTCAGAGCTAGCATAGCACAAGGCGAAAGCATTTGAAAACCATAGATAACCAGCAATCAGAATACACAAGCTACCTCGATGGAGCTGTCATCAGTTCTCAAACTATGCCCGATGGTTCCGTTCGTGAGTTTATTACCCTCCGCAACGGCTCTTTCCTACCTTTAGACCAGTTCAACTTCGCCCATAAACATGCCCCAGACTCGGACACTACTAAAAAGCCTAACGCCAGCCAGACCTGTTATCTTGCCCGCTTCTCTAACTTGGTGGACATAGTAGAGGACGGCGGCGAGCTTTTCTTTCTAATTGTTGACGGCGATCAGATCAAGATTACCCCTTCCGTCAGTATAGATAGCAAAATAGCCTTGCCATCGCCCCGAGAACAACTCCCTTTCCTCATTCCCCGCTGGGAAGAGGTGAGAAGGGCTTACTTAGAGGACAGCCCCACAGTCCTTTTTGGTGACCTCATCGCTTACCACAAGCTCTTCTCCCAGCTTCCCAGCGAAGCTCACTATCTCCTTCTCGTCGCCTGGGACTTTTCTACCTATATCCTGGAAGCCCTGGACTATTCAGGCTACATCTACCTTTACGCTGTCCCTGAGCGAGGCAAGACCAAGACCGGTCAGGCTATGATTTACGTTGCCTACCGCGGCATCCACCAGGAGAATTTGAGAGAAGCTGACCTCTTCCGCGCTTCCCACGACCTTAATGCTACGCTTTTTATCGACGTTGCCGATCTCTCCAAGAAGGCTTATAAAGAAAACAGCCAGGACATCCTCCTCCACCGTTATGAGAAAGGCACCAAAGTCCGCCGTGTTCACCATCCGGAGCGGGGAGCTTTCAAAGACAGCCGTTTTTACGATGTCTTCGGTGCTACCGTCATTGCTACTAACGAGCCGATAAACGAAGTCATGGAGAGCCGCTCTTTCCCTATCGATATGCCTTATGCCCATAAAAACTTCCCTAAGCCTACCCCCGAAATGGGCTTGCCCTTCAAAGAAAGACTAACCGCTTGGCGAGCCCACTTTCTCTTGAATAAAGTTACCCTGCCTCAGCCCTGTGACTTTCCCGCAGGACGCTTGAACGATATCGCCGCACCCCTGTGGCAAATCATCAAGTTGGTATCCCCATCCCACTGCCACACCTTTGAAGACTTCATTAAAGAATGCAATGAGAGCCGCCGTGAGGGCAAAGCTTCTACCATAGAAGCCGAGGTTATAAAAGCCCTCTTAGAACTAAAAGACGAAGTAGAAGACGGCAAGATTGAAGTAGACCGCATAACCGATAAAGTCAATGAGGAGCGCAAGGACTTTCACAAAGAGTCAGCCCGGTACATTGGCAAAGTTCTGCGTCGCCTGGGTTTCCAGCCTTCCCGAAAACACGCCAGCAAGCGGCGCTATTATTATGATGCGGAGTTGCTGGACAACCTCGCTGTCGAGTATGGGCTTAGCGATGCACCTGTAAGCTTGATGTCCCTGATGTCCCCATCGTCCCCCCAGATAGGTGAAGACCAGCTTCGTAAGGACATGAGGGACATCAGGGACGTTAGCACAGAAAATGCAACCACTGATGGCAATGGACACAAGACCCTCGTTTTGGCAGAGTACCTGGGTGACAGAGTCTATTTCGCCTTAGATGAAAATGTTGCTCAGCTTGCCCCTAAAGGTTCTATTGTCTACACCCTGGACGAAGTGGAACTCCTCAAAAGTGAGGGTGATTGGATGAAAAGGATGGTCCATGAAGCCAAGAAGCGTACCCACGCTAAAATTATCAGCAACCAAAGCAAAAATACGGAGGTGTCAGTTGAAACTATTGAAACTCGCTCTTGAAAAGCAGGACTACAACCTCGCCGCCCACATCCTCGTCTACGGCTTAATCAAAGCCAAAGTCGACCAAGCCAACAACGCTCATACTGAGACAAGTCACAAAAGTAACGCCAACCGAAAATCGTGGAGCGGCAGGGCACGCTATGTCAAAGAGTGAGACCCAGCCAGCGGAACGCCGTAAAAAAGGCGCACCGAAAGGCAACCAGAATGCCCGCAAACACGGGTTTTACAGTAAGGTCCTTGATGAAGCTGAAAAACTCGAGCTGGAACAAGCCCGGGGTGTAGAAGGCATTGACGAGGAGATTGCCATTTTGAGAGTTAAGTTGCGTGAAATCATTGAGAAGGAGCCGGAGAGGCTTGACCTCCACCTGGAAGCTGCCAGCACTATCGCCCGCCTGGTGAGGACCCGCTACCATATCACCAAAGAGCAGAAAAAGTCCTTGAGAGAAGCCATCACCAAAGTCCTCACCGAAGTTGCCATCCCCTTGGGCTTAAAGAAGCTTCTCCAGTAGCCCAGTGAATTGTTTTCCCAAAAATTTAGTGTGACCCTCTAGCTCCCACCGACGCTATTGTAGACAATATGCCAAAACTTCAGCCCCACTGGTACTGCCCCAAAGGCATACCCACTAAAAAACTCACCCTTGCCGGAAGAGAGATCCTTGTCCCCATGGGCGACATTAAGACCATCTATCACTGCAAGGGTAAACGCTGGGTAAAAATAGGCACTCTCTGCCTTCATTGTCTTGAGTTCATACCCCAAGATAGAAATATTAATTAGAGAGTGTCTTTTGGATCATGGGGGAGTCAAAATTGACAACTCGTAACCTTCTGACATAATTGTTTTATCTAATGTAATCTGTCTTACTTCCAGAGCTGGAGTGAACTAAGATGGCAGAAAAGAAAGTAACATATGTAATTTTGCGTTCTAAGCGCCAGGTCACCATTCCGAAAGAAATTTGTGAAGAGCTGGGAATTATGCCGGTGATGCGCTTGAGTTATCTTTAGAATGGTGCTACTCTAACAGCCAGACCTAAGAAAGCGATAGCGCTCGAAGCACTCCAAGATATCCGTGAAGCCTTCAAGCGCTCGGGGTTTACAGAAGAAGAACTCTAGGAAGCAGGTCGCAAAGCAAGGCAACAAATCACTAAGGTACGCTATGCAGCCAAAGCCTAAACCTATTCCTCGTGGATTCGAAGGCGCCCCGGCTCAACAATCCAGAGTTGTCCACGCGGGTTGTAAGAACGCAGAGAAATAGCGAGTTGGCGAACGAGGTCCAATAAGCCTTTTACTGTCGGGCGCGGGTGATGCAACACCACTAACCCTCCATATTTCTCTGGCGGATAAGCAAGAATGTTGGCAAAATCCATGTCCAAAGTGACCAAACAACGCCCCTCATCCCTCACTTTTGCAACAAGTACCTCGTCCGGGGTACCAACCAGCGCCTCTTCTTGCACACTGACAACATCATGACCTGCCTGCACTAAGATCTTTTTAGCCCGTGGGTCAATGTTCTCATCCAGTTTGAGCTCCATCAGCTCTTAACTACCTCTACGGGCAATACTTTCTCACGAGTCATTTCTGCAGCGTAAGCCAATGCCGCTCGTACATCTTCTTCAGTTAGCCCCGGGTACGCTTCAAGGATATCCTTAACGGAATCCCCATTAGCCAAGCAGCTTACGATAATCCAAACCATAATCCGTGTCCCCTTTATACACGGCTTGCCATGGCATACCTTCGGGTCTATAGAAATACGTTCCTTCCAGTCGTCCATACAGCAGACCTCCTCTGTAATAGCAGTATTATAACATAAAAAGTCTAAGGTAGCCCCCAGACAATAGCTTAAAGTATGCTGCCTTCCGCTCCCTATTCGGTCGCTTCGGTAGCGCCAGTGGGGGATGTCTTCTCGCACGGGGTCCCCGTGTCACAGCCCACCCCGCTTTCAGAGAGATGGTCGCTATGGCTCGCCGTCCCTCAAAGCCGTTTGATGTCATATTGATCTGGAAGTATGCACGTTTTGCTCGTAATCGGGAGGATTCAATTGTTTACAAAACTATGCTGCGTAAGATTGGTGTCCAGATAATCTCGATAAATGAGCCGGTTGAAGACACACCAACGGGTAGACTCATGGAAGCCATGATCGAAAGTCTCGATGAGTTTTATTCTGACAATTTGGGGGAGGAGGTTACCCGAGGTATGAGAGAGAGCGCCTCCCGTGGTTTTTGTATTGCCAGTAACACTCCCTATGGATACCGAAAAATAAAGGTAAAAGATGGTGAGAGGGAAAGACCGAAACTTGAACCCTATCCCCATGAGTCAAAAGTTGTAGCTCGTATATTCAGGGAAGTGATAGAAGGAAAGGGACTGAAAGGGATATTACGTGACCTGAACAAAGAGGGTATTGCGGGACCCAGAGGTAAGGGATGGATGAAGACCACAATCCATAAGATCTTATGCAACGAAACCTACACCGGTACTTTGTTCTGGGGAAAGAATAGCATCAGAAAATTACCTCCCATTCGGGTGGAAAATGCTTGGCCGGCTATTATCGACACAGATACTTTTGTCCAGGCGCATAATGTACTTAGAAGCAGGGCACCGTCCTACCTTCACCCCAAGCGGACAGCCAGCCATTTTCTGCTCAGTGGCATTGCTAAGTGCGGTTATTGTGACAAGGCTCTTATAGGACACGATGCTAAAGGTGGGCAATTCAGCTATTACGTCTGCGGTACTTTGCTAAAGAAAGGAGCCGGGGCGTGTAAAGCCAGATATATCAATAGTAATGAATTTGAAGGGCTGGTTATTGATAAGATAAAAGAACATATCTTGACTGAGGAAAACCTCAGGGAACTGGTGCGTCTGGTCAATGAAGAAATGGATGCTGCGTCAGTGGAATACAGAACACAGTTGGAAACAATAAACGAGGAGATTGCAGATGTAGGTCGACGTCTGGATAGATTATATGACGCCATTGAGACAGGACATCTACCCAACGAAGACATGGCACCACGCATTAGAGAGCTTAGAGAGCGTAAAGATAATCTCCAGACTAAGAAATGGGAACTAGAGTGGCAGCTGAAAGACCGGAGAGTAGAGCTAGCCGATACTGAAACTGTGACTCGCTATGTTGAAGATTTGAGGCAAGTGCTTAGTGAAAGTTCCCTTGTAGAGAGGAAATCATTTATCAAGAGCTTTGTTAAAGAAGTCAGAGTGACAGGGAATGAGGTGTGTCTTACATACACTATCCCGGTGTCTAAACAGCGAATAACTGAGAAGGAAATCCCAGTTCTGTCTACTGTACACTATGGTGGGCGATTGTGGATTCGAACCACAGACCCCGGTCTTATCAGGACCGTGCTCTAACCAGCTGAGCTAATCGCCCTTTGATTAGGAAGTATAAGTATGTTAGCGACTTGGTGTCAAGGTGGGCTTAAAAGACGAAACCTTAACCGCTGGATAGTGGAAGGAAGGAAATTTACCAATTATGCGATAGGGGTTGAAACCTATCGACCGACCTTGGAATCTCTTAAGAGACTCCTTAGAAAGGAGGTGATCCAGCCGCACGTTCCCGTACGGCTACCTTGTTACGACTTCGTCCCAGTCACCAACCCCACCCTCGGCGATTACCTCTCTTGCGAGTCAGCCCATCGACTTCAGGTGTTGTCGGCTTCCATGACGTGACGGGCGGTGTGTACAAGGCCCGAGAACGTATTCACCACAGTATGCTGACCTGTGGTTACTAGCAACTCCGACTTCATGCAGCCAGTTTCAGACTGCAATCCGAACTGGGGATGGTTTTTTGAGATTAGCTCCGGATTGCTCCTTAGCGACTCTTTGTACCATCCATTGTAGCGTGTGTGTAGCCCAAGGCATAAAGGCCATGCTGACTTGACGTCATCCCCACCTTCCTCCCCGTTATGCAGGGCAGTCTCGTTAGAGCAGTCAACTAACGACGAGGGTTGCGCTCGTTGCGGGACTTAACCCAACACCTCGCGGCACGAGCTGACGACAGCCATGCAGCACCTGTGACAGCTCCTGACTGGATACAGGTTGTCCTCCTTTCGGACTCCTACTTCTGTCATGTCAAGCCTTGGTAAGGTTCTGCGTGTTGCATCGAATTAAACCACACGCTCCGCTGCTTGTGCGGGCCCCCGTCAATTCCTTTGAGTTTTAGCCTTGCGGCCGTAGTTCCCAGGCGGGACACTTAAGGCGTTAGCTTCGGCACAGAGAGGGTCGATACCCCCCATACCTAGTGTCCAACGTTTAGGGTGTGGACTACGCGGGTATCTAATCCGCTTCGCTCCCCACACTTTCGGGCCTCAGCGTCAGGAGCAGCCCAGGAGGTCGCTTTCGCCACTGGTGTTCCTCCCAGTATCTACGCATTTCACCGCTACACCGGGAATTCCACCTCCCTCTGCTGCCCTCAAGCCACATAGTATCAAATGATCCCTCCTCATTGAGTGAGGAGATTTCACATCTGACTTATGAAGCCGCCCGCGCCCTCTTTACGCCCAGTAAATCCGGATAACGTTCGCCTCCTACGTATTACCGCGGCTGCTGGCACGTAGTTAGCCGAGACTTATTCCCCGAGTACCGTCAGGGTTCTTCCCCGGGAAAAGGGGTTTACAACCCGAAGATCTTCATCCCCCACGCGGCGTCGCTGCGTCAGGCTTTCGCCCATTGCGCAAAATTCCTTGCTGCTGCCTCCCGTAGGAATCGGGGCCGTGTCTCAGTCCCCGTCTGGCTGGTCGTCCTCTCAGACCAGCTACCGATCATCGTCTTGGTGAGCCATTACCTCACCAACTAACTAATCGGACGCAAGCCCCTCTTCAAGCGCCCGAAGGCTTTTGTAATTAGACCTGAGTCCAATTACTATATGCGGTATTAGCCTGCCTTTCGACAGGTTATTCCTCACTTAAAGGTAGGTTACTTACGCGTTACTCAGCCGTTCGCCACTATCCAACAAACCTTGCGGACTGTTGAACCGTTCGACTTGCATGCATAAGGCACGCCGCAAACGTTCATCCTGAGCCAGGATCAAACCCTCTGGACAAAACCTTCCTTCCACTATCCAGTTGTTAAGGTACGCACGAAATGAAGACAAACTCAGCCACTACTCTTATAGAGAGTATTTAGCGAATTTGCTAAAAACATATTATCACAAAACTTCTGTTTCTTGTCAAGGGTTTATAGCAAATTTCAAAAAATGTTCTAAAATAGTCCCTTGACTCATAAAATTATGGTAAAATGAGCCGAAATTCATGACAAGTGGTTTCAAAGAATGACCATCTCGTTAGTCAATCAGGAAGAGAAGAGATTAAATGTACAAACGGTGACCTGGGGGAAGTTGACTTGGTTCTATATTGAAAAACCATCCCAGGACGAAGTCGATTATTTGGCTCAGAATTTTCCTTTTCATCCTCTTAACTTAGACGACGTCATGAGCCGGGTACAGCGACCTAAAATTGACGAATATGATGACCACCTTTTTATGGTGCTCCATTTTCCTGTATTTGATAAAGAAAATAGAGTAACAACACCCAGTGAAGTGGATATTTTTATCAGTGAAAGTTACTTGGTCACAGTCCACAAGTCTGCTGATTTAAAGCCGTTGGCTAAATTCTTTAAAGAATGCCAGATTGATGAAACAACCCGACAGGCATATATGAGCCGAAGCTCAAGTTATCTCCTCTATCATATATTGGACAGGCTGGTGAACTACTGCTTCCCTATTTTGAACAAAGTCATAGAAAATATGGAGAAGGTGGAAGACCTTATTTTTGCTCGACCAGTCCCGGAAACTGTTCGTGAAATTTCACTCCTCCGTCGTGACCTTATTTCTTTCCGTCGTGTCATTCACCCGCAGATAAATGTAATTGAAGCCTTAGAGAAGGAAGAGTACCCATTCTTTAAGGAAGAACAGGAAGTTTACTTTGGTGATATCGCCGACCATGTCCGGAAGATTTGGGATGGTCTTGAAGACTGCAAAGAGGTAGTTGACGGTCTGGTTGATACCAGCAACTGGCTTACCTCTCATCGAATCCAAGAAGTGATGCGGGTACTGACCATTGTCATGGCTCTTATGGCGCCGGCTACCCTGATTGCTAGTATTTACGGCATGAATGTGGCACTACCCGGGGGACACGTTGAAGGCAGCTTCTTACCCATAATTTTGTTAATTGTAGTCATGTTTTTAGTAAGCGCGGCTATGGTTTTTTACTTGCGACGTCGGCACTGGATCTGATATCTAACATATGCCTTGCATGTTGAAGCTTCTGTAATGACTGTTTCCTACCGATTTGTAGTTGTCGCTACCCTCTTTGTTACCTGCCTTATCACTGCTAACATCATTATTGTTAAGCAGATAAGCGTTGGTAACTTAGTCTTGCCCGCGGCGATAATCATTTTTCCTTTGAGCTATATTTTTGGCGATATTCTGACTGAGGTCTATGGGTATCAGCAAGCTCGCCGCATAATCTGGTTGGGTTTTCTATGTAATTTAGTGGCTGTGGGGGCTATCTGGATTGGTAAATTATTACCGCCAGCACCGGTGTTTGAAGCTCAGGAGGCTTATGAGCGTATACTGGGAAGCGTGCCCCGTTTTCTGATAGCTTCTTTTGTCGCTTATTTAGCTGGTGAATTTGCTAATTCTTTTGTCTTGGCTAAAATGAAAGTGAAGACTAAGGGGCGCTGGCTATGGACGAGGACTATAGGCTCTACCTTGGTAGGACAAGGGGTAGACACCTTTATTGTCTTGTCTATTGCTTTCTTAGGAGTGCTGCCGCTTCCGATTTTAGGCAGTATGATGTTGAGTCATTGGCTTGTAAAAACAATGTATGAAGCATTAGCGACGCCTTTTACCTACATTATTGTTAATCATTTAAAGAGAAAAGAAGGCATTGATGTTTATGATTACACTACCAATTTCAACCCTCTCCATGTGGTGTAGTTGAGAATCCCTGCGAGTCTGGGGTAAATATGGAACCCAAATTTGTTGTCGACAATAATGCCGGTAAACTGGCAAAGTGGTTGCGGATAATGGGCTATGACACACTCTTGTTTAAAGGAGAAGACGATGGCAGGATGATCAGCATTGCCTTCTCGGAAGGCAGGATAATCTTAACTAAAGACACTCAGGTACTGAAACGGCGAGTTGTTACCACCGGTGGATTGAAAGTAATCTTCATAGAAGATGATGACCCTAAGGCACAGCTTCGGCAGATAGTAAAAGAATTGGGGTTAGGGTGTTTTAAGCCCTTTTCCCTCTGCCTTGAATGTAACGAGACCCTGCTAACCAGAAACAAAGAAGAAGTGCACAATTTAGTGCCTCCATACGTTTTCAAGACTCAAAATCAGTATATGGAGTGTCCGAAATGTCATCGCATTTACTGGCGAGGGACTCACTGGCAAGCCATGGCTAAGGAATTGCAGGATATCTGTGAAACTGCCAAATGACTAAAGCTGCTTTCATATACGATACAATTCTATCCAAGCACGTTCTTAGGGAAGACCATCCCTTACGTCCGTTTCGGCTTCAATATACCTATGAACTTCTTGATGCTTATGGTGCCTTTAATGGCTCTACCTCCAAGATTGTCTCTCCCCAACCAGCCGATGATGCCGCCTTGTTAACCTTTCACACTAAAGATTACATAGAGGTCGTCAAAAGATTAAGCCAGGGTGAGAAAGTATATAATCAAAGCGCCTACAATTTCAGCCTTTATGGTGATAATCCGCCTTACGAAGGAATGTATGAAGCTTCTGTTCTCCCGGTGGGTGCTTCTCTGATAGCCGCTAAAATGGTAGCCGGTGGTGGAGTTGACGTTGCTTTTAACCCATCTGGTGGCTTACACCACGCTGCTTCAAACCGTGCTTCCGGGTTTTGCGTTTTCAATGATGCTGTCGTTGTCATAAAGTCTCTTCTGGAAAGTGGGATGAGGGTAGCTTACATAGATATTGATGCACATCATGGGGACGGAGTGCAGAATGCCTTTTATGATATTGACAAAGTCTTGACCATTTCTATCCACGAAAGCGGCAGTTTTCTATTTCCGGGAACAGGGGAGATTACTGAAATTGGCACTGGAGATGGCAAAGGTTATGCAGTGAATCTGCCTCTTTACCCTCATACTGAAGATGGTACTTATCTTTGGGCTTTTCGAGAAATAGTACCACCTTTGGTTAGTAGCTTCAAACCAGATGTTGTGGTTAGCCAGTTAGGTTGTGATACTCATTATTTAGACCCGTTGACGCATTTGATGTTAACTACCGAGGGCTATACTGAAGTGGTAAGGGAGATCAAGCATCTGGCGCCCCGGTGGGTGGCATTGGGTGGTGGTGGTTATGAAATGGGAGCAGTGGCTCGTTGCTGGACTTTAGCCTACGGAGTGATGATAGGCAAAGACTGGGAAGACGAGATTCCTGAAGCTTACCAACAAAAATATGGGATTAAGAAATTGAGAGATAAGAATATGCCTCAGCTTGGTGACAGGACTAAGGAACAGGTAAGTAGTTTTGCCAAGGAAATGGTAGAAGAATTAAAACGGCTTATTTTCCTCAAGCATGGTCTTTGATGGAGGATGAGGATGAAGGTAGTTACCTCTGACCAGATGCGGGAAATTGAACGTAGAGCCAAAGCTGTGGGTTTGACGGTAGAGGCTTTGATGGAGAATGCTGGACGAGCTATAGCCGAAGAGACCAAGAAGGTTATGGGTGGGATTGCCGGACAGCGTATCCTGATTCTGGTAGGTCCAGGCAATAATGGGGGCGATGGTTTAGTGGCGGCTCGTCATTTTGATGACTGGGGGGCTGAGGTTAACCTTTATCTTTGCGGTCAAAGACCACCCCAGGATAGAAACTTCGCCCTAACTCAAGAGAGGGGTATAAATGCCGTAAGAAGTGACCAGGACGAGAATTTGACTAAACTGGACAGTTTAGTATTTTCAGCTGACATCGTCATTGACGCCATTTTTGGCACTGGTAAGAAACGCTCTTTACAGGGACTCTTTAAACAAGTACTGGAAAAGATAAATGAAGCTAAAGAGAAGCGTCCAGAATTGATGGTTATCGCGGTAGATGCTCCATCCGGTCTGGATGTGGATTCCGGGGACGTAGATGCCGGCTGCCCTAAAGCCGATTTCACCATTACTTTGGGCTATCCCAAACCGGGGCTATTTATCTTTCCCGGTGCTGAAAAAGTAGGCAAATTAATTGTGGCTGACATTGGTATACCATCATCTATGGCAGAAGACATTACCACCGAATTAGTTACTAAAGAATGGGTGAAATCGGTGCTTCCTAAGCGTCCAAAGAGTGCCAATAAAGGTACTTTCGGTAAGGTGCTGGTAGTTGCTGGCTCTATCAATTACATAGGTGCTGCTTATCTTGCCTGCATGGGGGCAGCCCGAGTTGGCGCTGGTCTGGTGACTTTGGCTACAGCCAGGAGTCTTCAGTCCATATTAGCTGCTAAGCTTACTGAAACGACCTATCTTCCCTTGCCTGAAGCTGAAGAAGGAATAATTGCTTCTGAAGCCACTACCGTAATCAATGCAAGTCTGACTAATTACGATGTCTTAGCTATGGGGTGTGGCTTGGGACAGGGTCCGTCGGTTATTGAGTTTGTTCGGTCTACCCTTTTTAAGCTACCGAAGGATTCTTTAGTGGATTTAGTCCTCGATGCTGATGCTCTTAATATCTTAGCCGAAACTCCCCAATGGGAGCGCAAGTTAAAAAGCGATGCTATCTTAACTCCTCATCCTGGTGAGATGGCGAGATTAACGGGGATGACAGTTGAAGAAATACAGGGAGACCCTCTTAATATTACTCTCAGATTTGCCACCCGGTGGAATAAAACAGTGGTACTTAAAGGTGCTTGCACGGTGATTGCAGCACCTGATGGGCGAGTTAAGCTCTGTCATATAGGTAACCCTGGTTTAGCCTCTGCCGGGACAGGAGACGTCCTTACTGGAGCTATCGCTGGTCTGTTAGCTCAGGGGCTGCCATTATTTGAAGCGGCTGCTTGTGGCGTATATCTTCATGCCCAGGCAGGAGAGAAGGTTCGAGATAAACTTGGTGATGCTGGCATGTTAGCCAGTGATTTGTTGCCACTACTTCCTCAGGTAATAAAGGAAATTAAAGAAACTAAGCTTTTTTAGGAATAGGAGCGTCAAATATTTCCATTGGTCATTGTGAGCGAAGCGTAGTAATCTCTGGGATTGCTTCAGGGGTAGCGCGGTTTAGGAAAAGGCTTTGCTTATATGGATAGCCAGAACTTTTACAGCTTTAATCTTTGTCTTTATTCAGGTATATTAGGAGAGGTGTGTAACGAACTGAAGTGCTATATTTTGAATGAACAATATGCTTCTGGCTATTGATATTGGGAATACGAATATTGCTCTTGGGGTCTTCAGTGGCGATAAGTTGAAAGCCACCTGGCGGATAGCTACTGACATTCATCGGATGGTAGATGAATATGCCAGCCTACTCCTTGACATGCTTGACCGTCAGGTAATAACTCCATCCCAGATAAAAGAGGTGGTTCTATGCAGTGTTGTGCCACCTTTAGTAGGAACCTTTGAGGAGGTATGTCGCCACTATATAGGCATTTCACCTTTAGTGGTAGAAGCTGGCATAAAAACTGGGGTGCGTATCCTCATGGACAATCCACGGGAGGTAGGACCTGACCGAATAGTGAATGCGGCTGCAGCCCATCGCCTTTACGGTGGTCCGGTGATTGTTATTGACCTGGGTACTGCCATTACCTTTGACGCTGTCTCTAAAGAAGGTGATTATCTTGGTGGTGCTATTGCTCCTGGCATTGCCATAGCTACTGAAGCGCTGTTCAACCGTACTGCTATGCTGCCTCGAGTAGAATTAATTCGCCCCAAAAAAGCTATTGGCAGGAATACTATTGCAGCTATGCAGTCTGGAATCGTCTTCGGTTATGTAGCGCTGATTGAAGGCATGGTCAGTCGGCTTCGGCAGGAGTTAGAAGATGAGGCTAAAGTAGTAGCTACCGGGGGCTATGCTGAACTTCTGGCTCGAGAAACGCCAGTAATTCAAGTAGTTAATCCTGACCTGACCTTGATTGGCTTACGCCTGATTTACGAAATGAATAGGAGTTAGCAATGAAGGGTAGTACTATTTTGAGGGACAAGACCATTGTATTAGGGGTAACCGGGAGCATTGCTGCTTATGAGGCTGCTGAAATTGCCAGTGAGCTGACTAAAGCTGAAGCTAAAGTCAATGTCATTATGACCAAAGCTGCTACTGAATTCATAACTCCCCTCACCTTTCGCAGCATTACTGGTAGACCTGTGGTCACAGAAATGTTTGACTTAACCTCTGAGTTTAGTGTGGAGCATGTGGCTCTGGCTGAGGCTGCCGATGTGGTGGTTATTGCTCCGGCTACAGCCAACGTTATTGCCAAAATAGCCACCGGTATTGCTGACGACATGTTAGGCTGCACTGTGTTGGCAACCAAGGCACCAGTAATTGTAGCTCCAGCCATGAATGTGAATATGTATCAGAACCCTATAACACAGGAGAACATAGCTAAACTCAGAGCCCGGGGCTTTATCATTGTTGGTCCCGCTTCAGGTTGGCTGGCTTGTGGTATGACTGGTCCGGGACGGTTAGCTGATGTGGAGGAAATTATCGACGTGATTAAGCAAGTTCTGGCGAAAAAGAGTGACCTTACTGGAAAGAAGATAGTAGTGACCGCAGGCGGTACTCAAGAGCCTTTAGACCCAGTGCGTCATCTCACTAATCGCTCCTCAGGTAAGATGGGCTATGCCTTAGCTGAAGCGGCTCGGGATAGGGGGGCTAAGGTAACATTAGTCACCGCCCCAACAGCCATTCCTGAACCTGTGGGTGTTGAGGTGGTCAACGTGCGTACTGCGCAGGAAATGTTTGAAGCGGTGAAAAAAGCTGTGAGCAGGACGCATGCCTTAATTATGGCAGCAGCTGTAGCTGATTATCGCCTGGTCAAAATTTCTGAAAGCAAAATAAAGAAAGTCAAGCCTACTTTAACTCTGGAACTGGAGGGTACGCCAGATATTCTGGGGACTGTTAAAGGGAATTTTATTAAAGTTGGTTTTGCTGCTGAAACTGAAAACTTGGTAGAGAATGCACGAAAGAAGTTGCGTCGGAAGCAGTTAGACCTCATCGTGGCTAATGACATCACCTCTCCGGATAGTGGCTTCGATGCTGATACTGACCGAGTAGTAATTATTGACCGCAGCGGCAAAGTAGAAAAGTTACCTCTTTTACCCAAACGAGAGGTAGCGGACAGGGTTCTGGATAGGGTAGTGAGGCTGCTCACTAAAACCTGATTGAGGGAAACATAGTTGTTAGAAATCCCTAAAGCTTATGAGCCTGAGAAAGTGGAGCAGAAGTGGTATGACTTCTGGCTCAAAAAAGGCTATTTCACCCCGAAAATAGACCCTAAAAAGAAGCCCTTTGTCATTATTATGCCACCGCCTAATGTTACTGGTGAGCTTCATCTGGGGCATGCCTTAACGGCAACTTTAGAAGATATAATGACCCGTTGGCATCGGATGAAAGGGGAACCGACACTGTGGCTGCCTGGGGTTGACCATGCTGGTATTGCCACTCAAGTAGTGGTGGAGCAGCAGTTAGCTGAGCAAGGGCTGACTCGCCATAAGTTGGGTAGAGCGAAATTTGTGAAGAGGGTCTGGGAATGGGTAGAGAAATGCCGTCAAACCATTACTTATCAGCATCAGAAATTAGGCGCTTCCTGTGACTGGACGCGCGAGTGTTTTACTCTGGATGAGGGACCAAGTCGTGCTGTGCGTACTGCTTTTGTCCGCCTTTATGACAAAGGTCTCATTTACCGTGGTGAGCGGATTATCAACTGGTGCCCCCGCTGCCAGACAGCCCTTTCCGACCTGGAGGTGCAGCATAAAGATATAAAGGGGAACCTCTACTATATTCGTTATCCCCTATCTGGCGGTGATGGTTTTATTACTGTGGCTACCACTCGTCCTGAGACTTATCTTGGCGATACTGCTGTAGCTGTGAATCCTGACGACAAGCGCTTTGAAAAACTATTAAGTAAGGAAGTGGTTTTGCCAGTCATAGACAGAGTCATACCCATTATTGCTGATACTGCCGCTGACCCTGCTTTCGGTGCTGGAGCTCTGAAGATAACTCCTGCCCATGACCCCATTGATTTTGAAATAGCTGGACGCCATGACCTGCCCTTGGTAAATATATTCAACCCGGATGCTACTTTGAATGAAAACGCTGGACCCTATCAGGGACTTGACCGTTTCATTTGCCGAGATAGGGTTCTGACCGACCTGAAAAAGGCTGGGCTGATAGAGAAGGTTGAACCCTACCTTCATTCAGTAGGTCATTGTGACCGCTGTCAGGCCATGATTGAACCCCGGGTCAGCCGGCAGTGGTTTGTGAGGATAGCGCCCTTGGCAGAAGCGGCTATTAGGGCAATGACTGATGGGCGCATTGTCATAATCCCGGAGCATTTTACTAAGACCTATCTCAACTGGATGGAAAATATTCGAGACTGGTGTATCAGCCGTCAGCTATGGTGGGGACATCGTATCCCTGTCTGGTATTGCCAGAAGTGCGAGGAGTTCACTGTTACTGTAGCTGAGCCCTCAGCTTGTGCCCATTGTGGTTCCAAAGACATTTTCCAAGACCCGGATGTTCTTGATACCTGGTTTAGCTCTGCCCTTTGGACTCACTCTACCTTGGGTTGGCCCGAGATGGCAGAAGACTTCAAATATTTTTACCCCACCTCAGTAATGGAAACGGGTTACGATATCCTCTTCTTCTGGGTAGCCCGAATGATTATGATGGGGATAGAGGATACGGGAGAGATTCCTTTTCATACTATTTATCTTCATGGTTTGGTGCGGGATGAGAGGGGGGAGAAGATGAGTAAGCTCCGGGGCAATGTCCTCAGTCCGCTTGACCTCATTGATAAGTATGGCACTGATGCCCTGCGTTTTGCCCTAACAACGGGCAGCTCACCGGGGAATGACATTAATCTGAGCCGACAGAGATTAGAAGCGGGTCGTAATTTCGCCAACAAAATCTGGAATGCCTCTCGGTTTATCCTCAGGAGTCTGGAAGACAAGGGTGAGAAGATTGAACTTGACATAATAAAACACGGGACTGCCAAACAGCCAACGCTAAAACAGTTTCCTTTGGAAGACCGCTGGATTTTGAGTCGTCTAAATTGCCTTATCGTCAATGTTAATCAGCTACTCACTGAGTTCCAGTTTGGCGAAGCCGAAAGGCAAATATATGAGTTCCTCTGGGGTGAGTTCTGTGACTGGTATATTGAAATTAGCAAAATCCGCCTCAGTTCCTCTTCAACGCTGCCATCTCCGCTGCCTGTCCTGGCGCATGTTCTGGAGGCAACCTTACGCCTACTGCACCCCTTTATGCCTTTCATCACCGAAGAGTTATGGCAGAGCTTAAAGCAGTATGTCACTGAAAAAGGTCAGAGGATTGAGTCTATTACGATTGCCTTCTATCCTGTAGCTGATGAGGAAGCCTTAGATGTTGAAGCTGAGCAGGGGATGGAGGCGGTGATAGAGATTATCCGCTCTATTCGTAATGCTCGAGCTGAGTACAAGGTGGAGCCGGCGAAATGGATTGAAGCCCGAGTTTATGCTGACGGACTTTTGCCGGCTATCTCTTCCCAGGCTAAGGCTATAGAGACTTTAGCCAGAGTCCGCCCCTTAACCATTTTAGGGCGGGGGTACAGACAGGAAGAAAAGGGGAAAGACTTAGTCCTTGTGCTTAAGGGGGCTGAAGTAGTCCTACCCTGGGCGGGCATGGTCAATATTGAAGCCGAAAAACGACGTCTTCAGACGGAGATAGACACCAATGTAGCGTTAGCCACTCGGGTGGAAGCCAGACTTAACGACGCTGATTTTGTGTCTAAAGCTCCAGAAATGGTAATAAACAAAGAACGGAGCAAGCTCCAAACTATTAAAGATAAGCTGGAAAGATTAAAGCAGGAACTGGCTCGGTTTGAGTAATTAGAGCTTAGGGTGGCTTTTCTTTGCCCAGTGTCGATGCAGCCAGCCTAAAGCTTTTTTGGTATCACTGGCGACCCGGGCTTTTTCGCTATTCTTTAGCCGATGCTTGAACAACCAGTAGGTAAATTGTTTTAGCTCTCCCAGAGTAGTGGATTTGCGGCGCCGGCATCCCTCTTCTTTCCTGAACTGTTCAAACAGGGCATCTCTGGTAGCTCCGTAGAGACGCTGGTAAGCTGCGTCAGTGGCACTATTATTTTCCGGTAGACCCATAGCCCTCAGCTCCTTACGAATCTCCTCGGTAACGGCTAAGACGAGGGCTTCTTCAACCAAAACGCCGTAAAGGTAATTGAGGTAAGCTCGGTATTTGGCATTACCAATAAGATTCTTAAATTCATCTTTGGTCAGCTCAATGGGGGGACGGTCGAAGAAAAGCAGGTCAGTCTTTTCTTTTTCTGGAATTAGATTGTCGACTCCTTGACATAGCCGTTCTGCCAGGAGTAGCCAATCAAAAGCTTCACCATCAATGAGGTAAGAATAGTGTCGTCCGTGGTAGTCTTCTTCAGCACTTCCCCACATGCCGATGGCTTCCAGTAGTGCCAAGTACCAGTGTTTACTGCTGGCAATGGCTTCCTTGAGGTGGTTAATTGCCTTCTGGTTTTTGTCGGCTATTTGCACAGAAGTAGTTTCTTCAGGTATTCTACTTACTTTCATACCTTTATATATGCCTTTATAGTTTCAAGCTCCCTGCCGTAGAAAAGTCAGCACCTCTTTTAAAGGTCTGGTGTTCAATATATGTTCTGGTTCACACCAGCCACGGCGAGCCACTCCTACTCCGAACTTCATAAAAGAAAGCTGGGCACCACTGTGGGCATCAGTGCCGATGAGCAGCTTCACCCCTAATTCCCGAGCTCGAAAGGTATGGAGGTCTTTCAAGTCCATCCTGTTGGGCATAGCATTAATTTCCAGTGCCTTATTGTTTTTAGCGGCGGCTCGGAAGACAGCCTCCATGTCTATGGCTATTGGTTCTCGCTCACCAATGAGACGACAGGTAGGATGGGCAATAGCATCAACGTGGGGATTTTCCATGGCTCCTATGACTCGTCGGGTCATCTGCTCTTCACTCTGCCCCATAGCTGAATGGACAGCGGCGATAACAATGTCTAATTCCCCTAACAGTGCTTCGGGCAGGTCAATGCTGCCATCAGCCCGGATATCTACTTCAATGCCGGTAATGAGGTGGATACCTTTAAGTTGCTCATTCAATTTTCTAATCTCGGCTATTTGCTGCTGCAGTCGCTCTTCACTAAGTCCATGAGCAATACCCCGACCTACTGAGTGGTCGGTAATGGCTAAGTACTTATATCCTAAAGCCTTAGCTGCCTCGGCTAATTCAGCTATTGAATCGTGCCCATCGCTCCAGTCACTGTGGACATGCAAGTCTCCCTTTATATCGGATGTTTCTATTAGTTGTGGAATAGCCTCTTTTTCGGCTATTTCTATTTCCTGGCGGGCTTCTCTTAGCTCTGGAGGAATATACTGGAGACCAAGCCTACGATAGAAGTCTTCTTCATTATCAAACCTTTCTAACTTTTCAGTAGCACGGTCAGTGATACCGTATTCACTCAGTTTTAAGCCTTGTTTTACTCCTCTTTCTCTGAGACGGATATTGTGCTCTTTACTTCCAGTAAAATACTGGAGCAGGGAGCCGAAGGAGTCGTGCTCCACTAGCCTCAAGTCCACCTGTAGTCCACCGGGGACGATGACGCTGGCTTTAGTTGGACCTTGAGCCAGTACTTGTCTTATCTGGGGCAGTCGGGTAAAGGCTTCAATCACCTCTTCTGGCTTATCAGCCGTGCCCATAAGGTCAATATCGCCCACTGTTTCTCGGAAGCGGCGAAGGCTTCCGGCAGCAATAAGGTTCTTTACTCCAGGCAGGGGGCGGAGGGCATTAAGGATTTCTTCTACCACTGGCAAGGCTTCACCGATGGGTATGCGCTGGTCTTTGCGTCTTAGGGCTTGAATCTGGTGTAGGATATTCTCGGCTGTCTTATCACCGAGGCGGAAAAGCTTAGCTACCTCACCTTCTTGGATAGCTTTTTCCAGCTCATCTATCGTCTTGATTTCCAATTCTGAAGATAGCTTCATGGCTGTCTTGGGACCAACACCGGGGATTTCCAGGAGGGTGCTTATGCCTTGGGGGAATTCTGCTCTGAGCTTCTCGTAGTATTCCAGTTTGCCTGTGGTCATCAGCTCAGTAATCTTCTTGGCTAAAGCTTCACCTATCCCGGGGATGTCCTTCAAGTCTTCCTCTTCATCGAGCATAATCTCAATCTCTTTGGGCAGGTGTTCGATAGTCCGAGCTGCCCGCTGGTAGGCTCGAATCTTAAACGGGTTCTCCCCCTTAAGCTCAAGCAGGTCAGCAATGTCCTGAAAAACTTTAGCTACAGCCGTATTCTTCATTTCCATAATCTTTTTTCAATTTCGACTATAAAGCTCCTTGCCATTTTGAGCAACTCTTCGGCTTCTCTTTTGGATACCGACCCTGCCTCATTGTACATTATCCTGTGTCGTTTCTTTCTGGCACGGTCAAAATAAGTGATTGTTTCTTTATGAGGTTTTTCAATTGTTAGTTCCATAAATTCGAAGGTTGCCTTGTGCGCTTGGTTAGTTGCTGGGCGGTAGCCTAAAGAAAACATATATGCTCGGCAAGCTTGGAAGATTGCGTTATAGGTAATAGAAAAGCACCAATCCAAATTATCTTGAAGAATTTTCTCAGCAAGGGCTAAATCACGTTGAGCGATTTCCAGAGGTTTGTCAATTTCTTCTTGGCTTGCCTCGAAGTGATGTATTCTCCCTTCTTTAATGAGCTTATCAACGGACATCTAAGGCTCCTTTTAGAAAGATTTTCTCCTCTTTAAGAATTCGTGTGAGAAAAGTATCCTTCTTTTTGAGCCTCCCATCGAACTCTTGTTTAGTCATCAACGTAAAGTTGATTTCACGACCAGTCTCCTTCTCAATATCAGATATGCTTTTGTGGAAATTTCTCTGGTCAGCGTTACCCACGAGCAAAAGGTCAATATCACTTTCTATGCTTTCATCACCTCGCGCTACCGAACCATAAATGAAAGCCAAGTCAATGGAATCAAATTTGTGGAGTTTTTCTTTGAGGTAGTCTCCAAAACCAATGGTTGAGTAGATGATTTTCCTTAGTTCGGGATAGATAGGGAAATCCTTATTAACCTTAAAATACTTTAGATTCCCTTCATTCCGGGACCTAAGAAAGCCAGCTTTTTCCAGATACCCTAACTCTCTTCTGACAGCGGCAATAGGTTCCTGTATCAGCTTTTCTATTTCACGAACATAGAAACTTTTTTCTGGATGCAAAACAAATAACTTTAGGAGCTTTCGCTTGGTTTTAGAGGTTATGAAATGTTCCAGCACGCTTAATCAACCTTGCTTGAGCATTTTATGTATACAATTGTATACTATTTGTGCTCAAATTTTAAGTTTTTAATTTACCTAAGGTTTTGCTTGCTTTTCCTTAGAGGACTTAATCCTTTCCTCTATGCACTCCCAGTTAATCTCATCCCTCTCAAAGAAAGAATTAAAGTTGTCTTTCAGCCACTGGTCGTAGTTGTCTTTCACATACTGTTTAAAGGCTTCTTCTAAGTCTTCCTTCAGCCACTCGTTGTGGTCGGCTTCCACATACTGGCAGAAAGCTTCAACGAGCTCTTTTTTCTTTATGTTTTTTGGAATTCTTATTCCCCGCTCTCGGAGCTCCTGGGTAAGAAATTCAGCAACGGTCTTTCTGTCAAGCATTGTCGGACTACTTTGTAGCCGAATTCTTGTTCTTTGTCTTGCCCCTCTCATATTGCGTCCATATCACAGAGCGAGCTTGTTGCTCTTGAACCGGTTCTGTCGTCGGCTTACGCATAATGAAAAGATATTTGAAGCCACGAAGATAAAAATTAAACCTTCTTGCTCTGTTATACCAGAGTCCTGTATTTGAGGTCTGTCCTCTCCTGACTACACAAATTACATCCACAGTTTCAAAATGTTTGGATAGACGCTCGTGTAGTTTAAAACCAACCGGTGTGAACTTTCTCTTAACCCATTGGTCACCAATTAGCCACCCCATTACCTTTCCTGGTTTTAAAATCCTACGTGTTTCTTTGGCGACTTTCTCAAGCTCGTCAAAGAAACGCTCATCTTCACAAGAAATCTTGCCTATACAATCAGGGTGATCATTGTACTTAACGTTATCTGAATAAGGCGAGTCGATAAACACCATATCTACAGAATTGTCCGGTAGAGGTATATTCCGAGCATCATTTTGGATGACTTCGGGGTGTGCAGGTACTATGTCATATCCAATGACCTGTCGTCCTTCCTCTTTACAGACGTCTATTGTAGTGCCACTGCCCGCCATGGGATCTACGACCAGATCTCCAGCTTTAGTATATCTTTGCACGAGATTCCATATTATGAAAGCAGGTGTTACGCCAGGATATTTATTATTGCCTTTTGGTTTCCTGCCGTAGCTTTGCTTCGGGTAATCCCACAAGGTAGTAGCCTCAAGGATAGGTTTTTCGTCCTTTGTTTCCTTGATTTCGCTGACTTGATAGGTGAAACCATTAATTGGTATGTCCCTAAATAATGGGAGGCTAGTTCCTTTAGACTTGACTCTTTTCTTATTGGTCACGCCTTTTCTTTCCTTTCAAGTTTGTTTGATAAAGCCCTTAAATCATCAATGAATTTGCCGAACATCTTAACCCGGTCGCTTTCTGCTGCCTTGCGTAAAGTGTAAGTCCCATCTATTTCGTGCTCCACAATAATTCTATTTCTGGCGGCTGATACTCTTAAAGAGCTATCCAACCCTTTTATAAGATCGCCATCTTCATCAGTTGTCACGAAGTAGCCTTTTATGTGCATTGTCGCCGGGTCAGATGCTAACTTGAGCTTCCAGTACGCCGTCTGAGCGATGCGCTCGCGAAGAGTAATTTTGCAAGATATTATTGCTTTAACGTCAAATGTTGATTTGTCATATATAACTAAGTCAGCATCAGGCAATAATGAATATTTGCCATATCTAATGATTAGATTACGATGAACTTTACTTAACTCTGGTGATAGCCGTTTCCTACTGAGCCAAACCCCCGGGATACATTCAATGTTTTCGGTCTTCAGTTCAGATGAAATAATATAGAAGATAAGTCGTTCGAAATTTTTACCTTTGAATCCTTTCCATGATTGCTCGGCGTCTGGAGTTTTTCCTTGTGCAATCAATTTTTGTGCCTTCTTGCTTGCCAAATATTGCTGCTTGTACTCCTCTCTTGCCTCTTCAAAAATTTCGGAAATGTGAAGATAGGCATTTTCTCCATGACGTTTTCTTTTCTCGTCATAGATGTTCTTCAAATCTTCAAAATTCATCGGAATAGTTCTCCTCAACCCCATCCCAGCAGTCAAGATGGCAAGCATAGCGAATACATGAGCCCCAGAACTCCAACAATTCTCTGCCTGCTTTGGTAATTCTACCTTCGGCTATAATGAGAACAGGTTGTTCCCTTTTCATTTTCTTACCACATTTGTCACAAGTACGTACACCTAAATACCCTACCATTATTCTAACATCCCTCCTGTTTTAATTTCTTAAAATTTTCCCACTTCAAGCTAATTCTATTACGGGGTCTTCATTAGGATGCAGTCCGCACTGAAGGTCTTCGAGTTTTAATATTTCTCCGCTGATTGTGTCCGTTTCGGTATCTACGTAGAAGATCGTGCCACATTTCCTACAGCTTACTTGCCACCTTGTAAAGACAGGGGTAATTTCCAGTACTACCTCAGCCAACTTAGCTACCTCCCGCAGCATTTTTTGTATTTTTGCCTGAGCTACAGAGATGGAGGCTAGTACAGCGTCTTTGCCAATCCATCTATTCCATTTAGAGTAATCACTCAGGAGATCCTTCTACACTTCTAATACTTTTAATTTGGTTTTCTGGGCTATTAGGTCAAAGTGGGTATCACGATGTAGCAGTGGCACATCCTTTTCTATAGACAGAAGAGCAATATAGGCATCTGTTAAGGGGACAGTGACGCCATCCCGGAAAAGCTCGAAGGAAAATCTGGCTAACCGTCCCCAGAAGTCATCTTCAACCGGAAGATAAACTAAACCCTTTAATAATTCATCAAGCATCTCATATTCTTCTTTTGACTTTGTTCCCCTCAGTATTTCGGCTTTTATAAGCCCAGGGAGAAATATTCTGCCTTCTAATATTAACTGTTTAACAACTCCTTTTAATTTAGCCCCACCTTTAGGGCGGAACGATTCTATCCAGGCAGAAGTATCAACTATTACTTCAGTCATCAGCCCGCATCATCTCCAGGTTATGAGCCGTATAGCCAAAATCATACCTGCCAATAAGCGACTTAAGCCTTTCCCTCCTCTTAAGGTCAAGATACGTCTTTATTGCCGTGACTATGGCTTCCTTCTTTGTCTTAGCTTCAGTTTCTTTTAATAAGTCTCTTATCAGGTTATCTTGTATATCAATTAATGTCTTCATATTGAGCCTCCAAAGTATATCTAATTCTATGATACTAATATATCAAAATAGTCGAGAAATAACAACCGGAACTAAGGCTAATAGCTACCTCTCGCAGTATTTTAGCTAACCCACCTTAACCTCGGGACTTTACCTTGAAGGGAGTTAATAAGCCTTCTGTCATTTGTCCAGAGTTCACAGTCTTTAAGTTCAGCAACAGCTAAATATTGCATGTCGTAAGTTCTGGGCAGGTCAAATGCCTTGGCTAACTCCCAGGCGAGTTTATAAATTTCCGGCTCATGAATAGTATCCACTTCTAACTGTAGGTAAAGGGAGAAAAGGCGTTCTCCTTCCTCAGGGTAAAGCTTACTGAAATAAACTTGCTCTCTTATGACTGAAGTAACCTCAGCATGAAATAAGGGAGCAGTAATAAGTTTTACCCCCTTTCTATGCCACTGTAATATCAGAGCATCGGTTGTCTCATTTCGCTTCTGGGGTAATAACCAGGTCAGTGCCAGACTGGCATCAATGCAGACATTATCCCTCATTTAAAGTAAGCCCTTGCGAGATTCTTTTACAAGTTCGGTAATATCAAAATCTATTCCTGTCCTGTGCCTGATTTGCTCACGCAATACCCTGGCTTTTTTTAGAAACTCAAGCAAACTTATTGTTTGCTGCTTAGTTATTTTGTGCTTTTTGCAAAACATCTGCCAATCTTGCCCTTTTATGAATAGCTGATTACCAAGTTTTCGGGCAGGCAGCCTGCCCGACCAGATCCAACGCCGAATCGTTTCCATATTTCGTCCACACTCCTTGGCTGCCTCTCTAACACTTATAAGCTCATCTCTTACCCCTGTAGTCATTTTGCCTCCGTATAGTTGTAGTCTACATCTACAATATATCCTGAAATAGAAAAGTTGTCAAATTGTGGAAGCATTTATCTCCCGCAGCATTTTTTGTATTTTTTGCCTGAGCCGCAGGGGCAGGGGTCGTTGCGACCAACTCTTTTGCTTACCGGGATGGCTTGCTTTGGAGGCGGTTTTTTCTCTTCTTTGACGATGTTGACTTTATAAATGGTGTGGGCGACATCATGCTGAATGTTCGCCAGCAGGCTTTCAAAGAGGTTGTAACCTTCTTTCCTGTAGACTATCAGAGGGTCTCGCTGAGCCATGCCATGAAGACTAATCCCCTGGCGCATGCGCTCCATAATTGTCAAGTGTCTTACCCATAATCTGTCAATAACTCGAAGTATAACCCATCTCTCTGCCGTACGCATGATGTCGGTACCGATTTCCTGCTCCCGCTGCTCATATAGCTTCTCGGCGTAATCAGTTAGTTTGTCAATAATTTGACTACGGCTAAGCCTGGACAGAGTTTGGATATTAAGCTCAGGAGAAGGAGGCAGCATGGTCGCCAAGTCCTCTAACAAACCCTGAATTTCAGGCTCGGCATAACCCTCGGCAAGGTGAGTCTCAGTCAGACTTCTTATTTCATCGTGAACCATGGAGAGGATGTTGGCTTTGAGGTCGGCACCACTGAGGATTTTCTTTCTTTCAGCGTAGATTACCTCTCGGTGTTTATTGACCACATCGTCGTATTCCACGAGATGTTTGCGGATGTCAAAGTGGTAGCCTTCTACCTTTACCTGGGCGTTTTCAATAGCCTTGTTTACCATAGAATGCTCAATGGGGGTGTTTTCATCAAAGCCTGCCCAGTCCATAAAGCTCTTGACACGGTCGCCACCAAAACGGCGGACGACATCGTCTTCCAAGGAGACATAGAAGCGAGAGCTGCCCGGGTCACCCTGTCTGCCAGAACGACCTCTAAGCTGGTTATCAATTCTCCTGGCTTCATGGCGTTCAGTGCCAATGACATGAAGTCCCCCCAGCTCCACAACTTTGTTATGCTCTTCCTGCCATTCCGGATGTTCACGTCCGGCAGGATTGCCACCGAGGATGATGTCTACGCCTCGTCCTGCCATATTGGTGGCTACGGTAACAGCACCCACCCTACCAGCCTGGGCAATAATAGCGGCTTCCTTTTGTGTGTTGGCATTGAGTACCTCGTGGGGAATGCCTCGCCGGGTAAGGAGGTCGCTTAAATGCTCCGATTTCTCGATGGAGACAGTACCTATGAGCACGGGCTGTCTTTTCTTACGGAGTTCTTCAATTTCTCTGGCTGCGGCTTTGAATTTGGTTTGTTCATCTTTGTAGACCTGGTCAGGATGGTCCTGGCGAATCATAGGCTTATAGGTGGGGATGACCACTACATCGAGCTTGTAAATCTTGAAAAACTCTTCAGCTTCGGTAGCAGCCGTGCCGGTCATGCCGGCTAATTTCTGGTACATGCGGAAGTAATTCTGGAAGGTTATGGTGGCAGGGCTCACATTTTCTGGTCGAATCGTGACTCCTTCTTTAGCCTCAATCGCTTCGTGTAATCCGTCAGAATATCTCCGACCGAACATGAGCCTGCCGGTGAATTCATCAACAATAATAACTTGTTTATCAACGCGTCTGTTGTTGTCCCGAATTTCTTTGACTACATAGTCGCGATCTTTTTTATACATGACTTGGGCCCTAAGAGCATTTTTCATGTAATCGACTAAGCCATAATTGGCAGGGTCATAGATACTGGTACCTTTGAGCATTCCTTCCTTTCTGAGCAGCCTTTCCATTTTGCTGATGCCGTCATCCGTTAGGTCTACTCTGCGTGACTTTTCATCAATGGTGTAATCTTCATTACAACTGAGACTGGGAACAAGCCGAGTAAAGGTGCTGGTATAGGATTGAAGCGCCCGTCGATCAAAAAGTGGTTCAAGATGTGGGTTGGAGCGGTCGTACATCTTTACTGCTTCTTCAATAGGTATGCTGATAATCAACGGAGTCCGGGCTTCGTCAATGAGGATATTGTCCACTTCATCAACAATGGCGTAATTAAGAGGATGCTGGACACACTGGGAGAGGTCTAAGACCATGTTGTCTCTTAGATAGTCGAAGCCAAACTCATTGTTGGTGCCGTAGGTAATATCGGCTTCATAAGCTTGGCGACGAGTAACAGGGCGCAGGTGTTGCCAGGGTGGGTTGCCCGAATCAGGGTCATAGATGAAGGAAGGAAGAGGGTTGTCGGCAGTGGCACCATGGATACAGGCTACACTGACTCCTAAGAGGTGGTAAATTGGACCCATCCACTGGCAGTCGCGCCTGGCTAAATAGTCATTAACTGTAACCAGATGGCAGCCGTTGCCAGTAAGTGAGTTGAGATAGAGGGGTAGGGTGGCAACTAAGGTCTTGCCCTCACCAGTCTTCATTTCGGCAATTTTGCCCTGGTGAAGGGCAATGCCACCCATGAGCTGGACATCAAAGTGGCGCTCACCGATAGTCCTTTTAGCTGCTTCGCGGACAACGGCGAAAGCCTCAGGTAGAAGTTCATCAAGGGTCTCACCAGCCTTCAGGCGATTTTTGAATTCGTCTGTCTTAGCTTGAAGCTCAGCATTGGTGAGTTTTTCAATTTCGGCTTCTAAGGAATTTATTCGGGTGACAACGGACTCAAGGCGTTTGAGTTCCTTTTCGTTGGAATCTACCAGACTCCCCAGCCACTTAAGCATCCTCTTTCCTCCTATTCGAACATAGCCCCAATGGACAAGCCAGTATGGATACGGTTGATGGCTTCGCCGAGGAGTGAAGCTACGGAAAGGACGGTGATTTTCTCCTGTTTTTTATCACCACTAACCGGGATGGTATCTGTGACTACGACTTCCTTGACCGGCGATGAAGCTATTCCCTGGATAGCCGGACCAGAGAAGACAGGATGGGTGCAGCAGGAGTAGACTTCGGTAGCTCCTTGTTCAAGGAGAGTGTTTACGGCTCCCACCAGGGAGGTACCCGTGTCAATCTCATCATCAATGGTTAAAGCCCGCATACCTTCAACATCGCCGATGACGTTAAGGGTCTCAGTAGCACCAATATTGCCTATACGTCTCTTTTCGATGATAGCCAAAGGAGCGTTAAGGCGAGCGGCAAAGTCTCGGGCTCGCTTGGATATGCCGATGTCTGTAGCTATTACCACTAAGTTGTCCAGAGCTTTCTCTTTCCAGTAATCGCCAAGGATGTACAAAGCGGTGAGTTCATCAACTGGTATGTTGAAGAAGCCCTGGATTTGAGCGGCATGGAGGTCAATGGTGAGCAAACGGTCAGCCCCAGCCGTAGTCAGTAAATCGGCAATCAGTCGAGCTGTAATGGGTACCCGAGGCTGGTCTTTCTTATCAGTGCGTCCATAGGCATAATAAGGGATTACAGCCGTGATTCTGCCAGCGGAGGCTCGTTTGAAGGCATCCAGCATAATCAGCAGTTCGACTAGGTTTTTGTTGACTGGGGAAGACAGTGGTTGGATGACAAAGACATCCCTTTCCCGGACATTTTCCAAGATACGGACGAAGATGTTCTCGTTGCTGAACTCAAAGACTTCAGCTTCACCTAAAGGTATTCCCAGGTATTCGCAGACAGATTTGGTTAAAGCTGGGTGGGCATTACCGGTAAAGACCTTGAGTTCATCCATGTCTGACTCCTTGACAGTGTTGTGGATTAATTATAACACGAAAGGAGGGAGTCCTAAACTGTAGACTCCTTCCTCCTTTATTAACTGTGAGACACAGAGTGGAGCAATTACTCATGTATCTGGAGATTTCTACAGGAGTAGTGTAACATATGGAAGGAGAACATGTAGTCGAAGGTGTGTGAATCCGGCGAATAAGGGAATCAGGGTAATTAGGAGGTATGATTATGAAGAATATCATGCCGTGTAGTAGATGTGGTGCTATGAATCTGGTGGGTCAACGATATTGCTATAAATGTGGTTTGAGGTTACATTATAGTTGTCCTAACTGTGGTGCTGATGTGGATAATACCTTAGTCAATTGCCCGAAGTGCTTTAGACCTTTAGATTGGCCAACCCTTAGTCCGAGAGAGGTGCAACGCCTGGCAAGGGAGGCAAGAGCTCACGAAGCAAGAGCTTATAGAGAGGCAAGAGCTCGTAAGGAATTACCTGACACTGTTGAGCATGAAGAAGGGAAAAAAGAACCGAAAAAGGAGAGCCCTTGGTCATTAGGTTGTCTCTTTCCTATAGCATTGTTGCTTTTAATTGCAGGTGCTGTTTTGTTTTTTCTGTTGATGGATTAAGGTAAGGATTGTGGTACGATGTTAGGGGATGGGGAAGTGGTGGCAGAGGGCTTTGACTTCGCTCCGCACTTCTTCTTTAGTTTTTTTATTATCAGGGTGAGAAAGCACTTTTACAATCAAAGAGACAACCTGCCTTATTTCGTTTGTGCCGAAGCCTCGGGTGGTGACCGCTGGTGTGCCTAACCTGATACCGCTGGTGACCTGAGGCGGGCGGGTGTCAAAAGGGATTGTGTTTCTATTTACTAAAATACCGGCTGCTTCCAGGGCTTCTTCGGCAGCTTTGCCACTAAGCCCGGTAGGCGAGAGGTCAACAAGGAGAAGATGATTGTCGGTACCGTCAGAAACCAATCGAAAGCCATGCCTCTTGAGTTCAGTAGCGAGGGTTGAAGCATTTTCCAGCACCGAGCGCTGGTAAGAGAAGAAATTGGGCTGGAGGGCTTCAAAGAAGCAGACAGCTTTGGCAGCGATGGCGTGCATAAGCGGACCACCCTGGCTGCCGGGGAAGATGGCAGCATCAATCTGAGATGCCCATTCCTTTTTACACAATATGAAGCCACTTCTGGGACCCCGTAAGGTCTTATGAGTAGAGGAAGTGACTACTTCGGCATGGGGGACTGGGGAAGGGTGTAAGTTAGCGGCTACTAAGCCGGCGATATGAGCCATGTCTACCAGAAGTTTAGCGCCGCTAACATCAGCAATATGCCGGAAACGCTCGAATTCAATGAGTCTTGGATAAGCACTAGCTCCAGCTATAATAAGCTTTGGCTTGTGTTTTAGAGCTAACTTCTCTATTTCTTCATAATCGAGCCGTTCTGTTTCGCGGCTAACTCCGTAAGGGATGAACTTATACCATTTGCCGGAGAAATTGACCGGGGAGCCGTGGGTCAAGTGTCCGCCGTGGCTTAGGCTCATCCCCATGACTATGTCACCGTGCTCGATTAAGGCGAGATAAGCAGCAAAGTTAGCTTGGGTACCGCTGTGAGGCTGGACATTGGCATGCTCAGCTTTGAATAGCTTCTTAGCCCGTTCTATAGCCAAGCTCTCTATGGTATCTATGTTGACACAGCCACCATAGTAGCGCCGCTGGGGATAGCCTTCAGCATACTTGTTGGTGAGTGATGAGCCTTGGGCTTTGAGGATAGCTTTGCTAACGTAGTTTTCAGCGGCGATAAGGTTTATGGTTTCTCTCTGCCGCTGGGCTTCCAGCTTGAGGAGGCGACTGGTTTCCGTGTCTTGTTGGCTTGAGCCAGGCATTTAGAGGATAATACCATTTAGCTCTGGTTCAGGTCAATGCCTTCTCCTCTGTCACTGTGATGAGCATAGTGAGGAAGTTTTGTCTTATACTTTAATGAGCCAGTTGGCGCAGAAGAGAATTAGCGGTATGATGATGTGGGCTGACAATATCGGTAACCGTTATCGTATTGGACAGGGAATTCTTTTTGGGTTTTATCAAAATTCATAGCACAAGGCTACTTAAGGAGAAGCTCAAAAGTGGTTGGAGGGAAAATAAGGAAATACTATACGGCTATTAAGGAAGGAAGAAAAGCTTTAGAGCAGACGAAGACAAAAATCAGGGTGCTTGTGGAAGAGGTCATGGAGTAGATAAAAGCGATGGAGCGGAAACCTATTTTTGGTGTCAACCCTAATGTATTTTTCTTAGGGGTGGTGAGCTTTCTCACTGATGTCAGCAGCGAGCTCATTTTTACCCTTCTGCCTTTGTTTTTGACTAATATCCTGGGAGTAGCCACCATTATTGTTGGTGTTATTGAAGGGATTGCGGAGAGTACGGCTTCGGTCTTAAGGATTTTCAGTGGCTGGCTCAGTGACCGACTGGGGAAACGAAAGCCTTTAGCTTTTCTGGGCTATTTTCTGTCTACTATTACTAAACCCCTTATGTATATAGCTTCAACTTGGGGTTTTGTGTTAGGGGTGAGGTTTAGTGACAGGCTGGGCAAAGGTATTCGGGCGGCTCCTCGGGATGCTCTGGTGGCTGATTCGGTGTCTAATGCAGAAAGGGGCAGGGCTTTTGGTCTTCATCGAGCTTTGGACACTTACGGCGCGGCTCTGGGACTTGCCCTGGCAGCGGTCGTTGTCTATCTTCTCCAGAGAGGGAGCCTGGAGCTTCTCCGGAATACATACCAGTGGTTAGTTATTGTAGGAGTTATCCCAGCAGTGCTGGCTCTGTTTATGTTCCTCTTCGTTCGTGAGACTAAGGACAGGGTAAGGAAGCAAATTTATGCTTACTCACAAAGAGGCTCTTCGCTTTCTCAAGGACTTATTAAGGAGCTGAGAGCTGGCTTTGACACTCGTTTTAAGCTTTTTCTGGGTATACTTTTTCTGTTTACTTTGGGCAATTCCAGCGATGCCTTTCTAATTCTCAGGGCTCAAAATCTGGGTAACTGTGTCTTACATATTCTTTTGATGCTGGTAGTATTTAACCTCGTCTATGCTTCGGTAGCAACACCGACGGGGGTATTATCCGACAAACTGGGAAGGAAACGGGTCATAGTTCTGGGATGGTTAATCTACGCAGTAGTCTACTTTGGCTTTGCTACTACTTCGGCTTGGTGGCTGGTGTGGCTCCTTTTTGGGATTTACGGACTATATTATGGTTTGGCAGAGGGTGTAGTTCGAGCCTTTGTGGCTGATTTGGTACCTGAGGAGAAAAGAGGGACAGCTTATGGACTTTACCACGGTGTAGTAGGGCTGGCTCTTCTCCCTGCCAGCATTATTGCTGGTTGGCTGTGGTATGTCATTAGCCCACAGGCTCCTTTCTTTTTCGGTGGCACGATGGCTGTTGTGGCTATGCTGGGGTTATGGGTGCTGATTCGAGAGTGATTTACCCCAGTAAGATATTATCAATAAGCCGTGTTTTGCCAATCCTGACGGCAAGAGAAGCTAATGCGGGGCAGTCTATGGTTGGCAGCTCTTCCAAGGTGTTTGGGTCAGCAATGCTTACATAGTCAATTTTAGCCAGAGGTTCTCCATTTATTAGAGTGACCATCTGTTGCCGAATGTATTCAGCATCCCTTTCGCCCTTATTGTATAGCTTTTGGGCTAAGGTGAGGGCTTTGAAGAGGATAGTAGCTGCTCGCCGTTCCTCAGGGCTGAGATAAATATTACGACTGCTCATTGCCAACCCATTCTTTTTTCGCACGGTAGGTGAGACAATGACTTCCGGGTTCATATTGAGGTCAGCCACCATTTTCTTAATGACTATAGCTTGCTGGGCATCTTTCTGTCCAAAGTAGGCTCGGGTCGGCTCCACGATATTGAAAAGCTTAGCCACCACTGTGGTTACCCCCTGGAAATGCCCGGGGCGAGAAGTTCCTTCAAGTCTTTCAGTGATTCCTTCTACTTTAACCCAGCTATTGAAGCCATTTGGGTACATTTCTTCGACAGGAGGCACGAACACGATGTCGGTTTTTTCCTTTCGTAATAAGGCTAAATCTCGCTTTAGGTTCCGGGGGTAGGCAGCATAATCTTCAGTAGGACCAAACTGGGTGGGGTTGACAAAAATACTGACTATGAGCACCTTATTTTCGGCTCGAGCTTGCCTGACCAAGGACAGATGCCCTTCGTGAAGGTAGCCCATGGTAGGTACGAAACCTACCGAGCCGCTGATTTGGTGTCTTAAGGCTCTTATTTTGGCAATAGTGTTAATTATTTTCACTTGGGATTGCTTTGATGCTGACCACCTCGCAATGACATGTAGCCATTCCTGGATTAGGAGGAGGCAGCCAATTTTTGGAGTAGACTTTCGTCCATAGTGAAGCTATGTTTCGGGGTGGGGAAAGTACCTTCCATGACTTCGGTGATGTAGTTAGTAACGGCACTGTTAATTATTTCAGCCAGTTTGGCATATTGTTTGGCGTGTCTAGGGACGAAATCAGTAAACAGACCTAAAAGGTCACTTATCACCTGTACCTGTCCATCGCAGTCAGGACCAGCACCAATGCCAATGGTGGGAATGTTCAACTTCTCAGTAATCAGCTTAGAAAGGGGGGTTGGCACTGCTTCTAAGACAATGGCAAAGGTGCCCGCTTCTTCTAAAGCCAGAGCGTCTTTAAGTAAGTGCTGGGCAGTTTCAGGAGTTTTCCCTTGCACTTTAAAACCACTCAATTGGTGGATGGACTGGGGGGTGAGTCCGATGTGTCCCATGACCGGGATACCGCATTGAACGATTCGCCTTACTGTTTCAGCGATAACCTCGCCTCCTTCCAGTTTTATGGCTTGAGCACCAGCTTGCTGGATGAAACGAGCCGCATTGTGCAAAGTCTCGGCGGTACTGGCATGATAAGTCATAAAGGGCATATCGCCTATGACCAGGGCTCTTTTGGTAGCTCTGACCACAGCCCGAGTATGGTGAAGCATCTCTTCCATAGTTACCGGAATGGTGGATTCGTAGCCAAGGACTACCATTCCCAGACTGTCTCCGACTAAAATTAATGGCACCCCGGCTTCGTCAACTATCTTGGCGGTAGAGTAATCATAGGCAGTGAGCATAGGTATTTTTTCTTTCCGTTGCTTCATTTCCTTTATTTCAGCAATGGTAATGTGCATTTCCCCTCCTTGTTTTCGAGTCCGATATAGTCTACAGACTTGCCATTAAGTCCTTAGCCCAGTCCTCTCCCATTCCTTTTGGGATAGCTCTGTTTTGAGAATCCACGTAGACAATCCGAGGTGTAATAGTAGCTTGGTTATCTGCAACCTGACAGTAGGAAATAATGATTATCAAGTCATCCTTGGATGCCAGTCGGGCAGCGGCACCGTTGAGGCAGATGACCCCAGAGCCTTCTTCCCCAGGAATGGTGTAAGTATCAAACCGAGCGCCATTATAGATGTTGAGGACTTCAACTCGCTCGTAAGGGAGAATATCAGCAGCCTGCATGAGGAGTCGGTCAATGGTAATACTACCTTCATAGTCGATGTTTACCTGAGTTACTCTGGCTCGGTGGATTTTACTTTTCAGCATTGTTCTCATAGTTTTCCTCCTTAACTTCTTTGAAGTAGCGCCTTTAATTTTCCGGCTTTTTCTTGGTCAATTCTTCCTTTAGCCAGAGCTATCGGTATTGTTTGGAGTCCCAGCTCGGAATAGGCGGTAACCAGGGATGGGGAGGCTATTTCCAAAGCCTTCAGGTGTTTTTTGATGGTGCCTAAGTCACCTCGGGCGATAGGTCCGGTGAGGCAATTGGGTAGACCAACATTGCCAATGTTCCTTATAGTGCCTTGTAGCAGTGGTAGTAAGGCTTTGGTAGCTTTATCTGGTGGTATGCCGAAAGTTTGCCACAGGTCAGTTGCCAATTTCACTAAGGTGACTACATAGTTGCAGGCGAAGACAGCGGCAGCGTGATAAAGCACCTTGTCTCCAGCTCTAAGCACGACCCAGTCCCCGCCTAAGGCTTTTGCCATTTCTTTTAGTAGGGTTAGCAGTGGCTCTTCAGCTTCGAGAGCAAAGGTAGAGCCTGGCAAGTTATCTATGGCTTGGTTAACATTGGCAAAAGTCTGTAGAGGGTGAAAACAACCGACGAGGGCGCCAGCTTGGCGAGCAGGTTCCAGAACATGCAGAGAGTCAGCGCCGCTACAGTGGACAACTTTTTGACCATTATGCCAATTGACCTGCGCAGCTACTTTAGGGATAGCATCATCGGGGGTGGTGATAAAGACAAGCTCAGCAGCATCAGCCACACCCTGAGTTGTCTCGTAAACCTTGCAATTAGGCACAGCTTGAGCTAGTCTCTGTGCTGAAGCTAAGCTCCGGCTGGAGGCGGCGATTACCATATATCCTTTTTCAGTCAGCCTGATGGCTAAGGCTGTGCCTACAGTGCCAGCACCTATAAAACCAATCTTGGTCACTTTGCCTTTACCCTCACGAAGTCCTTGGCTGATGGTATTCCGCCTAAAGTTTCCGCCTTAAGGACAGCTCTGGTAATGGCTTCGGCTACTACTTCAGCAGCCACTGCCCCTAAGAGACTGATATCACTTGTCTTATTGCCCAAGGACAGAGTAAAAAGGACGTCACCGTCATACATTGTATAGCTGGGACAAATAGTTCGAGTAACTCCCGCCTGTGCCATCTGGGCTAATTTATTCACCTGTTCTTTGGTTAAATTGGCATTGGTGGCTACAACTCCGATGGTAGTGTTATGGGGGGGAGGACGCCACCTCTGGAGCCCCTTTTTCAGCAGTTCTACAGTGCTGAGAAAGGTCTTAGTTTGTGGGTCACGAGGTCCAGCTAACAACTTGCCGTTTTTAGGGTTGAAAACATCACCGAAGGCATTGACTACCATTAAGGCAGCAATGACTACATTTCCTGCTATTTCCTGACTGGCAGTACCCAGTCCGCTTTTCGTAGCTCTGTCCATACCTAAGAGCTTGCCCACGGTCGCTCCAGTGCCAGCTCCTACAGAGCCCTCGGTTACTTTTTTATCAGTGGCTGCCAGGCAGGCTTTATAGCCTTCTTCAGCCCCTGGTCTTACTTTAGCGGAACCTATAGCGAGGTCGAATAGGATAGCTGCTGGGACTATGGGGACTTTAGCCACTACTACGTCATGACCAAAGCCTCTTTCTTCAAGGTAGTGGGCGACACCTGTAGCGGTGTCTAGACCAAAGGCACTTCCGCCGCTCAAGAGGACTGCCTGAACCCTTTGTACCAGATTCATTGGTCTGAGTAAATCCGTCTCTCTGGTTCCTGGGGCTGAGCCTCTGACGTCTACACCAGCAACGGCACCTTCTTCGCACAATATAACAGTGCAGCCAGTGGCAGCCCTTTTATCAGTATAATGCCCTACTCTTATTCCCAGGACGTCAGTTATAGCGTTATACATCTTCGTTACCTAACAAAAAAGCCCTCCCGTCTTTGCCGAGAAGGCTTCTCGTGTCTGAATTGCTTGCCGTCTCGGTCGTTACCGATCCAAGCGGGCGTTTCCTAATCTTGCCAAATCTTAAGATTGTAAGCTCACCGCCTTGCGGTCGGTGGCAACTATAATGTTACGGGAATTCACTTTACCTTGTCAAGGGCAGCGAGTTCTTGAAACAGCAATGGAGCCAAGGCAACGAGGCGGGAATAGACAGAGCCACTGGGATTGTTGAACAAGGGGGTGATAGAAATCTGTTTGTGTTCCACTGCCCAGATGTCTGTTCTTTGGTTTGTTTGCCATTGAGGTTTGGTGCGCTTTATCCAATAGAATTCTCTCTTGCCGTCATGTCCCTGCTCTACAATATCATTATAGGCGTATTCCCCCAATCGGGTAACTTCTAACCCCTGAATTTCTGCTAAGGGGACATTGGGCAGATTTATGTTTAGTAGTAATCCTTTAGGCAAGGTGTTATCCTGAACTTTCCTGGCTAAGAGTTTAGTCAGCTTGGTAGCGGCAGCAAAATGGAGGTTCTCGAAAGCTGCAATAGAAATGGCAATGGATGGTATGCTGTAGAAATAACCTTGGAGGGCTGCTCCTACAGTTCCAGAAATAAAAACATCGTTACCGAGATTAGCCCCTTGGTTGATTCCGGAGATTATTAGGTCTATGTTATTCTTCGCCAACCACTTTACTGCCAGTATAACGCTGTCGGTTGGAGTTCCCTCTGTAGCATAGGTCTCTATTCCTACAATAGGTGGATGTACGGGATGGACTCTGATGGGGTGATGAAGGCTTACCGCAGTCCCGATACCGCTTTGTTCTCGGTCTGGGGCAACTACAATAACTGTACCAATGTCTTGTAGTTCGCTGGCTAAAGCCCATAGTCCAGGGGCATTTATACCATCGTCATTGGTCAACAATATTCCCATAGTAATCAATGCAACTCAAAAGTTTAGCACATTACTGTTTGATAGGCAATTATAATGAGTGACGCAATGTCGGAGAAACAGCTTGTGTAAAAAAATTAGACTATCATGAAAAAGTGACAAAAATCACAGAAAAAGGTATTGTCAGTGGGGTAGGCTTGTGTTAGAATGTCCGCTCGAGATGTCAACTAAATTCAGCGTATTTTAGCGGTAGCTATTTGTCTGAAATTTCGATAGGTAGCTACCCTTTTTATTTATACAAACACCTTAGACAATAACTTTGTAGGAGGCTCAAAATGGGACCGAAGATTGGTGTTTATGTATGTCATTGCGGGACCAATATTGCTGGTACAGTAGACGTGGAGCAGGCGGTGGAGTTTGCTCGTGGTTTACCTTCTGTAGCTGTAGCCCGGGAGTACAGGTTTGTGTGCTCCGACCCTGGTCAGAACATGATCAAAGAAGATATCAGGCAGTTAGGGCTTAATCGAGTGGTGGTGGCTTCCTGCTCACCACAGATGCATGAGCCTACCTTCCGCCGAGCGGTTCAAGAAGCGGGATTGAACCCTTATCTTTTTGAGATGGCAAATATTCGAGAACACTGTTCCTGGGTAACCGAGGAACGGGAAAAAGCTACGGAGAAGGCTAAAGCTCTCATCGCAGCTGCGGTAAGGCGTGTTTATTATCATGAGCCTTTGGAAGTTAAAGAAGCACCAGTCAATCCAAACTCTTTGATTGTTGGTGGTGGTATTGCTGGTATTCAGGCAGCTCTGGAGATTGCTGATTCTGAACATAAGGTCTATTTGGTGGAAAGAGAGTCAAGTATTGGTGGGCATATGATTCAGTTGGACAAGACTTTCCCGACTTTGGACTGCTCAGCTTGTATTTTGACACCGAAGATGACTTCAGTCGGGGCTCACCCCTATATTGACTTGATGAGTTATAGTGAAGTGGTTGAAGTTTCTGGCTTTGTAGGTAATTTCAAAGTCAAGGTGAAAAAGAAGCCACGATACGTAGATGTCAAAGAATGTACCGGCTGCGGAGAGTGTGCTAATGTTTGCCCGATAGAAGTATCCTCTGAGTTTGACGTAGGTCTCTCCCAGAGGAAGGCAATTTACCGACCCTTCCCACAAGCTGTTCCCGGTGCTTTTGTTATTAGTAAAGGAGGAAAATCACCCTGCTCTGTTGCCTGTCCAGCGGGAGTTAATGCCCACGGCTATGTAGCTCTCATTTCTCAGGGTAAATTTAAAGAAGCCTTGGAAGTCCTGAGGAGGACAATGCCCTTTGCTGGGGTTTGTGGGCGAGTATGTACTCATCCCTGTGAGCTCGATTGTGAACGAGGCAGGGTAGACCAACCTATAGCCATCAGGTCTTTGAAGCGCTTCATGGCAGACTATGAATTGAAAGCGGGCAGGGAGAAGGCAATACCGGCTAAGAAGACTAAGGAGGAGAAAGTAGCTATTGTTGGCTCAGGTCCAGCAGGTTTGGCTTGTGCTTATGACTTGGTCAGAACGGGATATCAAGTTACTGTCTTTGAAGCGGCTCCAAAAGCGGGCGGATTGTTGCGTTATGGCATCCCTGAGTATCGTTTACCTAAGGCAATACTGGACAACGAAATCAGCTATGTTCAGGAATTAGGTGTAGAAATAAGAACCAATACATCAATAAAAAGCTTTACTGAGGTTTTTAACCAAGGTTATAGGGCGATTTTCTTAGCTACAGGAGCTGGCGTAAGTCAGAAAATGGGTATCCCCGGAGAAGAAGCTAAAGGGGTTATACACGCTTTGGATTTTTTACATCAGGCGAATTCTGGAATGAAAGTTAGTCTTGGAAATAAGGTAGCTGTTATTGGTGGTGGTAATGCTGCAGTAGATGCTGCTCGAGTAGCTTTGCGCCTAGGGGCTAAGGAGGTGACGGTAGTCTACCGCCGGTCTCGAGCTGAGATGCCGGCTATCCCCAGTGAAATTGAAGAAATGGAACATGAAGGGGTAAAGGTTCTTTTCTTAGCGGCACCAGTTAGAGTCTTGTCTAAGGATGGCAAGCTGACTGGTATTGAATGTATTCGCATGGAATTGGGTGAACCTGATGCCAGTGGGCGGCGTCGCCCGGTGCCTGTTAAAGGCTCCGAATTTACTATGGATGTGGACAATGTCATCATCGCTATCGGGCAATTGGTGAGCAAAGAGGCATTGCCTAAAGAGTTGGCTTTCACTGGCTGGGGGACAGTAGTTGTTGATCCCATCACCCTCGAAACTAATATTGAGGGTATCTTTTCTGGCGGTGATGTGGTAGCCGGTCCAGCCGACGTTATTACAGCTGTGGCGGCAGGAAAGGAGGTGGCTATCTCCATTGACCGTTATTTACGAGGGGTCGACTTGAAAGAAGGCAGACCAGAGGTGCGGGAGAGGGTCAAGGAAGTACCAAAAGCTGGTGTAGTTAGGAGAGCGAGGGCAGTTATGCCCACTGTGCAACCTTCAGCGCGAATTGGCTCTTTTGCTGAAGTTGAATTAGGTTTTGATGAAAGAACGGCTATTGAAGAAGCCAGCCGTTGTCTTAATTGTGCGGTATGCTCAGAATGTCTGGAATGTATTAAGGTTTGTGAACGCAAAGCTATTAACCATGAAATGAAAGAGGAAATTGTGGAATTGGATGTGGGGAATATTATTCTGGCCACTGGCTATAAGCTTTTTGACCCGACGCCGTTAGCTCAATATGGTTATGGTCGATTGGATAATGTTATCACCAGTTTAGAGTTTGAAAGATTGGTCAATGCTGCTGGACCAACCGGTGGCAAAGTACTGCTTAAGAACGGCAAGGAGCCTGGGAGTATAGCTATTATCCATTGTGTTGGCAGCCGCGACACTAATTATCATGAATATTGTTCCAGAGTCTGTTGCATGTATTCTATGAAGTTTGCCCATCTGGTGAGAGAGCATGTTCCCGGGACGGATGTCTACGAATTCTACATTGATATTCGGAGCCCAGGCAAAGGGTTTGAAGAATTTTACAACCGTGTTCTTAGAGAGGGGACAATTTTCTTCCGTGGTCGCCCCGGCGAGGTAACCGATGTGGCTGAAACTCCGGAAGAGAAAGGCAAGCTAATCGTCAAATTCGAGAATACTTTGATTGGTAGGCAGCAGCGTTTGCCAGTGGATATGGTCGTTTTGAGCTGTGCCTTAGAACCGCAAAAGGATGCTTTGGAAATCGGTCGTATGTTTAACATCAGTTGCGGTAAGGAAGGCTTCTTTATAGAGAGACATCCCAAACTTGACCCGGTAGCTACTATGACAGACGGTGTCTTTGTAGTTGGCTGTTGCCAGGGTCCAAAGGATATTCCTGATACAGTAGCCCAAGCCTCAGCTGCCGCGGCTCGGGTTCTGGCACTAATTAGCAAAGGCAGGGTAGAAATTGAGGCTGCTATTGCTGTAGTGGATGAAAAGAAATGTTCTGGCTGCAGGGTCTGTAATCTCTTGTGCCCGTATAGTGCCCCTTATTACGTTGAAGCTGAGAAGGTGACCCGTATTAACGAGGCTTTGTGCAAGGGCTGTGGTACCTGTGTTGCTGCCTGCCCCAGTGGTGCCATTACTCACAGGCACTTTACTGGTGAAGAGATTATGGCAGAAATTGAGGGTATTTTGGTGTAATACCTGAATTTAGCAATTTAGGAGAAAGGAGTGTCTGACTATGGAAGTGCCGAGACCTGTTGTGGAAGTAGCAAGACCTCGGACCTTTGTGGATGAAGTAGCCGCAGAGCCTGGAGGCGAGAAAATTAATGAATGCATTCAATGTGGTGTGTGCAGTGGTTCCTGTACTACAGCGGAGTGGTGGGAGTATCCGCCACGAGAAATAATTGCCATGATTCGTGCTGGTATGAAGAAGGAGGTCTTGTCCAGCACCTCTGCTTTTTATTGTGTCTCTTGCTACCTGTGCACTGTACGTTGCCCTCGGAACATCAAGCCCGCCAATCTTATACACGCCGTAGAGACTATTGCGGAGCGGGAGGGCTACAAACCGCGTACGCGGACTCTGCCTCTATATCGTACCCTTCGGGATTCAATTAGACGTGGGCGTATCTGGGAGCTTGGTATGACTCTGAGGTATTACTTGCGTACAAATATATTCAGTGCGCTTGAGGATGTGCCGACAGCTTTAGCCCTGTTTAGCCATGGTCGTTTTCCGCTTCTTCCCTCTAAAAGAGTTAAAGGTGGGCGCGAAGTTGAAGCTATCATGAAGAAGGTGAAGGCAATCGGAGGTGTACCATGAGATATTATACGTACTTTCCTGGTTGTGCAATGGAGTGGACAGGGCTACCTGTTCAACTATCTGTTGGCGAAGTTTGTAGGGCTTTAGATATAGAACTGAAAGAGTTGGAAGATTGGACATGTTGTGGCTGCCCTGGGGCGGCAATTGATGAACTTGGGGCAGTTTCTATTGCTGCTCGTAATTTGGCTTTGGCAGAGAAGACTGGACTGGATTTAGTTGCTGCCTGCAGTTGCTGTTATAGAAATTTACTGAATGCTCATCTGGCAGTTGTGGAAGACCCGAGGACGCGAGTCAAAGTGAACGATGCCTTAGCTACTGTAAATCTTGAATACAAAGGCAGTGTGCGGGTGCGCAATATAATAGATGTCTTTGTTAATGACATTGGTCTTGGGGTGATTGCTTCTAAGGTACAAAACAAGCTTAATGGACTTAGGGTAGCCTGCTGGTATGGCTGCCATCAAACCCGTCCTTATGGTCCTGATGATTTTGAGCTTCCTCGGTGGCAGGATTCGATAATGGAGAGCCTTGGTGCTGAAACGGTCTATTTCCCTTTGAAAGCCCAGTGTTGTGGTGGTATGCAACTCATTAGTAAGAAGGGAGTGGCTTTGAAACTATTCTACAAACTACTGGATAATGCGACCAATAATGGAGCTCAGTGTATGGCGACTACTGCTTGTCCTTTATGTTTCACCAATTTAGATGCTAATCAAGGTCGAGTCAATAATCGATTCAAGACCAAATTTGACATGCCTATTCTGGCAATTACTCAAATAATGGGTGTTGCCTTTGGGCTTAAGCCCAAAGCATTGGGTATGGATAAAAATATTTCCTCATGGACCAAGGTGCTGGCGCCTTATTTACAGGTACTCGTTTGAGGAGGCATAGCAATGAGCTGGGAACCAAAAATTATCGGTTTTTTGTGTAACTGGTGTTCTTATCGTGGTGCTGACCTGGCAGGCACAGCAAGGATGAAATGTGCCCCTAATGTCAGGACTATTCGGGTGATATGTAGTGGGAGAGTAGAGCCAACCTTTATCCTCAAGGCTTTCCAATTGGGTGCTGACGGTGTTTTGGTTCTTGGTTGTCACCCCGGTGATTGTCATTATATTGAAGGTAATTACAAGACTCTGCGGCGCATACCTTTATTAAAGAAAATGTTGGCTCAGATGGGGATTGAAGACGAGCGTCTGCGCTTAGATTGGGTGTCAGCTTCTGAAGGTGACCGTTTTGTCTCTATTGTCAACGAAATGACGGAAAAAATTAGAGCTTTAGGTCCCCTTAGAAATTAGCGACAAGAATTTTTACAGAATTTCTTTCCTTTGTAATCTCTTATCTATTAATCAGACGCTCCTATTTGTTTGCCGAGCAGGATGAGACCCAGCCCATGGGTAAGACGGAGCCGGGTATCGAGAAGCCGTCCGGCGATAATTTTGGACAGCCTTTTCATTACTTCGTAACCCAAACTATTGTCATCAGCTAAGGCTTTGCGAAGCATATCGGCATTGATGGCTAATGCTGTGCAATTGGTCATGCACCGGGCTGATAGCGTGTATATGTGAGGCTCAACAAGTGCCGACCAGCCAATGCACTCTCCTCTGGTAACAACTTCTATTGCTGTCGGTATGGTGGGTCTGTCGGGTATTGGACGCAGGTCTATCTCTAAGACTACTCTGCCGTCTGTTAGAATATATAGCTCTTTGGCTTCGTCTCCTTCTTTGAAGATTATTGTCCCTTGCCGGTAAGAACCACCTCGGCACAATGACGAGAGCCTTTCCAAATAAGCTGCCTCCAAGCCTCCGAAGAGATCTGAGTTTTTGAGTTCATCGATTATTGCCATTCTCTCATACCCCCAATATTCTTTAAATGTAATTTGCGATTGTACCATATTTTTGCTGAGCTTGTCATCAGTTTTGTCGTCTTTTCTGTTCATTCTTGTATTTGACACGCGAACATCAGGTCACTGCAGCGGACTATATCCATAGTGATTGTTTGCCTTTTAGGTACTCACTGCAAATTTGTAACCAGAACTTGCATTGACTAAGCTATCTCTAAATAGTAAAATATTTTTACAGTGACTGATGTAAACACAGGGCAAAGACAAGTCCTCCAAACAAGGCAGGAACTTAAATTGTTCCTGCGAATAGAGCAAGCTAATGTCCTTGAAATATCTGAGGACGAGTTTCAGCGTCTCATTATTAGCTTAAAGAATAATCCCCTTTTTAAACGTCTTCATGAAAGGGATAGAATAATTCGGTATCAACCCTTGCCCCGAAGTGACCTCTCGCGTAGCTTTTACGAGGTTAAGGAAGAAATAATAATGGCTTCACCAGGCTCTTTTGATGTTGAATCGTTAATATCAGGCAAGACTCAGCTCATTGGTAAGATTAAGGACTTAGGTTTAGATAAATTTAAGAAGTATTTCCTCTACCCTGAAGCAGGAGTAACGGAGGAAGAAATAGCTCACCAGTGTCAGTTGGATGTTGCTGAGGTACAGAAAATAAACGAGCTCATTGATGAATTGTCTGTAGCCGCTGAATTTTATGATACCACTGCTATTCCTGAAGGAAGGGTATACTATTCGAAAGTAGCCTCAGTGGAAGAAACTCCTGATGGCTTTATCATTGCTTATTTTTCTCCAACCCAGGTTCGGGGGAAATTTGTTGTTGATTATGAGAAGTTCGAACGACTACTCAAAGCGGGGGTATTTAACAAGGCAGAAATCAAAGAAACCAGGCAGCTTTTCCGGAAGTTGGAGTTAATTAATAACCGAAAGGACGCTTTGCACCGAGTATTACTTGGTATTGGAGAGACACAAGCCCTGTTTTTGAAATCAGGTGACCCAAAGGCACTATTACCTTTCACTCAAAAAGAACTGGCAGCAAAGACAGGTTTAGCAGGCAGTTCTATTAGTCGGGCTATTTCTGGGAAGAGTATTGATACTCCTTTTGGGGAGATTCCGTTGAAGGACTTTTTCCCACATCCTAAAAAGTTTCGGAAGGAGTTGCTCAAGCAGCTTCTGGAGAAGGAGAAGAAACCAATAAGTGACCGGGCGATAAAAGTTAAACTCAAAGAAGATTTTGGGGTATCATTGTCCCGTCGGACTATAGCCAGTCTAAGGAAAGAACTAAGAATTCCTTCTTCTCGACCAAAGAAAAGGAGTTTGGTCGAAGCTATCTAAAATCAAAGAAAGGTTAGGGAAATGGCAGTTATTTTTACTGATAAGAATAAATGCAAAGGTTGTTATGCTTGTATTCGCAGTTGCCCTGCTAACGCCATCAAAGTAGAAGAGGGTCTGGCTGAAGTAATGAAAGAGCGGTGTATTACTTGTGGTAACTGTGTCCGGGTATGCAGTCAGAAAGCGAAGCAAATTGAAAGTGATATTGGAATTGTTAGAGTTCTACTGGGGAGGCATCCACCACCTATTGTCTGCTTAGATTATTCCTTTCCGGCTGCCTTTTCTAAGATTCGTCCCGGACAATTGGTAAAGGCTCTTCTCGAATTAGGATTTAGTGAAGTAATGGAGGTTGCCTTTGGGGCTGAACTTATTGCCTTGGAGTACCAAAAACTACTTAGGGCAGGCAAATCAAAACCAATTATCAGCAGCCAATGTCCGGCAGTAGTGAACTACATTGAGAAATATTATCCGGAGTTAATTCCTAACCTGGCACCGGTGGTGTCACCTATGATAGCCACAGGTAGACTAATCAAAAGTCACTACAAACCGGGCTCCGAGGTGGTTTTTATTGGACCATGTGTTGCCAAAAGAGCAGAGCGGGATGAAAAGGTAGGCGGAGTCATTGATGCTGTGCTCACTTTTGCTGAACTAAAAGAGCTTTTTGCGCAGAAGCTTATTAACCCGGCGAGTCTTGGAGAGGCTACCTTTTCCGGTCCTAAGCCTAACTTGGGACGGTTGGGTGCTGTCCCAGGAGGTTTAGCTAAAGCAATTGGACTTTCCTGTGATATTACAGACAAGGAAGTTGTTGCCGGTGATGGGAAGGAACAAGTATTGGAAATGATTCATGAAATCACCGAAGGTGATACGGGATTTAAGTTTGTAGAGCTTCTTATGTGTGAAGGATGTGTCAGCGGACCATTGTTTGGCAATGGTCCGGGTTACTTTAGGAAAAAGCAGATTATTACCGACTACACTTTAAAGGAAGCCGACCAAATTCAGACGGAGAGAGATGTAGCAAAATATGCTGGTGTAAATTTGGTGAGGAGATTCACTAATCGGTATATTTCTCTTCCCTATCCTACAGAAGAAGAGATACGGGGTGTTTTGAGTTTGACGGACAAAACGAAGCCTGAAGATGAACTGAATTGCGGAGCTTGCGGTTATAGCAGTTGTCGGGAGAAGGCTATTGCTGTCTATCGTGGCTTAGCTGAGAATGAGATGTGCTGGCCCTATGTGGTGAAACGATTAAAGACCACTCAGGAGCAGCTTATTCAGGCTGAGAAACTGACTTCCTTGGGGCAATTAGCTGCGGCAATAGCTCACGAACTTAATAATCCTTTGGCTGGGGTTCTGGTCTATGCTAAGTTGTTGTCGAAAAAATTGGGTGGTGATGGACTACCTAAGGAGGAGGCTCTAAGTTACCTGACAAAGATGGAAACTGAAGTCAGTCGTTGCTCTGGGATAATTCGCAATCTCCTTGATTTTGCTCGCCAATCGGAACCAAGGTTAGGGGTGGTGGACATTAATCAGGTTATTGACCAGACTTTGACTTTATTGAGCCACCAAGCCCAAATGCAGAAAGTGGAGATAGTTAAAGAGTTCAGCACTGATGGGTCTCGGGTCATGGCTGATTTTGACCAACTCCGGCAGGTGTTTACTAACCTTTTGCTCAATGGCATTCAGGCTATGTCCGACGGAGGGACATTGACGGTGCGAACATCTGTAATAAAGGAAGAGGACTTAGGCGGAAAGACAAAAGATTTGGTCAAAGTTGATGTGATAGACACAGGTTGTGGAATAGCTAAAGAGAATATGCGTAGGTTATTCACTCCTTTCTTCACTACCAAAGAAAGAGGGAAAGGCGTTGGTTTAGGTTTGGCAGTAGTCCATGGCATCATACAGAGGCATAAAGGCAGAATTAAAGTTGACAGTGAAGTAGGTAAGGGAACTACCTTCACTGTTTATTTGGAGGCTTACCATGAAGGAAACAGCCAAAATACTGGTAGTTGACGACGAAGTTAGCGTTCGGGAATCTCTTCATGATTGGCTGAAAGATTCTGGCTATGAAGTTTTTACTGCTGCCAATGGTGGTGAAGCTTTGGAAATCGTCAAGGGTAAGAAGCCTGAGATTGTTATTACTGACTTAGTGATGCCTGGCATGGACGGACTTGAGTTGACCAAAAAGATGAAAGAGCTTTTTCCTGATATTGCGGTAATTGTGATTACTGCCTATGGCAGTATAGCTACAGCTATTGCTGCCATTAAGGAAGGAGCTTATGACTATGTTGAGAAACCTTTCTGCCCGGAGCGGGTGGAGTTGCTGATCGAAAAACTGGTGGAGCGCCAAAAGCTGATAAAGGAAAATGTTTCCTTGAGACAAAGACTACAAGACCGCTACCGCTTTGAAGGCATCATTGCTAAAAGTAATAAAATGCAGCAGATTTTTGAAGTAGTAAAAATAGTAGCTAAGAGCAATGCTACTATATTGATTACTGGTGAAAGTGGCACTGGCAAGGAACTTGTTGCTCGTGCCATTCATAGTCTGAGTCCTCGCCGGGATAAGCCCTTTGTAACAGTGAGTTGTGCTGCACTCCCTGAGAGCCTGTTAGAGAGCGAACTTTTTGGGCATGAAAGAGGCTCTTTTACAGGAGCTATTGCTCAAAAGAAAGGTAAGTTTGAATATGCTAACAGGGGTACCCTGTTTCTTGACGAGATAGGGGATATAAGTGCTAATACTCAAGTCCACCTGCTTCGAGTTATTGAGGAGAAAGAGTTCAGCAGAGTCGGTGGTAATGAGCCTATAAGAGTTGATGTACGTATTATTTCAGCTACAAATAAAGACTTGAAGAAAGTAGTTGAGCAGGGTGAATTTCGTGAAGACCTCTATTATCGACTAAACGTAGTGACGATAGATTTGCCACCTCTACGAGAAAGAAAAGAAGATATTCCCCTCCTCGCTGAGCATTTTTTGGAAAAATTCTCTATTGAAAACCAGAAGGAGGTTACCGGCTTTTCTCCGGAAGCGAGGGAGTTTCTAATGAGGTATGAATGGCCGGGTAATGTTCGAGAGTTGGAGAATGCCATTGAGAGGGCGGTTATTCTGGCTAAACACAACTTACTAACTTTAGCTGATTTAGCTTATCGAGATTTTTCTCCAGTTACTGCTTCTATCGGAAGTAGACGTATTGAGGAAGTGGAAAAGAACCACATCATCAGTGTCCTCAGAGAGACGAAAGGCAATTTTAGTGAAGCTGCCAGAGTATTGGGCATTACCCGAATGACACTTTACAACAAAGTGAAAGCCTATGGCTTAGGTATAAAGAAAATGGACAGATAAATGTCTAATCATTTTACAATTTAGAGGAAGACAATAACCAGCTGGCACAGAAGTCTACTTTAATTTAGAAGCTATTCTGATAATTTTAGGATAGCTTCTTTTTTGGCATGGAAATTGCAACTTTTTAGGGTAGGAGTAAAAGAAAGGGGGTAACTGAAATGCCAAAACCTATTTTGTTGGTAGAAGATGAGACCATTGTCCGGGAGTCGTTGAAGGACTGGTTGATAGACGAGGGACATGAGGTAGTTGCGGTTGAGGATGGCGAGCAAGCTCTAGAAGTAATTGGTAAGCAGGAATTTGGGGTGGTTGTGCTTGACCTCAAGCTCCCTGGAAAGGACGGAATACAGGTCCTTAAGGAAGCTAAGGAGCAAACACCGACTCTGAAGGCAATCATTATTACTGCTTACCCCTCCGTGGATACAGCAGTTGAAGCAACAAGAGCTGGAGCTATGGAATACCTGACTAAGCCTTTCTCTCCTGAAGCTTTACAGCAGTTGATTGAACAAGCTATAGAAGCCAAACCAACGGCTGCCCCAAAGGTTATTGTTGAAGAAAAGAAAGAAGAAGTGGGCAGGCGGGAGGAAAGGATTGTTACCTCACTACAAAGGGGGCAGGACTTTTTCAGGAAAGGTGATTATACTGCCGCAATAAGAGAGTTTGAAAAAGTACTGGCAACAGCCCCGGGTAATCTGGAGGCTCGAGTTTGGATTCGAAAGGCGAGAACAGGGGCAATAGAACCTGCGGTTGAAGGGGCTGCCGAAGAAGTAGAGGAAGTTGGTAAGCCCAAGCCATGCGTCTGGATGAAAATGGGTGTGGTTGCTTACAGAATTTGCGACCGGGATTACGACTGTCTTACCTGTGAGTTTGACCAACAGATGCAGACTGCGGGTGAGTCACCTGAGATTGCCGCCGCCTTAGAAAGGCTCAAGGCATTACCTGGCAATCAAAGACTGTGCCGTTTCGCTCTGCAGGGAGAAGTCTCCTATCGTCTGTGCAGTCGCCTCTTTGAATGTGCTAATTGCGAGTTCTACCAGATTATGGAAGAAGCCACGGATCGTAAGCTGGCTAAGTTAGCCGCTCGGCGAGAAGCATTGAAGAAGAAGGTGACCAAGACCTGAGCGTCAGTTTCGGAAAGATAAGGGATGCAGCCTATCAAGGGGGACTAACTCGACTGAGGTTAGCCCCCCTTGTCTATGCAATACAAGGAGGAAAACATGAAGGCGAAGAAAAGGAAAATTTTGCTTGTGGAAGACGAGGCTGTGTTGAGAGAAGCTGTGCGGGACTGGCTTGTGGATGATGGATATGATGTTGAGTGCGTTGAGAGTGGAGAACAAGCCTTAGAAAGAATCAAGAAAGAAGAGTTTGGTGTTCTTGTTCTTGATTTGAGGCTGCCGGGTATAGACGGTTTGCGGGTATTCGAGGAAGCCAAAGAGCTTAAACCCCAAACTAAAGGGGTAATAATCACCGCCTACCCATCCAAGGAAACACTAGAAAAAGCAAAAAAGTTGGGGCTCCTCGAGTATTTAACCAAGCCTTTTGCCCCTGAGGACCTGGAAAAAATAATCAGCGGTGTGTTGGAGGAGGTAGAAGAAAGGAAATTGGGTAAGGAACACGTTTGGCTAGAACTCGGTGCAGTTTCCTATCGGTTATGCACTCATGATTATGAATGTGGCTCCTGTGCCTTTGCCCAGGACATACAAGATAGATTTGGAACGATAGCAGTTATTGGTGGCGACGAGGTCGAGAGACTTAAACAGATGCCTGGTAAGCAGAGGCTGTGTCGCTACGCGTCAGTACATTTTGTTGAGAAGTCGAAGCCACATCTAGGTTGAGAATAGCGTACCCGTCATACCTTTAAAAATTTTATGCTTTAACTTGGTGTAGTCGCTATCTCGGAATGCAGATATGCTTGTAGCACGCCCATGTGCAGTGATTACAGGCACTATATTTGGCTATCAGGCACGCCCTTTCAGAGATTAAGGCAGAGAACCAGATATCATTTGCCCAGTAGTGCTGGCATTTAATTGTTGCGGCAAAGCTCTCTCACATTTTGTGTTATTAATAGCATTGGCACTGGGGGCTTCAGTATCTATTGGAATTAGGAACAAAAATTGTTGGAATTACCTATTGTTTTTACCGTGTCTATGCAGTAAAATTACGGTTTGGCAGGTGAGACAAGGAAGCGCTCAGTGCAGGTTACTCTGATAAACTATACCCCAAATCCAGAACTTACTATTGCTGTAGCTGCCCGTTCCTCCGCCTCTTCTTTAAGTGCCACCAAACTCTGGGACACCCTGAGCCCCCGGCAGGTAGAAAGTTTGCTTAAACAGCTCTTGGATTCGGGTCATCTATCTCCTTTTGAACATGTTAACTTCACTTTTGTCATAGATAGTGTTTCTAGAGTCACCAGTCATCAATTAGTCCGTCATCGCCTGGCAAGTTACACTCAGCAAAGCCAAAGGTATGTTAATGTTAAAGAGCACAAGTATATTACGCCGCCGAAAGTGCTGGCTCACCCTGAATTCTTAGTCAAATATCAACAAGCCGTAGAATCTGCTCAAAAGCTTTACTGTGATATGGTTGAAGCCGGTATCCCTTATGAGGATGCTCGTTACATTTTACCTCAGGCAGTAGAAACACAATTGGTCATGACTATGAATGCTCGAGAGTTGCTCCATGCTTGTTCTCTGAGATTGTGTTTGCGCGCGCAATGGGAAATTGTAGAGCTTTTTGAACGGATTAAGTCTGAAGTGAAGAAAGTAGCTCCTTACATCGGGGCTGAACTTAAACCGAAATGCTATCGCCTTGGTTATTGTGATGAACGGGAAAGTTGTGGCATTTTCCCAACTAAGGCTGCTGCTGAAACAAAAACTAATTGATGGTCGAATTCGGCGAGTAATCAAAAAGGGAGGAATAGATGACGGCTAAAATCATTAGTGGCACGGAGATAGCTGCTCAGATTCGGGAAGAACTAAAAGAAAGAGTCAAGAAACTGAAAGAGAAGGGGATAACCCCGGGGTTGGGTGTGGTGCTGGTGGGACAGGACCCAGCTTCGATATCTTATGTTACTGCCAAGGCTAAAGGTGCTGCTGAAATTGGTGTTCATGAAGAAACCGTTAATTTACCTGCGGATGCTCCTGAAGAGCAGGTTCTGAAGACTGTCAACCAACTCAACAAGGACTCCAAATTCCACGGTGTCTTGGTGCAATTACCTTTGCCGAAACATGTAAGTACGGAAAAGGTAATTAATTATATTTCGCCAGAGAAGGATGTAGACGCTTTCCATCCGGTAAATGTAGGCAAATTGCTTCGGGGAGAACCTTGCCCATTGCCTTGTACTCCTCATGGAGTGGTGCAGTTGCTGGTCAGAAGTGGTTACGACCCTGATGGTAAGCATGTAGTCATCTGTGGTCGGAGTAACATTGTAGGTAAACCTCTGGCAGCTATTTTGATGCAAAAGAAGAAAGGGGCTAATGCTACAGTGACAGTTTGCCATACTGGGACTAAAGATGTGGCTCATTTCACTAAACAAGCTGATATTCTGGTAGCGGCTATGGGCAGCCCTAAAGTAGTAACTGCTGATATGGTCAGACCTGGTGCCGTGGTCATTGATGTTGGTGTTAACAGAGTGGAAGACCCTACGGCGCCTAAGGGCTTCCGCCTGGTTGGTGACAGTGATTTTGAAGCTATTAAGGAGAAAGCAGCAGCTATAACCCCGGTTCCTGGGGGTGTTGGTCCAATGACGGTTACCATGTTGCTGATGAACACGGTGGAGGCAGCAGAAAGAAAAGCAGGGCTGATTAAATAAACGGAAAGGAGGGACAATTCAAAGACCAAACTCTTTGGCATCAATTAAAGTTAGTCTGAACTAAGAGTATCATAAAAATCTAAGCAAGGAGGTGTTCATGCCCTACGATACTATTAAATTGAAAGACTGGCAGATTGCAGAAGCGGCTGAAGAGAAGATGCCGACTCCTGACCAATGGCGTGAGAGATTAGGGTTGCAGAAGGATGAGGTTATTCCTTTTGGGAGAATATGCAGGCTCGATTTTATGAAGATTATGGAACGTCTTAAGAACCGTCCAGACGGTAAGTACATTGAGGTAACTGCTATAACTCCGACACCGCTGGGGGAAGGGAAGACGACGACTTTGATGGGTATTTTGGAGGGCATGGGCAAGCGGAAGTTGAATGTGGGAGGTTGCATACGCCAACCCTCAGGCGGTCCGACCATGAACATCAAAGGGACTGCTGCTGGAGGAGGTAACGCGCTCCTCATTCCTATGACCGAGTTTTCCATGGGTCTTACCGGTGATATTAATGATGTCACCAATGCTCACAACTTGGCTATGGTAGCCCTCACTGCCAGGATGCAGCATGAGCGTAACTACGATGATGCTGAATTAGCCAAGCGTGGGCTGCGCCGCCTTGATATTGACCCCACCCGAGTGGAAATGGGGTGGGTCATGGACTTCTGTGCTCAGAGTCTTAGGCACATTATCATCGGCATTGGCGGTCGTATGGACGGTTACATGATGGAGTCCAAGTTCGGTATTACAGTAAGCTCTGAGCTCATGGCTATGCTCGCCATTGTCAAAGATTTGGCTGACTTGCGCAAAAGAATGGACGAAATTACCGTAGCCTTCGATATGAAGGGTAATCCTGTTACCACCGGCGACCTGGAGGTGGGTGGTGCCATGACTGCCTGGATGCGTAATACTATTAACCCCACACTATGCTGCACGGTGGAGTATCAGCCGTGCATGGTGCATGCTGGTCCCTTTGCGAACATTGCTGTGGGGCAAAACTCTATCATTGCTGACTGCATCGGCTTAAAGATGTTTGACTACCATGTGACTGAGAGTGGCTTTGCTGCGGACATCGGTTTTGAGAAATTCTGGAATGTGAAGTGCCGCTTGAGTGGTCTTAAGCCTCATGTGTCTGTACTCACCACCACCATCAGAGCTTTGAAGATGCACGGTGGCGGTCCTAAGGTAGTGGCTGGTCTGCCCTTGCCTGAATCCTATACCGAAGAGGACCTAAAACTTTTGGAGAAAGGTCTACCTAACATGCTGCATCACATCAACACTATTAGGACAGCGGGCATCAATCCGGTGGTGTGCATTAATGGTTTTCATACTGATACTGAAGAAGAAGTTGCTATGGTCAGAAAGGCAGCCGAGGCAGCCGGAGCACGCTGTGCTGTGTCTACTCATTGGGCTAACGGTGGTGATGGTGCCCTTGAGCTTGCTGATGCGGTTAAGGAAGCTTGCGAAGATAAGAACGATTTTAAGTTCCTTTACCCCTTGGAAATGAAGCTACGGGAGCGAGTTGACAAAATCGCTAAAGTGGTCTATGGAGCCGATGGCATAGTCTGGACGCCCGCGGCTGAGGTGAGGGCTAAGATGCTTGAAACTGACCCCAAGTATAATGATTACATGACTATGATGGTGAAGACCCACCTGAGCCTGACTCATGACCCAGCCATCAAGGGTACCCCTAAAGGCTGGCTCTTGCCTATCCGTGACGTGTTGATTTTCTCCGGAGCCAAATTTCTCTGTCCCTGCGCTGGGGATATCAGCCTGATGCCAGGTACCAGCTCTGATCCGGCATTTAGAAGAGTAAATATTGATACGAAGACCGGCAAGGTGCAGGGTCTGTTCTGAAAGAGCTATACATACATTTGCTGTTCGACAGGGCGGTACTTTTGGCACCGCCCTGTTTTTTCCAATAAGAGCATTTAGTAATTCCCTCTTGTCATTGCAAGCGAAGCGAAGCAATCTTCTGATATAATTTTGGTAATGGCTGTCTCAAATCCAGAGAGGTTCAAAGAGTTAGAGCCCATTTTTTACCCGAGTTGATTGCTATTGCTGGGTGAGCGTGCTGCTAAAGCTTTAATATGTATGAGACAATACCGACTTTTCATGGGCAAAGTCAAAGAGAAATGACTTGGAGTAGGGTCAGATGGAAGGATTAGGCAAAATACTTTTAATATTGGCTGCCATAATAGGGCTCATTGGATTATTGTTAATCTTCGGTCAGCACATTCCCTTTTTTGCTAAATTGCCCGGTGACATAGTCATAAAGAGAGGCGGCTTCTCCTTCTATTTTCCCATTGTTACCTTTTTTCTCCTGAGTATCATACTAACTATAATCATTAACCTAATCTTCCGCTTCTGGGGCAGATAATAAGCTTAAGTTTATGAAAATTAGCGATTTCGACTATCAGCTACCTCCCGACTTTATTGCCCAGACCCCTACAGAGCCTCGTGACCATTCTCGACTTATGGTTCTTAACCGAGTACAGAAGTCCATGGAGCATTACCTTTTCTATGAAATTACTAATTATCTGAGATCAGGAGATGTCCTGGTTCTTAATGATAGTCGCGTTATCCCGGCACGGCTTTTTGGCTACACTGAAGATAGTAGTAAAGTTGAGGTTTTCCTTCTGCGTCGGGTTGGCAATGGTCTTTGGGAAACTCTGGTTCGACCAGGGAAGAAGTTTGGTGTTGGGGTGAAGGTAAGGATAGGTAATTGTGGGCAAGGCAAATCACAGACAGTAGCTCGAGTAACGGACATGGCAGAAGCAGGACTTAGAACCATCCATTTCTCTGATGAAGCTTTGTTAGCAAACTTAGGTGAAGTCCCACTACCGCCCTACATAAAATTACCTTTGGCTATTCCTGAAAGATACCAAACGGTGTATGCTAAAGTGGAAGGCAGTGTCGCTGCTCCTACTGCCGGACTCCATTTTACTCACCAGTTACTTATAGAGCTCGAAAGGAAGGGAATTAGGTTAGTTTTTGTTACTCTTCATATTGGTCTGGATACCTTCCGTCCGGTTCGAGTAGATGACCCAAAGGAGCATCCTATACATCAGGAATATGGAATCGTGAGCAAAGAAACAGCTGTCTCTCTCAACCAAGCGAGGAAAGATGGCAAAAGAATAGTGGCTGTGGGCACAAGTACAGTCCGCTTACTGGAAGTAGCCGCTCAGAAGGTGGATAATGTTGAGTTTCTGCCTTTTTCAGGTTGGGTAAGCCTGTTCATCTTACCCGGATACAGGTTCCGTGCTATTGATGCTATGGTAACTAACTTTCACTTACCACGGTCAACTTTATTGCTATTAGTATCAGCTTTTGGCAGCAGAGAATTTATCCTCCAAGCTTACGAAGAAGCCAAGCGACAGGGCTACCGCTTTTACAGTTTTGGCGATGCCATGCTGATTTTGTGATATTAAACCTTTGCCAGATTGCTCTAACCGTTTGAAAATCTCGAGTTAACGAGATAGAGTTAGAATAATTCTTATTGACGCAGATTGTGTCACAAACTATAATTCTTGTTCGACCAACAGAGCTAATTGTTACGTTGTGGCTGCAACAGTTTCTGATATTTCTCTGTAGTAGGTTTGTCTACCAGCCTAACATAATGTTGAAGGCGTAGGAGAGTCAGGAAAGGTCATATGGAGAATAGAAATGGTAGTATATCATAGAAGATTGCCAAGATTTGAGTATTTGGTGCCTCGGACAGTGGAAGAAGCCCTGTTTCTGCTTTCCCGGTATAAAGGGAGGGCAAAGGTAATCGCTGGAGGCACTGATTTCATACCCAAACTCAAAAGGAGAGAAACAAAGGTACCGAGATACATAATTGGCTTGAAATGGATACCTGGCTTGGACTACATCAGGTATGACGAGGTCAACGGATTAACTATTGGGGCTCTGTCCACGATCCATGCTATTGAAACCTCGCCAATAATTCGGGATAAGTTCAGCGTACTATTCCAGGCAGCCAAGAGCATAGGCTCGGCTCAAGTACGAAATAGAGGTACCATAGCCGGCAACATCTGTAATGCTGTTCCTTCGGCTGATGCTGCTCCAGCACTGCTTACCTTAGAGGTAAAGTTAAAGCTGACCAGCCAAACGGGAAGCAGAATCGTTAATATTGAGGATTTCTTCACAGGGCCAAACAAGACAGTTCTCACCGATGAAGAGATTTTGCAGGAGATCCAAATACCTAACCTGCCACCAAACAGCAAGGGGGTGTACTTGAAGCTGACACCGAGGAGCACTATGGACTTGGCGATTGTTGGCGTGGCGGTGTTGGTTGTTTCCGATGGCACAAGCTGCAAAGATATACGAATAGCCCTTGGCGCAGTAGCTCCAACTCCGATTAGAGCAAAACGAGCGGAGGCTGCTGTTAAAGGACAGAAGTTTAGTAATGAGTTAATCAGAAAGGCTGCTGAGGTTGCCTCTGCTGAATCGAGCCCGATAGATGACCATAGGGCTTCAGCTGAATATAGAAGAGAAATGGTGAAGGTATTAACTAAACGTGCATTGAAGCAAGTTGCTTAATTAATTGCCACAGCAGCTCACAGGACAGAATTGGAGAGCTGGAATGGTGCGGGTGATCAAGGTACACATCTTAGGCAGGGAAACTAAAGAAGTCGATCTTCGGGAGGCGGAGAGAATTCTTGAAGAGACTTATGCTGACCCTTTTGGAGGACTTGTCGTTGATAAAGGAACGGGAGAGGTAATTCGCGAGATTGGTCCTAACGTTGAAGAATTACTCATAATACACGAAATGTTGGGTGGGGGCTGAGTTTCAACTGTGAGAGAATTCGGGGGTAGCTTTATGAAGCAAGTGAAATTGACTGTAAATGGTACATCGTATGAACTTAGTGTGCAGCCTTGGGAAACATTAATTGAAGTTATTAGGGACGGTTTGGGATTAACCGGGACAAAAGAGGGTTGTGGTTTAGGTGAGTGTGGAGCGTGCACTGTTATCATGGATGGGAGAGCAGTCAATTCCTGTCTGGTGTTGGCTGCTGAAGCCGATGGCAAGCAGATTATCACTATTGAAGGACTATCCGAGGGTGATAAACTTCATCCTATTCAACAGGCATTTGTTGACCACGGTGGCTTTCAGTGTGGTTTCTGCACTCCAGGGGTGATAATGTCAACCAAGGCATTGCTTGATGAAAAGCCCAATCCTACCGAGGAAGAGATAAGGAGGGGGATAGCTGGCAATTTGTGTCGCTGCACAGGCTATATCAAGATTATTGAGTCAATAGAGGCAGCCGCTAAGAATGTGGGAGGAGAGTAGAGATGGCAGAATTTTCAGTTATAGGTAAGCGAGTACCTCGGGTGGATGCCAGGGAGAAGGTCACTGGTCAAGCCAAATATGCCGCTGATTATTCATTACCCGGCATGCTATGGTGCAAGTTGCTGAGGAGCCCATATCCCCATGCCCGAATTCTTAATATTGACACAAGTAGAGCGGAGAAATTACCTGGGGTGAAGGCGGTGGTTACGGGCAAGGATTTTGGCGGCTGGACATGGGGTTGGATGCCTGCCACTCGTGACGAACCTCCCTTAGCTGTAGATGAGGTGCGCTATATGGCTGAAGCCGTAGCCGGGATAGCCGCGATTGATGAAGATACTGCTGAGGAAGCCTGCGAACTGCTCGAGGTTGACTATGAAGAGTTACCCGGGGTTTTTGACCCGGAGGAGGCGATGAAGGAGGGAGCCCCTAAGGTTCATGACTATGTTAAGAACAACATTAGTGTAGAGTACCACTGGAACTTTGGCGACGTGGACAAGGCTTTCGCTGAGTCCTATATTGTTCGTGAGGATAGATTCAGAACGGCAAGAGCAACCCATGGCTACATAGAACCGCCAGCTATCCTCGCCTACTACGACCCTACGGGCTATATTACAGTGTGGGCAGCGAAACAAAGTCCTTACTTTCACTATCGTCATTTAGCAGCGTGTTTTAAATTACCCCTAAGTAGAATAAGGGTCATTCAGCCATTCATTGGTGGTGGCTTTGGCGGAACAAAAAATGATTCCTTGGCTGGTGATTTCTGTGCCGTTTTGCTCTCTAAAATGACTGAAAAGCCGGTCAAATATGTTGAAACCATGGAAGAAGAGTTGGCGACCAGCCGGCGCCGACACTGCATGATTGTCTATAGTAGGATGGGAGCTAAGAAGGATGGAACCTTGACTGCTATACATCATCGGGTCATCGCTGACGGTGGCGGCTATACTGCTGTTGGTCCTCTCAGCATGTTTCTTGCCGGGTTTGCGACAACCCTACCCTACAAACTGCCTAACTTCAAGTACGATGCCTACCGAGTCTTTACAAACAACCCAATAGGAGCGGCAATGAGAGGGCATGGGATTACCCATACTCGCTTCGCTGCTGAAATCCAGATGGAGATGATAGCCGAAGAACTTGGTATCGACTCGGTGGAGATGAGGATGCGGAATGCTATTGACAACCCGGAACCCGGGACAATATATGAGACTGTCAACCAAGTAACGTTGAAAACGTGTGGTATAAAAGAAGCCATTCAAAAGGTTGTCGAGGACCCTGTCTGGCGAGACCGGAATAAAACACCGAAAAAAGAAGGCAATATGTTTTGGGGCGTGGGGCTTTCTGGTACTTCATACCTTGGTGGGGCAAGGCAGATGGGGCATCAAGCGTGTGCAGCCATTGTTAGGATTTGTGAAGACGGGACAATTAATCTTATCACCGGTGCCACAGATAGTGGGCAAGGCTCAGACACAGTACTGTGCATGATTGCTGCTGAGGAATTAGGGGTGAAATTAGAGGATATAACCATAAAGAGAGTGGATTCTGCCTATACACCGGTTGACCCCGGTACTTACGGCAGCCGGGTAACCATCCTGGCTGGGCAGGCGACTCAAAGAGCCGCTCGCGAAGCTAAGAAACAGCTTCTGGAAGCTGCTGCCAAAAACTGGCGGGTAAAGCCTGAGGATGTAGAAATCAGAGACAGTAAGGTCTTCATTAAATCAGCACCGGAAAAAGCCATGCCATTTGACAGATTAGCTAGAATTGCCTGCTACTCAGGTACAGGAGCGGTTATCTTGGGTACCGGCTACTCCAGTTACGGTATAGAGCCGTTAGACCTTACTAACGGCATCGGTAATGGTGGGACTTCCTATAGTTTCACTGCTCAATCAGCCAAGGTAGGAGTAGATGTGGAGACGGGAAAGATAACTGTTACCGACTTTACCATTGCCTCCGATTGTGGTAGATTACTGAGCCCAATGACAGCCGAAGGACAGATTGAGGGTGGTTCTATTCAGGGACTCGGGCAAACCATATACGAGGACTTTATAATGGATAAAGGCAAAACGCTAAACTTCACCTTCTTAGACTACAAAATGCCTCTCGCTACGGACGTGCCAAATACAAAACTAATAGATATAGAAACTGATGACCCTGATGGTCCCTTTGGTGCCAAAGAAGCCGCTGAAGGAAGCATTGTCAGCACACCACCGGCGGTGGTTAGTGCTATCCATGATGCCACAGGCATATGGTTTAAGGAGCTTCCAATAACACCTGAGAAAGTGTTCAGAGCACTTAAAAAAGAGAAGGGTTAAACCACTCTTTGCAGAAAATATGAGTTTCCGGCGACTCATTGAGCCGAGAAGCTCATCCTCCACCGGTGTCTGGCTTTGCTGCAGGAGACTAAAGTGTCCATTAGTGGGTTGTGCTATAGATGCTGACGGCGTACACTCGATAGAGTTCAGTGCTGATTTTGTAAACTACGCCTGGTATTGACCTTTCCTGAATTCTCTGTTACTTTATGTTCAAAAGCGAATAGTGTTATCGGGGTGCCTGAGGGTGACCAGGGGCTTAATTGGAGAGCAAGTCGGTGGAATTCCGACACAGTCCCGCCTGCTGTAACAGTCAGAACACCAGCCCCAAGATAGCCACTGCCTCCGCGGAGTAAGGGGGTGGGATTTTTAGTTAGACTTCAAATCCCCTTGTTCCGAGGAGCAAGAGGATTTTTGTTTAAATAGAGCAAAGGATGGCGCTCGAGTTTCTTAAGACCATAACTATACCTAAGACAGCTTCAGTTTATCCCCTGAAGTGGCGGAGCCGGCTTTATGCCATAGTCGGGTTAGCAATAGCTTTAGTTGGGGTTGTGGTCTTAGCCTCGGCTATAGGCAGCAGTCAAATTTCTCTCACCGACCTAAGCAATATTTTGCTTTCCCGTTTACCTTTGGTACATATTACTCCTACCTGGGGGGCAGTTGCTGAAACTATAGTTATGGACATCCGCCTACCGCGGATACTCTTGGCTGGTCTGGTAGGGGCTGCCTTAGCGATAGCTGGAGCTACCTATCAAGGGCTGTTTCGCAATCCTTTGGCTGACCCCTACCTAATTGGTGTAGCTCAAGGAGCAGCTCTGGGAGCTATTGTTGGCTTTTTGTTGCCCTGGCAGATAGCTGGTTTGGGGATAGTGCCGATATTGGCTTTTTGTGGGGCTTTGATTGCAGTAGCTGCCGTCTACGCCATAGCCCGGGTGGGAAAGACATTGCCAATGACTACCCTCATTTTAGCTGGTGTAGCCTTAGGTGCCTTTCTATCTTCTATCACCTCCTATTTAATAATTGCCTCCGGGGACAAGTTTCACAGCATAGTCTCCTGGCTCCTGGGTCGATTTTCCCTAAGTAACTGGGAGCAAGTGGTGATGATTACGCCCTATGTTTTGGTGGGGGTGATGATTATCTGGCTTTATGCCCGACCACTGAATGTAATGCAACTAGATGAGGAACAAGCCCAGCAATTGGGGATAGAAGTGGAGAAAGTCAAGGTAGTGCTGCTGGTAGCTGCTACTTTGATTACTGCGGCGGCTGTTTCTTTTTGTGGCACCATTGGTTTTGTGGGTATAATTGTGCCTCATGCTGTTCGCCTTATCTGGGGACCTGACCATCGCTTTCTACTGCCATTGTCTACTTTGGTTGGAGCTATCTTTCTAATATTAGCCGATACTGCAGCCCGGACAGTGCTAACGCCTACAGAAATTCCGGTAGGGGTGATTACAGCCTTTATAGGTGCTCCTTTCTTTCTTTACCTGCTACGCCAGAAGAAGCGGGCTATATTCTAAAAGGGGTGGAAAGTTGTTCAATCTGAAGTTAGAAAAAATTGCCCTAGGCTATGGTGACCGAACCGTCTTAAGGGATATTGGATTGCAAGTAATGCCCGGAGAGATAGTTGGTATCATCGGTCCCAATGGCTGTGGCAAGTCTACCTTGATTAAGGGGATAACCCGTCTTATTCCCTGGCGCTCAGGAAAGATATTTATCAATGGCTACAATGTTGCCAAACTGAACCGAGCTGACTTAGCCCGGCTTGTAGCCGTAGTACCTCAGAACCTGTTGCTGCCTGAGTTGTTTACCGCTTTTGAAGTCATACTAATGGGGAGGACGCCTCACTTAGGTTATTTTCGCTACGAGAGTGACCGAGACTTGGCTATTGTCCGGGAAGCTATGGAAGCAACTGAGACTACTGCTTTGGCGGAACGACGGGTAAATGAGCTTTCTGGTGGTGAGAGGCAGCGGCTGGTTATTGCCCGCGCCTTAGCTCAGGAGCCGAGGATTATCCTACTTGATGAACCTACAGCCCAACTGGATATTAACTATCAGACGGAAATTCTTGACCTTATTCGCAAGTTATGTCTCGAACGAAAGTTAGTAGTGATAGCTGCTCTTCATGACCTTAATTTGGCTGCTCAGTACTGCGACCGATTAGTCCTCCTGTATGAGGGCAGGATTTATCGCCAGGGTATACCGGCAGAAGTAATAGATGCGGAGATTATTAAAAAAGTATATGGCGCTGAAGTCCATGTCTCTTCCCACCCAGTGACTGGTCTGCCCACTGTTTTTGTTATCCCTGATGGTGCTAAGCAGAGGCAGGAGGGAAGTGTTTAATAATTTCAGTCTGTTATTACGAGCAAAGTGAAGTGATCTCTTAAGCTTTTAGATTGCTTCGTCGCTGACGCTCCTCGCAATGACTGAAGGAAGACTATAGAGCCTTATGGACAGTGTTTTTATACTGGTACTCGCACTGGCTATTGACCTTGCCTTTGGTGAACCTCCCAACGCCTGGCACCCGGTTGCTTGGTTAGGCAAGGTTATTTCTTTAGAAATGAAGGGGGCTCCGAAAGGCGCCAAAGCCCAGTTCGTCTATGGAATAGCCATGGTAGTATTGACTGTGGCTATTATTATGGCACTGGTCTATTTTTCCCTCATCTACCTAAGGCAACTGAATTCAGCGGCTTACATTTTGGCTGCTGCCCTGATTTTTAAGTTAACCTTCTCCATCCGGGAATTGAGACAAGCTGCAGTTAGAGTTAAAAAGTCTTTAATCCAGGATAATCTGGAACAAGCTCGAAGTCATCTTTCAGCTCTCGTCCATCGTGATACTGCTGGTCTGAGCAAGCCACAAGCAATATCAGCCACAGTAGAGTCAGTAGCTGAGAATAGCTGTGACAGTTTTGTGGCTCCTCTTTTCTATTTCCTTTTCTTTGGTGTTCCTGGGGCGGCTGCTTACCGGATGATTAATACTTTTGATGCCATGATAGGTTTCCGCGGAAAATGGGAATATCTGGGAAAATTTGCTGCCCGTCTGGATGACGTGGTTAATTTTATCCCGGCTCGGCTGGCGGCTTTAGTCCTGATTGTAGCTTCCTGGATAAGTGGTAAAGACGCCCGTCAAGCCTGGCAAATCATGTGGCGTGACCATAGACTTACGGAGAGTCCCAATGCCGGCTGGACGATGAGTGCTGCTGCTGGCGCCCTGGGTGTCCGCTTGGAAAAGGTAGGATGCTATTGTCTTGGAGATAACCACTATCCCCTATCGGAAAAGACTATAGATTCCTCTCTCCGTTTATTAGCCATGGTGACCGTTGTCTGGAGTTTGACATGTCTGCTGCCGGAGGTAGTACACCTTGTCCTTGCCTATTAGACCAAGAATAGACGGACTTGAGCCGTATCCTCACGGTGGCATTAACTATTTGGAACTGGAGAGATTGGGAATCCAGCCCGAGTCAATAATTGATTTCAGCGTTAATTCCAATCCTTTTGGACCACTGCCATCAGTGACACAGGCTTTAGCTGGAGTGAGCATTGACCGCTATCCCGATTCCGAAGCCACTGAACTGAGGCGGGCATTAGCCGTTAAATTAGGCGTGGACACAGCCAATATCTTAGTGGGCAGTGGTTCTGTTGAACTGCTCAGACTTCTGGCATTGAGTTATCTCGGTAGGGAAGAGTTGGTCATTATCCCTCAACCTACCTTTGGCGAATATGAGGTTGCCTGTCGCCTTGTTAGTGCTCGGCTTTTGAAACCATGGGCTGAAAGAGAGGCAAACTTTAGGATGAAAACATCCGACCTCGTGAAACTGATAAGGACGCACCTTCCCAAAGCTATTTTCTTGGGCAACCCCAATAATCCTACCGGGCAATATCTGAGTCGGGAAGAAGTGACAGATATTGTCAAAGCGGCTTCGGAAAGTCTGGTGGTTATTGATGAAGCTTATATAAATTTCGTTAACGATGCCTGGTCTTCCTTAGGCTTAATAAAGAAAGGAAATGTGGTCTTGCTGCGGTCTATGACTAAAGACTATGCTCTCAGCGGACTGCGTTTAGGTTATGCGGTAGCTGATAAGCCCATAATTTCCGACTTGCGTCGTGTCCAGCCTCCGTGGAGTGTTAATGCAGTCGCTCAGAAAGCCGGACTTCTGGCAGTAAAAGAGGATGGATATTTAGAGGAATGCCGAGCTAAGCTCCAGGAAGCCCGCAACTTCCTGGTAACAGAGCTGATTTCCTTGGGCTTGTTTCCCTTGCCCTCACAAACCAATTTCTTCCTGGTTGAAGTAGGCGATGCTAAGCAATTCAGGCAGACCCTTCTGGAAAGAAGGATCCTGGTCCGGGACTGTGCCTCTTTCGGTCTGCCTAAATACATCCGTTTAGCCGTACGGACTTTACCTCAGTGTCAGCAGCTAATTGCAGCAATAAAAGAGAGTGGAGTTTTGAATAGATGCCGGCAAAAGCGCTAATGATACAGGGCACAGCTTCGTCTGTGGGCAAGAGTACTCTGGTTGCAGCACTATGCCGCATTTTCTGTCAGGACGGCTTCAAAGTAGCTCCTTTCAAAGCCCAGAACATGGCGCTCAATTCCTATGTGACTGAAGACGGCGGTGAAATTGGGCGAGCCCAGGCTGTCCAGGCAGAAGCCGCCAGTATTGAACCGAGTGTGTATATGAATCCCGTCTTGCTTAAACCTGAAGCTGAGGAACGGTCTCAAGTAATAGTCTTGGGCAAGGTGGCAAAAAACCTCAGGGCTAAAGACTATTATCAATATACTTCTTACCTCTGGGAAATTGTCCAGCAGGCTCTGGAACATTTACTTTCTGCTTATGACATTGTGCTTATTGAAGGTGCTGGCAGCCCGGCAGAGATAAATTTGAAGAAGAAAGAAATTGTGAATATGCGGGTTGCCCGTAAATTTGATGTCCCGGTGGTCCTGGTGGGAGACATAGACCGGGGTGGTGTCTTTGCTTCTCTACTGGGCACTCTGAAGCTGCTGACGCCAAAAGAAAGAAATCTGGTGAAGGGGCTTATTATCAACAAGTTTCGAGGTGACCTTGGACTGCTTAAGCCAGGGCTGGAGTTTCTGGAAAAACAGGCTGGTAAGCCTGTTTTAGGCGTAATTCCCTATTTCCGGGGTGTTACTATTGCCCAGGAGGACTCTGTCTATCTTGAGGAGAGGGTCCAGGGGTCGTCTTCTAATAGTGACTTGAATATAGCCATTATCCAGTTACCTCATATTTCTAACTACGATGATTTCGACCCTCTGGAGACAGAAGGCTGCAATGTGCGTTATGTGGTTGCCCCAGATGAACTTGACAATGCGGACTTGATTATTCTACCGGGTACCAAGAGCACTATGGCTGACCTGGCTTTTTTGCGGCAGCAGGGCTTGGGCAAGGCTATTTTGGACAAGGCAAGGGCTGGTATTCCGATAATAGGTATTTGCGGTGGTTATCAGATGCTGGGCAAAATCATATCTGACCCATACCAGGTCGAATCTAAAGAAGTAGTGGCACAGGGGCTGGGGCTGCTTGATGTGACCACTGTTTTTGAGAAGGACAAAAGGACTGTCAGGGTAGAAGCGAGGACGGTGAGCAACAGGGGTCTGCTTTCAGGGTTGAAGGATACTGAAGTGGCTGGTTATGAAATACACATGGGGCAGACCACAGGTGCCAGTTGTTCACCAGCTTTTAGAGTTCTGAAGACTCCCCGGGGTAAAGCGGGCTATTTTGATGGTGCCATTGATAAGACTGGCTGGGTGATGGGCAGTTATCTTCATGGCTTGTTCCATAATGCTGACTTCACCCGGAGCTTATTAAATAGATTGCGTCAGTTGCGGGGATTGCCGCAAAAAAGGCATGACTTGTTTCTGGCTCGCGAGAAAGAATATGATAAATTAGCCGGCATAGTTCGGGAAAACATTAACCTGTCCCAGATTTACAGCATAGTTTTCGGAGGTGGTCATGGCTGATTCTTTAGACAGGATACTGAAGGCTATTAGACCTCTGGATGCCGGAGCTATGGAAACAGCTCGAAAACGCCAGGATACCCTAACCAAACCTCTGGGAAGCCTGGGTCGGCTGGAAGAGCTGTCTATAAGAATTGCCGGTATTCGGGCTGAACCTATGCCCAAGCTGGAACACAAAGTTATCATAACTATGGCAGCAGACCATGGCGTGGTAGCTGAGAGTGTCAGCCTCTACCCGCAAGAAGTCACCCGCCAGATGGTAACCAATTTTTTAAGAGGTGGCGCTGGCATAAATGTACTGGCAGGTCAGATAGGAGCCCGGGTGGTGGTTGTGGATATGGGGGTAATTGGCGGCTTTCCGCCATTACCTGGGCTGGTGTGCAAGATGGTTGACTTCGGCACCAAAAACATGGCTAAAGGACCAGCCATGTCCCGGTCTCAAGCCCTGGCGGCTATTGAAAGCGGAATTAAGCTGGTGGAAGCTGAGAAGGGGAAAGGACTTGATATTTTGGGTACTGGAGACATGGGTATTGGCAATACTACGGCTGCCAGCGCTATTTGTGCCGTCATGACTGGTGAGCAAGTTAAGAAAGTCACTGGTCGGGGTACGGGCATCGGTGATAAACAGTTGAGTCACAAAGTTGACATAATAAAAAAGGCTTTAGCTACCAACCGTCCTTCGGCTAAAGACCCTCTGGATGTACTGGCTAAAGTCGGCGGCTTTGAAATTGCTGGCTTGGTTGGTGTCATTCTGGCTGGTGTCGCTAACCACATTCCAGTGGTCATTGACGGCTTTGTTTCCGGTGCAGCAGCTCTCATTGCTGTCGGGCTGGCACCTCAGGTAAAAGACTATCTTATTGCCGCTCATGTTTCCGTAGAGCCGGGGCACAAGGTATTACTCAATTTTCTTGGTCTGAGACCTCTGCTTGACTTAGAGATGCGCCTTGGTGAGGGTACCGGAGCTGTCCTGGGCATTTTCCTCGCTGAAGCAGCTACCAGGACTCTTGCCCAAATGAGTACCTTTGCCGAAGCTGGTGTCTCTGAAGCTCTACCAATTCCAGAAGACACTATTAAGAAGGGGAAATAGCCTTGGGCTTCTGGGTCGCGGTCCAGTTCTTGACTATCTTCCCCACCCCTTTGCGCGGTAAGCTAATGGAAGAAAGCATAGGCTCTTCCTTTGCCTGTTTTCCTCTGGTGGGCTTGGGGATAGGCGCAATATTGGTGGGGCTGGACTATGGACTCAGTCTGGTCTTGCCCTTTGCCGTGGTCAATGCTCTCCTCATCATCGCTCTGGTCATTGTCACTGGGGCTCATCATCTGGATGGCTTTATTGATACCTGTGACGGAGTCTTTGCCGGGCAATCCCCTACCGAGAGGTTAGCCATAATGAGGGACAGCCGCACCGGGGCTTTTGGTGTTATCGGTGCTGTCCTGCTGCTTCTGGTCAAATATGCTGCCCTATCCTCTACCCTGGGGATGCTCAGAATGCTAACTCTTCTGGTTATGACGACTTTGAGTCGCTGGGCTATGGTGGGAACTATCTTTCTTTTTCCTTATGCTCGAACCTCAGGTTTGGGCTTACTTTTTAAACAGAGAGCTCGCTGGTACTGGCTGGTTATCGCTACTGTTATCGCTTTAGCCGTGTCTATAGGGCTGCTCAAGCTCTTAGGTTTGTTTCTGGTTGTGTCTTTGGTTTTGGTAATTATTAGTCTTGCTGCCTATTTCCGCTCCCGATTGGAAGGACTTACCGGTGATACGTATGGGGCTGTCAACGAAATGGCTGAGGTCGTGGTATTAGTCTTAATAATCCTTTTCCATCGGTGGTTCTAATGACTTCGCGCCTGAATTTCTTTGTTACCCTCATTGGCTTTCTGGACACTCACCTTCTTATACCGATAATAGCTCTATATGCATCTGCTTTAGGCGCTGGAGTTAGTATTGTGGGCTTGACTGTCGGACTGTACTCGATTACCAATACCTTTGCCAACTTTGTTGGCGGTCGCCTTGTGGACAGGTTCGGTTATAAGTCCCCGCTGATTGGTGGTCTCATTGGCGATGCAGCAGCCATGTTTACCTATGCCTTTTGTCGGCTGCCCTGGCATTTAGCTTTAGTGCGAGCTTTTCATGGCTCAAGCGGTGGTCTGGTAGGTCCGTCGACCATGTCAGTTATGGCTAAACAGGCTTCCTTCTCGAATCGAGGCAGGACAATGGGCTTCTACGGCATGGCTATAGCCACTGCTACTCTCCTTGGCTATGGCGGCGGTGGTCTCATCGCCTCCCGTCTGGGATATCAATATGTCTTTTACATCGGTGGTCTGTTACTCATTATCGCCCTTGTCTTAGCCTGGCTAATGCCGAGAGAAGTCGGGGTTAAAGAAGAAGGTGCATCCTGGGGGAAGGATTTCCGAAAGGTGACGGAATTACTGGCAAGGAAAGATTTGAGCCTTTCCTACTGGGCTATTTTTGCCCAGTATTTTGCCTTTGGCGGCATAGTAACCTTGCTCCCTCTCTATGTAGCCACTTTAGGTATGACCGCTTTCCATGTCGGCATGCTCCTGGCAGCCTTCAGCCTGATGTTTATCCTCGTCCAGTTTCCGGGAGGTCTTCTCTCAGACCGAGTTGGGCGCTTAATGCCTACTGCTGTCGGTCTTAGCTTAGCTGTTGTCGGTGTAGCAGCTCTGCCTGTGGCAAAGACCTTAGGCTTTATGGTCATGTTCATGGCTCTATTCGGTGCTGGCTATGGACTTCTTTTCCCTTCCATATCAGCCCTGGTAGCTGACCGAACTCAACCCGAAGAGTATGGGCGGGCTACCGGCATATTCCATGCCCTGATTACAGTTGGTGTGGCTGTAGGTGCTCCACTTATGGGCTGGGCAGCCGGCTTTATAGGCATTAAAGCTGGCTTATCTTTGAGCAGCATTTCCTTGTTTATAGCACTAACTCTGGGAGTATTAACTCTAATCAGGAGCAGACATGGCTAAGAAGGTCGTTTTTATCCTTGGTGGGGTGCGCAGCGGCAAGAGTCGCTTTGCCCAGGAACTGGCTAAGAAACTGGGTCAGAAAGTCCTCTTTGTAGCTACCGGGCAGGCTCTTGATGAAGAAATGAAGGCTCGAATTGAGGAGCATAAGAAAGTTCGCCCTTCTTCATGGCGCACTCTGGAGCTTTCTAATAACGTAGGCAAGGGGATAAAAGCCCGGGTGCGTGATGCTGAGGTGGTTATTGTGGACTGCCTTACCCTCCTCGTCTCCAACCTCTTAAAGAATGGAGCTAACTACCCTGAAGCTGAAAAGCGGGTCTTAACTGAAATAGAGTCTCTGATTAGCTGTCTCGGCATCATCCCGGCTACTTTCATTATCGTCTCCAATGAAGTGGGCATGGGCATAGTGCCTAAGAATAAATTGGCTCGCCTTTATCGTGACCTCCTCGGCAAAGTCAACCAGCTTATCGCCGAAAAGGCTGACGAAATCTACTTAATGGTGGCGGGGATAGCAGTGAGAATAGAAGACTATGAGAAATAGGCTTTCGTCCTGAATAAGCCGCTCGTTTCTACAATATGAACGACTTCACACCCCTTTCTGTGCGTTTTATAATACTCATACATATATACGTATATATGCCTAAAGGAGGTGTTATATGAGCCGAAGGATGACTGTGGTATTTCACGATGAGGACTTGTACACGTCTTTGAAGGTAGAGGCAGCGAGGCGACACACAGCGGCGAGTAGTATTGTAGCTGAAGCCGTACGGGGTTGGTTGGAGAGCCATGAAGATGCCGAACTATTACCTGTGATTGAGAAGGCACGGTCTGAATGGAAAGAAAAAGGTGGGCGCCCCTGGTCTGAAGTTGAGCGAAAGCTGGAAGAGAAGATAGCTCAGCGAGAGCAGGTTATTGAGGCGCAGAGTGCACAGACTTGAAGTCTCACCGAGAGGGTTCAGTGAAGTACCTTCACCAACACAAACCCGAATCGCTTGTTCCAGTGATTCTCAGTCTACAATAAATACTAATGGTGTTTAGTGGTAGACTTCTCGCCGGTGACCCACAGCAATAATAGTGACAGCACTATCACTGTCGCTGATGGTGTATAAGATTCGGTAGTTGCCAACCCTGAGGCGATATTCGTCTCGGGCACTGAGTTTCTTTGCGCCTTTGGGTCTAGGGTTGTTTTCAAGAGAAAGGATTCTTCTGCTGATGCGGCTATGTATTGCTATGGGGAGTTTCTCCATATCCTTCTCGGCGGAGCGGAGAATCCGGATTTCATACTTCACCCTTTTAGGAGCCTCACTTTCTAGTCTCTGTTAGGTACTCCCTAAAAGGTCGTGATGGTTCTCCTTGGCGCTGGTAGATAGTTATCAAATCGAGGATGTCTTCTCTTAGACCTGGGTCTTCCAGCAGACGGGCAATAACAGCCTCCCTTTCTGACTTGGAAAGGGATTGAAGAGCCATCAAATAGATCTCAGCCTTGGATTCAACTGCCTTCATTTAACTGTCTCCCTTTCATAATAACACAACAGCGGTCAAAATTCCTATGCTACAGGAATTATCAGGACGGTGAAGGAGAATATGATTTCCCGCAGGCTGGGCAGAATGCTAAATACTGACCTGAAGGCGATTGAAGAACAATTAAAGTTTGCTCTTGGCTTGTAGCAGGTGAACTGTTACGCATAAAGCAACCTCCTAAGAAAGTCAACCAGCTTATCGCCGAAAGGGCTGACGAAGTCTATTTAATGGTGGCGGGAGGATAGCGATTAGGTTGAAGAAATAGAGAAATTAAACTTCTGCCTACTGTAAGGACAAAGACTAAACAAGCTGCTCTACTTGGTGAGCTGAAATAGACTCTCAGGCAACGCATCTACAAGATGCTGCAATTTGTCTTCACTACTTGGAGGCGCAATAAGGGGCACCCTAACAAGAGGACGCAGATGACGGTAAAGTTCAACTAGAGGTTGATTATGTCTTATTTGTATCAGTTTCACTCCTAGTTGCTGTGCAGTCTCATGGACAACCCGTGCCTTTACACCTATCTTGTCAAAAATTACAATCCCATGTCTTCCAACTCTATTAACCTTGTCTGTAATCACTTCCGGGTTTCCTTCTGCAATAAGGCCCATGTCTATCCTAATTCGTCCTCTCTTTGTTTCGACCTCCGCATCAGTCTCCCTAACGACCTCTACATCGCTGGGTATCGCTGTCCAGAAATCTTTCCCCTGTCTCAAACCTAATAAGGTAAGACTAGCCCTGAGAAAAACTCGTTCTACAGCTTTTCCAGTGAGTGACTTCTGGGAACCCCTAATGTTCAAAGTTGCGGCACCCGCCATGAGTAATAACCATGCCTCGTCTCGGTAGTCCATATAACCTCCTTGAGAAAATAAGGAGGTGCAATATGAGACAGCTTCATTAAGAAACTCAGGCAATTCTTGAATTGAGATATCGAGATTCTGAGCCGTCTTCCGTGTTAATCCGACTAACCAATATGCAAGATTTTTCTCGTCAACTGTGAGTTCATCTAGACTTAAAAGGTGGTTGAGCAATTCCACTTGCCAGTTCTTTCCATATCTCTTAATAGCTTTTCTTTGCAGATCTACTAACCAAGAGTAAGTTGCCAGCAATTTGCCTCTAGTGTTTTCTTCTGTTATTACTCGGTAGTTCTTGCCGAGTAAAAGGTTTAATGTCAGTCGTTTAAGAGCTGGAGGTGAAGTGAGTTCTGACAGAACTACATTCTTCTTCAGCCATTTCCTATAGGCCTTGTAGCCGGTATTGAATGGCATTTATTCCACCCCCTTCGCTGGCTTCAAAGTCTACTCTGATGCCTTTTCCTCGAGCAGCCTTTCCTACTTGGCGTTTCATTATTTGAAAATACTTGGCATTGTTATCGATAAGTAAAAAGCGGCGTTCCATTTCTATTGCCACTTTACCTACAGTTCCCGAACCGGCAAACGGGTCGAGCACAAGATCATCGATGAAGGAATAATAGCGGATGAGTTTACGAACTAACTCATCAGGGAAAACAGCAGGATGCTCTTTGTGATGACCTGGGGGAATGTACCAAATATTTGTGACGTCATATTCTGCTTGAATTTTTGACCTTTCGACAAGTTTCTTATCGTAGTGGTAACGGATATTCCAATCTATAAGTTTGGAGGTTTTCTTGCGGTAAACAAGCACATACTCAGTTACAGTGACCGGCTTATATTGTAGAGGCTGTTTGTCTGCTGCAAACCTTCTGCCTCTGCCTAAATTCCAACCAGCACCCTCAGGTTTAACCCAAATTATATCGTCGATAAATTCAAAGCCAAGTGAGTCCATAATTTGATGAACGTCGAAGGGGATGGGGATTCTCCTACTTGATGTGCTACGGGAGGTTCGACGAACAAGAACCGGTGACACGTTGAGTGCAATGAACCGACCCTCTGACAATATCTCCCGGACTCGTATCATTACACCTCTTAAGAAATCTAAATACTCTTGATAATCGAGAAACTCACAACTCTCTGGCTTCGCATTATAGTATGGGGGTGAGGTTATGACTAATTGTGCTGTATCCGGAGGAAATTCGTCGAGGACAAGCTTTGCATCCCCCAATATTACTTTGTTAGGGATGGGCGCTGGATAAAATAACGTCTTTTTTTTGGAATCTCGTGGGGAGTCTTTTCTGCTGCAGCTGATGATTCGTGCCCGGATAAATTCTTTACGGGTTGAGCTTATAATTCTTCCGTCAAAGTTGATTCTAATTTCACCTATAAGTTCGCCCCTATTATTGTCAAGAACGATAGGTACTCTCCATATATTATATCTATCATCTATTTCAGGTAGGCCTAAGGCCATAAACTGTTCACAATCCGCTAAATGGTCGTGAATCCAATTTTGAGCTAAATTTCTAGCTTCTCTAGCAGACTTGACCAACTCTTTACCTTAATGAAATTATAACTCACCTGTTGATCTTTTTGAAGTATTGGCTGAACGCGAATCATATTTCGTTCAAATTGTACAGTTGGCTTACTTGTACATTTTATAGGTATCACCCCCGTTTTTTCTGATTCTAAGCCAACCTGTGGCATTGGACCTATATTAGCCAAATCTTTGAGCTGTGAGAAGTGTGCTATTATAATCAATCAGAAAGGGGGTGAAATATGGCTGAACAGACACAACAAAAAGAGATAAAAGTCGAGTTCCCCAGTAATTTGAGAGGCGGTGTCTATTGCAACAACATGGTTGTTGCACACACGAGGGAGGAATTCATCATGGACTTCATGATGGTCGCTCCACCTGCTGGAGCTGTAACAGCACGGGTAATAATGAGTCCGGGACATATGAAAAGAACTATTGCTGCGCTTCAAGAGAACCTTAAGAAGTATGAACAGAAGTTTGGTAAGATTCAGGAGGCTGCTGAGCCCCCCAAAGGTAAAATTGGTTTTCGCACACCCTAAGCCATCTTGGCATCTTTTGTTAACGAGCTAAAGTATCTGAAGCGAAGCAGGTATTAGTCTCCACACTGATTTTTGAAAATAAAGGGGGAAGCCGCTAACTACGACCTGACCCAGAACCGGGAAGCTTCTTCTCGGGCTTCAGGCGACAGGTGTCTGGTGGTAGTGAGATGACGAAGAGCCACCATGCTGGGCAGGGCAGCCGAATAAAGTATTGAGGATAGCGGTTCCCCAAAAGCCCAGCACAATAGAGGTAATGGTGCAAAGAGGGCGGCACTGCACCATATCATGTTTCGTGTAGTGAAAAGAGTTGTGGCACATAGCCCTAAAGTAATGGTCATCTCTTTCGGGATTAGGAGGAGTAAAACTCCTATCGCTGTAGCCTCCCCACGACCGCCACGGAAGCGTAAGAAGACGGGGAAGCTGTGACCAATTACGGCGGCACCTCCAGCAAGCAGTCGCACGAACCAGTCCCCACTGAGGACCTGGGCGACAAACATAGCCAGGGCTCCCTTAGCTATATCAGCAGATAAGACAACTATACCAGCGTAAAGTCCAATATGACGAAAGACATTAGCGGCTCCGGCGTTGCTATCGCCTACCTTGCGTATGTCAATGCCCTTGATGGTGCGGCTAACGATGTAGGCAAAGGGAATTGAGCCCACTATGTAGGCTGAGGCTACCGCAAGAATCCTGTCCACTGCACTTCACTCAGCACCTGTTTTAGAAGTCCTGCCTTAGTCAAGGCTATCACCTTCTAAAGCGGGTGTCAATATATTGTCCCCTGCTGCAGGGTCTTCCAATTGAGGTGCTATAAAAAGCATGTTAAGGAGCCCGCCGATTATGCCGGCAGCCACGGCACCGAGACCGCAGCCAGTGAGGGACCAGAGAGTAAAGGCGGCAATACTTTTCTTGGGTTGTTCTTGTTCCTGCATTTTGACCTCCTTTTACTTTGCGGCAAGAAGGGCACGGGAGATGACCACTCTCTGGATCTGGTTGGTGCCCTCGTAAATCTGGGTTATTTTGGCATCTCGCATCATCCGCTCCACGGGGTGGTCTTTTATGTAGCCATACCCTCCCATTATCTGCACGGCATCAGTAGTCACCTTCATGGCAACATCAGAGGCGAAAGTCTTGGATATGGCTGAGAGGTAGGTGAGGTCAGGGACTTTGTGGTCGATAGCCGAGGCTGTCCGGTAGACCATAGCCCGGGCGGCTTCGACCTGGATAGCCATGTCAGCGAGCATGAACTGAATTGCCTGCAAATTGGCAATGGGGGCTCCAAACTGGACCCTTTGCTTGGCATACTTAATGACATAGTCTAAGGCTCCCTGGGCGATGCCCAATGCCTGGGCACCGATCGTAGGGCGGGTGCGGTCGAGAGTTATCATGGCGTAACTGAAACCTCTGCCTTCCTCACCAAGCAAGTTCTCTTTAGGTATGAGACAGTTTTCAAAGAAGAGTTCAGACACCTGTTGCCCCCGAATACCCATCTTGTCCTCCAGTTTACCGATGGAAAAGCCGGGGGTATTCCGAGGGACGACGAAGGCAGAGATGCCACGGACTCCTTTCTCAGGGTCAGTCTTGGCAAAGATGGTATAGGTGATAGCAATACTGCCATGGACGATAAAGCATTTTGAGCCATTGAGTACGTATTTGTCTCCCTCGAGCCGGGCAGTGGTCTCCATGGCAGCGGCGTCGGAGCCAGCCTTACGTTCCGTTAAGCCAAAGGCAAACACCCCTTCACCCCTGGCTAAAGGGGTGAGATGTTTTACCTTCTGCTCCGGGCTTCCGGCGATGATTATGGGCTCGGCACCGAGCCAGCTGGTGGCAACAATGTTGGCACAACCAGCATCAGCCCGGGCGATCTCCTCACAAAGGATGCAACAGGTGATCATGTCTGCGTCTTTGCCGCCACATTCTTTTGGTAAATGCAAGCTGAGCAAGTCATTGTCTTTGAACAACTGGAAAATGTCCCAGGGGAATTCTCCGGTGCGGTCGATCTCTGCTGCCCTGGGTGCTATCTTTTCTTCAGCTAACTTGCGGATGGTCTGGCGGAATTCCTCCTGTTCTTCAGTTGTTATGTATTGCACATCTGGTTCTCCTTTCCTAATTTGATTCAGGGCATAGGGAAGAATCGGCTGAATAGATTAAATACCATCGGGATGGAAATGATGGAAATTACAAAGCTGGCGAGGATAAACTGACTGGTTATGGCTCGGTTGCCACCTTCCCGTTCTGTGGCGACAGGTATGGCAGTAATGGGTGGGACAGCACTCTGCAGGATAATCATGAGGGCAAGGTTGTAGTCGGGACGAATTAGCAGAAGTAGACCAAGGAACACCAGAGGAAAAGCGAAGTTTTTTATTAGGACGAACTTGATAATCTCGCCAATATAAATGTGCCCTTTTTGCTGGAAGTCCAGATAAAGGCTACCACCGAGGATTATCATGAGTAGGGGCAGAGTCATGGCGCCTAACATCTGGAATATGGACATAACAAACTCGGGCAAATTGTCCTGTATTCCAAGCAAACTGACAATCATAGCTACCAAAGTCGCTACCAGGACAGGATTTACTATCCTTCTTAAGTTAAGCTGAGGTCTGGCTTCACCAGCCCTTTGCCTGAAGAAGAGGTGGTAGGTGGCAAAATATAAGGATGGATGGAGAATTATGAAAATGAAGAGCTGGGCAATGAGGGGTGTTTCCTTGCCAAAAATACCGTTGATTACTATGAGTGGGAAAAAGATTGCGTTCTGGAAGAAGAGGGTTATGGCAAACTCGCTACGGGTGCCCTTTTGAGATATAAAGGAGGCGAGGAAGGTTAACAACAGAGTAACAAAGGCGAAGGCAAACCACCAGGGCGGTAACTGCCACCAATCGGGGAAGGTTGATGGGGAGAAATTCAGGACTATGCTGGCGAAAACAACGCAGGGTAAAGCAATGTCTATAGCTAATGTGGACAGGAAGCCAAGGACATTTTCCGGTATGATTCGTCTTTTGATTATCCAGAAGCCTAAGATGCCTATTCCTAACAGGGCGGCTACCGATTGGGCTACAGTCTGGAAAATATGCATTTTGTCTGCCGCTAAGGATAGCATAAAAATGGGGCAATATCAGCAACCTATGTTGTCATTGGCGCGAAGCATGGTAATCTCAGAAGAAGTCTGATGGGATTGCCACGGCACTGCGTTCCTCACAATGACAGAGGAAGCCCGAGATTACTACATTGTTATGTGTCTCGCAATGACAGGGGGGAAATGTTCCGCTGACACGCCCCGTAGACAACAAGGTAGAACCAAAGCTATAATCAAGTTGTGAGTCAGCTTCCACAACCTAAAATCATTCTTGGTGAAGCAGAGGTCAAGAAAGCGGTACGGCGGCTGGCTGCGGAAATCAGGCAGGACTATCGTGGAAAGCAGCCGCTTTTTATTGGCATTCTAAAAGGCTCCTTTGTTTTTCTGGCTGACCTCATCCGGGAGCTGGGCTTGCCAGTGGAAGTAGAGTTCGTGAAGTTGTCAAGCTATGGTGTCAGCAAGGAGACTTCAGGGAAAATTAAAGTAGTCCAAGGGCTGGCAACAGCGATAAGAGACAGGGATGTACTGGTAGTGGAAGACATTGTGGATACCGGATTGACCGTTAGATTTTTGCTTGACTATCTACGAAGGAAAAAACCAGCCTCTCTTAAGCTGTGTGCCCTTCTGGATAAACCAGCCCGGCATCAGGTCCCGGTACCGATTGATTATCTGGGTTTCACCGTGCCCAATAAGTTTATCGTTGGCTACGGTATTGACTGGAATGAGAAGTTCAGGTATTTACCAGATGTATGTTTCATTGAGTAGGAGTAACTTTTCCCCCTTAATGGATGGGGGAACAAAGAGTGAATAGATGGACGAACTGGAAGAGTTGATAGCGGTAGCCCGTGGGGACAAGCCGGCGGATTTGGTACTGAAAAATGCCTGGATAGTGAATACTTTCAATGGTGAAATAGAGGAAGGTAATGTGGCTATTTCGGTGGGGATGATTGCTGGCGTTGGTGATTACCAGCAGGGTAAAGAGGTAGTTGACCTGGAAGGGAGCTACCTAGCCCCGGGGCTCATTGATGGACATACTCATGTCGAAAGCTCTATGCTCCATCCGTCGGAATATGCTCGAGCGGTAGTCCCTTGTGGTACCTTAGCTTTAGTCACTGACCTTCATGAGATAGCTAATGTGGCTGGACTTAGAGGAGTAAGGCAAGTAATGGCTTGGACAAAAAGGCTGCCCTTAGATATGTTCTTTATGGTGCCCTCCTGCGTGCCAGCAACCAGCCTTGAGACCTCCGGAGCTACTATTAGCGCTGAAGATGTAGGTAAGATCCTGGGTTGGGAGAATGTGCTTGGTTTGGGGGAGATGATGAACTTCCCAGGTGTCATCAGCGGTAATGGTGAAGTCCTGGAAAAGATAGCCTATGCAAGAGGTAGAACGAAAGACGGGCATGCCCCCGGACTCCAAGGTAAGCGACTGAATGCTTATATTGCCACAGGTATCTTTTCTGACCATGAGTCCACCACTCTGGAGGAAGCCAAAGAGAAACTAAGGCGAGGAATGTATGTCATGATTCGGGAAGGGTCATCGGAAAAGAACCTGGATAGCTTCCTGCCTCTGCTGGTCACCGATAAAACGTTTAGGAGGTGCTTTTTTGTGGTGGATGACCGGAGTCCGACAGACTTGCTTTACGAAGGGGATATGGATGCTATAGTCAGAAAGGCTATCAAGAAGGGGCTGGAGCCGGTCAGGGCTATCCAGTTAGCGACCATCAATCCGGCAGAGTACTTTGGGCTAATGGGCTTAGGGGGCATCGCTCCAGGTTATTTTGCTAATCTCATCGTTTTAGATGACCTCTACGAGTTTAAGGTGAGAGCTGTCTTCTATCAGGGGGAAATGGTAGCTAAGGATGGCAAGCTGCTTTATTCCCTGCCCCGCCCACGCCGGTCATGGTTGATGAGGACGGTAACTATTAAACCTTTTGGTATCGAATCTCTAAAGTTGCGGGTGAAAGAAGATAAATATCCAGTCATTGAAATCGTTCCGGGACAGATAATCACTAAGAAACGGCTGGAAACCGTGAGAGTAGAAGGGGGAGTGGTGGTGCCTGGCATAGATAGGGACATCCTCAAGCTGGTGGTGGTGGAGCGACACAGAGCTACAGGCAATATTGGCATCGGGCTGGTCAAAGGTTTTGGGCTGAAAAGGGGAGCCTTAGCCTCTTCAGTGGCTCATGATTCCCATAACATAGTGGCAGTAGGAACTAATGATGAAGATATTCTGTCGGCGATTAGAGAAGTAGAAAGGTCACAAGGAGGGGTGGTGGTTTGCGCGGAAGATAAAATCTTAGCTTCGTTACCTTTGCCTATCGCTGGTCTATTATCTAATGAGCCTTTGGAAATGGTTGTGGACAAGTTTGCTCAAGTGGAGAAAGCAGCGGCTGAGTTGGGTAAAGTACCACCATCACCCTTTGCGATTTTGTCTTTTTTAGCTTTGCCAGTGATTCCAGAACTAAAGCTGACCGACCTGGGTCTGGTGGATGTATTGCAGTTTAAGATAATCAAGGGGGATTAGCTCAGGGAGGTTGTGGGTTAAAGTTATGAAAGGTCACTTTTTCTTCATAATCTGTATGAAACTGTCAATATCCAAAGCTGCCAGAGTTATGGTGCCGAGGGTGCCCCGGGAACCTAACTCTATAGCTACTTTACTGATGACCTCATTGTTGGGAGCTTCAAGGATATTTACGAAATCATAAGGACCGAGAACAGCGTACTGGGCAATCACCTTAGCTCCCATGGCTTCAACTTCTTTGTTGACCTCTTTTATCCTCTCTGGTCTATCTTTGATGGTCTTTCTGCCTTCATCGGTGAGCGTAGTCAACATTACATAAATTGCCATTTCCACCTCCTACAAGTTCTTGATTGAGCTTACCCTCCCTGAGCTGAAGTTATTGTAACAGCTTTTAACGATAGTTCAAAGGGTTTTCTGGGTAATTTTGTTGACTATAGGGTCGTCTTAAAAGGAGCTTACGAGTTGGGAAGGTTTAGGCTTTCTTCAATAAGGCTTTCCCCGTATTTGAGGAGGATTCGCTGGTGCTTAGGAGGTGCCTTCTTTGTTTGCAAATAGATTTTCAAGGCTTCCATGGGGGTTAATTCTTCAGCAGTCCAGTTGCCTAATCTCAGGCGTGGTTCTGTTTTTAATTCCTTGGCAATAGCTGTGTAATGGGCATCTTTGAGAGCTTTGCGTAGCTCAGGTTCGTTGACCAAAGGCTCCAGAGACGGCGGCAGAAGAAGCTGGAGTTTGACTATGGCGTCCTTAATTTCTGTCTGGTGTTGTGAGATAACCTGCAGGATGGTTACCATCGGCTCAGGGTCTTCGGCTTTGACTTCAATCTTTATAGTGAGAAAAGGTCGGGCGGGTAGTTGCTGAAAATGATAAGTCACTTGCCTCTTTCCTTTCTCCAAATTGATATCCACCACGTAAACACCCTTTTCTATACCTTCATCACTGAAATCAAGGCGTTCCAGACTACCGGCATAGACCATAGGTGGTTGTGCCGACAGTACTTGGTGGCAGTGGTCATGTCCCAAGGCTATGTAGTCAAAAACAGGCTGGGCAATATTGCTGTGAAGTAAAACGGGGTCTTTGCCGATGAGCATGCTTTTTTCAGAGCCCGGCTTAGCTGAGGACACAAAGACATGAGCTGCCAGGATACTGGGTAAACCTGGGTCAACCTTCGTAATAAGCTCCAGTAGTTTCTGGGTCATTATTTCCTCAAGGCGTATATTTATTTCCCCAACACTAAGATTTTTAGTGGCTTCTTTGCTAAGGTAGGCGCTTCGCCTTAGCCAAGGGAGGGCTACTATTTGGAGATAACCGTCTCGGGTGGGGATTCGATAAATATCGGGTCGGCTGGCGACATAGAGATTGTCTACGGCTAAAGTGTCAAAGATCTCCATAGTAGTAGCTTTACCTACTGCCATAGGCAAATCATGGTTACCGATAAGAAGGAAAACTGGGATACCTTCTTGGGAAAGGCGTCTGAGGCGTTTGGCGAATTCCCGTTGCTGAGTCTGGGAAGGGTCTCGAGACCTATAGGCATCACCGCAGAACAGGACCAGGTCGACGTGCTTTTCTGTAGCATAGTTTACCACCTGGTCAAGGGCTCTAAGGATGTCCAGTAGGCGAGTGGAGAGCCCGGTGGTTGGGTCAGGGTTGCCGTAACTCTCCATACCTAAGTGAAGGTCAGCAAAATGGAGGATTTTCATTTTTTCTTACTAAATCCCTTTGAAAGCTAAGTTTTCAAAGGGAACCCAATTCTATTTTTCCCTTACTGCCCACAGCGGCTGTGTCTCAAAGGGTTCGCCCCTTAGTTTGGCTTGTAGAATTCGGTCAAGGTCTTTTATGGGGACTCTGATCTGTGACATAGTGTCCCGCTCACGGATGGTAACCTGGTTATCTTCCAGAGATTGAAAATCGATGGTGACGCAGAAGGGAGTGCCGATTTCGTCCTGGCGGCGGTAGCGCCGCCCGATGCTCTGGGCATCATCATACTGGGTCATGAAGTAGCGGCGCAGATAGCCATGAACTTCCTTGGTTAAAGGCACCAATTTTTCGTTCCGGCTCAAAGGTAAGATGGCTACCTTAATGGGAGCCAAAGTGGGGTGGAGGTGCAGGATTACTCTTAATTCTCCTTCAGCCATCTCCTCATCGTAGGCATCTACTAAGAAAGATAGCGCAGAACGGTCAACTCCTGCTGACGGCTCGATAATGTAAGGAACAAAGCGTTCGCCAGAGTCTTCATCAAAATAGGTGAGGCTCTTACCACTGTGCTGGGCATGCTGAGTGAGGTCGAAATCAGTCCGATTAGCAATACCTTCCAGTTCTGCCCAACCCATGGGGAATAGGTACTCAATGTCGTAGCATTCCTTAGCGTAATGGGCGAGCTCGTCTTTAGTATGCTGGCGCAGGCGCAGGTTTTCCTTTCTAATGCCAAGATTGATATACCAGTTAAAGCGTTCCTTGACCCAGTAATCAAACCAATAATGGTCAGTATCAGGCTTGACGAAATATTCTATTTCCATCTGTTCAAATTCTCGGGTGCGGAAGATAAAATTGCCCGGAGTGATTTCATTTCGGAAAGCTTTGCCTATCTGGGCAATGCCGAAAGGCAGTTTCTTTCGGGATACAGACAGGATATTTTCAAAGTTGACAAACATCCCCTGAGCCGTTTCTGGACGGAGGTAAACAATTGCGGCTTCGTCCTCCACTGGTCCCATGGAAGTCTTGAACATCAGGTTAAATAGGCGAGGCTCGGTGACTTCACCACCGCAGTCAGGACATTGATTATTGCTCAGGTCAGTTACCCGCCACCTTAGATGACAGGATTTACATTCCACCAGTGGGTCAGTGAAGCTGTCCACATGACCGCTGGCAACCCAGACTTGGGGATTCATCAAAATGCTACTGTCTATGCCCACTATGTCGTCCCGTTCCTGGACTACCACCTGCCACCAAGCCTCTTTGATGTTTTGTTTGAGTTCTACTCCTAAAGGTCCGTAGTCCCAGCAACTGGACAGTCCACCATAGATTTCGCTGCTGGGGAAAATGAAACCACGCCGCTTGCACAGCGAGACTATCTTCTCCATGGTTACCTTTTTAGCCTCTTCAGCCATTTCTTGCCTCTGTTTGGATTTTCCAAAGCTTACCAACTTTATCCTGAAGTGTCAAAGAATGAGAATCTGCTTTGGGCTCTTTGCATTATAGCCATGTTATAATGGAAGACAGACTTATGAAAATTCTGGGTATTGAGACTTCTTGTGATGAGACAGCCGCTGCCATAGTCGAGGATGGCAGTAAAATCCTGTCTAATATGGTAGCTTCTCAGATTGATATTCATGCTCGCTATGGTGGTATTGTCCCTGAAGTAGCTTCTCGTCAGCATGTTCTAACTATTGTACCGGTGGTACAACAAGCGTTGGTGGAAGCTAAGGTTGCCTTTTCTGACTTGGAAGGAGTAGCGGTGACTTTTGGTCCAGGACTGGCAGGCTCATTGATCGTGGGTGTGAATATGGCTAAAGCAATAGCTCTCTCTTACAATTTGCCTCTCATTGGTGTTAACCACCTCGAAGCTCACATTTACGCCAACTGGTTGGAAGGGAGGGAACTACCTGTTTTCCCCTGCCTGTGTTTAATAGTTTCTGGAGGTCATACTGACCTGGTAATGATGGCTGGGCATGGGCAATTACGGAAATTAGGTCGGACTCGAGACGATGCTGCTGGCGAAGCCTTTGATAAAGGGGCTCGAATTTTGGGTCTGGGCTACCCTGGTGGACCAGCTATAGAGAAAGCTGCTGAGGGCGGGATGCCTTCTGTGCCTTTTCCTCGAGCTTGGCTTAAAGGGAGTGATGATTTTAGTTTTAGTGGTCTGAAAACGGCTTTGCTTCACTGGGTTCGAGAGAAAAAAGGAAATGACTTTTCAGTAAGGGATGCTGCGGCAAGTTTTCAGCGAGCGGTTGTGGATGCTCTGGTTACCAAGACTATAAATGCAGCCAAGAGGCTAAAGGTGAGGCAGATTTTACTTTGCGGCGGTGTGGCTGCCAATAAGGCTCTTCGTGAGTGTTTCCTTAAGTTGTCTCCGGTTCCAGTTCTAATGCCATCGCCGATTTTATGTACGGACAATGCCGCTATGGTAGCTACTTGTGGTTATTACCACTTTCAAAGGGGAGAGGCTAACAGCTACGACCTCGATATAGTCCCCAGCCTTAGCTTGGGAGACTAAGTACCGGGCATTCCTGGCAATTTCCATCTCGGCAATAAGTGCTAAATATGTGGAGCAGCCCTTGCTGGTGAACAAGGGAAATGTCAGCTAAGTCTTTAATTTGCAGTTGTTGCCTCATATGCCGAGTTATCTCATTGTCCGATAACTGAGGATAAGTGCAGAAGAGAGAGCAGGTTTTTCCTCTTAATTCAGATTCCTCGACCATATCTACCCAGGCACAAGTAAAGGGCAGTACAACATTTATTATTATCTCAGCAGCTTTGCTTTTGCCTAAGAGGGCTGAGTTGGTGGAAGCGGCTAAACCAAAATCAAAATGCTTTGCCCAGTAACCACTGTCAGTAACAAGGAAACTGCTTTCTAAAGCAAGCGGTTCTGATTTCAGAGATGTCTGGGTTATTTGGTTAAGTATTCCGTGGAGGAGACCTGTGTTACGGTATCGACGCAGAAGGTAGCTTAAGGCGATGAGACGCCGAACTGGAAAGTTAGTGGGACGGACTCCAGCAAATTGCCAGTCAGCCTCGTTCAGGATTTGATTTCTCCCCATGTCTCTCCATAACCTCTCCAACTTTGTGGCTTCTTTGTCTTTCAATACCTTCCTCTGTTGTCGTTGATATGGAAGTAGCCCAGCAGTGCCTAAAAGATAGGCTTGCTCCATACCTATTCGGTTACGAGTCTCGAACTGGACTGAAAGATTAAAGCACAACCCTTGAGATAGTTTCTCAAAGGGTTTTGTGTTTTTGGCATAACCTAAAGCTCGCATGATACCACTAAGCAGCACTTGTTCTGCACTATCTTTATTGAGGCTTTGCCTAAAGCGGTTGACCTTGGAGTGAAATCTTTCTATGCCGGCAACTTCCAGAAGACGGAAGAGAGCTTTGCTTTTAGACCGACAAACCTGGGAACAGGGAAGTTGGATAGAAGACCAGGGCAGCAACTGACCTAAGTTCTGGGGCAAGCGGTCTTGAAAGGGGCTTAGCTGCACTGTTGGGACCGGAAAACCCTGCTCGGTAATAACTGGGTAATCAATGGTATGATTGAGAACAATGTGGAGAACAGTTTGGTTGTATTGAAGGTTATGGTGGTGGCGATGACGGAACCAGAGGCTTGAATCAGTGTGGACTTCGACATCTCCCTTTACCTTCTTACTGTTGATAATGATAACGGCGTCGTGAAAATCAGGACCGCTATCATGACTTTGCCTTCCAGGATAGACAACTCTAACTAATTCGCCGGTATCAGCTATCAGTTCCTCTCCAAGGCAATATTGCCACAAATTCTTTACCTGTTTTTCCGAGACTCTCTGTTGCTTTATAGCTTTGGATTATACGATAACGTGTAAACAGGGCGAATTAAAAAAGGCTATAGCTTGTTGGCGTCCAGACTCGTTTTTCATCAATAATATGTCTCACTTGCCAGCCTTTCCTTTTCAATTCAGCGGCGATGAAGCGACGGTGGCAGCGCCAGGGAAATCTTTCAGTACAGAGGATAACCCCTGTGGTTTTTTGAGAATGGTTTCCAGTTCTTGGATGCCTTCAGTAAAGTCCGCTGTCTTAAGAAAAGCCTGATAGCCACCGGTACGATAACCCCCCAACTTGTCTCCTAGATAAAAATAGTCAATTCCAGCTTGGCGGAGGCAGGCAACTAAATTAGTTTGTTGGAAATGGTCGAAGCGGCTGGTGGGGAAGCGGCGCACATCTATTACCAGTTTGATTTGATAGTCTTTAAGGACTTTAAGAAACTCTTCACTACTGCGCTTACTGGTTCCTAAGCTGTAAACTATCCTGCTATTCTTCATTTTTTACTTTTCACAAGCTGCAAAAATTGAAGAGCATCTTCATACATGGTGATATTATTGAACAGAACATAGGTCTCACCGCCTATTTGGCTTTTCAGCCTTTCTAACTCTTGGTGAGTGTATTGATGACGGTATCGAGGACCACCGTGGAGGCGGAAATATTTCGTCTTACCGTAGACAGACTTTGCCACCAAAGGGTCAACACAGTGGACAAGGTCAAGCTCGCGACATAAAGAAGCTATTCTTTTTCCTTCCCAGTCACCTCGTGGTTCCCAAACAAAAAGAAAATCCTCTCGGTTTACCTTACTAAAGAAAGCTCTCATATTTTCTACATTCTCAGCAGTGTCAGTAAACCGTGGCGGACACTGGAAAATGATTACCTTAGCTTTTAAGGCTTTAGCCACGTCTCGGATCTTCAGCCAAGCCTCAAACACCTCGTCGCTCGGCTTAAAAAAGCCGTAGTTGTTAGCTCGGTCACGAGTTATTTTTACGCCAGCTTTCTGGTAAGTGGGGCTGGAAGTTGGGTGAGTAATGAGTTGCCAGGCTTTTAAAGTGAATTCAAAATTTGGCGGAGCCTCGTGGTACCATTTAAGAGCTGTTTCTAAAGACGGCGGCTTATAGAAAGTCTGCTGTATTTCTACTAAGCTGAACTGGGAAAAGTAGACCTTTCTTCCTTTGGGGAAGCCACAGCAACCAACTTTGACTTGAGACATCCAGAACTAAATCTATCCCTCTCCAGGTTTTACCAGTCTTTAACTCTGGAGCTGGTTTGTTTCGTATTTGAAGCCGGCTCGTTCCGCAATGAGGCTGAGCAGAGTAATTGAAGTCCCTCTCGGCTGGTACATCCCGGTCTCCCACTCGCTTATAGTCTGCTGACGGGTGCCCAGTTTGTTAGCTAATTGACTTTGAGTCAAGCCAAGGTGCTGTCTTAAGGCACGGACTTTTTTGCTATCCCAACTATTTCGTTTTGTCTGTCTCATACATCTAATTTTAGACGGAGTAGTGTAAAAAATCAATGATGAAAAGGGTAAAGATTTAAAAATCCCCCCTTAAGGGACTTGCATCCTTGAATTTTTATTGTTATAATAATTAGCACTCTTGCCCTGAGACTGCTAAAATAATAACGAGAAAGACGAAATTCGATGAAAGGAGGTAATGGGGCAGTGAAATTAGAACCTTTAGGAGACAGGGTGGTGGTTAAGCCTATCCCTAAAGAGGAAGTCACTAAAGGAGGCATTGTTCTGCCTGATACTGCGAAAGAAAAGCCTCAGGAAGGGGAAATAATCGCAGCCGGACCGGGGAGGCTGTCGGAAGACGGTAAACGTATAACTATGGAGGTGAGGGTGGGAGATAGAATAATCTATGCTAAGTATGCTGGTACGGAAATTAAGCTCGATGATGAGGAACTAATTATCATTAGAGAGAGCGATATTCTGGCGAAGAAGACTTCGTAAAAAGGAGGCTGAGAAATGGCAAAACAAATTATTTATGGTGAAGAAGCGAGGCGGGCTCTAAAGAGAGGTGTTGATGCTTTGGCTGATGCGGTCAAAGTGACCCTGGGACCTAAAGGGCGTCCAGTAGCCCTGGACAAGAAATTTGGCCCCCCTTCGGTGATTAATGACGGTGTCTCAATTGCCAAAGATATTGAGCTGCCTGACCCCTTTGAGAACATGGGGGCGCAGCTTGTAAAGGAAGCAGCTACGAAAACTAACGATAAGTGTGGTGATGGCACAACCACGGCTACTGTTTTAGCTCAGGCTATTATTACTGAAGGTTTCAAGAATATTGCTGCCGGCACCACTCCTGTGGCTCTAAAACGGGGAATTGAAAAAGGAGTAGAAGCCATAGTTGAAGAACTGAAAAAAATGGCAACTCCAGTAACTACCAAAGAGCAGGTAGCGCAAGTTGCTACTATTTCAGCAGCAGATGCCGAAATCGGCAATCTTATCGCTGAGGTCATGGAGAAGGTAGGCAAGGATGGAGTTATCACGGTGGAAGAGTCCAAAGGTCTGAAGTATGAGACAGAATATGTTGAAGGTATGCAGTTTGACCGGGGTTACATCAGCCCTTATTTTATTACCAATCCAGAGCGCATGGTTACTGAAATTGAAGACCCTTATATCCTGATTACCGATAAAAAGGTTTCAGCTATATCTGACCTGTTACCAGCCTTGGAAAAGATTCTTCAGGTTTCTAAAAACTTGATTGTTATTGCTGAGGATGTGGAAGGTGAAGCTTTGGCTACCCTCGTTGTTAATAAATTGCGAGGGACTCTGAATGTCTTAGCTGTCAAAGCCCCTGGATTTGGTGACCGACGTAAAGCCATGCTGGAGGACATCGCTACTCTCATTGGAGGTAAAGTTATCTCTGAAGAAGTGGGCAGGAAGCTTGATTCAGTAACGGTAGCTGACTTGGGTAGAGCCCGGAAAGTAGTTGCTGACAAAGATGAGACGACCATCGTTGAGGGCAAAGGCTCTGAAGAAGCTATCCAAGGTCGGATTAAGCAGATAAAAGCCCAAATTGAAGAGACCACTTCTGACTATGACAAGGAGAAGCTACAGGAAAGGTTAGCCAAATTGGCTGGTGGTGTGGCTGTAATCAAAGTAGGTGCTGCTACTGAGGTTGAGCTTAAAGAAAAGAAACACCGCGTGGAAGATGCTTTGTCAGCTACTCGCGCTGCTGTAGAGGAAGGTATTTTACCTGGTGGCGGTGTAGCTCTGGTTAATGCTCTACCGGCTTTGGACAAACTGAAATTGGAAGGGGACGAGACAACGGGGCTGAACATACTTAAGAAGGCAGTGGAGGAGCCAGTACGCTGGATTGCAATTAATGCTGGTAAAGAAGGCTCAGTGATAGTAGATGCAGTGAAGAAAAGCCCTTCTGGCGTCGGCTATGATGCTGTAGGCGATGACTTTGGCAATATGGTGAAGAAGGGCATTATTGACCCTCTCAAAGTTACCAGGACAGGTCTGGAGAATGCTTCCAGTATTGCCAATATGATTTTGACTACCGAGTCCTTGGTGACGGATATACCTGAAAAAGAGAAGGCTATGCCACCAATGCCCCCGGAGTATTAAAGTTTAAGTAACTCAGCCAAGGGCTCTTCTTTAGCAATAGGACCAACGATAGCCAGGTTAAGCTTTTGAGTAATTAAAAGCCGCCTGGCTATTTGTTTTATTTCATCACTGCTTACGGTGTCAATCTTAGAGAGGACATCGTCCACAGATAGAATGCGCTCAGTAAGGATTTCTTGACTTCCTAACCAGCCAGCAACGCTCCGACTATCTTCCATGCGGAGCATCAGACGCCCTTTGGTCATTTCTTTGGCTTTAATCAATTCAGCTTCAGGGACACCGCCTTTAAGTTGGGTTAGCTCGTCAAGGATAGCGGTTATTGCCGCTTTGACATGTTTGGGCTGAACTCCAGCGTAGACAATAACTGAGCCTGAGTCTAAGAAATAATTGACATAACTATGGATATCATATGCCAGCCCCAAGCGGTCTCGGATGTCAATGAAAAGGCGGCTGCTCATGCCTTCCCCTAGAATTACATTGAGCAAATCAAGGGCGAAGCGGTCAGGATGAGAAAGTGGTAAGCCCAGAAAACCAAGGCAAAGATGAACCTGTTCGGTGTCTCGAGGTTCTATAAGGCATTGAGGGGCTTGCTGATGGTGATTGGTTGGCTGAGCCACGGGTAATTCACCCGCAGTCCAGTCAGCAAAAGTTTGGGCGACCATTTCTACTACTTCTTCTTGACGGATGTCTCCGGTAACACTTACTACGAGATTGTTAGGCAGGTAATTATGAATCAAATGGTTGAGCAGCTGCTGACGGGTCAGTTGAGCTATGGTCTCTTTACTCCCAGCGACGTCTCTACCCAAGGGCTGTCCTTGCCACAGGAGCTGGTCAACGAGCATGTCCACTCGGTATTGCGGCAAGTCAAGGCTCATACTAATTTCTTCAGTAATAATCTGGCGCTCCCGCTCGACATCTTCAGGGTCAAAGCGGGAGTGACGTAAGAGGTCACTAAGCACGTCTAAAGCTAAGGAGAAATGATGGCTGGCTACTTTGCACCAGAAGATGGTCAGTTCCTTGTCAGTACCGCCGTTGAGGATACCCCCGACACCTTCAATGGCTTCGCTAATTTCTTTAGAGGTAGGGCGTTTTTGGGTACCTTTGAAAGAGAGGTGTTCTACGAAGTGGGAGATACCAGCTTCAGCCTCATTTTCGTAACGAGAACCAATGCCAAGGAAGAAAGCCACACACACTGAGCGAGTGTGAGGCATACAGCTCGTGAGGAGGCGCAGTCCATTGTCAAAGGTAGTTTTCTGATACATTGTCTGAATTAAGGCTAATATTATACCACGAAATATAGTAGGAGGCGGGCTGCTTTTGTCCAAATCTATTAATAAGAAACTGTTTCTAGAGAAACCGTATCCGACTTGACTTATAGATAGAGCGAAGGTAACATTGCCCGAAAGATGACTAACAAAGATAATTTATGCAAGCTGACTCTGTTTCCCTTAACAACTAAAGTGAATGCTCAGGGGCACCTGAGTATTGGCGGTTTTGATGTTGTTCAATTGGTAGAGGAATTCGGCACTCCCCTCTATGTCTTTGATGAAGGGACGCTAAGGGCTAAGTGTAAGGAGTATAAAGAAGAGTTTCGCCGAAGATATGAAGATAGCTTAGTTATTTATGCCTGTAAGGCTTTTGTTAACCGAGCTTTAGCCCTTTTGTTTAAAGAAGAGGGACTAGGTTTGGATGTGGTTTCCGGTGGAGAGCTAAGTATTGCCCGTTCAGTAGACTTTTCTTTGCGTAAGGTTTATTTCCATGGTAATAATAAGACTTTAGAGGAGTTGAATCTGGCTTTGGAGTTGGGGGTGGGGCGAGTAGTGGTGGACAATTTCTATGAACTGGAACTCTTGGAACGATTAGCGGGGGAAAAGGGGATTAAACAGGATATATTGTTTCGCCTTAACCCGGGGGTCGACGTTCATACCCATCACTACACTACCACGGCGACATTAGATAGTAAGTTTGGTTTAGCTTTAGCTACGGGACAAGCTGAAGCAGCAGTAGCTAAAGCTACGAAGTGTACCCATATTAACCTTCTTGGCTTTCATTTTCATTTAGGTTCTCCGGTAAGGGATGTCCTGCCGTATCAGACAGCCACTGACTTAGTTCTTCGTTTTGCTGCTGAAATGGGTAGAAAATATAAATTTGAGCTTCGTGAGTTCAATGCTGGCGGTGGTTTTGCTGTACAGTATACTTTGGACTCTCCAGTGCCGGCAGTAGCTGATTACGCTGAAGCCATTGTATCAAAGTTGATTAGTTTAAGCCGTGAATTAGGTTTGGAATTGCCACGGCTGGTTGTGGAGCCAGGACGGGGGGTTGTGGCACAAGCGGGAGTGGCTTTGTACCGAGTGGGAGCCATTAAAGATATCCCTAAGGTGAGAAAGTATGTCTGTGTGGACGGTGGTATGGGGGATAATATTCGTCCCGCTCTTTATGAAGCTAAATATGAGACTTTAGTGGCTAATAAAGTATTAGAGAAAGAAACGGAGACAGTCACCATTGCTGGTAAATATTGTGAGTCAGGCGACATTCTGATAAGAGATGTGTCTTTGTCGTGGGTGACTGCAGGAGATATTATTGCGGTGCCAGTATCTGGGGCTTATTGTCTGGCTATGGCGAGTAATTATAATGCTGTGCCCAAGCCAGCCATAGTGATGGTGAAGGATGGGAAGGCTCGTCTTGTTCGGCGTCGGGAAAGCTATCAGGACATAATGAGATTGGACGAAATCTAATGTGGCGGGTAGTAGGTCAGGAAAAGGCAATAACTTTACTTAAGCGTGCTCTTGATAATGGTAGTTTAGCCCATGCCTATCTCTTTGTAGGTCCACCCCAAGTAGGCAAAGGGACTTTAGCTTTAAACCTGGCTCAAGTGCTTAACTGCGTTGGGGGTGAACCACCGTGCCAGCAATGCTCGTCTTGCCTCAGAATTAGTAGAGGCAGCCATGCTGATGTTCGTGTAATAAGCCTAAAGTCAGGAGAGGCAGAAAAGGGGAAAGCTAGCGTAGAAATTGGTATTGATGATATCCGTGAGATTCAGCATGCGGCTAATTTGCCGCCCTTTGAAGGTAGATATAAGGTGTTTATTATCGATGGTGCTGAAAGTATGTCTGCCGAAGCGTCTAACTGTTTGCTTAAGGTCTTAGAGGAACCGTTGCCTCAGTTAATTTTCCTTCTTCTCACGAGCGAAGAGAAGCGTCTGTTACCTACAGTAGCTTCTCGTTGTCAGCGTATTGAGTTGAAACCAATACCGGCGATGGAAGTAAGGGAAGCGTTGATTAAGGCTTATGAAGTTACTCCTGACAAAGCTGACCTTCTGGCTCGGCTTAGTAAGGGTTGCTTGGGTTGGGCATTAGAGACACTGAAGGATAGTAATTGGGCGAAAGAGCGAGAGCAAGTTATAGAGGAGTTGACTTCTTTACTGACAGGTAGCTGGGAAGAGCGTTTCCATTGGGTTGCGGATTTAGCTAAACTTTTTGACAAGGAGCGGCGCTCTGGAGAAAGGAGGATAGAGACTTGGATTGATTGGTGGCGAGACTTGATGCTAACCAAGAGTGGTTGTGTAGAAGTAGTGATGAATGCGGATTATTTGCTGATTCTTAAAGAAATTGCAGAACAACTCACTTTAGCCCAGATTAGAGATTTTACTATTGAGCTGGAGAAACTGTTGCAGCGAATTCGGCAGAATGTTAATCCCAGGCTCGCTTTGGAGGCATTGATGTTAGAAATGCCTCGAGTAGCCAAGTTGAGGACGGGACAAGAATGCCTGAAGTAGTGGGTATCCGTTTTAAGCAAGCTGGCAAGGTCTATTATTTTGATACTGCTGGTATACCTCTAAAGGTCGGTGACCTGATAGTGGTTAAGACCAGCCGCGGTTTAGAACTGGGGAGGGTGGTTATTTCTCCAGAGCAGATGTTAAGTAGCGGAATCAAAGAGAATCTGAAGCCGGTGCTACGCAAAGCTGAAACAGAGGATATAGAACGATTTCAGAAATCTCGGGAGAGAGAAGTAGAGGCTCTAAGTAAGTGCAAAGCGATAATTAGTGAACTCAAGCTGTTGATGAAACCGATATCAGCCCGGTCTAATCTGGATGGTCGGCATTTGACCATTTCTTTTATTGCTGAAGAAAGGGTAGATTTTCGAGAACTGGTGAGAAGATTGGGTCACACCCTCAAAGCTCGAGTTGAGCTCAAGCAAGTGGGAGCTAGAGATGAAGCTAAACTCATTGGGGGAATAGGGAGATGTGGTCGCCCTTTATGTTGTCTGACTTTCCTCGATGAATTTACTCCGGTCTCCATCAGGATGGCAAAGGAGCAGGAGTTATCTTTAAGCCCTATGAAGATTTCAGGTATTTGTGGTCGTCTTTTGTGTTGCTTGGGTTATGAGAGTGAACAATATCGGCATATGAAAGAGCGATTACCTAAAGATGGGCAACAAGTAACTACGCCCTTAGGCGAGGCTAAAGTGGTCAGTAGTAATCCATTGAAAGAAACGGTGTTGGTGGAGTTGGTTAATCAAGTCACAGTGGAGTTTCCCTTAAGCGAGTTAAGCTGGCAGAAAGGCGAAGAAGGTAAGGAACAAAAAGACAAGTCTGCGAAGGCATGAGTTTCCTCCTGAAATCCTACCGAGGGTATTATCCTTGGATTAAGCTTTTTATTGGGGCATGTACTTTTGCCATTCGCTGTGGAGGTGGAGTTGGTGGTAGGGAATGTAAAAGCTACCATCTCGGGGAGGGTGGGGTTGGTTGAGGAGTCTCATGCCCGCTTCTGAAGGAGTTCGCCCAGCTTTACGTCGATTACAAGGTATGCAGGCACTAACCACATTTTCCCAGACATGCTTCCCTCCTCGACGGCGGGGGGTGACATGATCTAAGGTGAGTTCTTTGGTGCCTCGTCCACAGTATTGGCACGTATAATGGTCACGGTTAAAGACTTCAACCTTGGTTAATTTCCGCTGGAGGTGGGGTCGTTTGACAGGGTAGGCAAGACGGATTACCGAAGGCACTGGAAAGATATTGTCAACAGAGTGAAGGACTCCTAAACCATTCTCTAAAGCTTCAGCTTTGCCACGGAAAAGTAATACCATAGCTCGGCGTACTCGGGAGATATTTAGAGGTTCGTAGCCCTGGCTAAGGACTAACACTGGTAGGTTTATCATCTTTTAGCTCTTTCCAAAAACTACGCCATTGTAACAAGAAAGGTTTTTGGTTGCAAGGAGCATCCCTCTTCAGAGGTCAGCGGCGCTTCGGATACCGCCCCAATGGCTTTATGGTCTGGCTGGGTTTGAGGTCACCGCGATAGTCAGGGGCTCTGATATTAAAAACGAGACTAAGGCGAGGGTCTATCAGACGGGAGCTGATACGGTTTTCAATTTCGTCCAAGGAAAAGCAGGTGGTGATGACGGTGGGAAGACGAGCGTTATAGCGATAATTAATTAACTGATAGAGTTTTTCGTTAGCCCAAGGAGTAGTGGATTGTTCTCCAAAATCGTCCAGAATTAGCAGAGGAGCCTTCTTAGTTCTTTCGAAAAGCTCGTCGTAAGAGACTTTGCTTTCTGGACTGAAAGCTGAGCGTAGATGGTCAAGGAAGTCGGGGATGACAATAAAGGAGACAGGCTTACCCTCTTGAAGTCGGTAATTGGCGATAGCCGCTGCCAGATGAGTCTTGCCACAGCCATTGACGCCTTGTAGAACGAGCCAGCCTTGGGGAGATTGGGCAAAGCCAAGAGCCAGACGGAAAGCCTGCTCCAAATTTTGACGCTGCTCTAAGGGCAAATTAAGACGTTTACGGTCAAAATTATCAAAAGTCATCTGGCGCAGAAGTTGTAATTCGAGGCTTCCCAGGTGTTCAAGGTCTGAAGATAGTCTTTCTTCCACTACCACAATTCGGCAAAAGTTAGGCTCGGTTAACCGGTTCTGTACCCTCTCTTCGAATTCATCTATAGGCACATCAGTAGTGATCACGGTAGGCAGTCTGAGATTGAAGCGATGGTCGAGGAGTTGTTCTACTTTCTCTTTTGCCCAGGGAGTAGTACTGGATAAGCGCAGGTCGTCGAGGATGAGCAAGGGAGTGTTTTTAACCTTCATAAAAAGTTCGTCGTAAGAAGTATCGCTGGTAGGAGTAAAAGTTGAGCGGAGGTGGTCAAGAAGGTCACTGGTTCCTATATAGAAGGCAAGTTGCCCTATGCTTAAACGATAATTGGCAATAGCACATGCCAAATGTGTCTTACCACAACCACTGGGACCGTAAAGGATAAGCCAGCCTTGAGGGTCGGTAGCGAATGTCTTAGCGCCTTCATAAGCTTGGGTGAAGCGTTGTTGAGACTGGACATCTCCTTTTTTCCCTTTGGGTAGGAGAGTCTCAAAAGTTAGGTGAGACAAAGAACCTAGATTACTGTATTGCGCTAGGTAGGTAAACTTTTTCCGCTGTAATTCATCGTGACGACACTGACATGGGATAGTTTGGCTATAATCAGGTTTTCCAGTAGCCAAACGTGGGTAGACTAACCCGGCACCTTTGCACAGCGGGCAGAGAGGACTGGATTTTGACTCTTGGTCAGCGCTTGACCAGGCGTCCGTACCTGCCCCGTATATATTTGTTGGGGTCTGTTTCCTTTTTAAAATCTCTCCCAGGCTTTCCATTTTTACCTTCTATTGCCCATCGTTCTAAGATACGGGTGATGTATTTCCAGTTACGCTTGTTTAAAGTAACAGCTTCCTTAATAGCATCTTGGATCCATTCCTTAGGGTAAAGTCTTTCTGCTTCACGAAGTTCTTCGGCAATCATGGGGGTGAGCATGCCAATATTTTGTTCGTAAAGGCTAAAGATGTTTGGTAGTTGAATACTAACCGGCGGCTCTTTGGTAAATTTTAGCCCAATTAGCTCGAGTCTGCCTTGTTTTATATCGGCGACAACTTTTCTATCTGTGGGGGTGTTGAGGAAATAAACCTCCTCAGTCTGATTATCTTTTTGCAGAGTAAGGTGAAGGATGGTGCCACGCTGACTGGCTAAGTCCAAAGCGTGTTGAATAGCTTCTGAAGGAAGCTTAGTTTTATCCTCTATCCCTGATATTAAGGTAATATCAGACAGTAGTTCGGTGAGAGTTACAAACCGAGGGAAGCCTTGCTTGTGGTAGATTATCCAAAAAATGTGCAGTGTTGTCTTAAGCTCAGCCATATCTTTGATCTGAGGCATTATCTGGGTAAGAAAAAGATTAGGTACCGGGGTGCTTTTCACTCCCGCAGGAAAACCAGTGAAGGAAATAGTCATGCTTTGTTTACTCTTCTATCGCGGCGGTCATCTCTAGGTCCTCAAATTTGGCTGTACGCTCTTTGAAGCGTAGCTTGACAGTGCCAGTGGGTCCATTGCGGTGCTTGGCAATGATGATATCAGCAATGCCTTTTGGGTAGGGTTCTCTCTCCATATCGTGCTGTTTGTACCACTCTTCTTCCTTGTAATAGAAGTCATCTCTGTAAATAAATAGGACAACGTCAGCATCCTGCTCGATGCTGCCGCTTTCTCTAAGGTCAGATAGCTGAGGTTGGTGGGAAGCTCGCCATTCTACAGCTCGGCTTAGCTGAGAGACAGCTAAAACTGGTACATCGAGGTCCCGAGATAAGGCTTTCAAAGCACGAGTTATCTCACTGATCTCTTGGACGCGGCTTTCAGTCTTTCTGTCTGCCTGCATCAATTGGAGGTAATCAAGGACGATTAAATCAACCCCACGCTCAAAATGTAGGCGACGAGCTTTGCTTCTCATTTCTACTAACCGGAGCTGAGGGGAATCATCGACATAAATAGGTGCTTCAGAAAGAATACCACTGGCATCAATTATGTGTCTCTCCTCTTCTTCAGTACAGAGACCAAGACGAACGCGTCTTGAATTGACACCAGACTCAGCAGCGAGAAGGCGTTGGACTACTGCCTCTCTTGCCATCTCCAGACTAAAGAAAGCGACGCAAGCACGCTGTTTGACAGCAGCATTTCGGGCAACGCCTAAGGCTAAGCTGGTTTTTCCTAAGCTGGGTCGGGCGGCGACAATAATCAGGTCTGAGCGCTGTAACCCCCCCAGAAAATCATCAACAGCGGTGAAGCCAGTAAGTACATTGGGGAGCGCTTCTTCTGGACGGGCTATGGGTCTAGTTTCTTCAAAATATTGGTCAAGGATCTGACGGAGTGAGACTAAATCTCTGACGCCTTGCCTCTGGCGGATTTTGAATAGAATATCTTCAGCTTTGCTCAGAGCAGCATTGGAATCTGCTTCCGCTTCGTAACCGATGGCAGCGATCTGACTGCCAACGTTAATTAGCCGTCGCATTATTGATAGGTTTGATACGATTTGGGCATAGTATTCAATATGTAGGGATGTGGGGACAATAGATATTAAGTGGCTTAGATAAGCAGCCCCACCGATATCATCGAGTTTCCCTTGGCGTGCTAACTCGTGAGCTAAAGTAATCTGATTTATAGCTTCATTGCGTTGATAAAGAGATAAACAAGCGTCGTAAAGCCATTTATTTTTTTCGTCAAAGAAATCTTCAGGTTGAAGAAAAGTAGCGATTTTGAATATGGCTTCACTGTCAATAAGGAGAGAGCCAATTACAGCTTCTTCAGCCTCAATGTTGTGAGGAGGTAGTCTGTCACTAATCATGCTTTGCCGTTTCCTCTTTGATGATTACTGTAATTTTAGCTTCAATATCCTTGGACAATCTGACGGTTATTTCATAGTTACCTAATTTACGCAGAGGTTCATCCAGTTCAATTTTTCTTTTATCAATGTTAAAGCCGATGAGCTGGCTTAGAGCTTGAGCTATATCGGTGGAGGTGATGGAGCCAAAAAGTCGCTCCCTGGCTCCGGCTCGAGCTTGTAGAAAGACCTGTTTCCCGTTAATACTACGAGCTATTCCTGTCAATCCCTCTTGCTCCTGTGCTAAAGACTCCTCGGTTTGCTCGCGGTGAGTTTGGACACTGTGAATGGTTCCCGACGTGGCTAATACGGCTAAACCTCGGGGTAGCAAGAAATTACGGGCATAACCATCAGCCACTTCTTTAATTTCCCCCTTTTTAGCTTTACCGGGTATGTCCTTGATAAAAACGACTTTCAACTCTAACTCCAGTCCTTTTGTTTCTTTTCATAAAGTCTGCCTTTAGGCTAACTGAGTTAAGAATCTCTCTGCAGAAAGAGCAGCGATAGCGCCATCGCCAGCAGCAGTTACGACCTGTCTGGGGGAATTATAACGGATATCTCCGGCAGCGAAAATGCCCGGTACCTTTGTTTCCATAAGGTCATTGGTGATGATATATCCTGCTTTGTCTAAAGGAATGGTTCCCTTTAAATAACCCGTATTAGGTACTAAACCGATCGCGACAAAGATGCCATCGACTTTGAGAGTGGACAGCTTACCAGTGGTTATTTCTTGGAGCTTGAGGCGGGTTATTACGTTATCACCTTGGATTTCTGTGATTATGGTGTCCCAGAGGAAGTCTATCTTTGGCTCAGCGAAAGCCTTTTCTTGGAGGATTTTGGCGGCTCGAAGTTGGTGGCGTCGGTGGATAACTTTAACTGCGGAAGCAAACTTTGTTAGGGAAAGAGCTTCTGTTATAGCCGCATTGCCACCGCCGACTACTGCCAAAACTCTATCCTTAAATAGAGGACCATCACAAATAGCACAAAAGGACACTCCTTTGCCCAGAAATTTGTTCTCTCCGGGAACCTCTAATTTGCGGCGTTGACAGCCACTGGCAATAATTATAGCCTCAGCATCAAAGGAACCTTGATTAGTCTCTACCTTTTTGAATTTAGCCTTATTCTCAATGGCAGTAACTTCATTGGTAAGGATTTCAAGCCCGTGTTTGACCGCTTGTCGATGCATGAAATCGGCTAATTCAGAGCCAGAAATGCCGTCAGGAAATCCAGGGTAATTTTCAATCCTCTCCACATTCACTATTTGACCACCTATCAGCCTCTTTTCGATGAGCAACGTCTTAATTCCAGCCCTGGAACTATAGAGCCCGCTGGTAAGTCCAGCAGGACCACCACCAATAATGATTACTTGGTAGTCTCCACCCATTAGCCCAAAAGTGTTGACAGACTTCTACCCCAGTTCTCGTGTTAAAGAAGGAATATCCAACAATCTTGAAGGTTTGGTTTGGGAAAGAGAAACCTGCTTGTCTTGCTCGCTGAAACCTTCGGTTATGGTTTCAGTGAGTCTGAGTTCTGCAGTTTGTTGAGCCAAGTAAATGGCGTTCTTGATAGCCTTAGCCCGGCTGCGACCATGAGTGATAATAACATTACCGTTTACTCCTAACAGAGGGGCTCCTCCATGCTCGCTGTAATCAAATCTCTTGACAAAGGAACCGAGAGCTAATTTGAAGAGGGGAGCAGACTGCTGATAGCGGGTATCGCCAACCAGGATTTGTTCAAAGAAATCAAAGAGGTTTTCTCCAAATCCTTCCATTACTTTAAGCACCATGTTGCCAGTGAAACCATCGGTTACAATGATGTCAACTAATCCTCTAGTTATATCTTTTCCTTCTATATTTCCAATGAAATTCAAATTAGTGGCAGTAAGCAATCTATGGGTCTCTCGAGCTAAGCGATTTCCCTTCATCTTTTCTTCACCCGTAGTAAGCAAACCAACCCGAGGATTATCAACGCCAAAGATTTTCTCTATATATAACTTACCCAGCTGAGCGAAGCTAACGAGGAAGGCTGGTTTACAGTCGGCATTAGCACCGACGTCAAGAAGGAGGCAAAAACGAGATGGAGTAGGTAAGGGCGCAGCTAAGGCAGGTCGGTCAACCCCCTTTATTTTGTGCAAGATGAAAACAGATGCTGAGACAATAGCTCCGGTATTACCAGCGGAAACAAAAGCTGCCCCTCCACCATGCTTGAGTAAGTTTAAGCCGATAACTATGGAGGAACGACGTTTAGTATATACGGCTCTGGTTGGATGTTCGTCTGACTTGATAATTTCTGCGGCGTTGACAATAGAAAGACGGGAGTTTGAAGGAGAGCCCGGCAGGAGAGGCTGAATTACATTTTTGTCACCAACTAAGACTACCTCAGTTTTCTTATCTTCAACAGCTTCAATGGCTCCCTTGACTATTTCGGAAGGGGCATGGTCGCCCCCCATGGCATCGACGATAATTTTCATGTTCTTCCTTTCCCCCATTTCAAGTTTAAGTTGCTCCTGTGATTAGCTTTGTTGACAATGAAATTCTTTTTTGACCTCGGCTAATACATCAGGTTCGTAAAGAAGGTCGACAATCGTCATGGATAAGGCTTTGGCAGCATCTAAAAGCCCTTTGTTTCCATCTTCAGATATGGCAGCTTGGGCAAATTCTTGAGAGTGTGTGGACATTTCAGGAGAGGCAATAGCTATAGATGGGTGAAGAGATGGAACTACTTGACTAACATTACCCATATCGGTACTACCAAAACCAAAATGCGGTTGAAAAGGCTCTACGCGACGTCCTAATAGTTCCAAATTGTAACCGAAGAGACGGGCTAAGGTCAAATTGCTGTTCATGGGTGCATAGACCTTGTCTCCCCAATGATATTTCAGACTGCAGCCGGTAGCTAAGGCAGCGGCTTTGAAGCAGCTCAAAACCTTTCCCTTTAACTCTTCTAAATAGGAAATATCTTGAGCTCTAATTAAGAAACGGGCAGCTGAATGGGCGGGTACTATATTAGCAGCTTCACCGCCGTGAGTAATGATACCATGAATACGTGTCCTCTCCGGAATATGTTGACGAAGAGCATCTATAGCATTAAAGGACAGAATCATAGCTTCTAAGGCGTTGATACCTTGTTCTGGGCAAGCAGCAGCGTGGGCAGCTTTGCCCAGAAATTCCACTTCCAAGGAAATACAAGCTAAGGCTTGAGTAGTTACCATATTGTGAGTAGCGGGATGTACTAATATAGCTACATCGACTTTGTTGAAAGCCCCAGATTCCACCATAATTATTTTTCCCCCGAGGATTTCCTCTCCCGGAGTACCCAAAACCTGAATTATGCCTCCTAATTCCTTGACTATGAGTTTACTGGCAACAGCAGCCCCGACAGATGAGACCGCAATTATGTTATGCCCACAAGCATGTCCGATATCAGGCAGAGCATCGTATTCAGCCAGCAGGGCAATTACTGGTTTGCCCTGTCCGAAAGTAGCTCTAAATGATGTAGGTAAACCGCTGATGCCGATTTCAATATGGAACCCCTTATGCTCTAAGTAACTGGTGAGCCAAGTCACTGCTTCTTTTTCCTCGAAACCAAGTTCAGGATTAGCGTGGATCTTCTTGCTTAGCTCAAGAAGTTCCTGACGCTGAAGCTCTACTTGCTCCTGTGCCTTTGTCTTTAATTGTTCTTTTTCTGAAACCCTCTTCACTTTTGGAAGCTCCTCCCTGTAAGTTGTTATTATACTCCATGCGTCAATATTGCCTATATTTAAAAGCTGAGACCTTTGGTCTTGAAGGTATATTAAAGTCGTAGCTTGACAGTCAAATTGAAGTCAACCTATAATGAACCAACTTTTAACCTTAGTACTGTGTTTTAACCAATGAAGGAATGCAAAGTAATGGAAGACTTCTTTGACATATCCATCAATATGGCTCAATTGTTGAAGGAAGCTGTTGGTTCAACTCGACGTTACCAGTTAAAGGAAATTGCTAGTCCAGACACAGCTCAAAAAATTGATGGTGAAGTGAGATTAATACGCAGTCAGAAGGGTATTTTGGTTGAAGGAGAAGTGACAACGAAGGTGGAGGCAGTCTGTAGTCGGTGTCTTAGTCCTATTGACTTTCCGTTGACTTTCAAAATAATAGAGGAGGAATTCTTACCGAAAACAGACGTGATTAGCGGTTTACCTTTATCTTTTGGGGGTGAGGTAGGGACTCTTTTTATTAATGAAGAGCATATTCTTGATTTGGGTGAAATGGTGCGCCAGTACTTCATATTGACTATGCCTATAAAGCCACTATGCCATCCCGATTGTGCTGGTCTCTGTCCCGTCTGTGGTTCTAATTTGAACCAAGGTGCGTGTAGTTGTTATAGCCAAAACCATAGTTAGCATTGGTTGAATTATGAAAATAGATTTTTCAATAAAAGAAAGCAGGAAATAAATGCCACCGCCGAAAAGAAAATATACCAAAGCTCGCCAAGGTAAAAGGCGAAGTCATTTGCATTTGAAGCTGCCGGTTTTAGACTATTGTCCTCAATGCCATAGCCCGAGGTTGTCTCATCATGTTTGTCCTACCTGTGGCAGCTATGCTGGCAGAGAAGTCATTGAAATCAAGGAGCCTAAGAAAAAAGCAGCTAAATAGGTAAGGGTAGTATCTTGATTTTAAAGAAGACTGCTAAAAGTGCTGATGGTGTTTCTCCAGTTGCTGTCTCAGAAATAAAGTTGTATTTATTTCTAAGCTGAAGGTGCTTAATTAATTTTGGTAGGAGGGAAATGATGGCACAAGAAAAGGTTGCTTATGTCTTCCCGGGGCAGGGGTCTCAAGAGATAGGTATGGGATTGGATGTTTATGTGCATTTTGCTTCAGCCAGAGAAGTTTTTGACCAAGCTGACAAGACATTAGGGTTCCCGTTATCGCGCCTCTGTTTTGAAGGACCTGAAGAGGAAATTATTCAAACAATTAATGTCCAGCCAGCTGTCTTGACTGTTAGCATTGCTTATCTAAAAGCAGTCCAGGAAGCGAGTGGGCAGAATTTCCCAGCTCCTGCCTTTGTCGCTGGGCATAGTTTGGGTGAATACACCGCTTTAGTGGCAACGGGTGTCCTCAGTTTAGCCGATGGAATTCGTCTGGTGCGCGAGAGGGGACGTCTAATGCATGAAGCTGGCAGGCGAAAGCCTGGCGGCATGGTTGCCATAATAGGTGTGGACCAAAGTATTGTTGAAGAAATTTGCTTATATACTGGCACTGAGATTTCCAATATTAATTCCCCTGGGCAAGTTGTTATTAGTGGGTCGGAGGAGAATTTGGGCAAGGCAAGGCGGTTAGCCCAGATAAAAGGAGCTCGCCGTATCGTCCCGTTGAAAGTGAGTGGCGGCTTCCATTCTTCTTTAATGGAGCCGGCTATCCCGGGATTAAAGGATGCTATTGCGCGCTTTGCCTTTAATTCGCCTTCAGCTCCCATTGTGACTAATGTCACTGCTGAAGCGGTGACCGATGTTGAGGCAATAAAAGAAGAACTGGTGAGACAACTTCGTCATTGTGTCCAGTGGCAGCGCTCTGTGGAAAATATTATAGCGAGAGGAGCGACCACCTTTTATGAGATAGGTCCAGGAGAGGTGCTTACTGGCTTAATCCGGCGAATTAGCCCGGGAGTGCAAGCTTTTACTATTGGAAACCTTCAAAGCATTAATGAGATAGTAGGCTAACGAGGGTTATGATTGACTCCTACCAATTTGGCGAAATTGTAATTAAGGGCAAGAAATACACTTCTGACTTAATCATTTTCCCAGACCGGGTCAGGAGTCACTGGTGGAGGAAAGAAGGACATAGATTGTGCGTTGAGGACCTGAAAGAGATTATGCAAGAAAAGCCAGAGATACTAATAATTGGTACCGGAAGCCATGGTGTACTTAGGGTGCTTCCCGATGTAAAAGATTATTTGGAGAGACATGGTGTGACAGTTATGAGTCAAACCACGGATGATGCTTGCCTGACGTTCAATCAGCTCTGCAATTCTCAAAAGGTGGTGGCAGCTCTACATCTTACTTGTTGAATAATAAGAGAACTTTAGCTGCTAGATAGAATCTTCAAAGGAACCCATCTGATTAAAATGATAAGGCAAACTATGCCTATTAGAACCGATTGTAGATGTCGTTATTGTGAGAGAGAATCCGTCTTTATCTCCAAAAGCTTGGGTTTGTGTCTTGAATGTATTCGGCAAAATTTCACAAAGGTGTGTATGGATATTCAGGAAGCTCATCATCGAGCGCGACAGCCTTTTAACTTGCCCTCACAATCCCCTAAGTCTGAGGCTGGAATCGCTTGTCATTTATGTGTTAATGAATGTCAGCTTTTGGAAGGGGAACGAAGTTATTGTGGTTTGCGGGTAATGGAAAAAGGAAAACTTAGTGGTGCCACAGTGGAAAAGGGCAATGTAAGCTGGTATTATGACCCGTTACCCACCAATTGTGTTGCTGACTGGGTATGTCCCGGTGGCACTGGAGCTGGTTATCCTGACTATGCCTATTGTGCTGGACCAGAATATGGTTATAAGAATTTGGCTGTTTTTTATCAAGCTTGCTCCTTTGATTGCCTCTTTTGCCAGAATTGGCATTATCGTTTGGTAGCAAGACATCAAGACTGGGTGAGTGCTTTAGAATTGGCTGAAGCTGTTGACGAACGCACGTCTTGTGTCTGTTACTTTGGTGGCGACCCTACGCCACAGCTACCTCATGCTTTAAGAACTTCTCGTTTAGCCTTAGAAAGAAACAAAGGACGAATTCTCCGTATTTGCTGGGAAACTAATGGTTCGATGCATCCAGCTTTACTTAAGCAAGCTGCCGAACTGTCCCTTGTTTCAGGAGGGTGCATAAAGTTTGACCTCAAGGCTTGGAATAACGAGCTGCATGTAGCCCTATGTGGAGTAAGTAACCAAAGAACCTTAGAGAACTTTCGATTTTTGGCAAGCTACATTAAAAAGCGCCCCCAGCTACCTTTCTTGGTTGCCAGTACGTTGCTCATTCCAGGCTATGTGGATAAGGAAGAAGTTTTTAAGATTGCCTCCTTCGTCGCTTCTTTGGCACCTGATATTCCCTATGCTCTCTTGGCTTTTCACCCTGACTTTCTCATGAGAGACTTACCAACTACTTCCCTTCGTCATGCTGAGGAATGTCTTGAGGCAGCCAGAAAAGCAGGGCTACTGCGGGTGCGAATAGGGAATGTCCATTTGTTGAGGGATGGTTACTGAAATGGTAAGTGTTAGGCATAAGGCAAGAATTGCTGCTCTACAGACACTCTATGAAATTGACTACACCGCTCATCACGAAGCGGGGACAATTCTGGCTCGCTTGAGGACGGAAAAAGAGTTACCCCAGGAGAGTATTGATTTTGCCTCAGAGCTGGTCAAAGGTGTTCTCAGTTACAGGCAGGAACTTGATAGTACTATTGGCAACTTCGCTCCTGCCTTTCCCGTGGAGCAACTGAGTGGCATTGACAGAAATGTTCTTCGTATTGCCATCTTTGAAATTTTGTTTAATAATAAAGTCCCAGTTAAAGCAGCTATTAATGAAGCTGTGGAATTAGCCAAGACTTTTGGTAGCGAAAGTTCGCCAAGGTTTGTGAACGGAGTCTTAGGCTCATTAGTAGCAAACCTCGTGGAACGAGAAAGAGGAACTAATGGAAAGGAGTAGAAGTGAACACTGTCTATGAGCGTCTGAAAAAGATAATTGTAGAACAATTGGGAGTTAATGGGGACCAGGTTACACCTTCGGCTTCCTTTGTTGATGATTTCAATGCCGATTCCCTGGATTTGGTGGAGCTCGTTATGGCGTTGGAGGAAGAGTTCAGCACTCCGGAGCACAAATTAGAGATTCCTGACGAGGATGCAGAAAAGATTGCCACTGTTCAAGACGCTATTAATTATCTTCGTGACCGGGGTATAGAAGATTGAATAGGAAATTAGGGTGACGAAAGCCATATTTTTTGACTGGTACAATACTTTAGCCCGCTATAAACCATCTAATGAAGAGCTTCAGCTTACTGCGTGTCAAGCCTTTGGGCTTTCATTGGAGCCCAAAGTAATCTGGCGTGCCATCCCATTGGCTGACCAGTATTTTTATGAAGAAAATACCCAATCTCCGGTGGAGAAGCGCTCCCTAACCGAGAAGACAGAAATTTACCGCCGCTATGAGGAGATTATACTGGAGGCGGCTGGGGTCAAGGTGACTAAAGAATTAGCTCTGGGTATCCTGATGAAGGTGCGCGAGTTAGCTAAAGGGTCAACTTTTGTTCTCTTTGATGATACCTTACCCACTCTAAAACTACTGAAGAATAAGAGACTAATCTTGGGAATGATTTCGAACCTTCCTGAGGATAAATTGCCTGTTTGCCAGGAATTGGGGCTTACTTCACACCTTGATTTCATCATCACTCCTCGCGAAGCTGGAGCTGATAAGCCAGACCCGTCAATTTTCTTAGCTGCTTTGAATAGAGCTGAGGTTAAAGCATCTGAATCAATTCACGTGGGTGACCAGTATTATTTTGATATTGTCGGAGCTCGTAATGCTGGTATCAAAGCTTTGTTCTTGGACCGCTATGACTTGTTCCCCGAGATAAAAGACTGTCCCCGGATTACTGAGTTAAACCAGGTAGTTAACTATTTGTAGCTGCGATAACTTTAGTGTCTATTTCTAACCCCTTTTCTTGCATCTGATCAGCATTTGGGATTTTAGCTTGCGTATCCTTCTCTTGCTCTTCTCCATGTAAACCTATTGACAAGGTTGATTTCCTTGTGGTAGTTTTAGCATAGTTATCCGAGGTATTTGATGAAGCTAAAAACAGCTTCTTAGGGCGTATGGAAGGGACCAATATGACCAAGGTAACTATTGTTACTGACAGCACAATTTGTCTCCCCAGAGAACTGATAGATAAATATAAGATTGAAATTGTGCCACAGGTTTTCATTTATGAAGGCAAAAATTATCGAGACGGAGTAGATATAACACCTGCCCAATTTTATAGGCTCCTGTCCCGGGCTAAGGAACTGCCGACGACTTCAGCACCGTCGATAGGTGATTATCTTGAAGTTTTCAAAAGGGTAGCCAAGAAAGCCAAGGGCGTCCTTGTGGTAACTCCCTCGGCGAAGCTTAGTCATACTTTTGATTCGGCTAAAACAGCGGCGGGGATGGCTAAGGACAAGCTACACAATGTGGCTGTAGAGGTTCTGGACTCTGAAACAGCAGCTGGTGCTCAGGGATTTGTGGTTTTAGCCGCAGCTAAAGCAGCAGCTTTTAGTGAAAATATAGCCCGGGTTATTGAAGCAGCACGAAGCCTAATGCCAAAAGTTCATTTGGTAGCCTTTATAGATACACTTCATTATTTAGCTAAAGGAGGTAGAGTGCCTCAGATTGCTGCCTGGGCAACCTCTTTACTTAAAATTAAACCTCTTTTTGAACTCTTACCCTTGTCGAAAGGAGTCACCTCTGTAGACAGGGTTAGGACCAGACCAAAGGCTATTGAACGTCTTACTGAGTTTTTGCGAGAGCGTGTGAACAGAAAACCTGTGCATGCTGTGGTAATGCATACTGATGCTTTGGAGGAAGCTGAAAGACTAAAAGAGCGTATAGTTTCGGAATTTGATTGTGTTGAGGTCTATGTTGAAGATTTTACGCCAGTTATGGGAGTACATACTGGTCCCGGGCTCCTTGGCATCGCTTTTTATACTGAAGATTGAATTGGTCAAACAATAAGTGGCAATCTATTATTTTGCTGAATTTTGCCGTTTCTTGGCTTGTAAATTACCTGCTTCCTTGTGCTATCTTTTGGCTAATATTGCTGGTGATGCTCTCTACTTAGTTTGGGCGAGAGGGCGTCGAAACATAAAAGAGAATGTAGCCTGTGTTTTGGGCAGCCAGGCTACCCCCAATATGGTCACAAGGGTAGTCAGACAAAGTATGCGTAATTTCTGTAAATACGTTGTTGACTTTCTTCGTTTTTCCTGCTGGCAGCCCCAAATTGAAGAGGATAAGGTTTCACTCTACGGTCTGGAAAACTTGAATACAGCCCTGGAAGAAGGAAAGGGAGCCATATTAGTTAGCCTTCATCTTGGAAACTGGGATTTGGGGGTGAGGCTTATTAATAAGTCAGGTTACCCGGTAAGTGCTATTGTCGAGACCCTGAAAATAGGTCAGCTGGATAAGTTTGTGCGAAAGTATCGGGCTAATCTGGGAATGAGGCTCATTGCTACCAAAGAAGGGGTGGCTAAGATGGTCGAGGTGTTGCGGAAAAACGAGCTGCTGGCTTTGTTAATCGACTGTCCTAAATATGAGAAGGGGATAGAAGTAAAATTTGGTAATAAGTTAGCTACATTGCCTGCTGGAGCCGCCACCTTAGCTTTGAGGACAGGGGCTAAGATAATCCCGTGCGGGCTTGTACGTCTGCCTAACAACACTTTTATCGGATTTATCAGCGAGCATGTTCACTTTCAACCGAGTGGCGACTTAACTCAGGATGTTAAAGAGCTTACTCAGCGAGTTGCCCAGGCTTTGGAAGGGATGGTAAGGCAGTTCACTGACCAGTGGTATATGTTTCGACCATTGTCCAAAGGGGCATGCCAGTAGTAGCTTAGGCTTTGTGGGCAAGTACTGACACGCATCTTAAGTAACTGTCATATCTTTAAGCACTTCTTTTAATGTTTTAAACCATCCCCCTCCCAAACGCCTCATATCTAATCTTATGTAGCCGGCGCCTATACGGACTTTGTCTCTACCTGATGCAAAAGGTAAGCTGTGTAGTCTTTTCCCCGGAGCCAAGTTTATAGTTATTTGTTTCGCTTCACTGGTAATGGACTCTACTCCCTTGCCAGTAGCCAGTAGTTTTATTTCTAATATTTCAAACAGGTTTTTCACTGGCTGAGGTAGAGGTCCAAATCTATCCTTGAGTTCTTGGGCGATGTCATTTATTTCATGGGCATGAGCTATTCTGGTTAACCTGTGATATATGGCTATTCGGGTGGCAGGGCTGGGAATATACTCCTCTGGCAGGTAAGCAGGCAGAGGCAGGATAATAGTCGGAGGAGGAAGTTCAGCCCGTTTGTCTTGAATTCTGCCAGTCTGTTTTGACTTTAATTCATCTACGGATTCAGCAAGTAGGCGGCAGTAGAGGTCAAAACCTACGGCAGCAATATGTCCACTTTGCTCTACTCCTAAGAGATTGCCGGCGCCCCGTATTTCTAAGTCTTTCATGGCTATACCAAAACCAGCCCCTAATTCAGTAGCTTCAAAGATAGTCCTGAGCCGCTTTTGCGCTTGAGGAGTCAATCGTTTACCCCTGTCAAATAAGAAATAAGCATAGGCACGCTCAGCACCCCTACCTACTCTTCCCCGCAATTGATAAAGCTGACTCAAACCTAATCGGTCAGCCTGGTTCACAATTAAAGTGTTAACATTGGGCATATCCAGCCCTGACTCAATAATGATTGTTGAAACTAAGATATCCTTTTCACCAGCAACAAAATCCACCATCACCTTTTCCAACTCTTCCTCTGGCATTTGTCCGTGAGCTATAGCTATTTTGGCTTCGGGTACTAATTCTTGCAGCTTATTAGCTACAGCCCTGATACTTTGAACGCGATTATGAACAAAGAAGACTTGCCCATTCCTTTCTAACTCCCGTAGTATAGCGTCATGAATCAGCCTGTCATCGTAAGGACCAGCATAAGTCTTAATAGGCAGGCGTTCTTCAGGGGGGGTCTCCATAATGCTCATATCTTTGATGCCAGCTAAAGACATATGGAGAGTGCGTGGAATAGGCGTAGCACTGAGGGTAAGGACATCTACTTCCTGGCGCAGTTGCTTTAGCTTCTCTTTGTGGACAACGCCAAAGCGTTGTTCTTCATCAATGATTACCAGCCCTAAGTTTTTGAAGGTAACATCTTTTTGAAGCAAGCGATGAGTTCCAATACAGATATCAACAATGCCATTAGCTATCCCTTGAAGGATTATTTGCTGTTCTTTTTCTGTGCAGAAGCGGCTTAGCATCTCGACCCTGATAGGAAAAGCCTGTAGTCTTTCTTTGAAGGTGTTGAAGTGCTGCTGGGCTAATACTGTGGTCGGGACTAACAAAGCTACCTGCTTACTGTCCATTACTGCCTTAAAAGCGGTGCGAAGGGCTACCTCTGTCTTCCCGTAGCCCACATCTCCACAGACCAGCCTGTCCATAGGTTTGCCCCTTTCCATGTCCTCTTTTGCCGCCTTGATGGTTTCTAACTGGTCGGGAGTCTCCATATAGGGGAAGGCTGCTTCAAGTTCCTGCTGCCATATTGAGTCAGGAGAGAAAGCGAAGCCCTCAACTATTTCTCGGGTGGCATAAAGATTCAGAAGTTCTTGGGCGATGTTAGCTACTGATTCTTTAATTCGTTGTTTTGTCCTTGCCCATTCTTGAGTTCCAAGACGACTTAAAGCCGGCGGCTGGTCAGTGGCACCAATGTAGCGGCTGACACGGTCAATCTGGTCAGTTGGCACATAGAGACGGTCACCGGCAGCATATTCAATGACCAGGTATTCCCGGGTAACACCTTCTAAGGTCATAGAAGCAAGTTGCAGGAATTTGCCGATACCGTGCTCAATGTGAACCACATAGTCACCGGGGCAAAGTTGGTACAGGAACCATTGCCGGCGCACTGGTCGTTTTTTAGTGAGGCGTCTCTGCTTGAAGAAGCCAAAAATCTCAGCATCACTGAAGAGGCTGATTATGTCTTTCAGTATAAAGCCTGAAGACAGGGAACCTTGAAGAAGGACTATGGAATTACGAGGCATTTCAGCTATTTCAGTCACAATGGGGACTAAGACGTTTTCCTCTTGCAGAAGTTCCCTCAAGCGGCTTGCCTGATGGCTGATGATAACAGTCCTTTCTTTTTTGGTAAGTTTTGTTTTTAAGTCCTTTATGAAAAGGTCGAGCTTACCGCCGTAGCTGGGTGCTGAAGTGAAAGGGAGAGAATCTTCAAAGTTGCCACTGGTCTCATCGTCACGCCAAGACCAGAAGTTGAGACATTTCTGGAAGTCTTTTATCTTTTGCCATAATTGTGTCCAGGATAAATAAGGCATGGGATAGCCCAGAGAGAGTTCGCCTCGCTCTATCCGTGTTTCTCGCAATTCTTTGGCTTTGCTGTCCATCTCTTCAACAATAGCCCTGACATCCTCTGGGCTGTCTATGATGACAAAAGCCTCTTTGGGTAGATGGTCAAGCAGGCAAGCGGCATTGATTGAAGCCAGCTCTGACTGGTCTCCAAAGCTTTCTCTGGCTGGTATAACTGTAATGGAAGGTATTGTCTTCAGCGACCTCTGGGTTTGTGGGTCAAATAACCTGATGGTTTCTATCTGGTTACCGAAAAACTCTATTCGAGATGGTAATTCGTTGCCGGGAGGAAAAATGTCGATAATGCCACCTCTACGGCTTACTGTGCCGGGCATTTCTACAACCTCTTCCATCTCGTAGCCCATAGCTTCCCATTTAACTAAAAGTTCCACGGGGTCAATGCTCATCCCGGTCTTTAAGGTGTGGGAGGTTGTGGCGAAGTCCACCGAGCTTATAGTTTTGCTCATTATGGCTGGTGCTGAGGCGATTATTAGAGGGGGGTTCGGGTTATCGGAGGCAGTATTCCTTTGTGAATTTAAGGCAGCAATCACCTCTAATCTTCCCGATAAGGTAACGATATCTGGAGATAGTTCCTCATAGGGCAGAGTGTCAGGTTCAGGGAAAAGATATATTGGGGTTGAGGTGGGGCACCAGAGCTGGAGTTCATCATACAACCTTCTGGCGTCTTTAGGTTCGGTGCTTATAACCAGGGTGGGTGACATGATTTCTCGGTAGAGGGCAGCGATTAAGTATGGTTTAGCGGACTCAACTATTGCCAGGTTAAGCTCTTTGCGTGCTTGGGAAAGCTCTTTCAGGAGCTTTCGATAATACGCAGTCTCCTTAACTAATGTCAGTAATGAAGACAAGTTCATTTTCTCTGCCTTGCCCAAATGCCAATAGGGTTAGTCGCCGGTCTGATACTGGTGCCACCGGATTTTCAAACCAGTAGCTTTCTTAACTAACCCTTTTGCTTAAATTTTAACATGGGCTAATTAGAGCAGCAAGAAAAGGGGGGATTTTGTTGACATAATCTGAGTGCCTTATGTTGACTGGATGGGTTATTGGATCCTAAATCAGGGTTTTAGATATGCCTGGAAAGTCTCTTTAACCTGTTCAAGCGCCACAAGCAAAATAGTAGTATCAACCAGGTAGGTGATGTACTGATAGCCACAGTCAATGAGCATATTCAGGCTGTCTATATCGCGTGCAAAGCAGCCGGCAATGCGTCCAGCCGTTCGAATCTTTCCAGCACAAGTTCGAATAGCGTCCACTACCACCGGGTCGTCTATTAACCCGGGCTTTCCCACGGATTGAGAAAGGTCATACGGACCGATGAAAATGACATCAACGCCTTCAACCTGCAGTATTTCCTCTAAATTGGCTATTCCTTCTTTACCTTCCACGTTTAGAATGACCAGTGTGTTTTTGTTCGCCTCAGTTGTATATGTGTTAGACCTCTTGAATGAATAGGCACCAGCACGTGTGTAGGGAGAAAGCCCTCGTGCCCCTAAGGGTGCATACTTTGCTGAACGCACCACGTTCCGGGCATCAGTGGCATTACTGATATTAGGTACTTGGACACCATGAGCACCGATATCCAAAGCACGTAGGATTAAGGCTGGGTTATTCTCGGAGACACGAATTATTGGACTCATAGCTTCGACCTCAGCAGCACGGACTAAGTCCTCAGCCCTTTCCACCCCAATCGGTCCGTGCTCTGCGTCGATGATGACGAAATCAAAACCAGCGCAACCGATGATATTAATTACTGAGCTTGAAGGGATTAGGTTGAAAGTACCGAGAACAAAAAGTCCTGCTGAGAGTTTCTGTTTCAAGAAATTTTCCTTTCTCACTAATTTGAACTCCTTACATTTTATGGTGCTATTGCTTCTTGAAAACGGTCAGAAGTGTGTGAGCTTTCAAACACAAATAATAGCAGCTAATAGTTCACAATATCAAACTGCTGACCGCACTGACATTAGTTGGACAAAACTGTGGACCTATCACAATTAAAAGCGGAATCGGACAATCCTGTAAAATGGAGTGCGACAATAAGTATAGCCCTCTGGGGAGGTAGTAAACCGTCAGAAGGTTCAGGACAAGCCTTCTCACTACCTCTAATTTCTTAAAGATGAGAAGAAATAGTTAGGTAAAGGTAGTATTGGTCATCTTGACAATGCCCATTTCTGAAATTAGAATTACCCAGCTTGTCAAAAACTACAAAGTGAGTAAGCATCCGGCAGATTAGAGTCAGAGCTTAGGTCTCAGCAAAACCAATGGTGCAGGAGGCGTTGAACTGCCACCTGTGAGTGGTCACTGGGGTGACAGGGAGCCAATGGTGAAACCGACCTGAAATAGGGGTCGGTTTTTGTTTTGAAGGAGGTTATAGAAATGAAGAAAGTCCTGTTCCCCATAGTAGGTCTTATCATTGCACTCAGTTCCGCTTTCATCCCCAATTATGGAGTATCGGCTGAGGACGCACCACCTATAGAATGGGTACGCCAGTTCGGCAGTCTTGGACCGGCGGAAGACTATGCCATGGCAGTTGATGCCGCTGGCAACATCTATGTCGTCGGCTACACAGGCGGTACCTTACCGGAGCAGACCAGTTCTGGAAGCTACGATGCCTTTGTGCGTAAGTATGACGCCAGCGGCAATGAGCTCTGGACACGCCAGTTCGGCACAACTTACGAGGACTATGCCTACGGCATCTCTGTTGACGCCAGCGGCGTCTATGTAGCCGGCTTAACCTGGGGTACCTTGCCAGGGCAGACGAGTTCTGGAGGCTATGATGCCTTTGTGCGTAAGTATGATGCCAGCGGCACTGAGCTCTGGACACGCCAGTTCGGCACAACTTCCGCTGACTTTGCCCGGGGCATCTCTGTTGACGCCAGCGGCGTCTACGTAGCCGGCTACACCCTCGGGTACCTTACCGGGGCAGACCAGTTCTGGAAGCTACGATGCCTTTGTGCGTAAGTATGATGCCAGCGGTAACGTGCTCTGGACACGCCAGTTCGGAACAACTTCAGATGACGTTGCCTACGGCATCTCTGTTGACGCCAGCGGCGTCTACGTAGCCGGCTACACAGGCGGCACCTTGCCAGGGCAAACGAGTTCTGGAGGCTATGATGCCTTTGTGCGTAAGTATGATGCCAACGGCACTGAGTCCTGGACACGCCAGTTCGGAACAAGTTCCACTGACTATGCCTCCGGCATCTCTGTTGACGCCAGCAGCGTCTACGTAGCCGGATACACAGGCGGTACCTTGCCGGGGCAGACCAGTTCTGGAAGCTACGATGCCTTTGTGCGTAAGTATGATGCCAGCGGTAACGTGCTCTGGACACGCCAGTTCGGCACAACTTCAGATGACGTTGCCTACGGCATCTCTGTTGACGCCAGCGGCGTCTACGTAGCCGGCTACACAAACGGCACCTTGCCAGGGCAGACGAGTTCTGGAGGCTATGATGCCTTTGTGCGTAAGTATGACGCCAGTGGTACTGAGTCCTGGACACGCCAGTTCGGCACAACTTCCGCTGACTTTGCCTACGGCATCTCTGTTGACGCCAGCGGTGTCTACGTTGCCGGCTATACAAACGGTACCTTGCCGGGGCAGACCAGTTCTGGAAGCTACGATGCCTTTGTGCGTAAGTATGACGCCAGCGGCAACGTGCTCTGGACACGCCAGTTCGGCACAAGTTCCACTGACTATGCCTACGGCATCTCTGTTGACGCCAGCAGCGTCTACGTAGCCGGATACACAGGCGGTACCTTGCCGGGGCAGACCAGTTCTGGAGGTGCCGATGCCTTTGTTATGAAAATGGCGGCTCCGAATTCGCCACCAGTAGCCGATGCCGGTGGACCGTATATTGCTACAGAAGGCTCAGAACTGACTCTTGATGCCAGCAGCTCTACCGACCCTGACAGTGACCCACTCCAGTACCGCTGGGACTTCACCAACGATAGCACCTGGGACACCGAATGGTCAGCCAGTCCTTTAGCTACCTACACCTGGGCTGATGATTGGTCTGGCAACGCCAAGGTAGAGGTTACCGATGGTCAACTCAACGACGATGCCACTGCCCAGGTAACCATAAACAATGTAGCGCCTGCCTTGGGAGAGATTACTGCGCCTACCGACCCCATTGCCGTAACTATAGAGGTTAATACCAGCGCCAGCTTTACGGATGTGGGCGTGCTCGATACTCACACAGCACTCTGGGATTGGGGTGATGGGACAACTTCAGCCGGTACAGTCACTGAAACAAATGGCTCCGGCTCGGCTACAGGCAGCCACGCCTATACTGGTGCTGGTGTCTACACTGTCAACCTGACAGTCACAGACAAGGATGGAGGCTCAAGCGAGAACACCTTCCAGTATATTGTCATCTATGACCCGAGTGCTGGCTTTGTCACCGGTGGTGGCTGGATTAACTCCGCGGCTGGCGCCTACGCCGCCAATCCTACCTTAACTGGTAAGGCTACCTTTGGTTTTGTTTCCAAGTACCTGAAGGGAGCCAAAGTACCAACAGGGCAGACGGAGTTCCAGTTCCATGTTGCCAACCTGAATTTCCGCAGCACCAGCTACGAATGGCTGGTTGTCGCTGGCGCCAGGGCTCAGTACAAAGGGGTAGGTACCATCAATGGTACCGGCGACTATGGCTTCATGCTCACGGCTGTAGACGGGCAAATTAGCGGTGGCGGTGGTACAGATAAGTTCCGTATCAAGATATGGAACATTACAGACGACAGTATCGTTTATGATAATCAGCTTGGGGCTTCAGATACTGTTGACCCTACCACGGTTATCAGTGGTGGCAGCATCGTTATTCATGTCAAGAAATAACTAACGGCGTTGTATCTTAATGAGAGAGGAGACTCTCTTGGTAGTCTCCTCTCTCTGTTCAAAAACGTTCTAGCAGATAGCAAAAAGCCAACCTGTGCAGCCTCCACTTAGTTTAGCGCTTCTCAAGCAATTTCATAACTTGGTCCTACTCTAGTCCGCCAATAGCTACAGTCTTTTTCTTACTGGTCATACCCTTTTCAATCGTCAGGTTGCTCTTACTGACCCCGAGAAGACTGCTTAGGAATCTGACTAACCCTTCATTAGCTCTACCCTTTATTGGAGGCGCAGCAATCTTCACCTGTAAAATGCCGTCCTCAAAGCTGACCACCTTGTTCTGACTGGCATTGGGCTGAACGTGAACGCTGATTCTTGCCTGTTCTTCCTGCACCATGACAATATTTATTTGCCATCTTGCTGATGCAATTTATCGATAGCAGTACTATCTACCCACCTAAGAATAGGAATAACTGGCTATTTACATCTATAAGTAGACATAAGATACTGAAGTAAGACTAAACTTTGTAACTGATAATTGCGTTATTTACTAAGACAGTGTTTTGACGAAGAAAGAGGCTAACGATGATGACAAAAACCGACTTGAAAAAGAATGCACCTACTAAGATTAAAGAGTTCCCCATTGTTTTTGGGAGTAATGGAGTGAAGCTTAAGGGCAAAGTCCTTTTCCCTCACGGTTGTAATGTAAGTCTGCCGGTTCCAGGTGCAGTTCTGTGCCATGGCTTTGCTGCTGACTACAGGGCTGTGGAGTCCAGCGCTCGAATTCTGACAACCCGGGGCATAGCCACCCTAATTTTTGATTTTCGCGGTCATGGTTTCAGTGGTGGTGTGGTTGATGGGGAAATGGTGGAAGATGTAGTTGATGCCTGGAACCTTTTGTCTGAGTTTCCCGGTGTCGATAGGGAGCGAATGGGTCTTGTTGGGCATAGCCTGGGAGCTATGTCAGCGATTATAGCTGCGGAGAAACTGGACAACGTGCGAGCTTTAGTTGCCTTAGCTTGCCCACCGGGGATAGGTGACCAATTCTTCAACGACGAATTTTCCGATTTCAAAGCCTGGGGGCAAGAAGATGGTATCAGTGAGCACCCGAAGCATGGTGCTTTCCCATGGTTGACCGGGCTGGCAGCGTTCCTATCGAGAGCCTGGATGCATCTCTTTGGCTACCGTGTCCGGGTTAACTGGCAGAAATTCTTTGGAGCCTTATCCCAAATGAAGATGTCAGATGCACTTCAGAAGCTCGAAGATTGCGCCAAGTTATTCGTCTTCTGTGAAGGTGACAGGGTGACTCCTTATGATAAATCTGTCCTTGTCTATGAAACAGCCTGTGCGCCTAAGGAAATGCTTCTGGCTAAAGGAGGCTTCCATACCACCCCGCTCTTGCCTGGAAATTTGCGTCATCAATGGACAAATTGGGCAGTAGCTGCCTTGACGGCTCAATGAGGTGTCGGAGACAAGGATGGATATACTGAGAATATTTGAAGACCTCGTAGCATCCGTCGGATTGGAGACACTTCTCAAGGGAAAGGAAGCAGTAACTTCAACGGGCTGTGCCTTAGGAATAGTGGAAGCAGTGGAAATGGACATGGAGAAGCACAAAGCGTGGATAATAGTTAACAGTTCCAGTGAATCTGGGGAGATTCTCATAGATATAGATGACATTAGCCATATTAGTGATAATAAGATAATTGTCTCTGGAGGCAGGATAACTTGGCAACCGCCAGCCAAGTCCTTGGGAGACCAGTCCTATTTACCGCTTCCCCAATCCTTACGCCTGGTTTGAGAATAGAATTTTGCCTATCAGATACCAGCTCTGGATATCCTTTATGGTGGACGCCTGTCAAGACTTCTTACTGAGAAAGGCTTTAAGCTCGAGTGGTTCAATCCTATACCTCTGACTCTTCTCTGACTCCAACCACGTTGCCTGGGTTCATTTTTATACCTCCTTATACCTGCAGTGCCTATTTGTCAAAAGATAGCCAATAGCTAACACATGAGCTAAAATAAGTCCTTTAGTTCCAATCTTGAAATTCTTTATTTGAGGCAGGAATATGAAGGCGGCGAAAGAGTGCTATCAGTGCTTAGAAAAGTCAATCTATCAGGCTGCGGAGTGGGCGACCAGGGATGAGGGGCTTAAAGCTAAGGCAATAAAGGAAAGCCTGAGAATGCTCAAGAAGGGCTTCTCCCTTGATAAGGTGTCTCCCTCTATCGCTACTGAAGTCCACCGTGCCATAAGAGAGATAACTCAAAATGCCGACCCGTATTCGCAGGAAAAAGAAAAAGAGATCGCAATAGCAAGAGAGCTGTATCAGGAGATAAATTCTGAGTATAGTAATGACTTGAGTAATTGTCTCAAACTTGCGGCAAAGGGAAATGCTATGGATTTCTTTAAGCCCATTGATATTGTCAAAGAAGATATGAAGAAGCCCATAGATTTTGTGATTGATGATTCAAATAGGTTACTGACAAAACTTCAGGCTGTTGGGAAAGTCCTGTATTTGGCAGATAATGCTGGTGAAGTTCTCTTTGACCTTCCCCTGGTCAGGTTGATGAGTCAATCAGCAGAGGTTGTCTATGCGGTTAAAGCCTCGCCGGTGCTGAATGATATTACATTAGGAGACCTCAAGAGAATCGGCTTGGAAGACGAATTCGGTAAGGTGATAACTACTGGCACAGCCACTCCGGGTATAGACTTCTCTCTGGCATCCATTGAATTTAAAGGTGAGTTTGAGTCCGCTGACCTGGTGTTTGCCAAAGGAATGGCATATTACGAGTCCCTGTCTGAGTTTCCTGCTCAAGGGAAGTTCTTCTATTGCCTAATGGCTAAATGCAAGCCTGTTGCCGACTCTCTGAAGGTGCCGCTGAACAGCTATGTGGCGCTGCTTTCGTAGAGCGGTATTCCAATCAGTAGTCTCCGGTTCTGCTTGTTGGACTTATTTTCCATTGCTATAATGGGGCAATGCTTTATAAACGCATAGTGGCTAAATTTGGTACCAGTCTACTTACTGCTGGCACTGACCGCCTTGACCTGGAAGTGATGGCAAGCCTGGTGGGACAGGTGGCTCAACTGCAGCGGGAAGGGGGAGAGCTGATAGTTGTTTCTTCTGGAGCTATTGCTGCTGGCAGACAGAAGCTGGGGCTGGGTAAGGAACGAAAAGATATCCCTTTCAAACAGGTGCTGGCTTCGGTGGGGCAGAGTCAGCTCATGCATGCCTATGAGCAGCTTTTTGACTGGCACAATATAACCGTAGCCCAAGCGCTCCTTAGCCGGAGTGACCTGACTGACCGCGCCGGCTATTTGAATGCGAGGAATACTCTACTGGCTCTGCTTGAACTGGGAGTTGTTTGTATTGTTAATGAAAATGATGTGGTGGCTATTGATGAGATTGAAGGGGCTACGTTTGGTGATAATGATAACCTTTCGGCTATGGTGGCTAATTTGGTGGACGCTGACCTTTTAGTGATACTTACTGATATCGGTGGTTTGTATTCTGCTGACCCACACCGTGACCCTAAGGCTCAGCTTATACCTCGGGTAGATAAAATTGATGCCGAAATTGAACGACTCGCAGGCGGTGTTTTTAATCATCAAGGAATTGGGGGGATGGTTACCAAAATTGAAGCGGCTAAGTTGGCAACGGCTTCTGGAGTTGCGGTAGTTATTGCTAATGGGAAAGAACCTGAGACCCTTGTCCGGGTGGTGAATGGTGAGGTGGTGGGCACTCTGTTTTCACCCAAGGTGAGTAAACTGGAGAGTAAGCAGCGCTGGCTGCTTAGTGGTCTTGCCTCCAAAGGTAAGTTAGTGGTTGATGCTGGAGCGGTTTCGGCAATTAAGGAACAGAATAAAAGTTTGCTGCCAGCTGGCATTGTCACTGCGGAAGGTAGTTTTCAACGGGGGGACACCGTAGATATTTTTGACCAACAAGGTAACCATCTTGGCTCTGGCATCACGAATTATAGCTGTATTGACATAAATACTATCAAGGGGTCTCGCTCGGATAAGATTTTTAGTCTTTTGGGTTATGAATATGGCACCGAAGTGATTCACAGAAACAATATGGTAGTCGCATGACGAGTTTCAAGGTGATTTCGGAGGAAATATGGAAAGGACTGCAAAGGAGTTAGAGGAGAAAGGTAGGGCGGCTAAAGAAGCTTCAAAAAAGCTCACCTTTCTATCTACGGAAATCAAGAATAAAGCCTTGCTGAATATTGCTGAAGCTCTTCAGTCCAGAGAAAAGGAAATCCTATCAGCTAATCGGCTTGACTGTGAGGATGCTGAAGCCTCTGGAATGAGTGCGGCTATGTTAGACCGTCTCATGTTGTCTTCTGACCGTTTGAAAGGGATAGCTCAGGATGTACGGGCAGTGGTTGCTTTGACTGACCCGGTCGGGGAAATTTTTGAAATGCGCACTTTGCCCAATGGTCTGCAGGTGGGTAAGAAGCGAGTACCTTTGGGTGTCATTGGAGCTATCTATGAAAGTCGCCCCAATGTCACTGTGGATATCTCTGTGCTGTGTCTTAAGTCTGGGAATGCGGTTATCCTGCGGGGAGGAAAAGAAGCCCTCCGTTCCAATTTGGCATTGGCTAAGGTAGTTCAAGATGCTGCCTACGAAGCTGGAATTCCAAAGGGAGCCGTACAGTGCATTGAATCATCAGAGCGAGCTTTGGTCAACCAGATGCTTAAGATGAAAAGTGTCATTGACTTGTTCATTCCCAGAGGTGGGGCTGAGTTGATAAAGTTTGTAACTGATAATGCGACTATGCCGGTTGTGTCTGGGGGCATAGGAGTATGTCATACCTATGTGGATAAAAGTGCTAACTTGGAGAAAGCAGTGGCGATTGCATATAATGCCAAAGTACAGCGACCTACGGTATGTAATGCTCTGGATACCCTTTTGGTCCATAGTGAAGTTGCAGAGCGATTCTTACCTTTATTAGCTCGCGAATGGTCAAAAGCTGGAGTAGAAATGCATTGTGACAAGCGTGCCTTATCCATTTTGAAGCCTTTATCTTCGCTAAAAGTGATAGCAGCTCGAGAAGAGGACTGGGGTAAGGAGTTCTTAGCTTTAGTTGGAGCTATCAAGGTGGTTGATTCCTTGGATGAAGCCTTGAAGCATATTGAAAGGTATGGTTCGGGACATTCTGAAGCGATAGTGACTGAGGATTACTCAGCAGCGATGCGTTTCGTTAATGAAGTGGACGCGGCTTGTGTTTATGTCAACGCCAGTACTCGCTTTACGGACGGAGGACAGTTTGGTCTGGGGGCTGAGGTAGGAATAAGTACGCAGAAGTTCCATGCTCGCGGTCCCATGGGGCTTAAAGAATTGACCAGCTATAAGTGGATTGTTTTCGGTACCGGACAAGTGCGTCCGTAGCTTCTCAACGCAATGTAGCTAAAGCTGCCTTTTGAATTTGGAAGAGCTGCCGAATCCCGTTTTCAGCTAAAGAAAGAAGCGAATCTACGGTCTGCTTAGAAAAGGGTTTAGTCTCGGCAGTACCTTGAATTTCTACGAATTCACCTTTGTCAGTCATGACCACATTGAAATCTACTTCAGCTTTGTAGTCTTCTTCGTAACAAAGGTCAACCAACTCTTCACCGTTAACGATGCCGACACTGATAGCAGCGACAGCATTTTTCAATGGGATTCTGGGAATAACTCCTGCTTTGCTCAAGTTGTGAAGAGCTTGAAATAGAGCCACATAGCCCCCGGTGATGGCAGCGACTCGGGTGCTACCGTCAGCCTGTAATACATCGCAGTCTACAATGAAAGTCCTTTCTCCTAAAGCTGCTAAGTTGGCAACAGCTCTGAAGCTGCGCCCAATAAGGCGTTGGATTTCCTGATTTCTGCCGCCGATTCTGCCTAAAAGGGTATCTCGAGGGGTGCGAGTAAGGGTCGAACGAGGTAGCATAGCGTATTCGGCAGTAATCCAGCCAGTGCCTTCGCCTTTGAGAAAATTAGGGACTCTTTCTTCTACGCTTACGGTACACAGGACACGAGTGCGTCCCAACTCGATCAGGGCAGAACCTTCAGCAAAGAGCTGATAACCAGGAGTAATCTGTACTGAGCGCAGTTCGTTGTTAGCTCGCCCGTCAATTCTCACCATATTTACGAAGTATAACATTACCGATTTGTGGTCACAACCTTCAAGCCACATTATCCTTGACATTTTAGAATTCGTGAGCTAAAGTAATTTCTTTAGCTGCTTTGGAAAGTCAACTTAAGGAGGTTATGGCTTCATGAATTGGTTTAGGGTAAATTGTTATGGTCTTTGCCTTCTATTGTCTTTATTCATAATTGCTGGAGTAAGCCAGCCGGTACTGGCAATGTCTCAGCTTAATGCTGTTTTAAAAACAGTGGAGCCAGGACAGCCTATGCCACCATCCCGTGAAGATTCCCTCACGCTTGAATCAAAATATCCAACATTGCGAGGTCATGCTGGCAGCATTTTTGAATTTGAAGTTAAAGTTGACTACAAGGGTGGAGTGGGTCGTGAATTTAGACTTTCAACTACTGCCCCTGAGGGCTTTGTGGCAATTATCTCTCCTGCATATGAAACCAAAGAAATAAGTAGTATTTTTCTTGAAGCGAACAGAACTTATGCAGAGGTAATAAAAGTAAGGGCTACCCCTGCCCTCTTTCTTTACACTGAAAAACTTCCACCCCCAGGGGAATATGTGATTACGTTTGCCGCCGCTTCTACAGACGAGAAATTAACGGCTAATATTGACCTCAAGATTATTATTACTGCCAAGTATGAGATGAATGTTGAGACGGGTGGCGTGCTGGAAGGCAGGCTGAGCACCAAAGCCGAGGCTGGCGAAGATACTCATATAACTATGGTAATCACTAACACTGGGACAGTCCCGTTGGAGAAGCTTACTTTTTCTTCGGAAAAGTCTGGGGCATGGAGTGTTACTTTTGAACCCAATGAAATTGAGTCTATTGACTTAGGAGCCAGTCGTGAAGTTGACGTAAATATTAAGCCACCTTCCAAGACTGTCTCTGGTGATTATGAAGTGGCTCTGAAAGTTGATACAAAGAACAATGTGGCTTATGACAGGCTTGATATCCGAGTGACGGTAGAAACATCTGCGGTCTGGAGCTGGGTTGGCATTGGTATTGTGATAGCAGTAGTGGCTGGTCTGGCGGTCATTTTTACACGGCTAAGCAGGCGGTAAAAGGTGAGCACGCAGATTGCTGTTGAGACTGAAGAGTTAACTAAGAAATACGGCAGTTTTACCGCTGTAGACAAGCTTAACCTGCGCATTGAGAAAGGAGAAGCCTTTGGCTTTCTTGGACCAAATGGTGCTGGCAAAACTACGACAATATTGATGCTATTAGGTCTTACTGAGCCGACTTCAGGTTCAGCTCGAGTTTTTGGTTATAATTCGACCCGAGAACCATTAAAGGTGAAGCGTATTGTTGGCTACATGCCAGAAAAAATTGGCTTCTACGAAGACTTGACGGCTCGACAGAACCTGAAATACACCGCTCAGTTGAATGGATTGACTGGAGCAGAGGCTTCTCAGAGAATTGACCAGCTTCTGGAGATGGTAGGGTTAGCTGATGATGCAGACAAAGTGGTTCACAAATTCTCTCACGGGATGAAGCAGCGCTTGGGAATAGCCGATATGCTGATTAAAGAACCAGAAGTGGTATTTTTAGATGAGCCGACGGCTGGAATTGACCCCAAGGGCATTGACCAGATTTTAGGCATTATAAGTGGCATGGCTAAAAGAGGGATAACTATTATCCTTTCCTCTCACCAATTACCTCAAGTACAGAAAGTTTGCACTCGCGTTGGAATTTTAGCTAAAGGGCGATTGGTAGCTGAAGGCTCAGTAGACCGTTTGGGTAGGGAGGCAGTGGCAGGCGGGCGTTTTCGAGTTGATGTCCAAGTAGCTGAGCCGAATACTAAACTTGTCAAGTCTTTAAGGCAAATTAGAGGTGTTCTAAATGTGGAAAAGTCTGGGAATTCATTGCTGGTTAGTTGTGACGCCGATTTAAGACCTCAAATAGCTAAGGCTATTGTTGAGAGCGGTGGTTCGCTGATTGGAATGAAGATTGAGGAATACGGACTCGAAGAAATTTACCGAAAATACTTCCGAGAGGGTTAAATATGCCAGGGTTGATGACAATTTTCTGGAAAGAGTTATCTGACCATTTTAATGGTTGGCGAGCTGTAATGTTATCCTTGTTGATTTATGGTGCTGGGTTATCGTCCCTTTGGATAGCAAATCAGCATATAAGGGAAGAGGTGACCGAGACCACGTCGTTTGTTTTTTTGAGACTTTTTGCCGTTTCCGAAGGTGGCTTAGGTTCCTTTTTGTTCTTCATGTCTATCTTACTACCTGTAGTGGGAATAATTCTCGGTTTTGATGCTATAAATAGTGAAAAGAATAGTGGCAACCTTAGTCGACTTTTGTCCCAGCCAATCTACCGGGATTCAGTGATTAATGGTAAGTTTCTGGCTGGTGTGATCACCTTATCTATCTTAATGATAAGCATAGTGACCATTGTTGCTGGTATGGGACTACGAATGATTGGTGTCGCACCTGGTCCTGAGGAAATTTTGAGACTTATTGTTTTCCTGTTTTTCAGCATAGTCTATGGGGCTTTCTGGTTAGCCTTAGGTGTCCTTTTTTCGCTTTTATTCAACCAGGTTACTACCTCAGCCTTAACTACATTAGCCTTGTGGCTGTTCGCTGTAGTCTTTTTCCTTTTCGGGATTGCTGGGTTCATTGCGAATGCCATAGTGCCCATTGACCAGAATTCACCACCAGAGTTAATTGCTAAAAATCTGGGAATAAGTGCAACCCTTAACAGAATCTCTCCTGTTTTCTTATATGAGGAGGCGAGTCTGCTGCTAATATTGCCGAAGACTTTGACAGGATTTGGCATTAACCCTGGCGAGCTTATCTTCCCTCTGCCTCTGGAGCAGAGTCTGTTACTTATGTGGCCTCATCTAACGAGCTTGATTGCTCTATCTGCCTTGTGTTTTGCAGTCTCATATGTAAAATTCATGAGAGAAGAAATAAGGTCGACCTGAAATCTTGGCTCATTCTTCCGTGACGCTTTAAGGCTTGTAAGATAAGTTAATTTGCTTAGCTCGGTAAAAAGGAGTCAACTTAGGGAGGTTATAGCTTCATGAATCGATTTCGGGCAAATTGCTTTATTCTTTGTCTCTTGCTATTGTTATTCATAGTTGGTGGGGCGAGCCAGCCTGTACTGGCAAAGTCTCATGTGAATACCGCGCTAATAGCTGTTGAGCCGGGGCAGCCTCCACTGCCACCGCCTCCTAATTTTGAAGAGTCAATCAAATTAGAAGCCAAGTATCCAACATTGCGAGGTCATTCTGGCAGTACTTATGAATTTGAGGTATATCTCAACTACTTAGGCAGAGAGGCTCGTGAAATTAGGCTTTCAGCTACCACCCCTGAAGGCTTCTTGATATATGTCTATCCCAGTTACGCAGCGAAAGGCTATGAACCAGGAGAAATAAGCAGCGTTTTTCTTGAGGCGAACAGGACTTATCCGGAGATAATAAAAGTATGGGTGAGCCCCATTTTCTATTCTTATACTGAAAAGCTTCCAATGCCTGGGGAGTATGTGATTACTTTGACCGGTTCTACTGCTGATGAGAAACTTAAAGCGAGTATTGACCTGAAGGTTGTTATTACTGGTAAATATGCAGTTGAATTTAGGACAGGTGGGGCTCTGGAAGGTAGGCTGAACGCACAAGTAACTGCTGGTAAGGACAATCATATTATTATGGTGGTCGCTAATACTGGGACAGCCCCGGTGGAGAAAGTCACTTTTTCTTCAGAAGAGCCAGGAGGATGGAATATTACTTTTGAACCAAATGAAATTGATTCCATCGCTCCAGAAGCCAGTTGTGAAGTTGATGTGGATATAAAACCGTCTGGGGAAGCCATAGCTGCAGACTACGAGATAACTCTGAAAGTTGACACGAAAGACAACTTGGCTAACGATGAGCTCGATATTCGAGTTACAGTGCTGAAACCTACAGTCTGGGGTTGGGTTGGTGTTGGCATTGTGCTATTAGTAGTAGCTGGTTTGGCAGTCATTTTTATGCGATTGGGTAGGCGGTAGAAAATCAGATGGACAAACTGGCTTTGGACAAAACCTGCCGGTAATTTGGCTTCATTTGTCGGTCTTTGCCCACAATCTTTGACCATCAGTTATGAATTCGATGGTGCCTCTTTCCGAGGTAGCATAAATCTTATCTTCACCGAGCTTCATTTTTAGTCTTTCCATGACCTCTGGATGGGGATGACCGAATTTATTGTCTTTCCCTACGGAAACGACCGCCACCTGAGGGTCGACCACAATTAGAAACTCTGGAGAAGTTGAAGTGTTACTACCGTGGTGAGCCACTTTCACGACTGAAACACAATCGACATAATCCCGTAGCCAGGTGGGTTATCAGTGTAAAACTTCCAGAATAAAACCGGCGTTGCCACTAAAGCAATGTTAAAGTAGACTATAGAAAAGCTGAACAAGGCTGTGAAAAAAGAAACACTACAGAATCTTTTTCATCGTTTCTTCCCGGAGTGGGAGGCGTCCATTCTGGAAAGCAGGGAAAACCTAGGGTTTTCCTTTAATCTCGTACAACAAGAGCACTGGGATTGGTTTGCCAGTGGCAAACATATTGAAGTTCGAAACTCTGCATATCAGAAAATGAAAGACCTCAGACTTCCCAACGAATTGGCTGAGTACTGGATCTGCTGTTTCTATTCGAACTATCTCCGCAAAAATGGGATGATGGATCTGGCAGCGGTAAAGGGGCCACCTTTTCTCGAATTTACCTGCCCGTCGTCTTTTCTGGGTGAAAGCTGGGAGGCATCAATACAGAAGGTGCGCTCGGAGCTAATAAAGAAACACGAGTTGAAATCTGGTGGTGATTTGGTCAGGTGGTTCTGGAACCCCGACGGGGCAGGTGAGGTTGGGACAGTCGCTCTTCATGAAGTAAAGAGCCTTAACCTTCCCGAATCTTATGCAATGGCCTGGGTGTGCTGTTTTCTACCTGAGGGAGCCAAGTGGATGGCTAACAGGACGATACCAGTATTCGAGCGATTTCCCCAGTTTGCAGATTGGAGCAAGTTCATTTGCACAAACGCGTATCAAAGAAGACGTGTTAGGGCTTATCCCTTTTTCATAGACTGGAGCGAAGGCGCTGATGAGAAGTATCGTGAGAGTCCTACAATGTGGGATTTGCAGGAGCGAGGAATGAATCTTGGTATGGAGTCCGATCCATTTGGGAATATAAGGTTAACACTGAGCTGGCGACCAGAACTTGTAAGGGTAGACGAGTTAAGGAAAGCTGTGGAATATGCTCAGCGCTATTATCACGAGTTACCAGGACTAAAACGACAAACTACACCTTTGCGTACTCTTACAGAGCAGTTTGTCCACAGAGCCAAAGTAATACCGTTTGACCAACGAAAGAGATCGTCGCAGCTACGCTATCGGTCTGGGGAGGCAACATTTGAGCAATTGCTTTGTGAAGAAGCCCTCACACCGGAGGTCCAGAAGCAGTACAAAGAATATGTCTCAATGTATCAGAGTTCAGCTCGCAGATATGCAGCCACAAAGCAAATTCGACTGCTGAGGAAAGAGGTCTATGACAGGGTAAGGTCCTGGCTGATTGAGACAGGTCCATTGCCGAAGGTGCAGAAGCATCCCCCCTGGTGGTCAGAAGTTTTACCACAGCCGTAAACTATTAGTTTCAGCGTCATTCCATTCGTAAACCCCATGCTCCAGAATGAAAATAAAGCGGAGCATGGGGTTTCTTTATGCTCACGGATTAGCTATGAAAAGGCATAACAACGGTCAGCCTCAGCGGAACTTGAAGCCTAAAGACAAAGGTAGTCGACGAATGCAAACATTCAGAGTTCGCTATGTTCCCGTGCCCAACACCGACAACGCTGGGGCAAGACTTTCCCGCGTAATTGCCATATTGCTAAAAGCCACCGATAGGAGCGGAGGCAATGAACATAGACCCAACGCGTAGGAAACCAGGAAGACCTAGGGCCATACCGGCAAGCTTAATTCCGGTTGTCTTATCTATGTACTGTAATGGGCTTGGCTACCGGGCAATCTCCCGTGAGCTGTTGAGACAAGGCATATCAGCAGATTGGAGCACTGTTAGGCGGATGATTAAGGAACAAAACCGGGGTAATTATTCAAAGGAACGGACAACAGACGAATACCGACACTATTTTAACACTAGTTCCGGTGGAAAAGATGAGGGTAGCATCGGCCAGATTACTTGAAGGGGCAAGAAACAAGCAATGGAGACTTATCTTAAACCAGAGGATGTAGAGCTAATGGAAAAGCAAGCTACTTGCCTTAGAGACAGGCTGCTTATTAGACTCCTCTTTCGCCTCGGCTGCCGTATCAGCGAGGCTCTAAATCTAAAGGTTGGAGATGTAGATTTAAGTAAAGGCTTAGTGACCATTGCCCATCTCAAGAGTTGCCTCAGGCTCTTCTGTCCTGACTGTAAAGCTAGGCTGGGCAGAGCTCACTACTTTTGCCATAAGTGTGGCAAGAAAGTGGATGAAGCAATAAGAGGTGAAATGGAGCACCGCCGGCTGAGAACTTTACCCATTGAAGCTGATACACTGGAGATTCTCGGAGACTACGTACAGCGCGGTGGCTCCGTCTTTCGAAAAGGGAACAGGCTCATCTTCGGCATCAACAGACATCGTGCCTGGCAGATAGTAAAAGAGTGTGCTGAGAGAGCTGGGTTATCACCCTTAATCAATCCTGAGACAGGTAAAACTCGGGGCATAAGTCCTCACCGCCTCAGAGATGCCTTTGCTGTCCATGCAGTCAAGGTCAATGACTCTGGCGATGGACTTAGACTTCTTCAGGAACACCTGGGGCACGTAAGTTTCAATACCACAGCCAAATATCGGAAAGTGGCTGGCGAGGAACATCGTGACTGGTATGAAAAGCTGTGGGAGAGGTCTTCCGGAGTCTGATAAAGGAGATGAGAAGTGGCTCTGCCATTAAGACCCGCAAGAGGTGGTTTTCTCAGACCCTTTGGCTGTGGCTGGTTTATCCGGGAATTTCTCTCAGGACATGCTCCCTATGGCTCACCAGCTGTTGACCCTACTGTTGGCGCTCCACAAGCAGACATCTTCTATCACTACAAAAGAGCTCTCATGAAAGCCATCGCTGAAGATAGAGCTACAAGAGAAGAAGAGAAACAAGCCAGACTGAAGAAACGGGCTATCAGCCCTGACAGGATTGAGAAACTCACTGAGAGCTACTTGCGTCGCATTCCCTACAAGACCACCAGTTGTCGCTATCATTCCTTTGTTACCTATTTTTCTAACCTCCAGAAACTGGGCTGGGTTGAAGAAAGTGGCGTGGAAGAGCATTCAGCTTTTCAGGACAACTACTCAAAAGGACAACCTCGCAAATACTTCCGCTTAACTCTTGCTGGCAGGGCTGCTTCTGACGCAGCCTGGGCAAACCCCTTTGCTGCCCTCTACGGCTGGAGATAGGGCTCTGCGGCTAAGCTGAGAGGGCTTAACTTCGTCTCCACCTTGCCTTTCTATATCCGAAAAAACCATTAAATCGTCACCATGTTCGAAAATATAGGTTCATCCTGATAATGCACTTTCGCTCCTTTTGTTCAACAATGAAGCTAATACATACACCAGACTTTTCAATCAAATAGCTTCAGCTTACCTCTTAAGCACAACCTTAACAATTGAATAGGGTAACAAA